>ERZ836939.568-NODE-568-length-49647-cov-5.078884_pt1 | contig 49647 bp, 38 predicted proteins | sample MGYA00519912_ERZ836939 | MGnify/ENA primary metagenome ERZ836939 (study PRJEB31850, sample SAMEA3708810) | human gut metagenome | biome: human gut; feature: human-associated habitat; material: faeces | place: China | collected 2014 ...
GGAACTTGCTCGAACCCGTGCTGATCCTGCTGGTCGGCCTGCTCGTGGCCGTCATACTTGTCGCCATGCACCTGCCCATGTTCCGTCTCGGCGGTATCATGGGATAGAACCCGACACGACGATATACTTAATGCCCGACCGATAACCGATGTCGAACCTGAAAAACTATTTGGCCTATGAAAACGTGAATCTCCGCAAATAAAATCAGCCTCGAAGGGCATGAACAGAAAAGAACACAAACGAAATCCTAAACCTACTACCGATATGATCCATAAACGAATCGCCTTTCTATGTATGCTGCTTCCCTGTACGCTGTGGGGCCAGACCGACCGAACGAGTCCGACGGGCCGCATCGAGTTCCTGCCGCCGGAAGCCGCCTCGCTAATGCGCTACGTCGACTACCCGGTAAGCCATCTGACCGGAGTACCCGACATCCGAATCCCGCTGCATACGGTGCAGATCGGAAAGATATCCTTGCCTCTCACGCTCATGTTCCACACCGACAACTACTCCCGGCCGAATCAGCTTGCCGGAAGTGTGGGCAAGGGATGGTCTCTGAGCACCGAGCTGCAGATCACCCGGCAGGTAAACGGGTTGGACGATCTGAATCCGAGCACACTCACTCCGGGCTATTATTACGCTTCCGACATTCCGACCGATTACCGTGAAGGCGACGCCGTACAGCGTTCCGAACTGAATGCCAAGGAACTTTATTACGGAAGGCGGGACGAGGAGCCCGACCGCTTCTATTACCGCCTGCTCGACAAAAGCGGCGCGTTCTACTTCCGGCATCGACCGGACGGAAGCGTCGAGGCGGTGCCGGTACCTTACGACGGCGTGAAGATCGAGTACGGCAGCGACAGGCGTTTCACGGTCTGGGACACCGACGGCACGAAATACGTTTTCTCCTTGGCAGCGACCGACACGGAGCAGCCCATTTCGGGAGGAATGGACGACAATATCGTGATTGCATGGAAATGCGAGTCCATATACAGCCCCCAAGGGGAACAGGAGGTAAGCTTTACCTATACAGACGACTATCCTCGGTTTGTCACCACGTATAACGACCGGATCGAGATTTACGACCGAGCGCAGGGTTTGGTAACACCCGATTTGATAAAGGAACCGGATAGAACCCTGAAAACATGGGACGATATTACGAAAATCAACCAGTATCCTTTTTGGCGGATCGCCGGAGTCAAAGGCATGGAGTTCGCCCCGAATATGGGTACGTGGCTGATCTACCGGCAGGGAAAGCTCGAAACTGCTCCGTCCTTGGACGGCAACGACTATAACTACGGCACGATCGACAATCTTCCCTCCGTGCATTCGAAAAAGCTGACATATAAGCATATCCGTAAAATCGACTTCCGGGGAGGGCAAATGGTGTTCGATTACCCGAGGGCCGGGCTTCTCGGCTCGATATCGATTCTGAACCAAGTCGGAGATACGATCAAGAAGATACGGTTCGAGCAGGATTACGTCGACTCTCACGGCGAAGAGGACGACTACTGGCGACGACTGTGGTCTGTACGCTCGGGCGACGAGCTCTACACGTTCGACTACTCGTTCATGGTAGGCGGCGGTTCCGACTATATTACCGACTATTGGGGTTACAAGCTGCTTCGCAGGCATTACGGACGCGAGGCGAACGTGGTCAGGCACAACGCGAGGGTATCGCGCGGCGAGGGCGTGTTCAGCTTCGTGAGAGGAGGCGGCAGCGACAACGCTCCCTCGGCGCCTCCCGATACGGCTATTACCATCGGCCATATCGATCCCACGGAGGTATTCGCATACGACGGTACTCCCCTAATGTTTCTCAAGATCGGGTACCCTACGGGCGGGTCCGCCGAGTTCCAGATGGGACAACACCGATACCGCAGCAAGTATGGGAATAAAGAGCCCAAGGGGGCGGGAGGCTATCGCATCGAGCGCATTCGTTACCGGGACAGCGACTCGAAATTGTTGCGCGAGAAGATTTACCGCTACGGTCCCGACGAGGACGGGTGCGGTCATGTCAAGTACGAACCCTATTTCGATGAGGACTATTGGGGCGAGACCCGCCGAAGCGCCGTCACCGAACAGCAGGTGAATTATTATTACGAACAGGTGTTGCCCGACGGCAGTATCGAGCCGGAAACCTTTTTGTATTCGGTCCGCAAGCGCACCTATCTGATGGGCAGCAACCAAAGCCTTTCGTTCGAGAGCGGCAGCACGGTCCATTATGACGAAGTGGCCGAATACGAGATGGACGGCGGCCGAATGTCCGGCAAGACGGTCTACAAGTACGACGGCGGCTCCATGCCGACGATCCATTCCACGCCGCTATACCCCTATCCGTTGGAGCCGGAGCAGTGGTATTTGGCCCCGCTCGACTCGGTGATCCGTTACGAGTATCGGGACGGACGATACGAGTGGGTACAGCGCGAGAAATACGTTTATAACAAGTATCTCGATTCGACTCTGATCTATCGTTGCCGGGTATGGTCTCCGCTTGAGGCGGAGTTTCAGACGAACGTTACCGGTCGCGATTTCGAGCAGTGGAAGTTCGATAAAGTGAAAGGAAGCCTGCAGTTCAGCGTTTCCGGCCTGCACACGGGCTGTCTGCAACTCGTCACGAAAGAGGTCCAGACGCGCGACGCGCAGGGGCGCGTGTCGACGGACCGGACCCGTTACCGCTACGACAGTCCGAACTGCTATGCGGTCGGGCGCATCGAACGTACGATGAGCGACGGCACGACGCTCGTCGAGCAGACGCTCTATCCCGAGGACTACGATCTCTCGGGCGGCGGAACGCTCGCCGAGCTGGTCGAGCGGAACATCGTTTCGGTCCCCGTCGAGCGCATCCGGCGGCGCGACGGGCTGGTCGTCTCGGGCGAGCTGTTCGGTTACGACGAGTGCGGCAATCCGACCTCGCAGAGCCGGCTGGAGAAGGACGATCTCTCCGAAAGCCTGTTCCGCCTGTCGAACAAGTCCTCGGCCGGAGCGTTCGCTCCCGAAGCGGGCCGCGCCGCATTCTCGCCGGATGCGGGCTACGCCGAAATTCTCTCGACACGCTTCGACGACTACGGCAATCCGATCGAAATCACCGGCCGCACGGCTCCCCGCTCGGTTTGCTACCTGTGGGGATACAACGGTTTGCATCCGGTGGCCGAACTCGTCGGCTGCTCGTATGGCGAACTGACATCCGTCGTCAGCCTGCCTACGATTCACACGATGACCGTATCGGATACGCTTTCTTCGGGATTCCTGAACGTGCTGGCATCCCTGTGCAAGTCCCCTTATCTGAGCTTGGCCCACATCTCGACCTACACCTACCGTCCGCTCGTGGGCATGCTTTCGGCCACCGATCCCCGAGGCTTCACCACATACTACGAGTACGACCCCTTCGGCCGGCTCCGCTCGATTCACTACTACGAAGGTACACAGAAAAAAACGTTGAAATACTATGAATACCGCTATAAGAACCGATAGTCGCCGTTGCGCGTGGTGCGCGAACCGGCCGGCCGGACCGGACATCCCGTCGTCCGGCAACCGCCCGATGAAAAGACATATGCTGCTCATCTTGACGCTGATCTCCCTCTCGGTAGTCCGTGGCGCCGAGCTAAACCCCGGCAGAATCCGGGGCGAACAGACGATCGAGGCCGGAGCCGTGCCCGCCCCGATCCGGAACGACCTGTTGCCGTACGGTTCGACGGCGGTACCCTACGCCTTCCAGTGGGAATACGCCGAGGAGGCGAATCTGGGGCTCGGTTGGCTGATTATCTACGGCGCTACGTCCGAGAGCTACCAACCCGGAGCGCTCGGTAAGAGCACTCGTTACCGCCGGGCGGCCGTCTATATGGACGGCACAGTTCAGAAAAGAGCCTACACGAACGAGGTGCTCGTTACGGTCACTCCGGCGACTCAGCCGCTGACTCCCGGCAGCATATCGGGCGATCAGACGGTAGAGGCCGGCGTCCGGCCCGCCGAGCTCGCGAATGTCGTCTCGCCGCAAAATCCGGGCGGTACATACGCCGTATTCTGGCAGTCGGCCCCGACCTCCTCGGGTCCGTGGACCCATATCGCCGGAGCTACCGCCCTCGCGTACCGGCCGCAGCCGCTCGCGGCTACGACCTACTTTCGCCGGGGAGCGAACCGGGCCGACGGGCAAAACGCCTACTCGAACGTCGTCTGCATCCGGGTCGTGCAGCCCCTGAGCGACGCGAACTACGTGCTCGAGTACGAGCCGTTGACCGCAACCGACGACCCGCGCACGCTCGATGCCGGACAGTGCCGCCGCATGGCGACCTATGCGGACGGACTGGGACGGCCCGTGCAGACCGTTCGTATCGGGGCCTCTCCCTCGGGAGCCGACCTGGTCACGCGGACCGACTACGACAGTGCCGGCCGCGAGAGTCGGTCGTGGCTTCCCGTACCCGTGCCGAACAACGGAGGCAAGTATGTCGCACCGGCCACCCTCGCCGCACGGGCCGAGAGTTTCTATGCCGACGAAGCCCCCTACGGGCAGACCCTCTACGAGGCTTCTCCTCTGGGCCGGACGGCATCGGTTTTCGGTCCGGGCAAGGCTTGGCACGAAAGCGGCCGCGCCGTGCGGAACCGCTATCTGACGAACTCCGCGGCCGACTCGCTGCGCTGCGCACGCTACGTGGCCGACAGCGACCGGGACGCCGTGCGGCTCTCCCGGCAGGGAGACTATCCGGAGGGCGAGCTGTTCGTGACCGCCACGACGGACGAGGACGGACGGCTGTCGTACACGTTCTACGACAAAGGCGGGCAGAGCGTTCTCTCCCGGCAGATGAACGGTTCCGAGGCGCTCGACACCTACTACGTCTACGATGCTTGCGGCCTGCTGCGGGCCGTGCTGCCTCCGAAAGCCTCGGCGATGCTCGAGTCGCAGACCGGAGCGCTCGACATGTCCTCGGCGACCGTCGCCGATCTGACCTACCTCTACCGCTACGACCGCCGGGGCCGTCCCGTCGGAGTCAGGCGTCCCGGGGCTCAGGAAGTACGCTATCTGTACGACGATACGGACCGTCCCGTTTTTTCACAGGACGGCGTGCAGCGACGCTCGGGAGAATGGTCCTATTCGATTCCCGACGCGCTGGGCCGCGAGGTTCTTCGAGGAACTTGCAAGACGCTCGGCGGATCGAACCTTGCGCAAAGCCTGCTTGACGGGAAAACGCTTGTCGCACGATACGACGGCTCGTCGGGCGATGCCGGGTACGCGGTTCTGCTCGACGGACAGGCGGTCGAACTGGCCGGCGGACGCTTCCTGTCGGCCCAGTATTACGACTCCTACGACTTTCTTTCCCGCTCGGAGTTCTCCGAACTCGGATTCGAGAACGACCCGAACTACGGCAAACGGTACACCGGTGGAGACAAGAGCCTCCATACGGGAAGCATCCGCACGAGCTTGTCGCCCCAGCAGACCGTCCGGATGCCCGAGGCATACTATTACGACCTGCACGGACGACTCGTTCAGTGCAACGGCCGCAACCACCTCGGAGGAAAGGACCGGTATCTTGCGCGGTACGACTTCACGGGGCGGCCGGTCCAGACCCGGGAGTCGCATTCTTCTTCGGCCAGCGGCTCGCAAAGGGGACTGACGACGACCCTCGCATACGATCATGACGGACGTCTTTCGCAGCGGCGGACGACGCTCTCATCCGTGACGACTCCTCTCACGGCGAGATACTCCTACGACGAGGCGGGAAGACTGAGCGAAAAAACACTCGGCTCAACTCCCGTAAGCTATGCGTACAACGTCCGAGGCTGGATCGGCAAGATTGCGAGCGCTCCGTTCGTCTCCGAGCTCCGATACGAGAACCCTCGGTACGGAGGCGCTCCTCTCTACTCGGGCATGGTCTCGCAGTGGACGTGGAAGCACGGACAGCAACCCGAAAACGATTATGTGTTCTCCTACGACGGTGTCGGACGGATGGTCGCAGCCAAGCACTTCGTGGACGGAGCGAGAACCGACGGTTACACGGAGCGCGGAATCCGCTACGACGCGAACGGGAACCTGCTGTCGATTTCGCGGACGGCCGGAGGCGCGGTGAGCGACAGTCTGCGGTTCACCCTCGGCGGAGACGTGCTGTTGGACGTCTCAGGGACCTCGACGGGCGTGTTCGAGTACGATCCGAGCGGGAATTTGGTGAAAGACGGGCTGAATCGTTTGGAATTCAGTTATAATTGTTTAAATTTGATGCAGACGGTACAGACTACCGTCGGAGCGTCCAAGGCTCAGTTCACCTACGGCTCGGACGGCAGGAAGCTCTCGGAGAAAGCCGGAACCGGCGGGTTCGAGTACTTGGGTTCTTTGATATATGCTTATCGCGGCGGTACTCTCTCCCTCGCGCAAGCGGTGACCGACGAGGGGACGATTCAGTCGGCGGGAGTGAATTACTTTATCCGGGATCATTTGGGCAGCGTCCGTGCCGTCGTGGACCACACGGGCAAGACCGTCGAGCGGAACGACTACTATCCTTTCGGGGGGCGGCATGAAAACTCGGCCTTGTCTCTTTCGGCGACGAATCGTTACAAGTTCGGCGGCAAGGAGTCCCTCGAGCAGGTCAACCTCGATATGCTCGACTTCGGAGCGAGGTTCTACGACCCGAGGATCGCTCGCTGGAATACGCAGGACCCGCTGGCGGAGAAAAACAATACCCAAAGTCCATACGCATTTTGTAATAACAATCCTGTCAATGTAATCGATCCGGACGGAAAGGACGGTATATATGTTACTTTCCCTCAATACCGGGCCGACGGTTACCCTTTTACGGGACACGCCGGGGTACTATTGATCGATAACAAAAGCGGTTACACCAAATACTACGAGTATGGGAGATATCGAGGGGATCCGAATGGATTCGTAAATAATTATCCTGTTCCTAATGTTGTTATGGAAAACGGTTATCCCACTGCAGAATCTTTGAATAACGTTTTGTCGGTCATCTCAAATGAAAGCGGCAAATCTCAGCGGCTCGAAGGCGCATATGTACGGAGCGACGACTTCGATGCAATGAACGAGTATGCAAAGCAGAAACTGGCGGAAAGAACTGATCCCGACAGAGAGAAATACGATATTTTCACGAACAATTGCGGTACATTCGCCCATGAAGTGTTAAAACAAGACAAGCAAGTCGATGCACCGATGATTGTCGACCCTCGACCGGTCAGTATCATCGATGAATATCAGAAATCTTTCACTCCGATATCGTTCGATCCGGGAAAGGGTACAAGTATGAAGTTTAATGACAAAACCGTAATTTATGATGTTCAGAAAAATGAAACGACAATCCGCCAGAGTTTGTGGCAAAAGCTGTGGCGCAGTCCCAAGAAATGATCGTGCTTTTGTGCCGCTTGCATTCATCCTTTCCTTGTTTTTATGGACCGGATGTATCCATCGAAAGGTAGAGGCTCCTCCCAGACCGTCCAATGTTCCCCAAGAGGCTCAGTGGTACGGTGGAGCGGACGGCGGCTGTTGGATAATTATCCACGATACGGATACGGTCAACCGGTTTCATGTAAGATGTTTTTTCGATGGGTCCGGAAATCTTCGGGAGGAAGGGATATACGAAGTCGATACGACGGTTACGAAAAGAACCTATACGGCAGAAGAACTTCGTAAAGTAATTATAGGGTATACTGGAGGTAATACGGTCGGAGTAAACAACAAGCAAGACAGTACCCAGCGCAATTATGAAGTGCTTAAAAAAGTGAGGTAAGGTTCAATGGAGTTCCGGAGTTAAAATAAAAATGTAACAATCTGATTAATCACATTGGTCGGTTCTATATAGGACTTCTCGTTTTTTTGTCGTTGCGGATTGGTCGTTTCCGGTCGCGGAATCGGTATGCGGCGCGGTTCGGCGGGTCCTGAAACATGGTTGCATATGGCCGGTCGGAAAGCAGGTCGGTCATACTTTGCATCGGCATTGTGCCTGCCGGCGTTTCTGCCGGTTCCGGTGCGGGCGGTCTGTTAGATGACGCTGGACCCGATCCGGCGGGACTTGTCGGCTATCCGTGCCGCACGTTGTCCCGAGTTTCCGCAGCGAATGCGGCCGGCGGCATTTCTCCGATCAGCCCGCGAATCACGACCGAGGCGCAGTGGCAGCCAAAGACGGCCGGCATGTAGGAGATCGTGCCGACGTTCGACTTCTTGTTCGTCTCCTCGCACAGCATCATCGAGCCTTCGCGCACGGGCTCGTCCGAGAATACGACGTAGAATCCCGTCCGGATGCCCATCTTGTGCAGGCGCTTGCGCAGCATGTGCGCGAGCGGACAGTGGTGCGACCGGGCGATGTCCTCGATCCGTACTCGCGTCGGGTCGGTTTTCGCTCCGGCCCCCATCGAGCTGACGACCGGAATGTCCCGCTCGAGACAAGACCGGATCAGGCCCGCCTTGGGCGAGAGGGTGTCGATCGCGTCGACGACGTAGTCGAACCCTTCGTCGAGCAGCGTCTCGGTCTCCTCGTCGCGGATGTATCTTCGTACGACCGTCAGTCGCAATCCCGGGTTGATGTCCAGCAGCCGTCGGGCCATGACCTCGGCTTTCGGCTCGCCGACCGTGCTGTGCAAGGCCGGCAGCTGGCGGTTGATGTTCGATTCGGACACCGCATCGGCATCCGCTATCGTCATGGTTCCGACGCCGGCCCGCGCGATCGCTTCGGCCGCATAGGCCCCGACGCCGCCGAGTCCGACGACCAGTACGCGGGCGTTTCGCAATCGTTCGATGCGGTCGCTTCCCAGCAACAGTTCCGTGCGTTGCATCCATTCTTTCATAGGCCGAACAGGTTCAGGTAGTTCGTATGAACGGCGTCGCGGAGCGATTCGGCCGGTTCGTTCCGGATGTCGGCGGCCCGGCAGTAGACCGACTCGATCTCCTCCCCGGACATGTCGGTTTCCAGAAACAGCCTGTCGGAAGGTATGCTTCGCAGCGTCCGGCGGGTTTTGGGCGACCGTTCGACCGTCTTGCCGAACGACAGATACCAGCCTCTGTCGAGCAGTTGCGACGCGAGCTGTTCGGAGCCGGTAAAGCCGTGTACGATGACCGGCAGCGGGAACCCGCTCAGCATGGCCTTCAGATCGTCGTAAGCCCTCACGCAATGTACGATCAGCGGCAGGCCGAGCTCGGCGGCCAGATCCCTCTGGCGGGCGAGCCATGTCCGTTGCGCTTCCCTGTCGATGTCCGTCGCATAGTCCAGCCCGACTTCGCCGACGGCTGCCGGTTGCAGTTCCCTGATTCCGTCGAGCCATTCGCGTTGCGCACGCTCCGCATCCCAAGGGTGGATTCCGGCCGAAATTTTGCCGTCGGTGCTGTCGGGAAAGTCGGTCCCGATACGCAGGCTGCGGATGCCAGGTCGGCCATCGAGCGGCCGATGCGTGTGAATATCTACCCAATAGGAGTTCACGTACGTAAAAATGATTAGTTTTGCGAATACAAAGATAGCAAACGCTGTACAATGGGCAATCGATCGTTTCTCGCGGCATGGAGCGCTTTCGCGCTCGTTTTCTTCGGCTGTTCTTCCTGCGGGGAGAAGCGAATGCCGGCCTCGCGGACGGAAGCGTTTGCGGAAAACGGTCGGCGAAGCCTGACGCTGATCTTTACGGGCGACCTGATGCAGCACATGCCTCAGGTGTTCGCCGCCCGGCAGCGGGACGGTTCGTTCGACTATACCTCCTGTTTTTCCCGGCTGAACAACTATTTTTCGAGCGCCGATTTCGTCATTGCCAATTTGGAGACGACGCTCGGAGAGGAGCCTTATTCCGGTTATCCCCGCTTCCGCTCGCCCGAGGCGCTGGCCGGCGCGATGCGCCGTGCCGGGGTAGATGTCGCCGTGCTGGCCAACAATCACATCTGCGACCGGGGGGCCGAGGGAATACGCTCGACACTGGCTGCGCTCGACGAGGCCGGATTGCTTCATACGGGCGCTTTTGCCGATAGCGTTCCGCCACGCGAGAGGCATCCTCTGATGCTCGAAAAGGGAGCGTTCCGGGTCGCGCTGCTCAATTATACCTACGGGACGAACGGCTTGCCCGTTCCGTCCGGGTGTCGTGTGAACGGCATCGACACGGCGGCTATCCGCCGCGAGATCGCCTCGGCCCGGCAGGACGGAGCCACCCACGTCGCGCTGTTCGTCCATTGGGGAAACGAGTACGAGCGACTGCCCGGCCCCCGTCAGCGCGAGCTGGCGGCGGCTTTCCACCGCTGGGGCGCCGATCTGGTGATCGGATCGCATCCGCATGTCGTGCAGCCGGCGGAAACGATCGAGGATTCGGCAGGAAACGTACGCGGGGCGACGGTCTACTCGATGGGCAATTTCGTGTCGAACCAGCGTTTCCCGGATACGGACGGCGGCCTGTCGGTCCGCGTGACGTTGACGCTCGACGAACAGGGCCGGACATCCTGCCTCCCGGAATATTTGATCGTTTGGACTTGCGTCTCGCGCGATCCGAACAGCGTCTCCGGCCGCCGCTACGATATCGTGCCGAGCTACTCGCGCGGAACGATCGTGCCCGAGCATCGCGACGCCTTCGACCGGTTCGTCGAGCGTACGCGCCGGCACATGGAGCGTCACGGCCGGGGCTTTACGGAAATACGCTGCGACTACTGATGCGCCGCTTCTTACGAAACGACGGTCATGGAATGCGGGCTGCCGTTTTCGTTTTTGGGGAGGGCGGAGCGTCTCCGCCTTTGGAGGAACCCGCTGATGACCGAATGTTGATAATTCGCGCCTTTCGTCGAACAATAAGCCTTCGGACAAGCGCTGAAAAAAGAAAATTTAGTGTTATATTTGTAACGGTAAATTAAAACCTAATCTTATATTGATGAAATTGTACCTGTTGTGGGCGGCGGTTTTCGTGGCGACGGCAGCCGTGGCGAAGGGACCGGCAAAGGAAAAGGAAAAAAAGGACAAGAAAGCGGAGACCTATGTGTTCCAAGACGTGGAGACCGTTCCGGTCACATCGGTCAAGGATCAGTCTCGCTCGGGCACATGCTGGAGCTTCTCGGGTATGGGCGAGGTCGAGAGTGACCTGCTCGTTCGGGGTAAGGGAGAGCACGATTTGGCGGAGATGTGGATCGTCCGCAACGCATATTTCGAAAAAGCCGTACGCTATGTCCGCATGCACGGCAGCGCCAATCTGGGCGGCGGAGGCACGTTGAACGACGTGGTGTATATCATCGACCGTTACGGCATCGTGCCCGAGGAGGTTTATCCCGGCCTGCGTTACGGAACCGACCGGCATGTGCACGGCGAGTTGGATGCGGTCATCAAGGCGTATGTCGACGCCGTGGTGGAAAATCCGAACAAGTCGCTCTCGACCGCTTGGCAGGACGGGCTGAACGGCATTCTGGACGCTTATCTGGGGCCTCGTCCCGAGAAGTTCGCCTACAGGGGCAAGGAGTATACGCCGAAGAGTTTCGCCGAGGAGCTGGGCATTCGTTCCGACGACTACGTGCTGCTGACCTCGTTCACGCATCATCCCTTTTACGAGCCGTTCGCGCTCGAAATTCCCGATAACTGGAATGCTGCGCTGTCCTATAACGTAACGATCGACGACTTGCGCCGGATCGTCGACGCGTCGCTCGAGAAAGGCTATGCGGTCAACTGGGCGTCGGACGTCAGCGAGAAAGGGTTTGCCTATAACAAGGGTTTCGCCATCGTGCCGGTGGCGAAAGTCGAGGAGATGAGCGATTCGGAGAAAGGGAAGTGGACGAAGCTGACCGAGGAGGAGCTCCGCAAGATGACGCTCGATCTGAGCGGCATGCTGCCCGAGAAGACGATCACGCAGCAGATGCGCCAGCAGGCGTTCGACAATTACGAGACGACCGACGATCACGGCATGTTGATCATGGGCGTGGCGGAGGACCAGAACGGCAATCAGTACTATAAGGTGAAAAACTCTTGGGGCGATACGGGAGCCTATCACGGCTATCTGTATGCGTCCGTGCCGTTCGTGCTCTATAAGTCGACGGGCATCATGGTGCGTAAGGACGTGTTGCCCGAGGACCTCAAAGCCAAGCTCGGTATTCGCTGAGCCTGGAGGCCGGAACGGTTTTCCGTGCCGGCTTTTTCATGTCGGCGAAGGCCGTCCGAACGAACGGGGATACACCACCATGTTTACTAACTAAAACTCATATCTATACAGTATGTCGCAAGTCATCAAATTGAAAAAGGGTCTCGACATAAGGCTCGAGGGCGAGCCGCGCAGGGAGCTGAAGCGTCTGCCCTTGGTGCATGCCTATGCCGTGCGGCCGGACGATTTTCTCGGCATTACGCCGAAACTGCTCGTGCGAGTGGATGACACGGTGAAGGCCGGGACTCCGCTGTTTTTCGACAAGTATCGTCCGCAAGTGCTGTTCACCTCTCCGGTCAGCGGCCGCGTGACGGCCGTCAACCGAGGAGAGAAGCGGCGGATACTCGACATCGTGATCGCTCCCGAGGCGGAGCAGTCTTACGAGGCGTTCGATGTGCCGTCGGTCGAGGCGGCCACGAGGGAGAACGTTACCTCGGCGCTGCTTTCTTCGGGCCTTTGGCCGATGATCGTTCAGCGTCCCTACGGAATCATAGCCGATCCGCAAAGTACGCCCAAGTCCGTATTCGTATCGGGTTTCGACAGCGCTCCGCTGGCGCCCGACATGAATTTCGCGCTCGAGCAGCAGTTGGACGATCTGAACCTCGGCTTTGCCATGCTTTCGAAACTGACGGCCGGTCCCGTGCATTTGGGACTCGACGCCGACGCGCCGAAAGGGGTATTGGAGCAGGTAAAGGGGGTTGAGAAGCACTATTTCAGCGGGCCTCATCCGGCAGGCAATGTCGGCGTGCAGATACACCATGTGGATCCCATCAGCAAGGGCGAGATCGTGTGGACCGTCGATATTCAGAATGTCGCGCTGATCGGCCGCTTCTTCCGCACGGGCCGGGTCGATCTGCGTAAGATCGTCGCGCTGACCGGGTCCGAGATACTCGAGCCCCGCTACTACGAGGTGATCTCGGGCGCGCCCGTTTCGAGCATCGTACGCAAGGCCGATGTGCGCAACGCGTCCGACGGGCACGGTTACCGGATCATCAGCGGCAACGTGCTGACGGGCCGTCGGGTCGAGCCGGACGGCTATCTGGGGTTCTACGGCAATCAGGTGACGGTGATTCCCGAGGGCGATCATTTCGAGTTTCTGGGCTGGGGCATGCCCCGGCTCGATAAGTTCTCCGTCTCGCGCAGCTATTTTTCGTGGCTTACGCCTCGCAAGCGGTACGTGCTCGACACGAATATGAACGGAGGCGTCAGGGCCTATGTCGTGACGGGGCTCTACGACAAATATCTTCCGATGGACATTTATCCGCTCTATCTGCTCAAGGCCATACTGGCCGGCAACATCGACAAGATGGAGAATCTGGGTATTTACGAAGTGATCGAGGAGGACTTCGCGCTGTGCGAGTTCGTCGATCCGTCGAAAACCGCCATGCAGCGGATTATCCGTCAGGGTATCGACCTGATGATCAAGGAGCTTAACTAACCCGCATCGAAAATGAAAGGAATAAGAAAACTGATGGATAGAATCAAACCGAACTTCGAGAAGGGGGGCCGGTTTGAGAAACTGCACTCGACGTTCGATGCGTTCGAGACATTTCTGTTCGTGCCCGACCGTGTGACGCGCAACGGCAGCCATATCCGCGACAGCATCGACCTGAAGCGAGTGATGATCGTCGTCGTCATGGCGCTGATGCCGGCTTTGCTTTTCGGCATGTATAACACGGGCCTGCAGCATTTTCGCGCGACAGGCGTTGCGGACGCCTCGTTCTGGACCTGTTTCGGCTTCGGTTTCTGGAAGGTGCTGCCCATCATCGTCGTGTCGTACGTCGTGGGTCTCGGTATCGAGTTCATTTCGGCCCAGATTCGCGGTCACGAAGTCAATGAAGGCTTTCTGGTCAGCGGCCTGCTGATTCCGCTGGTGATGCCGGTCGACGTGCCGCTGTGGATGGTGGCCGTCGCGACCGCTTTCGCCGTCATCATCGGCAAGGAGGTGTTCGGCGGAACGGGTATGAATGTCTTCAATCCCGCCCTGCTGGCGCGGGCGTTCATCTTCTTCGCCTATACGCCCTACATTTCCGGAGAGAAAATCTGGATCGCCGGCCTGACCAAGGGCGAGGGGATCGTCGACGGCTTTTCGGGGGCCACGCCGCTGACGGACGCCGCTTCGGCCGTACTGACCGGCTCGTCGCAGATACAATGGACGCAAGGCGGCCCGTGGGACTGGTTCTTGGGAACGATTCCGGGATGTATAGGCGAGACTTCGACGCTCGCGATCCTGATCGGAGCCGTCATCCTGCTTTGGACCGGCGTGGCCAGCTGGCGGATCATGCTGAGCGTGTTCGCCGGCGGATACCTGACCGGCCTGCTGTTCAATCTGATCGGCCTGAATGCGTACATGAATATTCCGGCCTACTATCACCTGATTTTGGGCGGCTTCGCTTTCGGCGCCGTGTTCATGGCGACCGATCCGGTGACCGGGAGCCAGACCAACACCGGCAAATGGATTTACGGATTTCTGATCGGCGCGTTGGCCGTGCTGATCCGCGTCGTCAATCCGGGCTATCCGGAGGGTATGATGCTTTCGATCCTGTTCATGAACGCCGTCGCTCCGCTGATCGACTACTATGTCGTACAGGCCAATGTCCGTCGCCGGAACCGTCGTTTGAAACCCGCTAAATAACGTGCAACGCTATGAATAAGAACAGCAATACCTATATAATCGCCTACGCGGCGGTCATGGTCGTGATCGTCGCGGCGGTGCTCTCGTTCGCGGCTTTGTCGCTCAAGGGCGTACAGGCCGAGAACGCGAGGGTCGAGAAAATGGGGGATATTCTCCGCTCGATCGGCGAGGGCGGCGACGCCGATCTGGTAAAAGACAAGGCGGCCTACATCAACGAGCAGTATAAGAAATACATCGTCGACAGCTATGCCGTCAATGTCGAGGGCGACCGGGTCGAGGGAGCGAACGCGTTCGCCTTGCTGACGAACCTGAAGGCCGAATACGACAAGCCTGCCGCCGAGCGCAGCCTGCCCGTTTTCGTCAGCCGGAACGACGAAGGCGTCACGAGCTACGTGATTCCCGTTTGGGGAGCCGGTCTGTGGGGGCCTGTCTGGGGCTATGTCGCGCTGGCCGACAACTGGGATACCGTCAACGGAGTCGTCTTCGATCATAAGAGCGAGACTCCGGGGCTGGGCGCTGAGATTTCGACGGCCGCTTTTCAGGCTCAGTTCAAGGGCAAGCATATTCTCGAGAACGGCCGGGTCGTGGCCATACGGCTCGTTAAGGGCGGAGCGCCCGACGACGATCCGTATGCGGTCGATGCCGTCTCGGGCGGTACGCTGACGAGCGTAGGCGTGGAAAAAATGCTGAAAAATTGCTTGAGCGATTATGATGCTTATATCGAAAAGCAGCTCGGCGAGACGGCCGGGAACGAAGTGTCAACCAAAAATTCGGAAAGCCATGAGTAACCAAGAACGCGAGCCGCTTTTTTCGGCCAAAAACCTGAAGCTGCTGACCTCGCCTTTCGGACAGAATAATCCTATTACGGTGCAGATACTGGGCATTTGCTCGGCGCTCGCCGTAACGGCCAAGCTGAAGCCGGCTTTTGTCATGGCTTTGTCGGTGACGGTCGTAACCGCTTTTTCGAACCTGATCATATCGTTGATCCGCAAGGGTATTCCGTCGCGGATCCGCATCATCGTCCAGCTGGTCGTCGTCGCCTCGCTGGTGATTCTCGTGGACCAGGTGCTCAAGGCTTACGTCTACGACGTGAGCAAGCAGCTTTCGGTCTTCGTCGGGCTGATTATCACCAATTGCATCATCATGGGGCGTATCGAAGCGTTCGCGCTGGGTAACAAGCCGTGGCCTTCGTTTTTGGACGGTCTCGGGAACGGTATGGGATACGGACTGATTCTGATCATTCTCGGATTCGTCCGAGAGTTGCTCGGCTCGGGTACGCTGTGGGGCTATCCTGTGTTCGAGAAGATCGGGCTGTATCAGACCGGATACGTCAACAACGGCCTGATGATCCTGCCGCCGATGGCGCTGATTTGCGTCGGACTGATCATCTGGGTGCAGCGTAGCCGCAATCGTAATCTGATTGAGAAATAGTAAATCCGGCAGAACATGGAAAACATTATCAGCATATTCGTTCGGTCTATCTTCATAGACAACATGGTCTTCGCGTTCTTCTTCGGCATGTGTTCCTACATCGCCGTCAGCAAGAGCGTCAAGACGGCTATGGGACTTGGCATCGCCGTGACTTTCGTCATGGTAATGACCGTTCCGATCAACTATCTGCTCAACGAATACGTCCTTTCTCCGGGCGCGCTCGGCTGGATCGATCCGGCATACGGGTCGGGGGGTGCCAGCGAGATCGACCTGAGCTTTCTGAGTTTCATCGTATTCATCGCCGTGATCGCCTCGTTCGTGCAGCTCGTCGAGATGGTCGTCGAGAAATTCGCTCCGGCGCTGTATAACCAGCTGGGTATTTTCCTGCCGCTGATCGCCGTGAACTGCGCGATCATGGGCGGCTCGCTGTTCATGCAGGAGCGCGATTATGCTTCGCTGGGCGAGGCGACGGCCTTTGCTGCCGGATCGGGCATCGGCTGGTGGCTTGCTATCGTGCTGATCGCTGCCATTCGGGAAAAGATCGCCTACTCGAACGTACCGGCTCCGCTTCGCGGCGCGGGTATCACCTTCATTCTGACCGGTCTGATGGGGATTGCGTTCATGACGTTCATGGGGATTCAGTTGTAACTTAAAATCACAAGGTAGAGATGGGATTATCAATCATCATAGCAATCGCGGCATTTCTCGTAGTAACGCTCCTGCTGGTCGTTCTGCTGCTCTATGCCAAAGCGAAACTGACTCCTTCCGGAGAGGTCCGTATCGACATCAACGACGGAGAAAAACAACTGACCGTCGAGCCCGGCAGCACGTTGCTTACGACGCTCGGCAACAACGGGATTTTCCTCCCGTCGGCCTGCGGCGGCGGCGGTTCGTGCGGGATGTGCCGTTGTCAGGTGCTTGAGGGCGGCGGCGACATTCTGCCCACCGAGGTCAACTTCTTCACGCGTCGGCAGCAGGTCGAGAAATGGCGTTTGGGCTGTCAGGTCAAGGTAAAGGAGGATATGAAGATCAAGGTTCCCGAAGCCGTTCTCGGCGTCAGGAAATGGGAGTGCGAGGTGGTTTCTAACCGCAATGTGGCGACCTTCATCAAGGAATTCGTCGTCAAGCTGCCCGAAGGCGAGCACCTGAAGTTCCGCTCGGGAGGCTACATTCAGATCGACATCCCGAAATACGACGAGATCCGCTTCCGCGACTTCGACGTCGAGCCGGAATACCGCGAGGACTGGGACCATATGAAAATGTGGGATCTGGTTACGAAGAATCCCGAGCCGACGTTCCGGGCCTACTCGATGGCCAATCATCCGGCCGAAGGCAACATCATCATGCTTAACATCCGTATAGCCACGCCGCCTTGGGACCGTACGGCAGGAGCCTTCATGAAAGTCAATCCGGGCATCTGCTCGTCCTATATCTTCTCGCGCAAGCCGGGCGACAAGGTGACTATCTCGGGTCCCTACGGCGAATTTTTCGTTAAGGATACTCCGAACGAAAAGATGTTCGTCGGCGGCGGTGCCGGCATGGCTCCGATGCGCTCGCATATCTTCCATTTGTTCAAAACCGAGAAAATTCGGACTCCGGTAACGTTCTGGTACGGGGCTCGCTCGAAGCGCGAGATTTTCTACGAGGAACAGTTCGAGGAGATCGAGAAGGAATTTCCGAACTTCAAGTTCCATATCGCGCTATCGGAACCCAAGGAGGAAGACAACTGGAAGGGCTACGTCGGTTTCATCCATCAGGTGATTTTCGACAACTACCTGAAGAATCACGAAGCGCCCGAGGATATCGAATACTATCTCTGCGGTCCGCCGATGATGACCGCCGCGATGACCAAGATGCTCGACAGTCTGGGCGTCCCGGAAGAGAACATCATGTACGACAATTTCGGTGCATAAGGGCCGATTCGTATCGTATTTGCAGAAAAGCCGGACGGCGGGGCAGGGTACGGCTCCGCCGTCCGGCTCTTCGGGATATTTTAAGGGGAAGGAACGGCCGGCCGGTGTTCTCTGCTTTTTCCCGTATCGGTCGTATGGGCGGATTACGGCGGTTCCGCTGCGGTTTTGCTCGGGCACGACGGAAAGGAGCCCGGTTTGCCTGCCGGTTATTTTGAGTGCGCTTATGAAAAAGATAGTCTTATTGTTTTGCTTGTCTGTCGCTTGCTGTTCGTGGAGCCTTTCGGGGGCTCGCCCGCCGTTGATCGGCGTGTCGGAGTCTTGCGACGAAGGCCGGGTTCGCGTTACGAGGACTTACGTCGATGCCGTGCTGGCGGCCGGAGGAATCCCCGTCGTCATTCCGCTGATGAGGGATACGGCCTGCCTGAACCGTTTGTTTGAACGGCTCGACGGTTTGGTGCTGATCGGAGGAGGCGACGTCGATCCGGCCCGTTTCGATGCGGAGCCCTCCGCTGCGCTGGGGCATGTCGACACGGTTCGCGACGCATACGATTTCGCGTTGCTTGACCTTGCTCTGCGTCGGGATATTCCCGTGCTGGGCATTTGCCGCGGCGAGCAGCTGATCAATGTGGCTTTCGGCGGAACGCTGTACCAGGACCTGCCCAGCGAGTATGCCGACCGTTCGGTCAGCCACAGCCAGTCCCTGCCCTCGAGCGAGGCGACGCATGCGGTAGCCGTAGCCGAAGAGTCGCTCGTGCGACGGATTACCGGGTCGGATACGTTGTGGACGAACTCTTTCCATCATCAGGCCGTGCGCGATGTGGCGCCCGGATTCCGTGCGACGGCCTGCACGCGCGATGGAGTCGTCGAGGCGATCGAGCCGCTCGATCTGCGGATTCGCGTGCTCGGCGTGCAGTTTCATCCCGAGGCTCATACTGCGGCGGGCGATACGACGATGCGGAAATTTTTCGTCCACTTGGTCCGGGAAGCCGCGCGCGAGATGTCCGGTTCCCCGGCCGGACGAAAGCGTTGAGGTGGCGGTACGACGGGGTGAAGGTTTGTCCTGCGGGTGCGGACCGGAGCGGCTCGGTGGGGAGGTTTTGCGGGGGCATGTCGGAGTCCCTGTTGCGTAAGGGTGGACATCGGACGGAAAATTTGTTCAGATATACTGTCGGTTATGAAGATTTTAACGGGTAGTCGGATTCGTGAGGCCGATCGCTATACGATCGCCCGCGAGCCGATCGACAGCATCGCTCTGATGGAGCGTGCTTCGGAGAGTATCGCGCAGTGGGTGGCCGGGCATGTCCGGCCGGAGTGCCCGCTGGCTTTTTTCGTAGGCAAGGGCAATAACGGAGGGGACGGACTGGCCGTAGCCCGGATGCTGCACCGGGCAGGCTTTTCCTGCGCGGTATATCTCGCGTTCGGCCGGGATGAACTCTCCGAGGAGTGCCGATTCAATCTGGAGCGTCTTCCTCGCGGTCTGCCCGTGCGTCCGATGGCCGAGGCGTCGCTGCCGGAGGGTACGGTGATCGTCGATGCGCTGCTCGGGACGGGCGTGCGGGGCGAGTTGACCGAGCCCCTGCTCGGGGCGGTCCGACGGATCAATTCGAGCGGCTGCCGGGTCGTGTCGATCGATTTGCCGTCGGGAATGTTCTCCGAGTTCGGAAACGCCGGGCGTACGACGGTCCGGGCGACGACGACGCTGACGCTGGAGTTTCCGAAACTGGCCTTGTTGCTTCCGGAGGGAGGCGAGGCGGCCGGCGAGGTCGTCGTGTTGCCGATCGGCCTGAGCGAGGAGTATATGGATCGGGCCGAGTCTCTCTATTTCTATACCGACGCGGCGGCTGCGGCCCGCTTGCCTTTGTCCCGTCCGAAATTCGCCCATAAGGGGAACTGCGGACATGCGCTGCTCGTTTGCGGCTCGGAAGATATGGCCGGAGCCGCCGTTCTGGCGACGGGGGCCGCCCTGCGCTCGGGATGCGGGCTGGTGACCGTTCATCTGCCTCGGTCCGAAAGGGTGTCGGTCCATGCTAACTCGCCTTCGGCCATTGTCAGCGGCGATCCGGAACCCGTGTTTTCTCGGCTGCCGAGGGATATGGGGCGCTACGATGCGGTGGGAGTCGGTCCCGGAGTAGGGCAGGACCCCCGCTCTTTCGAGGCTCTGGAGGCTCTTTTGAGGGCCGGGCTGCCGGCCGTGATCGATGCCGATGCGCTGAATATGCTGTCAGCCCGTACCGAGCTTCAGCGGCTCGTCGCTCGCGGATCGATTCTGACGCCTCATTTGGGCGAGTTGCGCCGGTTGGCGGGAGATTGGGCCTCGGAAGACGAAAAGATCGAAAAAACGCGCGATTTGGCCTCCCGTCTCGGCTGTTGCGTGGTCGTGAAGGGCGCGCATACGATGGTCTGTTCTTCGGACGGTCGCTGCTTCTTCAATTCGTCCGGCAACCCGGGCATGGCCAAAGGCGGCAGCGGAGACGTGCTGACCGGTTTTCTGGCCGGTCTGCTCGCTCGCGGGTACGAGCCGCTGGCGGCTGCGATTCTGGGCGTTTACCTGCACGGCCGGGCCGGTGACAGGGCAGCCGATTATTACGGGCAGGAGGCGATGAATGCGGGCGACCTGATCGACTTCCTTTCGGAGGCGCAGCAGGAAATCCTCGGGCGGGACAACGGATAAGGCGGGGTATTTCTGATGCGCTCATGCCGTGCGCCGTTTAGATGTCGTACTGACGGGAGTATCGTGTCGAGAAAGCCGGGAGGCGGCCGTTTGAAAAGTCCGAGATAGCGGTCCGTTTCTTGAAGACATGCGCGAATATGCCTTGAGCGGGCGGCGAATAGTAAAGAGGACGATTGCGGTGCGCGAGCGCGCCTTGCGTCGTCTTCCTCCGCATAAAATTTCCCGAATCCGCTTTTTTTATCTATCTTTGCTTCATTCAAATACTAAAAAATAGGTTATGGCAAGTATCAGGAGAATCAAGAGAGATATAGACTTTCTGGCCAATGAAGTGATTTCGGACTGCTATATGGCCCTCTACTTCAACGACGGCGCCAAGCGCGAGCAAATCGTGGCCGTGATCGAGGAGGCGGTCGAGTTCCGCAATGAGCTGTTCGTGCGTGCGAACCATCCGGCGGACAAAAAGAACAAGAGCCTCGTGCGGAAGCACTACGCTCAGATGCGCCGCGACATGATGTCACGCGTGGATGCGATGTTCGAGAAGCTTAGCGGCATTTGCAAATAGTCTGAAAGTGCTCCGCACGTCTGTGCGGGAAGAATAGAAAAAAATGCGGAGAAGCTCCCGGAGCTTCTCCGCGTGTTTTACGAGTGCTTTTCGAGCACCGTATGCGGCACGTCGCCGTGAAAGACGACCTGTATCGGGCAGTCGTAGTTGTGCAATTGCTCCGCCGTGATGCGGTTGGAGTCGTGGCGATGCACATGGCGGTTGACGCAGACGATTTGCTTGACATGGGAGGAAATCGTTCCCAGATCGTGCGATACCATGACGATGGCCATTTTGTCGTTGAATTGTTTGAGCAGCGCGTAAAGCTCCTTCTCGAACCGGTTGTCGACGAAATTGGTCGGTTCGTCCAGAATCAGCAGTTTCGGATCGGAAATCAGAGCTCGCCCGAGCAGGGCCCGTTGCAGTTGTCCGCCCGACAGGGCGCCGATCGGCCGTCGGGCGACCGATTCGATTCCGCAGATACGAAGCAGATTTTCGGCTTTTTCCCTGTCGGCGGAAGTGTATCGGCCGAACAGTTTCTTGCGTGCCTGAAGGCCCGAAAGAACGACCTCGCGCACCGAAATGGGGAACGTCTTATCCAGATCCGAAATCTGAGGCATATATCCGATACGGCGGTAGCCGCCGCTCTCGATCTCTTTCGAGTAAATGACTTTCCCCGTGTATGGAACCGCCTTGAGAATCGCCTTGACCAGCGTGGTCTTACCGCCGCCGTTCGGTCCGATAATCCCGAGAAAGTCTTGCGGATGAATATCCAGATAGACGTGACTCAGCGCCTCGCACGTCCCGTATCGTACCGATACGTCATTGAGTTCGATCAGTTTGGTCATGGGCTATCGAATGGGCTATGAAAAGCAGGTTGGACGGAATGTCGTATCCCAGCGGGTCGATGGCTACCGTTTCGGCTTTCAGTTCGGACGCCAGCGCTTCGACCGTCGAGCGGCTGAACTGCCGTTGATAGAGAATCCGGGAAATTCGGGCGTTTCGGGCTTCGTCTACGAGCGTCCTGACATGGTTTCCGGAGGGCTCCTTGCCTTCGTCCTCGATGGCCAACTGAGTCAGACCGTAATCGCGGGCCATGTAGGAAAGGGCCGGATGGTAAATGACGAAGGTGCGGGGACCGTCGGCGAATATCGCTTGCAGTGCGTGGTCGAGCGAATCCATGCGGTTCGCGAAACGTTCGTAGTTCTCTCGGTAGCGGGTCGAGTCGGGGTACATGCTTTCGAGTTGGCTCAGGAGGGTCGCTGCCATGACGCGCAGATTGCGGGGCGAGGTCCAGATATGCGGATCGGTTCCGTGCCCGTCGTGTCCGTGCCCATGTTCGCCGGTCAGGACGGGCACGCTGTCTGCCGTGCGGACGATCCGTACGCCGGGCATGTTTTCACGGATCGACCGCTCCAGTTTGTGCTCGAAGTCGAGCAACCCGATCTCGACGTATGCCGCCGAGTTGGCCACCCGCTTCATCTGGGCCGGCGTAGGCTCGTAGGTTTCCGGGCTGGCGGCCGGAGGGACCAGTACGTTGATCTCGAAATCGTCGCCTGTGATTTGGCGGACCAGAAAGCTCAGCGGCTCGATGCTGACCGACAACTGTTCGCGCGGCGGTTCGGCGACGGAGCAGGCGGCCAGCAGCATGCCTGACAGAATGGCCGGCAGGCACCTCTCCATAGCGTTTGACTTCAGAATATGCATTATCATTTTTCGCACTCCGGATATTTTCCCCAAAAATACGCAAACTTTCGAGGATCGGGCGCTCCCGGTCCCATTTTCGTGCGCGCTTCGCTCTATTTGAAATTTCTCGGACTGATTCCGAAGTGTTTTTTGAAGCAGGTCGAGAAATGGGAGTGCGTTCCGAACCCTGTCATCTCGGCGATTTCGTTCAGCGGAAACTGTCCTTCGCGGATCAGCTCGGCCGAGCGGTTCAGTCGGTATATGCGCAGGAAATCGTTCGGGGTCTGTCCCGTCAGTTGCTTGATCTTTCGATAGAAGCTGGTGCGGCTGAAACCGAGGTTTTTTCCTAAGGTGTTAACGCTCAGATCCTGATCGGAAAGATTCTCCTCGATGAACTTGTACAGTTTTTCCATGAATTTCTGATCCAGCGGGTGCAGATCGTTTCGATCCGGCGATTCAGGTTTCTCTTCCGCTACGGTCTGCGATATTTTTTCTTTTTGCAGCTCTTTTTCCAGTCTGTTCTCGACGATGCTTGCCAGTAGCTCGGCCTTGAAAGGCTTCGGCAGGCAGATATCCGCTCCGCTGTCATAGCCCGCGATCTGACCATCCGTTTCGGTCTGGGATAGCAGCAGAATGACGGGGATGCGGGCCGTATGGTCGTTGCCTTTCATCTTTCTGCACAAGTCGAACATCCTCGAAGCCGGACTCAGATCGCATACGATCAGATTCGGGCGGATCTCTTCGGCCTTTTCGTATGCCTGTTGGCCGTCGGTCGCCGTAACGATCCGGCAACTCTGCATCAGGATCGTTCGGAGGAACAGACCGAGCTCCGGATCGTCGACGGCGACCAGAATCGTTCGATCCGGGGTCTTCCCCTCTCTGTCGTCCTCGGCCGGCGGTTGCGGAGGATTCAATGCGGGCAGGGACGAATCCGGAGCCGAATTCGGGTGTGAAGACTTGTCGTATCGGTCTGCCGGGAGAATGACGCTGTATACCGTGCCTTCCGTCTGGCGCCGTCGCGCGATGACTCTGCCGCCGTGCAGCTCAGTCAATTTTTTAACATAATGTAAGTCGATTCCGAACTCGTTTTGTATCTCCTCTTTGTCGGCCCGGCGATAACGCTCGAACAAATGGCTCAAATTTTCTTCGGACAACAGGCTTCCGTTGTCTATTACATTGATTTGAAGGTATTTGTCGTGGATTCCCTCGAGTCCGAAAATAGAGTCGGGCTCGACCGTTACCCTGAGCTCGATCCAGACCGTTGCGTTGGGGCGGATGTTTCTCAGCGTATGTCCGATCAGGTTGGCTGCTATCTTCTCCAGTTTGTCGGAATCGACCGGCAGGACCAGCGAGTCGTATGGGCAGTCCAGATGTATATCGATGTTTTTCTCTCCCGATATACGATTGAACCCGTTTATCACGTTCCGGATACGCGGTATGATGTCGGACGGACCGATCTGAAGTGTCAGTTGTCCCTGGTCCAGTTTCTCATAGTCGAGCTGCTGCTCGATCAATCGGATGAGGCGGAGGCTGTTGCGCTCGATTTCGGAGAGGCAGTAGGCATCGTGAGTCGGGACGGGATCCCTGCTGTCTCTGGTCCGTCGCAGCAGTTCGTTGACGGGGGCGTATATGAGCGTCAGCGGAGTGAACAGTTGCTGAGACACGTTGGTCAGGAATCGGATTTTGTTTTGGGCCGTTTTCAGTTCCTGTTCCTGCTGCGATCGGATCATGGCCTCCCTTTCTTTCGTCAGTTTTTTATCTATATGGGCCTTGAAGACGAAATAAGCGGCAGTGATGATAAGTAAGACGGCAACCGCGATTGCTATCGGGCTGATCCATGGCAGGTCGGCGTCCGCTAAGGAAGAAGAGGTGGCCAGTATCCACATGTCGGTTTCCATGAAGAGGTTCTTTTGGTTCTGATGACGCTTGCCGGCGTGTAGCGCTTTATTTTGCCGGGATAGGATATCAATTTACTCCAATCGTTCGTTTATATTGAACATTCTTGCTATTTTTGAGATGGCGAATGCGGCGGAACGGATGCTTGTTTTTTGAATTCGTGCCGGATAAGAGCAGGGCAATGCTGTGTGTCGGACGTTTTGTTATGTTTTAACATATTGATTTGTACTGTTTTATGTTGTTTTAGTTCAAATGACTTTTTTGTTGACCGTGTATTCTTTACTCCGTTCTCGACGTGGGCGGTACCTTTTTCTTAAAAAGTCCGTTTGTGGGTCGGAAAAGAGACAAAGGGAATACTTTTGAAACAAATATAATAATTATTGGCGAATATTGAACGTTTGCGATATATTTTGGTATGGATTGACAAGAACGATTATTAGCTATTATGTAATATTGTATAAGCAAAAATGCGGGATGAAAATGTCCGTATGGCCTACTGTTTCAAATATTATTAACTTAAACTTCAAAATAGAGTGTATGACAAAATGCAGATGAGAATGAGAGATCGGATTTTAAACTTGAAAACTACCATTTTAATGAACTAACTTATGATGAAAAAATTACTAATCTTGTGTTTATTTTGCTTTTGCACCCTTTACGGTATGGGGCAAAATATGGTATCGGGAACGGTGGTCGATGAATCCGGGAATGGGGTTATCGGCGCGACCGTTCTCCTGAAAGGCACAACGAAGGGTGTTATGACGGGCCCGGGGGGACTTTTCTCGATCGACGTCGATAAGTTCCCGGCCGAGCTGGCGATCAGTTTTCTCGGTTATGTTCCTCAAAACCAAACTGTCAAAGGTCCAGTCAAGGATCTGAGGATTGAGTTGGAGACCGAACAGCAGGCGCTCGACGAGACGGTCGTGATCGCTTACGGTACGCAGAAAAAGGCGTCCGTGGTTGCTTCTCTTTCTTCGGCGACAGCCAAGGATATCATGAAGGCGCCCGTCGGCAACGTCGGATCGGCTTTGACCGGACGTTTGACCGGTCTGACCACGATGCAGAACTCGGGTCAGCCGGGTGCGGAGGCTCCGACGATCCGAATCCGAGGAAAGGCTACGCTGAACAATGCGGACCCGTTGGTTATCGTCGACGGTGTCGAACGTTCGTCGGGCGGACGTATTCAGGAAAGCGCGAATGCCGACCTGATGAAAGGATATATGTCGGGCTGGGAAACGATCAACCCGAACGATATAGAGTCCGTGACGATTCTGAAAGACGCTTCCGCGACCGCCGTGTACGGTGTGAAGGGTGCCAACGGCGTACTGATCATCACGACGAAGAAAGGTTTGAGCGGCAAGGCGACCGTTACCTATTCGGGTAGCTTCGGTCTGTCGGTGCCGACTCGTCTGCGTCACAATATCGGCTCTTATGCATATCTCTATTATCAGAACGAAATGGGTTATAACGACGGTACGGGCGCTACGACCAGTTTCGAGGACCTGATGAAATACCGCTACCATTTCAACGACTATCTCTATCCGAGCATGGACTATGCGGACTATATATTGAAGAAGTATTCGCCCAAGACCGAGCATAACGTGAGCGTCCGAGGCGGTAACGACTTCGTTAAGTATTACGCTTCGGTAGGTTATTACAGCGAAGACGGTCTGGTGAAGAAAAAAGCGGGTTATGGTTTCAACCCGAATAACGAATACCGCCGTTTGTCTCTGAGAACCAACCTCGACTTCCAGTTCACCAAGAGGCTGTCCGCCAGCATCAATATCGACGGACGTTTCGAGCGTCGTCAGGGTAACAACTCGCCGGGCGACAACCAGTTCTTCTGGAAGCTCTATCAGGCCAAGCCTTGGTCGACTGCCGGTTTCGATGCGGACAACCGTTATATCATTACCGGAACGGACCCCAATCCGACGATCATCACGATGCTGTTCGCCGGAGGTAACTACACGCGTAATCAGGTGACCGCCAATACGGTCTTCTCGCTGAAGTACGACCTCGATTTCATTACCAAGGGACTTTCCGCTCAGGGTAAATATTCGTTCGACAGTTTCAGCGACGCGGGATACAACCGTGTGCGTCAGTATGCTTCCTATCGTCCGATCGAGCTGGAGGACGGAACGATCTATATGCAGAAGAGCGGCAACGACGGTCCGCTGACTTCGAGTGCTGTTGGTTCTCAGAAGCGCCGCAAGGAGTACGCCGAGGTATCGTTGAATTACGCTCGCTCGTTCGGCGATCATAACGTAACCGCTCTGGCGATGTACAACATGGAGAAAAGCCGCTACTACGAATCTTCTTTCGCCGATGTCCCGCATGCCTATCTGGGCTTCGTAGGACGTGCTACCTATAATTATAAGAGCCGCTATTTCCTCGACTTCAGCATCGGTATCAACGGTTCCGAGAACTTCCCGAAAGGGAAGCGCTTCGGTACGTTCCCCGCAGTGGCTGTGGGCTGGGCTATTTCGGAAGAGCCTTTCATGGAAAGCATCCGCAAAACGGTCAGCTTCCTGAAGATCCGCGGTTCCTACGGTGAGGTAGGTAACGACCGGACGAACTCGCGCTTCCTCTATCTGCCTACGACGTTCGGCGGTCTTCCCGGAGGTACCGTGTACTATGTCGGAGACCAAAGCAACCCGCAGCACACTACGCTGAGACCTATTCAGGAAGGTAAGGCTCCGAACTACAATGTGACGTGGGAAACGGCTAAGAAGTACAATCTCGGTATCGACGCCAAGTTCTTCGACGACCGTCTCAGCTTCGTGTTCGATATTTTCAAGGAGATGCGTTCGGACATTCTGACCGATATGGTGAACTATCCGTCTTTCGTATTCCCCGATTTCCAGACGAATGCTCAGGCCAACGGCTACCATACTCTCTATTTGACGAACAAGGAAAACTACGCTAAGGTACGGAACCAGGGATTCGAGGTCGAACTCGGATGGGACGGTACGATCGGCAAGAATTTCTCCTATTTCGTAAAGGGATCCTATGCCTACACGATCAATAAGACCCTGCAGCTCTCCGAAAGCTCGAAGGATTATCCCTATCAGTATGCGACGGGTCACATGCTGGATGAAATATCCGGTCTGATCTGCGAGGGTATTTACGATAGCTACGAGGAGATCAACAATCCGAACAATCCGTACAATACCTATAATCCGAATCCTGTACCGGGCGACTTGAAGTTCAAGGACGTGAACGGCGACATGAAGATCGACGACAAGGACAACGTGTATTTCGGTAACTCGAATATGCCCCGTTCGACGTTTACGGCTTCGCTGGGATTCAACTACAAGGGTCTGGACTTTTCGATGCTGTTTCAGGGAGGCGCCGGGTTCTACTATATGCCTCAGCAGGAGAACCGGGTACACTTCTTCGAAGGCGGTGCCGCTTTCGGCGGTGTGGAAGAGCGCTGGACTCCGACGGGACGCAGCAAGTGGTATCCGATCCTGCACACGACGAACAACCAGCAGACCGGTAACTTCGTGAACTCGAGCTTCTGGGCCTACGACGCGACTTACCTCCGGTTGAAGAATATCGAGCTGGGCTATAACCTGCCTCAGAAGTGGATGAAGTCGATCGGTATCGACAACATTCGGGTGTTCCTGACTGCCCAGAACGTATGGACGTGGACTCCTACCCACCAGATGAAGAACTTCGATCCTGAAAGTATTCAGCACCGTACGATCTTCTATCCGCTTATGCAGATCTATAACGTAGGTGTTTCCATTACCTTTTAATTAAAAAGATAATACAACGATGAAAACAAAAATAGCATTATTATTATTGTCGGCATCTTCGTTGATGTGGTCTTGTCAGGACTTCTTGGAGGAACCGAGCGACGTGTCCGGACAGACGGAGGCGGTGGTATTCTCTACCATCGAGACTGCCGAGCAGGTACTGGCTGCGCCTTACTCGTCGCTTCCGTGGGGCTGGCCTTGTTTGAACGGTAACGGTCCTTGGAGTCAGGGTATCCTGATCTATTTCGCTCCGATCTCGACCGCTTCCGACGAGGCCGATACGGCTTTGGAGGGCGGTTATAACTTCGTACATCCTCAGTACCACGAAGGTCTGCTGACTGCCGGTACGATCAATCCCTATCGTGAAGACAAATGGGATTACGATTGGTTTGCCATTCGTAACGCATGGTACTTCTACGACAAGGTGGATATGGTGAACGACGGTACGCCTCAGAGTTATATCAATCAGCGTAAGGCCGAGGCTTTGGGACTGGTCGCTCAGCGCTATTACGAAATGTTCAAGCGCTACGGCGGTCTGCCTTGGATCGACCATTACATTACGATGGGCGAATCGATCGATATGTCCCGTATGTCGATTACCCGGACGGTCGATTCGATATGCAGCCTGCTCGATCGGGCGATCGCTATGCCCGAGCTTCCCGAACGTAACGCGGTGAACGAGTTCGGCCGTGTGAACAAGGTGGCTCTGCGTATGCTGAAGGCCCGCGTTCTGTTGTGGTCGGCCAGCCCGCTGTTCAATCCCGAGGACAACCAGTCGTATTATCCGAGCTTTAACAAGCAGGAGCTGATCAAGCACGAGACCTATGACAAGAATCGTTGGCAGGAAGCGGCGGATGCTTGCCTCGAGGCGATCAATGCCGCTCACGGAGCCGGTTATGCGCTCTATACCAAGTATGGCGATCCGGTGAAAGACTACAAGGCTGCCGTGACCGAGTTCCCCGACATCGACGCCAACGGAACCGCGAAAGGCAATCCCGAAATCATCTGGGGTACCCGTCCGGCCGACTCTTACGCCAGCGAGACTTACCAGTCCGGATCGCGCGTGACCATCTGGTCTACGCTCAAGCAGTTGAGAGGAACGGTCGGCACCTATCTGATTCCGTTGCAGAATATGGTCGACAAATACGAGCTGCGCAACGGTAGCGATCAGCCTGCCGATTATTGGCAGACGACCAGCGATCCTTACAATAACCTGGACCGCCGGTTCAACGCGACTATCTATCACCACGGTTACAAGCTGGGCAAGACCGTAGGTCCTTTCACTCTCGATATGAGAATGGAGCCTGCCGGAGACCAGTATCCTGCCGGTGCACAAAATTTCACCGGCTACTATCTCGCCAAGTTCTTCGATGACGATTACATCGCAGGGGCGGGCAACTATCCGCAGGCTTTCTGGCCTTACATGCGTTTGTCCGATCTTTATCTGATGTACGCCGAGGCGCTCAACGAGGTGGATTACGCAAGCAATTCGGGGGAAATCCTTCACTACGTGAATCTGGTCCGCAATCGTGCCGGCCAACCCAATCTGGAGGATAAGCCCGGCTTCCAAGCCACTCAGGCTTACGTTCGCGAATGCATCCGCAAAGAGCGTATCGTCGAGCTTTGCTATGAGGATCAGATTTATTTTGACTACAAGCGCTGGAAAGTGGGCGACAAGTACATCGGAGGCAATATGTACGGTATGAGGATTACCGGCGACATGGAAAATCCGACTTTCTCGAAGTTCCTTTACGAGACGCGCGTATGGTCGTCGAAGTGGTATCTGTTCCCGCTCTATCAGACGGATGTTCTGACAACGAACGGTGTATTGGCACAGAACCCGGGATGGTAGTAATTAATTTCTAAATCGAGACTACGATATGAAAAAACATATAAATGACAAGGTGAAAAGTTGCTTTGCATCGTTCCTGATCTTGTTTGTGTCCGCGACGACCGTCAAGGCCGAAGGACCTAAAACGGGAGCTTTCGCAGAGATTCCGACTTTGGGAGACACGCTTCGCGCATCCGAAAGGATGGTGGACGTGGCTTACGGCAAACAAAAATACGACGCAGTGACTTCGTCGATGAGCACGGTCCATGCCGACGAGCTGAGAAAGTCGACGGCTACGTCGATAGGCGAGGCCCTGATCGGCCGTCTGCCCGGTCTGATCGTTAAAAAAGGCTCGTACGAGCCGGGAAACGAGCCCAGCATCTACATCCGGGGTCTCAATACCTACGGAAGCGCGAATACGCCGCTGGTGATCGTCGATGGTTTCAGAACGGACTACAACCAGCTTTCCCTGTATGAAATCGAAAGCATCTCGGTTCTGAAGGACGCGGCTGCGGTCGCTCTGTACGGACAGCAGGCTGCCAACGGAGTCCTGTTGGTAACGACCAAGCGCGGTTTTGTCGGAAAGACGACGATCGATGTGAACGTCAACATCGGATGGCAGGAATTCGCCAACAAGCCCGATATGCTGAATGCGTACGAGTATGCCGTGCTGCACAATCAGGCGCGTACCAACGATGGCCTGCCTGTCGTGTACGACCCGATCACCGACCTCCCGAACTACGGTAAGGGCGGAGTGTACCAGTACACGCATCCCGACAACAACTATTTCGACCAGCTGTTCAAGAAGTCGACTCTGATCTCGAACGTCGGCATCAATATCGGCGGCGGTACGAAAGCCGTGCGGTACATGGTGACGGCCGGCTACATGCACAACGGCGGTATGTTCAATTATACCGACCTGAACGACTATTCCACTCAGGTGCGCATGAACCGTTTCAACCTGAGAAGCAACTTGGACATCAACATCACCAAGAACCTCTCTGCACAGATCGACATGGGCGGTCGGGTCGACAGCCGCCGTTTCCCCGGCGGGGACGACTACAACACTTCGGGTATTCTCAATACCATCATGCGCACTCCGCCTCAGGAGTATCCGCTGGTGAACCCCGACGGTTCGTTGGGCGGTTCGTCCCGCTATACGGATAACCCGCTGGGTAAGATTGCCCACAGGGGGTACAGAACCGTACTCTATCGTAATCTGGATATGACGCTGAAACTGAAGTACGACTTCGGCGAAACCGTGAAGGGCCTTTCGGTCGGCATCGGCGGTTCGGCGATGAATGCGATGAGCCTGATCGACGACAAGCTGCGTAGCTTTGCGGTATTCGATATTACAGGGGCTCCGGATCCCGTGACCGGCGTAGGCGAGTATACGTACCGCCAGTACAACGACGATACGGACCTCGCTTGGCAGAGCTCCGTGAACAGCCAGTACCAGCGTCTCAACTTCGAGGCTTTCGCTGCGTACAACCGGACTTTCGGCGACCACTCGGTCGACGCCATGCTGATGTATCACATGGACCGTTATCAGCAGAGCGGAAACTACTACAAGTTCAATACGGCCGGTTTCGGACTCCGTGCGCACTACGGATTCAAGGATCGTTATTTCGCCGAGTTCGCTGCCAGCTACTATGGCGAGGAACAGTATATGCCGGGTCGCCGTTTCGGCTTCTTCCCCGCCGGAGCGTTGGCTTGGGTGATTTCCAAAGAGAACTTCTTGAAGGACAGCAAGGTGATCAACTACTTGAAACTGCGTGCTTCGTACGGCAAGGTGGGCGGTTCGGCTTTCACCGGAAACTCGGTCGGCAGCCGTATCTACTATCAGCAGTTCTACTACAACACGGGCACTTATACTTTCGGTGTGCCGGGTACGACGACAGGAATCGGAGGTACGTTCGAAAACACGCTGGCGAACCCTTTCATCACGTGGGATAAGTCGTATAAGACCGATATCTCGATCGAAGGTACTTTCTTCAATCACATCAACCTGATGTTCGATTATTTCCACGATGTGCGTAAGGACATTCTTACTCAGAACAGAGGCTCGCTGCCTCTCACGATGGGTATTGCTTCGGATAAAGCCAGCTGGGGTAACGGCGGCGAAGTGACCAATCGCGGTTACGAGGCGACGCTCGAAGTGTTCGGCCATGCCGGCGATTTCGAGTACTCGGTTCAGGGCGGCATTTGGTACAATCACAACATCATCAACAAGCGGCCGGATGCGAATCTCTACGACCTCAATACGCAGAAGTATCTCTCTTGGATCGGCAAGGCCGTAGGACAGAAGTGGGGCTATCTGTGCGATGGCTTCTATACGGCCGAGGATCTCGACAACATGACGGCCATTCCTTCCTTCGGTTCCGTACAGGAAGGCGATGCGCGCTATGTCGATGTGAATAATGACGGTGTGATCGACGATTTCGATGTCGTTCCTATGGGGTATCAGGACATTCCCCAGTATACCTATACTTTCAGTCTGAACCTGAAGTATAAGAACGTCTATCTGTACGCTATGGGACAAGGAACGATCAACAGCTCGGTCATGCTGTCCGATTCTCCCGATACTTTCTTGCCGTTCTGGAACAATAACAATGCGTTCCAGTATGCCAAGCAAAGCTGGACGCCCGAGACAGCCGCTACGGCCGTACTGCCGCGATTGTCTACGCTGAATAACCCGAACAACTCGCAAGCCAGCACGGTATGGCTGCGGTCGAACGACTATTTCAAGCTTCGCAACCTGGAGATCGGTTACGAATTCCCGCAGAAATGGATGAAGGAGATCGGTTTCCGTGGAGCCAAGGTGTATTTCAGGGGACAGAATCTGTTTACGATCAGTCGCGAGATGGATTTCATCGATCCGGAAACCTTCAGTGGTTATCCTGCCACTCGTTCGTACAGTATTGGACTCAGTCTGACGTTTTAACCAATTGAAAACAGGATATTATGAAAATCAAGATATCAAAAATTCTGCTCGTCCTCTCCGTTTGCGGACTGCTCTATTCTTGCGACAAGTTTTTCGAGGTCGACCTGAAGGAGCAGATGGACGAGGAAAAGGTAGTCAACAACGAAGATTATTTGGCGCGGTTGTGGGCCGGTTTGTACTGGGCGATGGAGAACGGTTTCACGGCAGTCGGCAACGGCGGCTACGCCAGTGCATGCGACGAGGCCGACAACAATCAGCAGAGTTCCAGCGTTCAGAAGTTCAATACGGGTAGCTGGAACGCGCAGAGCAATCCGGATGACCTTTATTCCCAGTTCTATCAGGCGATCCGTTCTGCTAACGACTTCCTGCGTCTTTCCGACACGGTGAACAACCCGCAGTACACTTTCCGTGAGTACGAGAAAGGCGAGCCCGAGAAGTATGCTACCAAAGTGTTCAACTGGCACGCATATCGTTTGGATGCCAGCTTTCTGAAGGCTTACTATCATTTCGAACTCTGGAAGCGCTACGGCGATATCGCCATTGCCGACAAGCTGCTGACCGAAAGCGAAGCTCTTGCGCTGGAGCGCACTCCGGGACAGGAAGTGGTCGAGTATATCGTTCACGCTTTGGATAGTCTGGCTCCGATGTACGACGAGTTGGAGACCATGAAGAATACGCAGTACACGAACGGCAAGTGGATCGACAACCAGTACGGCCGCATAACCAAGGGCGCCGTGCTGGCTCTCAAGGCCCGCGTGCTGCTGTATGCCGCCAGCCCGCTGAACTCGCCTTCGGGACAGTACGATGCCGAGCTGTGCGATCGCGCTGCGCGTGCAGCTGCCGATGTGATCAATCTGGGGCTTTATTCGACGAATATCTCTTATCGCGATATGCAGTTCGACCGTTCGAGCAGCAATCCCGAAAATATTCTGGACAATCGTCCCAATATCGGTAACTTCAATTCCATGGAAACGTGGAATTATCCCAAAGGCGGTTCCGACCAGTACGTGACGACTTCGGTCGGCAGTAATGCCACCTGCCCGTCGCAGAATCTGGTTGACGCTTACGAGACGGTAGACGGTTCGGCTGTGGACCCGGACGATCCTTATGCGAACCGCGACCCCCGTTTCTATGAGACGATTCTCTGCAACGGCGATACGTTCAACGATGCTACCGTCGAATCGTTCGTGGGCGGCCTTGCCGGCATCAACAATACGAACTGTACGACAACGGGTTACTACCTGAAGAAGTTCGTTCAGGACAAGGTGCAGTTGCCGCAGGGTACGACCGTGCCGCACGTATGGTATCTGTTCCGTTACGGCGAAATCCTGCTCAACTATGCCGAGGCCATGTTCTACGCTCACGGTCCTAACGCCAAGATGGGATATGTGACCAACGGCGGCGACCTGTCGGCTTTGGAGGCGGTCAATCAAGTCCGTGCGCGCGACGGAGTCGATATGCCTCCTTTGACCTCGCTGGACGAAACCAAGCTGCGTAACGAGCGTCGGATCGAGCTGGCTTTCGAGGGGCATCGATTCTGGGATGTCCGTCGCTGGAAAATCGCTGAAACGACCGAGAATCAGCCGCTGATGGGCATGCGGATCATCAAGATCGGAGACCGTTTCGACTACAATGTCGTCAAGGTCGAGGATCGTACGTTCAGACCGGCGATGTATCGTTACCCGATTCCGTTTGCCGAGAAGATGCGTTATCCGTCATGGGAACAAAATGAAGGTTGGTAGAATTTCGTCTTATATTAAATGTAAATACATAGTATTATGGAAAAATTGAAATTGTTCATGATAATGCTGGTGCTCGGAGGGCTCGGACTGGTCGGATGCGATGACAACGATCCGGAAGGACCCGAGATTTCCGCGACGACTTTCGTCGCCGGTTCCGAACCGGGTACGGCAGAGCTGAGGGTTCCCGAAGGTGCCGAGGTGGTTTACCGCTTCGACATCAAGTCGGCTGCACCGATTTCCAAGATCGAAGTATGGTACCGGCCCGGTTTGGGGGCGAATATGGAGGCCCCGATGGAGGAGCAAACGATCGAACTGTACGGCGAGGTGAGCGAGTACGTCGTTTCCGACACGCTGACCTTGGACGAGGATTGCTCGTACTCGGTTTATGTCGAGGACGTCAATCGGAATTTCTCGTCGGCTCGGGTGAATCTCTATTTGGACGTAACCAAGTACAATGTCGAACTGACGGACGGAATGCCTGCGGCTACGTCGAAGACGTTCCTGTGCCTTGAGACGGGACGTACTTTCTTCGTTGCCAATATCGCCAACGATCCCAAGGGAATCGACCTCGGATTTACCTATTACGAGGGCAATGACAACAAGGCCTGTCTGGTTTCTCTCGACGAGTATTACAAGACCGGTAATTACGCGATGGTGGTCAACGATCTGAATCCGGAGGTGATCTTCAAGGATGCGACGGATCCGGCGGCCACGGAGAGCGTGTTCGACCAGGTCAACAAGGCTTCCGAGCTGAAGGATATCTTCGATCGGGCGAAAGATTATCCTGCGGTTCTCGACTATACCGCGGGCAAGATCGCTCCGGCTTTGGAAGAGGAGGATATGATCGCTTTCCGGACCGAAGACGGCCGCTACGGCCTGATGAAGGTGAAAGAGATCGACCGTAAGAACGAAGACGTCTCGAACAACCAGACGATCAGTCTCGATGTGGTCGTTGAGAAAAACTAACTTATTAATGCAGATACTGTTATGATACGAATAATGAATGTCAAATTCAATGGTTTGCAAAAGGTGATGAGTCGGTTGGCGCTGCTGTTGATTGCCGTGGTCATGTTCGGCTGCAAGGACGATTTGGCCGATCCGCCCGTGATCAAGGTGTATGTGAACGGGGCCGAGTACGACGCTTCGTCGACCGAACGGCTCACTGTGGCTACCGGAGAGAGGATCAGCTATAGTTTCGAGGTCTTTGCCCATACGGGAATCGCTACCGTGAAGGAGATTCGCTATCAGGTTCTCAGCGATGAGGTCAAGGTGCCTACCGAAAGGCTGGTAGCCGGTCTTCCCGACGATCTGAACGTAACGATTTCCGGTACGATCGATGCGAAGGAGGATACCGAGATACGGCTGGTGGTAGAGGATTGGGACCACAACGAGGTTTCGAACGGCTTTACCTTTTATGTGCAGTAATCGAGTTTGAATTGGAATTCGGATGTCCGGAGGCTTCCTCCGGGGGAAGTCTCCGGACGGCCGAATGCATGAAAAATTGAAAATATGAAAAAGATTGGATTGATATTTTTTCTTTTTGCAGCCGGAGTAGGCTTTTCCTCCTGCAGCGACGACGATCCTACGCAGCTTTCTTTCGAGGATGTGTACGGCCGCCCAGGATGGGATACCGGTGTCAATGCGAATTATTTCACGTTCGATGAAACGAGGCTGAACAACGTCGAAATACAGGATCTCACGGAGGAAGAGAGCGATGACGTCGTTTTCGAGGTCAAGACGACAGGGGCGGATGCCTACTTCTTTACGAACAAGGCTTTGGCTGCGACGAAAGGGCAGGTGCTGACGTTCGAGTACAAGGTTTCGGAAACGATTACCCCGAACGTTCAGTTGGATCAGAACAACAGCGATTCCTACACGGTGTTGCCCGATCTGGTCGCCTCTAACGATTGGCAGACCTATTCTTTCGACATGGGTCTGTTGTCCAGCACTTGGGGGAGTATCGGCTCTTCCATGAAGATCGGTTTGGGCGACAAGGCCGGCGTGACGCTGACGATCCGCAATCTGGCTGGTCGCGGGCGTACTTCCGAGGAAGCGAATTTAGCAGATATGCTTTATTTCAATTTCACTGCAAGTATGCCTGCCAATCAGATGGAATTTGAGTCACAGAATGATGGTGCGGTTAAAGGATATGGAATCTATCCGATTTACGAATTCCAGAATGAGGCGAATTCCGGTGATGCATGGCTTCAGTTTCTTTGTAGCAAGCAAATTACTGCGGATTACAATAAGTTGACTTTTGAATACAAGGCGACATCTGCTTTTCAGTTGCAGATTTTCTTCGTGGTAATCGGTGATGATACGATTACTACTCCTACCTGCGATCCTTCCGATGAATGGAAGAGAGTGACATTTGATTTTTCAGCAAGCGTTCCAGGTATTTTTGACAAATATCAAAATGGGGCTCCTACTGGCCCCGGCGCTGGCAAGGAAGGTCAGGTTATGCGTCTTGATATTGATGGGCATGGTGACGGATCTCCGATCTATCTCCGCGGATTCGGTCTTTCCAGATAAGCCTTACGGCTTTCTTTAGCAAAAAACGTCACGGTCCGAAACGGAACGTGACGTTTTTTGCAATGACCGGACGAGGAGGTCCGGTCGGAGTAGGGGAGCTTTCCGATTGTCCGATCGAGGGGAACGCTCTTGCCGGGACCGTTTCGGTTCGGAACATCGGCGTCGGAGATTTACGATTCTTTCCTTTGTTCCGGGCAGACGACGGAAACCGGCTGCCATATGCTGACACTAACCTTGATATCGCCGGTACTATCACCGACCTTTTGACACTAACCTTTAACACGAACCTGTTATGAAAAGAAACCTGTTGGTAATTTGCGCGTCGACCGCTCTTTTGACGGCGGGGCTGACGTCATGTTCCGATTCTGCCGGCCGGGAGCCCGATGCGGCTCTGTGGCAGGAAGATTTCCGTTATCAGCCTGTTGCGGCGAGGCCTCAGCTCGAAGTGGCCTATACCGATTCCTCGCGCACGGCTTTTGAAATACTTGCCGAAGAGTATCATCTGATAGGACAGTTGCGCGCGCCTCATTTGCTGCAGAACAAGGCCGACGGAACTCCTTGGCTTTGGTTCGAGATGGAGGACGCGTCCGGCACTCGATATTCGACGCGGAACTATCGAGGCGAGACGCGCATCAATCTCTATCGCCGGGGACCGTACTATTGCGAGATACATTGGTTCGACGTGCATCTGGCTACGGATAAGAAGGATACGGCTGCGCTGCGCGGCGACTTGACGCTGTATTGTTATCCCGAGAAGATACTGGCTGACATTACCTGGCACGGATCGGGGCGCTTCGTTCCCGCCTCGATGGAGGTCAAAGGTCTCGTCGAGCAGAAATACGACGGGTTCAAACCTTTTGCTAAAGGTACGATCCAGAGCTACTCGTTCCCGATATTCGGAGAGTCGGAACCGTTGCCGGCCGATGCTTTCCGCCTGTTGGCGGGACGTAATCCGGTGCGGTATGACCGCAAGCGCGGCTGCTATATTCTGGGCAGTCACACGGACGGCGGCTTCCAAAAGAAACTTTACGACGAGCCGAATTTTTACGAGACGGTTACTTTCCGTGTGAACAACGACAGCGTGAAGCGTAAAATCTATGTCTGCCACGAGTCGTCCGACGGAGGAGAAATCACCGAGGGAGGTATGCTGCTCGATCGCGAAGGGCATCCGATGCCGATCGTCGTGCAGGTTTCAAAGAACTTTGCCGGCGAGAAAGAGGAGGCTTTCTATAATCCGACCGACCAGCCTTTCAGCGAAACGATTTTTCCGCTTTATCTCGAGCCGGGCGAGAGCCATACGCTGACGAGCCTGCACCTGTTCCAGAACTGGGGACGGCACATGACCAAGCATTGGTCGTCGCTCGGAGCATGGATGGACTATTTTCACAGCTCGACCGGCGTGACCGAGACGACCTGTTACGTGCCGTTCAAGTTTGCCGGATTGGGAGGCGTGACGATCGCCGATTTCCGCGCCATGAGTCAGGAATGCTTCTGGGTAGACCAGCCTCAGCACGACAATCTGGCCGGACACAGCTTTCTGTCCTATTACGACGGCAAGGACTGGATTCATCCGGTCTATACGGGAACCGTTTATCGCAGTACGGGGCCCAACTGGTACGATATAGGTCTGCGCTATTTGACTTCCGACGGCAAGATCAAAGTGACGGCCGACATTTTCGAGACGCCTCAGAACGACGAGCTCCGCAGTTATTTCAAGGTTCGCTACGAGGTGCTCCAGCCGCTGGAAATCGCCGATGCCCGCGCGAATTGCCGCTTCTTGACTATCGCGTCGATTATTCAGGGGCTGCGTTTCGACCGCTTTGCGGCGACCGGTGTCGACGAGATCAGGCTCGATCCGAGCAAAAAGCCTTTCCCCGTGAAAGGAGTCGCATTGCCCGAGGAAAATTTCTTTATCGCGGAGTACGGCGATTCGCTGAACAAAAGAGGATCGAATGCGATTATCGTAAAGAGATTCAGCGCAGGGGGACTCAAGCCGGCCGCTACGGTTCAATTGGGTGGTTATAAGAATGTCTTCAAGCAGGATGCTGCGAAAGACACGCGCATGTGTCTGGTGCCCGATACGGACGACCTGAAGCTGAAAGCGGGCGACGTCATCGAGATCGAGGGCTATTGGTTGCCCTATGGAGCTACGTTCGACACGAAGAGCCCCGAAATGGTCGTGCGCTACGATGCAGAGGGAGCTATGCACGTGGTGTCGGTCGAGCAGGGCGAGAAGGTGAGCGATCTGCCGATTGTGGTCAGGGCCGAGAACAACGGAGCGTTGTTCACCGTGGCCGGTGGCAAGAACCTGATTCCCGTTGTGGTCAAAGGGTTGACCCAATGGCGCATGCCTCGCATATTCGTTCGTGAGGGAGACGCGTGGAGACCTCTCTATCATTCGCGCAACAACGCTCTGGATGGCTATCAGGTATTCTGCGACGAGGACGGAACGTTCGGAGCCGTTTTCCTCGTTTCGGCCTCTGAGGAGCCGCAACAGTTGAAAGTGACGGTAGGGGAGAGCCTTCGTATGCCGGGTAAGATCGAGTTGAGCCAGATCGAGTATGAGGGTGCTCCCGTCGGAAGCGCCGTGCAGATCGCGACGCCCGCAGGAGATGTCGTACTGACGATTCCGCAACCTACGATGTATGCTGTCGGAGACGAGCGTTTCACGCCGCAATGGAGCCTCAGCGAAGGCAACTCGCTGTGGTTCAAACAGCAATTTGCAGAGTGGGAGAGAGGCGGCCGCCTAAGCCCCAACGAAGACGACATCGATCTGGAATATTGGTGGCAGAACTACGAGCCGGATTACAGCCATTCTTCGCCGGAGTATACGATCGACTTGAGCGGAACGGCGTTCGAAGGTGCTCGTCCGGAGGCTTTGGTCGACGGAGAATGGGCCGAAGTGGAGGACAGCTTGGCCGGTTCCGTAAGGGCTGTGGCGGTCCGTTCGTCCGACGGAAAGCATGCTTTGGCCTTGGTTTTCCTCAATGCCGAAGGAGCTTTCCATAGGGGAGAGAGCATGGGACTGATTTTGAAGCCTGTCGATGCTCCTACGAAAAAGCGTTACCATGTCCGGGGCAAAGTGTATGTGACCGATGCGGATATGAATACCTTGAAAAAGCGGATTCTTTCCGAATTGTAGATCGAGGGTAACCGGTTATTCTCGATATGAAAGTTATGTTATCAGCGCTTCAGCTTGACATAAGCGAGGCGTTTCGATAGCCCGGGATCGGGTAACGGTCTCGCGAGAGTAAGTAAGAAGGACGTCCGTCGGGCGTCCTTCTTGTTTGCCGGGTGCTCGTCGGAAACCGCGCGATACAGGCGACATATGTTTGTTTTGGGCTGTCGTCCGATAAAAAATGGGATAGGATAAATCGGCTTTCGGGGACTCCCGTATCTCCCCCGTGCACGGTATGATGACCGGTAAATACAGCCAATAATGCTCCTAAGGCTCGCTTGTCTGGTCGGGCCCTCACTGAATCGAGGGAATGTTCGTGCTGCGAAATTGGGTCGTGTCGGTTTTCGGGTTCGAGAACTGCGGCGGCACATGGGGGCTGTCGGGTGCGGCGGAAAATGGGAGCCGGAAGAACGGGCCGAATATTTGTGGTGTTCGCCCTGTTCGGCGGGTGAGATCGTGCTCGGCGACAACGATCGGCATTTCGAATAGGGTAATAGGGTTTCGCTGCTCGTAGGACGAGCTACGTGCTTTTATTGGAAATTCGTCCGGCGTTTCTTCGACAGGGCAAGGTATCGGCTCCGTCGTAAATCCCTGTAACGACCGTTTGCAGCGCAGCGTATGAGGCGAGTCGTTATACCCGTTTGTGGCGGGCGGCCTTGTCCATTCTTGCCCGCGAATCGAACGGGAAACGATCTGTCAGCTCGCTCAATGCCGTAAGCCGAACGCATCGATGTCGGGTATGAGCTGCGTCTCCTCGGAGCAGTCTGAACTGAAATATCGTTCGACTCAAGGTTTCTATTGTTGCAGTGCGTCGGAGTGTGAGCGTTATTATCATGATTTGAGATAGTAGTGTAGACTTCGATCTGAAATTCTGTTTTGGTTGAGAATGTTTGCAGGCAATTGCTTGTTATAGGAGAAGCGAAAAGCACCATTATTTAACATAATGCTAATTCAAGTTCGACTGAATCATAATTATCGTTATTTATAATAGTAGGATAGGGTAGGAGAGGTAAAAAAACTTTACTACCATGTCACAAACAGAAAACATTGCGGCTTCTGCTGCGAAGCTCTCCAGCTCTTGGAGGGACGAAGTAAATCAAATTCGTACACGTCTTAATTCTTTGCGCGCTCGATCTTGCTGGGATCGGGGAGTAAATGGTTTCGCGCTCGATCTTCTTGACTCTTACGAGGAAATTTGCGAGTACTGCGAAAATGAGGGCAAACCGATTCCGGAACTTTGCGAAAAAACCTTGCTAAATGGGGCCATTGATTGGGAAGACTATTCTTATGACGGGTTCGCTCTTATTTACGATGAAGACATAGCTAAAGCCCTGTGTACACCGTCTGAACTGAAAAGAACGAACTACGGGCGCAATGATCCTAATCGGCGCGAGACTTGGATGGATGTGCAGGCCAGAGCTTATTTTCAAGCCTATCGTAGGCTTATCAATTGTGCCTAAAATATTAAAAAGATTGAAACGATGAAAAAGTTTCTTTTAACGGCCATTATATGCCTGCTCGTTTACAGCTGCTCCACTTGTTCGCGGACCTTTAAGAACGAGAGTATTTTGGACTATTACGGCCAGTGCATCGATAACCTCGATACCGATGTAAACCGGAATATGTTCGACGTTTCGCGGGACTTAGTAAAAGAAGTGGAGGAAGACCGCCGATTATGTAAAAGCGATAGGGATATGGTCATAGGATGGATTTTTGAACGTCTGGAAAACCTTAATGAGCCATGAGAACCTTTGTATTTACATGTCGGCCGACTAATTCGGAAGAAAACACCTGTTTCCATGTCCGAATATACCAAGTATGCCGCAATAGGCCGATAAAAATACTGGAGTATTACGACCGGCCGAGGCCAGAATCTCCTTTTAGGGTTAACTCGGCATATTACCAGCTCCGACGCCATAATATTCTCACCGAATCGGAGAAAAAGGATACGATCTTGTCCGAATCTCGATTTTACAACTTTCAAAACGACCGAATCAGAATCTACGAAATACTTTGAAGCCATGATTATATATTTTTCAAAAGATAAAAACGGCGACGTCTATTCCTTCATGGCCCGACCCACCAAGAACGAGAATACTGGGAAGTGGGAGGGGAACCGATTAAGAAAGGAGTCCGTCGATATCGTCGCCAGTTGCCTGACCGAATGGGACGACGAGAGGTCCGCCATGTTGATGGATAGCAGATCGCAAAAATCGGCAGCCTCTAAAGTAGTTAGAACGTGGGTTTTGTCCTTTATGTATGGATGCGTATTCGGCGCTATTGTAACATTATTATTGATCTGAGACATGGAAGGGTATATAGGTTTTGAAAATTACAAAGACAATAAATTACGGTTAGAAGTTGGGCGTGTTTACACACGACGCCCCGTAATTGGCGGCAAATTATCATTTTTCGATAATCCGCTGGATGTTTTAAGGTACTATCCGCCATGTGATAGCGGATACTCCCGAGTTGAAAGCCCGGACAATAAGGCAGACAAGCAGGGGCACCATGTAAATACATCGGAATTGCGTGTGATTGAGGATGTGGGGCTGGGCGATATTGCCGAGGCCGCAGAAAAAATCATTAGGGAAGGTATAAACACATCTAAAAGCATCGTATCCGAAAAAAACAGATCGATTGCCGTCAATAAGAAAAAAAGCGCCGAGGCTATGAACTCGGGCCAATTCGCAGCAGCGGTTAGCGCCGGGGACAAATCGGCCGCTACCTCCATAAATGACAAATCGGCATCAGTGAATACCGGCAATTATTCGGTAACGGATAGCCAAGGGAAATACTCTGTATCTGTTAATACAAGGGAAGGGTGTGTAGCAAGCAGTAGCGGCGATAAATCGCTGTCAGCTTGTACGGGCCCATGTTCAATAGCAAAAAACATAGGCGATAATTCACTATCAGGGTGCGGCGATCAGTTATCGGTAGCAATAAACAGGGGCCGGCATTCTGCGTCGATAGTTACGGGGGCCTGTTCTAAGGCGGAAAGCGGCGGATGCAATTCTACATCAGTCGCTACAGGCTTTAGCTCGTTGGCGATAAATTCCGGAATACGCTCAATAGCTGCGACCACCAGCGAGATGTCCGAGGCAATAAACGTGGCTAATGAGTCGATAGCGGCAAGTACCGAAAGAAATTCGGCAGCTAAAAACTCAGGGATTCAATCTGCGGCAGTCTCTACGGGCAGCAGTTCCATAGCAAAGAATACCGGTACGCACTCCATAGCAGTAAGTACGGGCGATGAGTCCGAGGCGATTGTCTCGGGGGATCAGTCTGTCGCCATATCTATCGGATGGCGCTCAAAAGCTAAAGGGGCATTAGGATGCTGGCTTGTGTTGGCCGAGTGCCGATCAAAGAAAGTGATAGATGTGAAAAGTACGCAGGTAGACGGCGACCGCATTAAAGTAAACACTTTTTACAGGCTCAAGAACGGGGAATTTGTCGAATGCAAAGGAATGTAACATGACACAGAAAGAAATGATTTTGCAGGAATTGCAGCGCGGAGAAACGGTTACGATATTTTCGGCGGCCGAAATGTTCGGAGTCCATCGTCTGAGTGCTGTGGTACAGCGTCTTCGCCATGACGGGCACGCTGTGGTGTCGCGCATGCTGAAGCGAGGACGGACGCGTATGGCGTGTTACGAGCTGTTCCGGTTCGACGATCTGGATATGTGCAAGATAGCGAATATGCTCGCGGAAAAAATAGAGTTGCGAAACGGGCGAGAGGGGACGTATACGATAGAATACGACGAGGAAGTAGAGGATATGTATATCGACGTCGAATTAAGCGTGTCCCCTTCGTGGGACAGGCATTTGCGGGGAGTGTGCATAAATAGCTGGAAAGTCCGGGCCAAATACATACCCACGCAAGACACATTTACCGACGGCCTCGGCTTTTCAGAGGAAAAACTAATGAAATACATAAAATTGATAATCGATGATACGGAAAGAGACATTTAAAACCAGAGCGGAATGGCTGGAGCGCAGGGAGAGCCGGCCGGTTCTCGGCAGCTCGGATTTCGGGATAATACTCGGCTTGAGCGAGTACGTTACGCCTTTGCAGTATTGGGAGCGCAAGACGAAGGGAAGCGATGAGATGAACGCGAATATGCACCGGGGGATATTCATGGAGGATGCGATTGCCAAATGGTTCGAGAGCGAGACCGGTTGCGAGATTATAAAGCGCTCGGCATCATACGATGTGTATACCAACGACGAGTTCCCGGACTTCGTGGAATGCTCGCCGGATCGGGAGGCATTCAAACAGGAATGGGAGGACCGTCCGGTGGTGGAGATAAAAGACACGAAGCGAATAATAGACGATATGGACGCAGATAGCATTCCGAAAGAGTGGTATGCGCAGGTCCAGTTTCAAATGGCCGTGATGGGCCGAAAAAACGCCTTTCTGGTCATTTGCGACGGTAGAAAAGAGCTTAAATACGGACATTATACTTTCGATAAAGATTGGACGCTCACGAATATGCGCAAGGCGACCGACTGGTTTCAGAAGCACATAATCGGGGGCGAACAACCGGAACCTACCACTGCGCAGGACATTCGGGAAACATACCCGGAGAGCAAGGAAGGTATCGTGAGGGTAGGGAAAGATATGTTTTCGAGGTACGAGCGTCTGGGGAAACTGAATAAGGCGATCAAGGTACTGGAGCGAGAGAAAAAGGAGATAGAGGGCGAGATGATCCTAAGATTCGGAGAGCAGGACAGCATGGAGTACGAGGGAACCACTATCGCCACCTTTAAATCCTATTGCCGCAAAAAGCTGGATACGGAAATGCTGAGATTGAAATATCCGAACATAGTCAGCGAATGCACGGTAGAATCGAGTTACAGAATGCTGAAATTTAAATAGGCATTATGATACGTTTGACAAACGAAGATTACTACCAGTTGGCGATGCTGGTCGAGGACAAATCATGTGAGTATCCGGGAGACTTCTGCGCTACGATCAAATACAACACGGACAGATTTTATAGCAATCTGAATATATCCGTGATGATTTACGAAGGTCGCTTCAAGGAGCCCAGACTGTTCATCGTCTCGGCCGATTTGAAAACCTACTTGCCCGAAGGTGAGGTTGCCAACGACTTCGACCTCATGAGGCTCAAGAATGATCCCTACCTGTCGTAGGTTGTCAGGTTAGTTTTAGGTTGATTCACTCCCACCGCATCCGCGACGGCCCCGGAGGGTTTTTTAGGACAAATTTAAAACACTCAATATTATGGACAAACATTTCGAATTAACGGACAAATTTATAATCAACGCGTTTGGTATTAAGTTGTTACAAATCAAATGCACGCGTAAAATCAAGCATGCCGATGTAGGTGATCTTGGTGGGTATATTGAAAAAGAAGATAACCTGTCCGGCGATGCTTGGGTGTCCGGCAATGCTCAGGTGTCCGGCGATGCTCAGGTGTCCGGCGATGCTAAGGTGTACGGCGATGCTTGGGTGTCCGGCGATGCTAAGGTGTACGGCAATGCTCAGGTGTCCGGCGATGCTAAGGTGTCCGGCAATGCTCAGGTGTCCGGCGATGCTCAGGTGTCAAATAATAATGAACATTGTGGATTTGATTGTTTTGGGTCTGCTAATCGTCACACCCATGCCTATAAAACTCAATCAGGGAAAGTTGAAATCATCTGCGGATGCTTTCGGGGTTCTATTGAAGAGTTCGAGGAACAAGTCAAAAAGACACATCAGGGAAATGAATTCGAAAGGCAGTACATGGCTATTGCCGAAGTGATCAAGATCAAGTTAGGGCTAAAATAACGGCTATGGAAACTGAAAAAGAATTGGCACGGGCCTCGATGGGAAGGTCGAGATCTCCGTATATAGCCTCTCAATCGTTTTTAACGCAGCTAAAAAAAACGCTGTTCCACGAGGAAACCAAAAAGCGGTTCGAGATGATGTTGGGGGAGTACGCACCCTCTTTTATGCAGTCGATATTGTCGGCCACGACAAACAATAAGCTGCTGATGAAAGCCGATCCCACATCGATTATCCGGTCCTCTTTGGTTGCGGCGTATACGAATCTGTCGATAGACACCAATTTGGGGCAGGCGGCATTGGTTCCCTACGGTGGAGTCGCGCAGTTCCAGATAATGAAGAACGGATATGTGCAACTCGCCCACAGGACGGGCAACGTAGCGCGTATCAATGTGGCTAACGTGTACGAAGGGGACATCGAGGCAATAAATCCCTTTACGGGCGACATGCGATTCAATCTAAACAATCCGGACAGGTCGATATTGAACGGATTCGTCTCTTACCTGAAGCTGATGACCGGTGCGGACTTCTATCTGTACATGACGGTGGACGAATGCAAGGCTCACGGGGCAAAGTATTCCAAATCATTCTACAGGGAGAATGGATTGTGGCAAACGGATTTCGTAGCTATGGGGCAAAAGACGGTGTTGAAAAGCATTATTAAAAAGTGGTGCCCGATCAACCCCCAACAGCAACCCAAGATAACGGCGGCGCTGAAATTCGACCAATCCGTTCCCAGTTCCGAAGACATAGAGTCCTGCGATCCGATATATGTGGATGGCGTCGATGCCAAAGAGGCGGAAAAAAAGGAAGTAGACGAAATAGTAGCAAAAATTACGAATGAATGATGGAAGATGAGAAAGTTCTGATCCGGCTGAAAACTTACGCCATGATGTCCGGAATAACCTATAACGGCGTCAAGAAAAGAATAGCATTAGGAAAGATAAAAGCCGAAAATATAGATGGGGTGCTGTTTGTCGACATATCCCAATATCCCGTCCTGCCTTCGGCGAGAATACGGAAAAAACTGGATAAGGAATACTGACATGGAAGGAGAACCCAAAACAATAGACAAGTGCTTCGACAAATTCGCGCAGTGGGCGGATTGGAGCGAAAAGGACCCGGTAAGAGAGATAATATTCGTTATCTGTACTCATATTATAGGGCTGCTGTTCATCGTATTGTCTCCCATAATCGCAATGATTGCGGCCCACTCGTACACCAACGCACAAAGGGAGCAAGAAGCCAAAGAAGATGAGGAATTATTAGAATGGTGGAGAAGAGAAAGGGAGGAAGAATACGTAAAATGGGTGAGAGGGCGAAAGTAAAATGCGAGACATGCCGATTCATCCAAGACGTGGAGCAGGGGATAGGGTATTGCCCTGTAATCAAAATGCTATCTCCGGTACATAACGAGAAAATTTGCGTGCATCACGTGTCGTGATTTGATGTAGAAACGATGAAGTTCATAATTGCCAAATACTATGTTAACCCGAAGGGAATGCCGGATGATGTAACGGAAGTATGGGAAATAATATATCCCCATTACCATAGCATTATAAGCGCGAGAGAGGGGCGCGAGATTATCCGGGAGAACGGATTGGTGTTAGCAGTGAGCAATCGGTATGGCAAGGTATGGGAGATACCTGGCAAGCCTTTGACGAAGATAAAAATTTAGGAGACATGATAAAGGGGGGATACATATTGCAGCCGCGCTGCATACAGGAGGGGAGCATGGCGCACAATCCGCCGGTAGACAGAGAACTGTGGCAATACTTTCTGCGAAGTGTAAACTACTATAAGCACGACCTTATGCCTCGGGGATCGGGGTTCTTCCGGCTGGAGGACATACAGGAAGATTTGAGTTGGAAAGTCGGTTTCAGGAAGATGAAATACTCGAAATCTCAGCTCTCGAAATCCATCCGGCGGATGAGAGATGCAGGCGTCGCTACCGTTACGAAGGAAACGGGCGGAATGATTGTAACCATCTGTAAATACGATTATTATCAGGACCCGAATAACTACGAAGGAAATTCCTTTTATGAAGGAAACAATGGCGGGATAATGAAAGGTAGTGAAACGCTTGACACGAAGGAAACAGAAGGTGTAAGCTTAAATGACTGTGGAAAAGTAGGAATAGAGGAGGTGTGCGAAGATCGAAGGAAACGATATGTCGAGCATGAAGGAAACGCGAAGGCAACAACGAAAGATGACCAATATATAAAGAATTATAAGAAAGAAAAGAATAATACACACACACAGTATAAACTGAAAAATATACAGAACACTTCGTGCGCGCGCGAGGAAGGCGAGGACGGCATGGAGAGATGGGCGGAGTCGTCGAAAAAGCTGCTCGTGAAAAACGTGAGAGAGTGGATAGCCCAGTATACCCCCTCTGTGGCGCTCATGGAGTTTCCGTTGACAGACCGTCAGATACTGGGGATTTTCGAGCGCATGACTCCGGACGATTTGAAGCGGCTACTTATAGCCATGTGCAACAAGGGGGCCACAAAACGAAATAGAAGCGCCTATTTTACGCTTTTGGCATTCGAGGGAAGGGATTATATTATCAAGCAGAGAAAATTGAAAATTGCCACCAAAGAAGGCCGAATACGAGGGTTTTTGGAAGTGGAATGAAACTGAAAAACGATTGAGCCATGAAAAGCGAAAGAAAAAAATGATACACATAGATCTGTTTTCGGGAATAGGAGGGTTTGCCCTCGCCGCGCATTGGGCAGGATGGAGGACGCTCGTTACTTGTGAGATAGACAGCTTTTGCCGGAAAATATTACAGTATCACTTTCCCAAAGCGTATCACCACGATGACATACACACTTTGACTTATGAAACAATTGGCATTGAACTTTCAAAACGATATGGAACCCTCTGGAGGAATGAGGACATTGTCCTTACCGGGGGGTTCCCTTAGCCTTGCCAGCCGTTCAGCGTCGCCGGTAAGAGAAAAGGCACGGGAGATGACCGCTATCTCTGGCCGGAGATGCTTGGAGCTATTC
>ERZ836939.573-NODE-573-length-49508-cov-3.564030_pt1 | contig 49508 bp, 36 predicted proteins | sample MGYA00519912_ERZ836939 | MGnify/ENA primary metagenome ERZ836939 (study PRJEB31850, sample SAMEA3708810) | human gut metagenome | biome: human gut; feature: human-associated habitat; material: faeces | place: China | collected 2014 ...
TTCATATGTCAATATGTTTGTGCAATTTATTTGTATATTTTATATTTTTTTAATTTTTTTGTCGATTTTGCTATTCATTGCAAAAATTGAACTTATTTTCAAATTTATATGTTTTATTTTTGCTCATTTTAATTATGTTTTTTATTCTAAAATAAATATATCTATCGGTTGTTTATATTGTTTTGTATTTACATTTGCGTACAATATCAATACAAGAAGGGACAACTATGGAAAAAAGTACAACATTAAATCTAAAAATCAACCCAGAAGTAAAAGAAAATGCCGAAAAAATATTATCTCAACTTGGTATATCTATGTCCTGTGCCGTAACTATGTTTTTAAACCAAGTTATTTTAATTGAAAGTATTCTTTTCCCTATTGAATTACCTCAGCCTCCTTCTAAAGTTAATCTAGATACAATGAGCCATGACGAATTAATTACAAAACTTGAAAAAAGTCACAATGATTTTTTAAACGGTAAAAATAAAACCATTACTTTAGAAGAATTCATAAAACAACGTAAAGATAATTAAGCATACAAACCGTATGCTTTTTATTATACCTAGTTATTTTAATAGAAATATGATAAACTACTTTTGTTTAAAAGGGAGAGAGTTTATGAATTTTAAAAAGAATTATAAAGGAATGTTATTATGTTTGATTATTGCGATTCCTTGTTGGTTTTTAGGAAAGAAGTTTCCTATTGTAGGTGGTCCTGTCTTTGGAATTATTCTTGGAATGATCATTACTTTATTTATTAAAGATAAAAAAGAATTACAATCAGGCATCACTTTTACATCCAAAAAAATCTTACAGTATGCGGTTATCTTGTTAGGATTTGGAATGAACCTATCTGTTGTATTACAAACAGGTAAACAATCATTACCTATCATTCTAGCAACGATTTCTACATCACTTATTGTTTCTTATGTATTACATAAAGCAATGAAGATACCAAGTAAGATATCCACACTTATTGGTGTAGGATCTTCGATTTGTGGTGGTTCAGCCATTGCAGCAACAGCACCCGTGATTGAAGCGAGCGATGAAGAAGTAGCTCAAAGTATTTCTGTTATCTTTTTATTTAATATGATTGCTGCATTATTGTTTCCTACTTTTGGAACAGTTCTTGGTTTTTCTACAAAGAGTGGTGAAGCATTTGGTATTTTTGCTGGAACAGCCATTAATGATACATCTTCAGTTACTGCTGCAGCTTCTACATGGGATTCAATGTACCATCTACAAAGTGCTACTTTAGATAAAGCTGTTACTGTAAAACTTACAAGAACACTGGCTATTATTCCTATTACTTTAGTTTTATCTTTTTTTAAGTTAAGAAAGAATAAAGATGGTCAAAAGGTTAATTTAAAGAAAGTTTTTCCTTTCTTTATTATTTATTTTGTTTTAGCTTCACTTATTACAACAATATCTATTCATATGGGGGTTTCTGCTGATTTCTTTACACCATTTAAAGAATTAAGTAAATTCTTTATTGTTCTAGCAATGGTAGCTATAGGATTGAATACAAATGTTATTCAATTAATTAAAAAAGGTGGAAAACCTATATTATTAGGATTTATTTGTTGGATCAGTATTACCTGTATGAGTTTATTTATGCAACATATATTAGGAATTTGGTAAAAGCTCTTAGGAGCTTTTTTTGTTAAGAATATGTTAAGTCTATATACATTACCTTAAGAAAGTGTTAATCTACTTACGGATTGTGAGGGATTATATATGAAACTAACAAATATTTTTTCTATGTTAGGTGGTTTAGCGCTTTTCCTTTATGGAATGAATATGATGTCTAATGGATTAGAGCTGGCTGCTGGAAATAAAATGAAAACGATTCTTGAAAAATTAACATCGAATCGTATTTTAGGAGTTTTAGTTGGTGCTTTAGTAACTGCTATTATTCAATCTTCATCAGCAACTACAGTAATGGTTGTAGGTTTTGTTAATTCTGGGTTAATGTCTTTAACAAGTGCTGTGTGGATAATTATGGGTGCTAATATTGGAACAACCATTACTGGTCAATTGATTGCAATTGATATTACAGCAATTGCACCTTTAATTGCTTTTATTGGTGTAGCAATGATTGTTTTCTTTAAAAGTAAAAAATTAGATGCTTTTGGAAGTGTTATTGGTGGTTTAGGTATTTTATTTATAGGAATGGAAACTATGTCTAACGCTATGGTTCCGCTTCGTACTATGCCAGAGTTTGTAGGATTAATTTCTAAATTTCAAAATCCATTTATTGGTATTTTAGTAGGAGCGTTATTTACTGCACTTATTCAAAGTTCTTCTGCTTCTGTTGGTATTTTACAAGCTTTAGCTAAAAGTGGCGTTATGACTTTATCATCATCTATTTATGTTTTATTTGGTCAAAATATTGGAACTTGTATTACTTCCGTTTTAGCTTCTATTGGGACAAGTAAAAATGCTAAAAGAACAACTATTATTCATTTAACTTTTAATATTATTGGAACTGTTATATTTGTAAGTATTAGTATGTTATTTCCTTTTGCTCATTTGGTTGAAAGTATAACACCAAATAATGTTGCTGCTCAAATAGCTAATGTACATACAATATTTAATGTTGCTACAACATTATTATTACTTCCAATTGGAACAAAATTAGTTGATCTTGCTAAGATGATTTTACCTGATGATCCAGAAGATCATCAACATATGTCACTTAAATACTTAGATTTTAGTATTTTTAACAATGATTATCATATTGGAACAAGTGCTATTGCAAATACTCAATTATTTAATGAAACTCAACATATGTTAAATGTAGCTAATCATAATGTTAAACGTGCATTTGAGTTATTAGATCATTTTGATCAAGAAAAATATGAACGTTTATTAAAGGATGAAGAATATATTAATTATTTGAATCAACAAATTATTGATTTTACTACAGAAGTTATTTCAAATGAGTTTCCTACAGAAGGTTCTCAAACAATTGTATTATTTTTAAAACTCTCATCTGATTTAGAAAGAATCGGTGATCATGCTATTAATATTGCTTCAAGAGCACAAAAATTAGCTGAAGATGAAACGCATTTTTCTCAAGATGCTTTAAAAGAAATAAGTATTATGGAAAGTTTATGTAATAATATTTTAGATGAATTAATTATTTTAGATTATGATGAATTTAAAAATATTGTCGATAAAGTAGATATCATGGAAGATAATATTGATAAAACACAACATCAATTTACTGTTAATCAATTAATTCGTTTAAAAGAAAAGAAATGTTCGACTGAAAATAGTATTATTTATACTAAGATTTTAACTGATTTTGAAAGAATTGGTGATCATGGTTTAAATATTGCTGAAAGCTTATATCATATTCGTAAAATCATGAAACAAATGAAAATGATTAAACCAGAAATAGAAGAATAAAGAAAAAAGATTTCTTATATTATATGCATAATATTTGAAATCTTTTTTTATAAATGACATGGAAATGTAATAATTAAAATAAATGAATCCATTAAATCTTGAATGAAGCATTGTCCTTGATGTATTTCTATAATCTTATTAACACTTTTTAATCCAATCTTATTACTTTCAACTTCATGATTTATTTCTTTCTTTTCATTTTCAAAAACTATTTTTAAATTTCCTTTTTCAATACTTATTTGTAAATAAATGGGTTGCTCTTTTCTTGCATATTTTTGGATATTAGAACATATATTATCCATCATTCTTTTCATCATTGATAAATCTAATTGTAATTGTACTGATGAAATTGTTATCTCTTTTTCAATCTTAAATCCTTCTAATTCTAAATACTCTAAATGTTCTTCAATATATTGAATAAATGATTCACTACTTATTGTTTCTAAACTTGGAATTAAATCATCATTATAAACCAAAGAATATTCAAATGTCTTATTAGATAAATCTTTAATTTGTTCAGACTTTTCAATACAACTATTTAAATAATGATCCATTTGTTTTTCATCTTTATAACAATGTAAACATAAAATATCTAAATAGCCTCTTAAAGCGGTTAAAGGTGTTCGCAAATCATGTGATAAACAAGTAATCATTTCTTGATGCGATTCTTTTATCCTTGCTTCATTTTGATAATTAGAAGCTAATGTTATTCTTAAAGTATCCATCTCTTGAGCTAAAATAGCTAATTCATCATGGCTCATAATCGTCATAGCATGACTCAAATCCCCTTGTGACATATTTAAAACTTCTTGTTTTAAAACATTAATATATTTAACTTTTCTTTTAATAAAAATAAAAGTTGGTAAAAAGAAAATAAGTAAACTAACAAACAAAGCAACATAAAAATAGTATTTTACATACTTTAATAAATGCATAGAACTAACATATACAATTCCCTCGCCATCTTTAAATTTCACTGATTCACTTATCAATCTATTAAAAGAATACTGTTCAAAATCATTTTGTAAACTATATAACGGTGTAATTCCTACAGGTTCATCCAATACTTTACCAAAATCTCCTCCTAGAAAATTATCTTCTGCATCATCATAAATATAAACATTGGTATAAATATCATGTTTTTTTAATAATTTTTTTAATGCTTTTTTATCTTCTTTATTTTTAGAATAAAGATTGATTTCTTGTGCTTCTTGTTCAAATCTTTTAAAAAATTTATCCTCATTAAAGGGTTTTTCTATAGAATCAATATAATCATAAAATTCTGTCACATTTTCTCGAAAAGCTGCATAACACAAAACAGCAAGCATAGCTGAAGAAAGAAGTAGTAAAACAATTTTCATTGATAAATTCAAGTTCTTTTTAATCAATATAATACCCCTTTCCCCAGACAGTTTTTATAATTCGAGGATTTTGAGGATCTTCTTCAATCTTCTTTCTTAAATTACGTATATGTACCATAATTGTATTATTAGCCCCATAATAATAGTTTTCATGCCAAATAGTTTCAAACAACTGACTTGCTGAAATAACTTGTTTACGATTTAAAACTAAATAATCTAATATCTCATACTCTATATCTGTTAAAGATAACTTATTTTTATTTAAATAGACTTCTTTATGTTCTTGATCAATTTCTAAATCATTTAATCTAATAATTGCTTTTGCTTCCTCTTTTTTACCTTGATATACATGATATCTTCTAAGTAAAGCTTTTACCCTTACATTTAATTCATTATAAGAAAAAGGCTTAGTTAAATAATCATCCCCACCACTTGAAAAACCTAATGTTTTATCACTTTCTTGACCTTTAGCCGTTAAAAATAAAATAGGAGCATTTGTCTTTTCTCTCATTAATAAACAAACCTGATACCCATTCATCTCTGGCATCATTACATCTAAAATAATTAAATCAATAGAATCATCTAATAATTCCAAAGCCTCTTTTCCATTTTTAGCTTCTATAATTTGATATCCTTCGTTTGTAAGTAAAACGTGTATCACTTCCCTAATATCATCATGATCATCTACTACCATTATCTTTTCATTCATAAACTTCTCCAATCCTTAGCCTTTACCCAATTTTCATATTTCATCATATGATTTAAATGTCTCATTACTTTCTTTTGTGATGTATAATCATTGATTAATTTCATTTTAGCATCATATTGATTTATTTTCTTTAAATTTTCAGGTACATGATTTTTTTTATAATACTTACCAAAATAATATAAATTTTGTTGAGAACACTTTATACTGACTATCTGTGAAGTTAAACGGTGATGTATATGTCCATACTCTCCTAAAGGATTATGACTTACAACACATTTCCACTTCTTTTTATGACTCAAATAAGCAACATCCTTTTCTATACTTCCTTTTACATGCACCCATGAATCTCTTTTACCATTTGTCTTATCAGGATAATCAAAGATTAAACCTTGATTATGTGTTTCTTTCATTATTTTCATAAATTCTTTTCTTCTCGTTGGATTATTTCCATTTGTTAAACAAACAACTAAATAGTGTCCTTTTAATAAATGATCACCACCCCATATCGTTTCATCATCAGGATGAGCAACAATCATCAACTTTTGACAATCATTTAAATCGATTTGATCTATTTCATTTTGATGTCTACAAGATTCATGATCTATAAAAAAACATCCTAAAACAACTAATATACAAATTAATATTCTCTTCATTTCTATCACCTCTTATACCTTATCACTTCTTTCTTAATAACAATTCATAAGAATTCTTAAGACTTTCTAAAAAGAATAACCACAATTTATAAAGTTGTTTAGGAATTCTTTAGAATTAATTAAGGCGATTATTAAGAATTCATTGATACAATTCTTTTCGAGGTAAAAAAAGATGAAAAGAAAAGATTATTTATATATATTCCTTTTAATAATGATTCCCTTGTTATTTTTATTTATTATCACAAGTCAAAACTTATTATTTGGAAATAAAGTTGATTGGTTTAATCAACATATTACAATTGCTGATGCATTAAGACATGCGATAAGAGAAGAAGGAACTATTTTTCCTACTTATCTTTCTCATTTAATGTCAGGAGTTAATATTTATTATTTTTCTTATTATGGTTCTTTAAGATTTGATGTTTTATTAGGAGCACTATTTATCAATGTAAAGATGATTGATCTTTTTATTGGTTATCAAGTATTTCTTTTAATTCTAACAAATTTAACTTGTTATTTTTTTCTAAAAGAACATTTAAAAAGAAATGATTTATGTTTTTTATTAAGTTTATTTGTTTTATTATCTTCTATCTTTTTTCAATTTCACAAACAAGTCATGTTTGTGAATTATATGCCTTTTTTATTTTTGATGTTAAGAAGTATTGATCATTATTTTATTGATCATCATTTTACAGGTATTATTATTTGGGGAAGTTGTATTGTTTTACATAGTTATTTTTATTGTATTGCTTGTTTTATTGTTTGTTTTATTTATTTCGTTATGCAATGTGCCAATCATAAAGAATATAAGAAACCTTTATTTCATTTATTAATAGCTTATGTAGGTATTGTATTACTAACTGCTATTTATACAATTCCTACTTTATATGTTATTGCTGGTGGTAGTAAAAGTGTAAGTTCAACACATCTATTAGATTTATTAATGCCTACCTTTTCTTTAAAAGGTTTACTTTATAACAACTATGGTTGTGGATTTACATATCTTATTTGGATTTTAATTGTATGTGGTCTATATAAAAAGAAAACACGTTTACTATCATTAATTATTATAATTTCTATGTTTTGTCCTTTAATTTGTTTTATAATGAATGGTTTTTTATATGCTAGAAGTAAAATACTCATTGTATTTATACCTCTCATTATTTTACAAGCAGGTTTAGTTTTAGAAGATTTCACTTTTAGAATCAATTATTCTATGCTTATTTTAATTATTTTACCATTATTTTTTATCACTCAACCTTATCTTGTATGTATTGATTTATTCGTCAGCTTAACCATTCTTTATTTTTATAAGCACCATCAACAAATAGTTTTTATCTATTTATTGATTCCTTTACTTGTTGTTTATTTTAATAATCCAACAACAAGTTTTATATCAACAAAACAATATCAAAACTATTCAAATAAAGAAGCAGAAACACTCATTCAAAGAAATAAAATCAATACTTTAGTTAATTTAAACCAAAGCAAACAAAATATGAATCAAACATATCAAAATCAAATAACACGTATTTCTGGTTATACATCAACAAACCATAAATTATATAATTCATATTTATATGATACATTGAAATTGCCTATTTCAATTAATAATCGTGTTGCCCAAATAGATCAAAATCATCTCTTTTATTTAAAACTGATGTCTGTTGATTCTATTGTTTCTAAAAAGAAAATTGAAGGATATCAAAAAGTTGATGAAATAAATGGTTTAAAGCTTTATCAAAGTCAAGATGTTAAACCTATCGCTTATGCGACAAATCAACTTTATAGTCAAAACCAATTTCAAAAACTGAAATACCCTTATACTTTAGATACACTATATCATCAAGCAATTGTAAAAGATGGAAATAATGATTATCAAAGTCAATTTATTAAAGAAGATATGGGTTTAAAAAAAGAATATCAAATTAAAAATAATAAAAAAACACATATTAATTATCAACTAAATAGAAAAACAAATAATGAAATCATTGTAATTGAAGGAGATGTTATTAATCATCTACCTTTACAAAGTGTTTCTATTACTATTAATGGTATAAAAAATAAATTATCAAAAAGTACTTCACCTTATTATAATCAAAATACACATTTTACTTATTTATTAACAGCTCAACAATTATCTATTTCATTATCTAAAGGACACTATGACTTAAAGAATATTCAAACTTATTCTTTAAATAAAAATGCTCTTAAAAATATAAAAGTTGATCCTCTATCTATAAATAAAGGAAAAGATATTTTAAATGGAACAATAAATGTAAGTAATGATGGTTATTTTATTACACGTATTCCTTATGATCGTGGATATCAAATTTTAGTTGATCATCAAGAAGTTAAAAGTGAAGTTGTTAACGAAGCTTTTTTAGGATGTAAAATCAAAAAAGGAAAACATCAAATTCAAATTAAGTTTACTCCTTATGGTTATAGATTAGGTTTTATTTTATCTTATTTTGGATTTATGGTTGTTTTTATACATTATTTAATTGAAAGGAAAATAAAAGATGAAAGAAAATACTAAAGAGATTATTAGTTATGTTTTTGTAGGTATTATGACTACACTTGTTAATTATATTGTTTATTTTGTTTTATTGATGATCCATTGTCATTGGTTAGTCGCTAATAGTATCTCCTGGTTTTTTGCTGTTATATTTGCTTATTATGCGAATAAAAAATATGTATTTGAAAGTCAAAATGATATCAAAAAAGAATTGAGTTCTTTTGTTTTGTTAAGATTTTTAACTTTAATAGCTGAAAATGGTTGTTTATATATTTTTATTACTTTAATGCATATACAACCCATGTTTTCTAAGTTATTAGTAAGTTTTGTAACTATTTTATCAAATTATGTTTTATGTAAGTTTAAAATTTTTAAAAAAGAAGGTGTTTATAATGGATAAAATAAGTGTCATTGTTCCATGTTTTAACGAAGAAGAAGTTTTACCCCTTTTCTATAAAGAAGTTGTACATACTTTAGAGAAAATTCAAAATATTGATTATGAAATTCTTTTTATTAATGATGGTAGTCAAGATCATAGTGAAGATATACTCAAACTATTAGCACATAAAAATAAACATTGTTTCTATTATTCATTTTCACGTAATTTTGGAAAAGAAGCCGCTATGTATGCTGGTTTAGAAAATGCGAGTGGTGATTATGTAGTCATCATGGATGCAGATCTACAACATCCACCTTATTTATTAGAATCTATGTATCAAGCATTAAAATATGAAGACTATGATTGTTGTGCTGGTAAAAGAATTGATCGTATTGGTGAAAATAAATTAAGAAATTTTTTATCACATAGTTTTTATAAAGTGATTCAATATCTTACGAAAATGGATATGGATGATGGAGCAGGTGATTTTAGAATGATGACAAGACAAATGGTAGATGCGATTTTAGAATTAAAAGAATATAATCGTTATATGAAAGGCATGTTTTCTTTTGTTGGTTTTAATACTAAATGGTTAGAATTTCATAATGTAGAACGTCCTGCAGGTAAGACAAAATGGAGTTTTAAAAGTTTATTTTCTTATGCATTTAAAGGTATCTTTTCTTTTTCTTCTACACCCATTACAATGGCTGGAGTTATTGGCGGAATATTGATATTAATAGCATGTTTTATATCTTTATATTCTATTTTTATTCATCATCTATCCTACTTAACAAGTTTAGTTTTATTTTTAAGTGGTATCCAACTTGTATTTGTAGCTATTTTAGGCCAATATTGTTCCTCTTGTTATTTTGAATCTAAACAACGACCTATTTATATTATTAAAAACACAAATAAAAAAGTGTAGTCTTTTAAAAAGGATAGCTAAACTGCTATCCTTTTATGTTAAGCTTGAAAATATTTTCTAATTTCTTCTCTTTCATCATCTGTTAATTTTAAAATATCCATTGCTCTTTGCATAGAACATTGAAGCTCATGCATTACATTTTGTAAATGTTCTAGGTTCATTACTCTTCTTTCTTTTTGTTTTGCTTCTCTTTCAATCATTTCTCCTAAGTTACACATCTTTTCTATCTCCTTATCTATTACATTAAATCCATATTCTTTCATGATTTTTCTTTTTTCTTGATAACTTAATACATTATTTAAAGAAGCAACAAGTGGTGTTAGTATGTTATCATAGATTATATACTTTTCATTAGTATCATGTTCTTTGTTTAAGTATATCATAATAAGTACACCTTTGTCATAGGTTTCTATTCTTTCTATTGTTGTTCCATTGATATTTATTTCATCTATCTTATATGCATTGATATGTCCATCATTCTTTTTGGCAGATTGTGGTAATATCCAAATTGAATAGACTTTCTTTATATGATTATAATCATAGTCATAATATTCATTTTTCCACTGCGTTGTCATGATTCTTGAGATATAAGTAAGACCTCGTGTAATCAGAGAATAACCTGGATTGGGGTCATTTTGTATTTCAACATTTAGATAGATTCTTTGTGATAAATCAATCGTACAAAGGAAATCATAATTCGTTTTACCACTATAGGGAATAAAGTTTTCTTTATCTAAATGTTGAAAAGATTTCTTTTCTTTGATCAATCTTTCAATTTCATTCAGAGTTAAATGTTTTGCTTCATCAACAAAACATTTAACTATTCTACTTAATATTTCTTCATGACAAATAATCAACTTACAATAGTTATCTAATACTAGTTTATGATTAGATGAACTTTTTTCAATTATACCTTCCATAAAATATACCTCCTACTATATATATCGTCTCTTTTTTTGCTTTTTTCTTTAAAAAAATAAAAAAAATTACGAAATGTTCGTAATCTCTATAAATCATTTAATCTTGCTTTAATAAACATGAGTATATATAAATATTTTTTTTACCTCTTTTTTTGTGTTAAATGAAAGGTCCTTTTAATTAATATACTTGATAGCATTATTCCATTCATCTAAAGAATAATCATCTATTGAAAAAAATAGAATCTTATTTACTTGCGTATAAGTAAAAGCAATATTATTTCGTAAACCTGAAATATAATTTCTATCAGTAGAAATTCTTATTTTTTCTAACAATTCTATTTTTTCGTTCATCATTAAATCCTTTCTAAATAGTGGAAAACTATATTAAAGAGTTAGTATCTTTAATATAGTTTGGGAAGAAGATATAAAAATATCTAAATGTTGATGTCTAACACACCACATGATTAATATACACTCATTAAGAGCTTAAATAAAGAGATTAGCTAAAGGCTGTCACAGGTTTCATTTAATGTTACATAATACTTAATAAAAAGAAAAGTGAGGTTTTTAATCCTCACTTTAAGGCTATGCCTTTTGTTTCTTTAATAAATACAATCCAATAATAGCTAAAACGCAAATTCCTAAATATAAAACAATATTTGTATTATCTCCAGTTAATATTTTAGATAACTTATGTTTAGTTGCATCATTTTTAATTGTTGTTATAACTGGTACATAAGTATTAGTAATATTCATACCATCAATAGATGTATTATATCCTTTAACATAATCTTCACTGGTTGTATAATTGATTTCTTTTCCTTCTTTATATTTTGAAAGATTTCCAAAGTCATATGTCCAATCTTGTGATTTTGAAACATCTAGAAATGCAATTTCTTTTCCATCAGCATATAGACGTACTCTAATAGTATCAGGTCTTTGATGTGCTTGATCATGATTATCAATCCAAGTCTTAGTTCCTTTAAGATGAACAGTTTCAACATCATGACTATTTGTAATAATATAACCATCCTTTTGATTTCCAGTAATACCTACTTTATATCCTTTAACTTCATCTTCTTGAACTGTATAAACAATTTCTTTTCCATCTTTATATTGATTTAAATCATCAAATGAACTAATCCATTGATTATCATCACTTAAAGTTAATGTTTTTCCAGTATCTTTACCATTAGCGTATAAATGAACAATAACTTGTTTAGCACGTTTACCATCTTGATTATCTTGATCATTCCATTCTTTTGTTACATTTACACTTGTTTTTAAGATTTTATGTGTATTTGTAATATCATAATTATTAATTTCTGTAGTATAACCTGCTACTTCATCTTCATCTACTGTATAATTGATTTCTTTTCCTTTTTTATATTTTGAAAGTTTTCCAAAATCATATGTCCAATTAGAATCTTTATCAACTACTTTTGAGGCAATTTCTACACCATCAGCATATAATCTAACAGTAATATTTTCAGGACGTTTTCCATCCTGATCGTGATTATCATTCCATGTTTTAGTTCCTTTAACTTCTACTGTTTCAACATCATGTGTATTGGTAATAATATAGCCTTTATCTTGACTACCTGTATATCCTATTTCATATCCATTCACTTTTTCTTCTTTTACAATATAATTAATTTTATTTCCATTGCTGTATTGATCTAAATTAACAAATGAATCTTTCCAATGATTAGTATCACTTAATGTTAGTGTCTTTCCAGTATCTTTACCATCAGCATATAAATGAACAATAACTTGTTTTGTACGTTTACCATCATTATTGTTATTATCATTCCATACTTTTTCAACTGGTATCGTAATTTTTTCAACCTTATGTTTATTCGTTATTTGATAACTCTTTGTATCTTCATCATAATTAATTGTTTTATTATAATGAGCAACATCTACTTCATCTATTGTATATTGAATTACTTGTCCTTGATTATCATATTTTGGCATATCAACAGACCATTTCCAATTATTATCTTTTGTTACAGTAATTGTTTTAACAATTGTATCACCGTTTTTTATTTGTATTCCAATAGAATTTGGACGTAATCCATCGTAGTCTTCTACATCATCCCAAATTTTTTCACCACTAATATGAATAATTGGTTCAATTAAACCTAAGTTTTGATTTGGTAAGTTATATTCATATTGCCCGTTATTAATCATTTCTTCTTTAGAAGGCATTGTTAGATTAGGAATTGATCCTGTTACAATTCTTTGATCTGTTTCACTTTTTGTAACTATATTATCAGATGTAACTTTTGAACTTTCTTTATCACTACCTTGATTAGCAATTGTTGCTTCATATTTTTCTAAAGATGTTTGATCAGATGATTCAAAAACAACTGTATATTCACCTTCAGGTAAACCTTCAAATTTGTAATGTCCGTTTTTATCTGTTGTAATTGTTGTTGGATGTGTAATTGTTTTATAAATATCTCCATCTTGTACAACTTCTTCATAAGCTTCAAATGATTCATAGCAATCACCATTTTTCTTAAGAATAATCACCTTAACATTTTCTACTCTTTTTTCACCATCTTCCAATTTACCATCTTTATCTTTATCAATCCAAACAGTTCCTTCTAATGAACGTTTAACAACATCTATAGATGCATCATCACTAAGCAAAGTATCTTGATGTAATGTAGAAATTGAATTAAGTAAATGATCTCCTTCTGCAGCAATAGCAGCATATTCCATTTTTAATTTAAAAGAGCAATTTCCTTTTAATTTTTTATCTTTATAAGCAATAACTGTTGGCCATGCACCAATCAAGTCCTTACCTTTAATTATTACTTTTCCATTTTCTTCAACTATTTCAGCCTTTTTCCAACTATTTTCTTCTGTAACATCAGATGCTTTTATTTCATCTGCTTTTTTTCTTCCGTATTTTTCAGCATTATTTGTATACCAAATTTCAACATCATTTATTTCATCACCAATAGCTGCTTTATCCAATGTTAATCCTGTTAATTTATAAATTCCTTTCATAATTGTTCCATCATAACCATCTTGAGGCATTGTATCAACTGCAAAAACATCATCTCTTGCATTAGAATTTACATTACTTAATAATAAATTAAAATCTCCTTTATCTTCCAGTTCTAATACAGACTTACCTGTTTTACCTAAATAAAATTCATTATTTTTATTAACTGTAATTGATGTTGTAACTTCATTATTATTATAAGTTGTAAACGGTCTTTTATCTTCGTCTGTCTGTATATTAATTGTATTTTGTAAAACATCATTATTATTTACATCTTGATTAAGATCTGTTGTATTACCAATTTTACATGAATAATAAAGTGATGGTAAAGTTCCATTAACTAAATTAACTTTTTTAATTTTCAATTTTAAAACAGTTTTCCCATTTTCATTTGTACTTATTGTAGGTTCAATCGCTTTTCCACCTTCTACCTTACCTTGTTTAGGAAATTGTGATTTATAGTTTCCACCCCAATATGCACTATTAGGTATATAAGTAAGACCATCGGGTAAAGTATCTTCTAAATAAACTGTTGTTGTAGAACCCTCCGGAATAGTTACATTATCCCAAAAACTCATTTTACTATCAATTTTATAATCTACATATCTTTCATTAGAAGAAACATTATAAAATTTTCTTAATTCTCCATTACTCTTTTGAGCTACTTGTTTTGTGATACTTGTTGTATATGGGACAACATAAATACCATCAGCAAAAGTAATATTATTATTTGGAGTTACTTTATCTGAATAAACTCCATTTTCATAAGTTGGAACAGTATATTCATTTCTATAGTCAAGTGTAGCATTTGAAGGATTTATATTTTTAAATAGTTCATCTGGTTTTTTCCCTTGTTCAGTTTTATGCCAAATCCATTGTTTCCAATCTTCTGAATTTAATTTTTCACCATTTGTTTTTCCTCTATATTCTCGAACATCTTGTTCATATGCTTGCATATCACTAATACTCCATGTGTTAGTAACAGCGGTAACCATGTATACTTGATCTGCTATATTTGGATTTTTCTTTAAATTTGATGTAAATTGCGTAAGTAAATTGACATCAGGTTTACCTTTTTTTGTTGGACAACCTCTATATTGCACATAAACAACATCACAACACGTTTGTTTACGACCATTATTCTTCAAATCATCCTTCATATCTTCAAGACTATCATAAAATTTAAAATCACTTAAATTTTTAGTTCTCATAGATTCATTAGTTAAAGCTTCTCCATCATTAGAAATACCATATGATATTTTACATTTGTAGCCAGTATCTTCTCTTGAAAAATTTTTCATCTTTACTTCATCAAAAGCATTTCTATTAAATAAAACAAGTTGATCTATAGCTACTGGATAATTATTAATATTACCATCTTCAGAAATAATATTCGTTTGATCATAGCCTACTGTAAATCCTAAATCAGTTGCTCCAACAGCAGCAATATCCCCATCTACGTTAGTAAATTTCTTTCCAGGAGTATATTCATCAGTCCATGTTTTTTTATTTGATGTAGAACTGTAAAAAATACTTTGATTTCTACTACCTGGACTTGTATTATCCCAATTTGATGTTTGTTTATTATCATCTCTTTTAGTTTCTTTTGTAGTTACATTATCATCAACTTCAGAATATGCATTCATATTGATGACTTTAGCTGTTGCACTTATATTAGTTTTTCCCGTTATATCAGGATTGTATGATGATAAAGATGTTGTTTCATTGTTATTAGGATATACTACTTGAAATTGTTGTGTAGAGAAAACACCTTCTAAAATTGAATTAATATCCCCATTTGAATAACCAGTAGGCATATTTTCATAGCCAGTTGGGAAATGATTAAAATCAGTATCATATCCAGTAACTTCAAAATGTAAAGTCGTACCCTCTTGTGTAACTGTATAATTTCCACTATTACTACAATAAATACGATTATTAGCATTACCAGAAGCATTTTTATTTGAATATGCTATATCAGTTACTGCATCGCCATCTCTTTTATTTTCACACACTCTATATAATAAAGGCGTAAAATCACTAGATGCATTTATACCATTTACAGTAAATTCACTTAAATCAACATCAAATTTAAATGGTTTTGTTGGATCAGGTAATTCAACTCCTCTCATTCCATTACCTGGTTTTCTTACTTCTAAAGCAACACCATAATTAATTTTATATCCTTTAATATCTTTATCTTTTCCATTTAATAAAGGATTATCATAATAACCTGTATGATCACTATCAAAATCATATTCAGCAAGTTTTATTGTTTCAGTTTTCTTTTTTAAAACGATATTGTACATTGGAGCAGTTGTTACAATAACTGGTTTCATATTATCAACAGTAGACATATGATTTTTATCATTATCTACATAAACATTAATTGTTGGTTCAATTGTATCATCTTGATGTTTATTTTTAATTTGTAAACCAAATTCTACACCAATAGCTCCACCATTATACTCATTTACATTTAATTCTTTTGAAATCGTATAGATTTTATTATTACCATCAATGACTGGTTCGGGTATTTTATCCGATGTTACAGTTTGTGTTGATAAAACTAATTCATCATCATTTGGAATAATAAATTCATAAGTAATTGTATGATTGACATTACCTAAATTTTGAAGAGTCGTATTGACCCTATATGTAACAGTATCAAAAGAACATACGATATCATTTGCTTGAGAATTATCATATCCCCTATTTTCTCCTGTCTCTTTGTTATAACATAATTGATTTAACTCAGGCGTTCCATTATCTCCTAAACCACTTAGTATTCCATTACCATAAACAGTACCATCATTATTTTGTAATAACTTTGAATTAACAATGACACCTGATTCCTCGGCAAATACACCTACTTGGAATGTTGCGACTGCAATACATAAACATATCGTAAAACAAAATATTCCTTTAAACTTTTTAAATATTTTTTTCATCTTTTACACCTTCCCTTAATTTAAAATACAAAAAGCCATTTACAAATCATATTGCAACTGGCTAGCATTTTAAAGCCCCTTTAGCTTTGCGTCATAACCTTTCGATTACTTTGCTGAATATATCTAACTACGCCTATAATATAAAATATATTTTAATAAAAATGAATACTATTCATTTTCCTTGTCACAATTTACATTTCTTGTAACAAAAAAGGAGTATTGCTACTCCTTATGCATTAATATAGAACATATATATTTTTTAGCATCTAAACTATTATTAAATTCTTTATTTTGATTACTCACATATTTTGCTGCATCGTTCCATTCTTTTAAAGAATAATCATCAATATTAATTTCTTCAATTTCATGAAATTGATAGAAAGTTAAATAACGATTACATGCTAAATCTGAAATATATTCGCTATTAGTAATAAATCTTATTCTTTCTAATAATTCCATCCCTAAATCCTCTCATATTTACATGTTTTGTATAGAAGGTGTTAAAAATTTTAATTATGATTTGTAAATATTTTAATATTCATTTTTATTTTTTAATAAGAATATGCCCATTAATGATGTAATCATCATTAATATAAAGAACATATAAGATGTTTGATCATCTGTTTGAACAGATTTTCTTTCTATATTTGATGATAATTGTTTATTTGTCTGATCATCTCCTTGTATCACATCATGATGAAATTGATCTTCTATGTATCTATCTTCTTCAATAGAAGATGGATCTTTGCTTCCATCTAAATAAGGTAATGTATAATGAAGTGGATTTCCACATTCATTTCTATATACATTTCCTAAATCTGTAAGTACACCTAATTGATTTTGATTTGATGTATCTTTAGTATTATAGAATAAAGCACTTGCTGCACTTTGTAACTGCGTAGCATCAAAACTAAACCAAGCATATCTTTCTACAAAAGAAAGATCATCTAGTCCTTGAATATCATCAAAACCATTAATAACATATTTCATAAATTCTTGAACAGCTTTATTATGTTGTTCATCATTTCCATCATATGGATGCCAATATTCATTTGAATCCCAAGCTGCTACTGCAAATTCTGTTACCCAAATAGGTTTTTGATAACAATCATAAATATCATTCATATATTTCAAAAAGCTTTTTGCTGCTTTTTTAGGTGTATATTCTTCACTATCTAATCCAACATATCCTGGATAATTATGAACAGCAATAAAATCATCTTTTATTTCTAGCCGATTCCAATAGTTTTCAAACCAGCCATTTTCTTTAACTGTAGATTCACTTACTGCTGGAGAACCAACTCTTAATCCACTTGAATGGAAATCTTGATTATAGCTAGAAGCTAAGTCAACCGACATATTTGCTTCTTGATCGTAATCAGGTTCATTGAAACTTAATACCTTATCATACCCCTTTTCTTTTAATGATTTTAAGCGTTCACTAACATTTCCTGCATCATTCCATATCATCGGTACAAATTCTAACTCGCTATTTACTTCATCTTGATTATCATAAGCTTCTTCACCCCAGTTATAATACCAAGAAACCCCCATATTTTGTACATAGCTTAATGAATTAATACCTTGATCATCCTCATATAACCCTATTCCTTTTTTTGAAATATAAAATGTACGCTCACTTACATTTATTTCATCATTATTTTCTAAAACAGCAACAACTCTTATTGTATGTCTTGCTACTGCTGTTGAATAAATAGTTGTTTGTGTTATATTTGCTTCTACACTTTTTTCATATTTCCCATCAAAATAAATATCATAATGTTGAACTTTTTCTAAAGGACTCCATGAAATCTTGATATCTCCAGCTGCTACAAGCTGTCCTTTAGATGGAGATTTTAAAGCTGTTGTTTTCCAAGTATCATAAGGATTATCTTGTGCATTGATAGAAGTCATACAAGGTATAAGGAGGAGGGTTGCACTTAAAAGTGCAACGCCCAATTTTTTAAATCTTTTCATTTTTAATTTTCCTTATTTCTTCTACAAACAGTAACATATCCACCTGCTGCAGCCATCATTAATAATGCATATGGTACAACTTTCATATCATCACCTGTTTTTACTTTAGACTTATTTCTATTTATTGCATTTCTTTCTTGAGTTGTTTGCCCTTTTTGATTATCTCCTTGTCCATTTGTATTTCCTAATTTATCTCCTTTAGTTTCTTCTTCACTAGGAGTTGTTGTTTTAGTTTTTAATGCATCAGTAGCTTCTTTTAAAGCACCATAAGCTTGATTGACTTCTTCCTGAGTGGCATTTTCATTATTAAGAACTTCTTGAGCTTTTAACAATGCATCTTTAAATACTTTCCATGAATCAGCGGTATAGCTTTCTTCTTTAAAATCTTTTTTATCTGTATAAAGTTTATCTAATTCATCTTTATTAACTTTTATTTCTAATTGAGCTTGTGCATCTTTTAATTTTTTCACCGCTTCATCTACATCTTTTTGTATACTATATTTTAATCCATCGGTTGTTAAAATTTTTGATGCATCAGCATAAATGTCTGCATATTTTTTATAACTATCTTCTGTATATAAATTTTCATTCTTTTTATTGTTAACAAGTTCTTTTAATTCATCTAAATTTAAATCATCATCTCCTAATTGTTTAATATTTTCTATTGTATCCACACCAATATATTTACCTTTTTGATCACTATTATTAGCTTTACCAACAACAGCAGTACCATTTCTATAATTTAATAAGAATTTTCTAGACCATCCTTCTCCTGTAATACCACTGCTTACACCTGAACCAACACCATTAATAATAGAATTAAATTTTTGTAAAGCTCCATCTTCATTAGCAAATGTTTGAATACAAGCATTTTCAATTAATACATCTTTATTATTAGGAACTTCAATTGCATTATCCATTGAAATAGAAACAGTTTTACCATCACCTAAAGTTCCTGGTTGCCCATTTTCTCCTAAAGTTCCACCTGTATAAATAAATACATTATAAATACCTAATCCAACTGCATAATGTTTTTTTACATTATTAGCTACTTTATAAGCTGCATAACCATTTACCGAACCATTATGAGACATCCAACTTTCTTGAGAAATAGGATCATAACATTTTTCATTTTGATAGAAATATGTTGAACCATTTTCACCATTCCATAATGTATCATATTTGTTGAAATGTTCATTAAATAAAGCGTAACATGTTACATCATCACCATTAACAATTAATCCATGATTTGAAACATTTCCATCCCAAGCAACACCAGTTCCATGATCTGCACGCCAAATCCAGAAGTGATCACATAAAACATTATGACTATTAATCTCTAAAGCATTATCTGCTGTTGTCAATGTATCTGTTGTTCCACCAACTCTAAAGAATAAATCTTGTAAAATTGTTGGATCATCTTTATGACTATTTTTACTTCCTGTTTTCCCTACTTTTAATAAATATTTTGAATGACTACCTGCATCAAAAATAATTCCAGCAACTCTTACTCCGTCAACATCATCAACTAACATAGCTGCATCATCATTATCAGGAATAATTGAAGTCATTCCACTACCTAAGACAATTGTATCAGCTTTTTTTACATGAATTGTTTCCTTAGCATGATATGTTCCTGGAGTAAAGTAAATATTTTTACCTTCATCTAAAGCTTTGTTAATATCGCTTGCAGAATCTGTTGGTTTAGCAACATAGAATTCATCTAAAGAAATAGATTTTCCAGCTCCCATACCATTATTATCTTTACCTTCTCCCCAACTAATACCTTTTGTATTCTTTTGAACTGAAGGAACAAATACTTTATATTCACCATCATCATCCATATATAGGAATGGTTTTTCTGCTAATTCTTTTGTTTGATCAATATGCGTGAATACTTGTTGTCCTCCATCACTTGCTGGAATATTCCAGTTAGAAGCACCTTGCCCACTTAATAATTCTTCACCACTTGTTCCATCTGCTTTTGGTAAATTACTTGCATCTACACCTTGGAAGAAATTATTTAAAGTAGTTCCATAAGCATTTCCTTTTAATTTTGAGTTTCTTGTATAAAATTGTTGCCCAGAGAAAGTACCTGCACTCAATTCATTTCCATTATCATTAAATGAAGCATTAATCCATGAATCTGCAACATATCCTCCACTTGCCCATCCATAATTCCAATCATAAGCAATTGGTCTTTCAGAATAAATTCTTCTAAGTGGAGCAGCTTGTGCCACTGCCCAGTTTAATTGATCTGCTCGATATGAACCATATCCTGCTTTTCCTTGTTCATTTCCTGTATTATAAACTGCTAGATTTTCAGCAGATCTCCAGAAATTACAAGTTGCATTGTCGCCATTTCCACCTAAAGCTCCTGCTGGAAGATAAGCTGGAATAGCAATATTATTTAATTTAACATCTGTTGGTACTTTTCCTAAACCACTTAATGTTGTATAGAATCCCAAATACATACATGATGTATTTGTATAATCACCTTTTTTGAAATAAACTTGATATTGATTTCCTTTAAATTGTGCATCATTTGTATAATCATTTTGTTGTTTAAATAATTTATTCAATAATTCATCAATTTTTGTTGTATCATCATTTGGTGAGAAAACAAAAGTATTTCTACCAAATAATTCAGTTTCTAAAGAAACATATTCAGATTCATCTGCTTCTTCCGCATTACTAAAATCTAGATCTCCAAAATTACCATTATTTAATGCTACAACCTTATAATAGTTGTTATATTTATTTTTAGAATCTAGTGCATTTACCTTAGCGCTGTTTGTATTAACAGTACCAACTTCAGTATATTGACCAAACATACTTGTTGCTCCTAAAATACGATAATGTGTCGCATTTTTTGCTTTATCAAAATTAATAGTAAATTGATTATTAGATTGTTGTAATTTTAAATTTGTTACTGTTTGTGGTTTTTCACCAATTCTTGTAGAAGCTTTAATTTTTTCAGTTTCATAAACCGGATTATCAGATAATTCTAAGTTACCATTACCACTAATAAATTTTAAATAGAATTCATATTGAGTTCCTTCTTTTAAATCGTTAACAGTATAATGATCGACATTTGTAATAGTTGTAACTTTATTAAATACAACTTCATTTGAAGCTTTTGCATATACTTCAATATCAGTATATAAATTCAATGGTTTATCCCATGATAAATCTATACTTGTTTTTGTTCTTGTACTCTTATCAAAAGTAAAGTGAGAAACTTCACTTAATTCTTGACTTGTATGGATAATAAATCTTTCATTATCAGGAATTTCATCAGTTGCTTCACATCCTGCTTCTAAAATATTATCATCATTTACTTTTACATAAGTCCCCTTTGCTGCATCTCTTAAAACAAATTGTCCATTACCAAGTGGTTCAATAGCAATTGATTCCCAACCACCATTTCTGTTAATAGAACCAACTAATGGTGTAGCACCATCAATCCATTTAGCTGAGGCAATTTGATATCCTGGTTTACTTACTGATTGAAATGCTACAACATCTTTAATACCATCACCATTTGTACCATAACCTACATTATACTTTTCATTATCTGTAATATTTTCTTTATCACCCGTAACAGAAATTGGTGCATATTCTTCATCACTTTGATTTTTAAATGTTACTAATTTACCAGTAGCGACACTTTCAATATATGCTGTATTATCAATAAGTTGTGGATTTTCAACAAATGTAAATTCTGTTGCTTGGCTTGCATCATCACTTAATTTTCGAATTTCACCTTGTTCATTGACTGTTAGATAATATCCTCTTGTCATATCTCTAATAGTTCCTACACCATCATCGGTTTTAGTAATAATATAAGAACATAAATCATTTCTAAGATTTGGATCAGCAAAAATAAAATCATTTCCTTCTGAACGCATTGGATATAATTTTCCATCTACTGTTTGATATTCAATATTTACTTTTACTTCACCCTTAGAAGAATCCGCTCCACTTTGATCATCTAATGGCGTTATTTTAAAAATAGAATTTGGTAATACTTTTCCAGATTTCGTATAATCACCATCTGCCTTTGTATCATTATTTCCCCAGTTTATGTTATGTACATAAATTGCTTTATTATTTGTTTTTGAAATTACTGCATACGTCTTACTTTTATTAAATTCAATAGGCGATTGCATAGCTTGAATAGTTGCAATACTTGCCATCGACAATGTCATTGCAAAAGTGAGTACCATCGCAATAAGCTTTTTTATATAACTCATATTTTAATCCTCCCTTAATATTTACATTCATCTTGTGATATTTATAAAAGTTGGCCAAGTTTTTATAAGCTATGCACTGAACATGAATGCATATTTATCACACAAAAATAAAATAGCATATATGCCAAAAATAAGATAGCGCTTTCAAATTTAATGTAACAGGTTACATTCTTTGTAACAAAATGACTTTTTGTCATAAAATAAAAAAAGTGCCTTTATATGCACTTTTATTCTAATATTTCTAAGTTCTTTTGAGTTTGTAATTTTCGACAAATACGTTCAATAATATAAACAACAGGTACTTGAGATGAAATATTTTTAGTATTTGGTAAAATAACTTTTTTAATGAAATACGGTATTGTTAAATCTGACATTTTAGCAATTGTGCTATTTGAATCATTTGTGATTGAAATAATTTTAGATTGAACACCTCGATAAAGTCTTAATTGATCAATAACTTCTTTTGTTTCTCCACTATTTGAAAAAGCAATTAATAAACATTTTTCAAATTGATCTGTTGGTGCAGGATAAAATGGATCATCGATATATTGACTATAATAACCAACATTAGAAAAAAAACGTGCTGCATATCTTGCCATACTTCCACTTTGTCCAATTCCTAAACAAACAATAAAGTTACTATCTGTAATATACTCAACAGCTTGATTTATATGCTCATTAAATTCTTTACCTTTAGAATAATCAAAAAATTGATTGAGCATAGTAATTTCATCATCAATTTCAGGCATCTTATTAATTTCATTAAATCTTTTTAATTCTATTTTAAATTCAACAAAGCCATCACAATCTAATTTATGACAAAAACGTGTAATTTTTTTTTTTTTTTTTTATGACTTTGTGCTGCTAATTCCCTAATATTCATTTTTAAGACTAGTCCAACATTTTTTACAATGTAATTATAAACAATAAGTTCAGTATCATTGAGTTTTGAAATTTGTTCATATGTAAAAATCATTATATCACCTTCCCAAAGTATATATTATCATAAATCTTCATTGATAAAAATATCATAGTTTTTAGGCATTAAAAATGATTGAAATCAAGTATTAGACAAATCAAATTTGAATTCTATAATATAGATAAGAGGTGATAAATTTGAAATATACAACATTAGGACAAACAAATATAAAAGTATCTAAAGTATGTTTAGGATGTATGAGCTTTGGAAAAGCAGGAACGATGCATGATTGGACTTTAGATGAAAAACAAACTGAAGAGATGGTAAAGCACGCCCTTGATTTAGGTATTAATTTTTTTGATACTGCTAATACGTATTCAAATGGTACAAGTGAAGAATAGTTAGGAAAAGCTTTAAAGAATTTAAATGTTAAAAGAGAGGATGTCGTTATTGCTTCAAAGGTTTATTTTAATGAAGGTAGATTATCTAAAGAAGCTATTTTTAGAGAAATAGCTGGTACTTTAAAGAGACTACAAACTGATTATTTAGATTTATATATTATTCATCGTTTTGACTATGATACACCAATGGAAGAAACGATGGAAGCATTAAATGAACTTGTTAAATGTGGAAAAGTACGAGCAATTGGTGTTTCTGCAATGTATGGATATCAATTTCATAACATGCAAATCATTGCTAGGGACAATCATTGGACTCCTTTTTCAACTATGGAAAATCATTACAACTTACTTTATCGTGAAGATGAAAAAGAATTAATTCCTATTTGTCAACAAATGAATGTCTCCTTAATGCCTTATCGTCCTTTAGCAGGTGGACATCTTGCTAGAAACACTTGGGAGTCAAATACCTTAAGAGGGAAAACTGATCGGGTTGTTCATGGTAAATATGACCATTTTGAAAAGCAAGATATGGAAATTGTTAAATGTGTTGATGAATTAGCACATAAATATCATTGCAAGATGTCTCAAATTGCTCTTGCTTGGCAATGGGCTAAAGGTGTTTCTTCTCCTATTATTGGTGCTACTAAAATGCAATACATTGATGATGCAGTAATGGCATTAGAGATTTCTCTTACAAATGAAGATTTAACTTATCTTGAAGAGATGTATGTTCCTCATCCTATTGTAGGAGCTATTAATGAAAACCCACCACAAGGAACTGTTTTATTAGATAAAAAATAAGAAGGAGTTTTACGACTCCTTCTTTAGTTTTGTAAATAGGATTAATAATATTGTTCCTACTAGTGTTGAACAAACAATTAAACTTAAATAAGAAATTGGATTTTGAACCATCCATATTAAGAATAATCCACCATGAGGTGAAGCAATAGAACAATTAAAGTACATAGATAATGCTCCTGCAAGTCCTGCTGAAAGGCAACAAGCTGGTAAAATTACTTGAGATTCTTTTTGAATAAATGGAATAGCTCCTTCTGAAATAAATGAAATACCGTTGATATAATTCATTAATGCATCTTTTCGATTAGAAAATCTATTTTTAGATAATGTTGCTGTTAAAGCAATGACAAATGGTGGAATCATTCCTCCAGCCATCACAGCAGCCATTGGATAATAATCATAACTCATTAACATACCTATAGAAAATACATAAGCTGTTTTATTAATAGGTCCTCCATTATCAATAGCCATCATCATACCTAATACAAAACCAAATAATACTTTTGTTGACATTTGTGATTCAACTAATGAAACATAATTTAAAATATAAGTATGACCAATATATAAATAACTATTTAAATAAAACATTAATAAAGTAACAATAATTGTAGAAATAATTGGATGAAACAAGGATGCTTCTATTCCTTTTAAACATTGTGGTAAATAAGAAAATAACTTTCTTAACATCAAAGATACAAATCCTGCTAAAAAACCTGCAATAATTCCAGCAAGTAAAGAAGGTGAACTTGTAGAAATTGATGTGATTGAAATTCCTTTACAAACAATCAATCCCCCAGCAAATCCAGAAAGCATACCTGGTCTATCAGCAATACTATCTGCGATATATGCTGAAATAATGGGAATAATCATAATACTAATGAGTTGTTGTACATTACTTGTAAGGATTAATAATTGGTTTGTAAGTACTTGATCTTTAAATAAATAAAGAATTCCATAGATTACCCCACTTGTTACAAGAAAAGGTAATGCATGAGAAATACCATTCATTAAATGTTTATAGAATAAACGAATGATATTTTGTTTTTCTTTCTTTTCTTCATGATGATATATCTCACCATCTCCATTATTAGCTTTTTCAACAAGTTCTTGAGCTTTAGAGATACCATCTCTAACAGGTACTTGTATCACTTTTTTACCTTCAAATCTTGCCATTTCAACTTTCTTATCAGCAGCAACAATAATTGCTTTACAATGTTCAATATCTTCTTGTGTTAATTGATTTTTAACACCTTCTTGTCCATTCGTTTCAACTTTAATAGAAACATTTAATGCTTCTCCTGCTTGTTGTAAAGCTTTTGCTGCCATAAAAGTATGAGCAATTCCTGTAGGACACGCAGTTACTGCTAAAACAGCAGGATGAGTAAATTCTTTTACTTCTTCTTTAACATTTTCTTTTTCATCGATAAGTTTTAAGAATTCTTCTTTAGAAGATGCATTAATTAAAGCATTTCTAAAATCTTCTTCCATTAATAAAGTAGATAACTGTGCAAGAGCTTGTAAATGAGCACCTCCCGAATCTTTAGGAGCACCAATCATAAAAAATAAATAAGTAGGTTGTCCATCAAGAGATTTAAAATCTAATCCTTCTTTAACAACCATTGCTGAAAGTCCAGCTGTTTTCACACCTTCACTTTGTCCATGAGGGATGGCTACGCCATCTCCTATACCTGTGGTACTTTGTTTCTCTCTATTTAAAACACTTTCTTTATAAATTTCTTTATCATTTAATTTTCCACTTTGATCTAATAAATTAACCAAATGATCAATTGCTTCTTCTTTATTAGAAATTTGTGGATTTAAATCTATCGAATTTATATCTAATAATTCTGTAATTTTCATTTCTAACAACCTTTCTTTTTTTGTTTATCATAAAGCAAAAAAGTTGTTCAATCAAGAACAACTAATCATACTGACATAACTTATAAATATCTTTGATGCAAGTTCCTACATCTGCTGGTTTATGTGCATCACTCGCTGTAATAATATCCACATGATGTTCTTTAAAAATATCCAACAATTCTTTAGACAAACCTTTATCAGGATGATGATAACGATAATAACACCCTGTATTACATTCCCCTTTAACATGATGTTCTACTAATAATTCAGAAAGTTCATGATAAGTTGGTTTTAAATCATAAGTTGGATAATAACCAAACATTTTAATTGTATCAGGATGAGCTAATTGCGTAAATAAATCGCTTTTAACTAAATCAAAAATCAATTCATAATAACGATGATAAATAGCATCTACATTATATTTTTCCCAAAGTAGTTCTTTAGACCAAGGCATATCATATAAAAGTCCATCAATAGAATGAATAGCTCCTACTAAAAAATCAAATTGATAGGATTCTAAAATACGTCTTATTTCTTCTTTATATTCAGGAACATAACATACTTCTAATCCAAATAAAACTTCTATTGGAAGTTCTTCCTCTTTTACCTCATTAATTAAACGCACATAACTAGAAAGTGTATCTTTAAATTTCATTTTCTTATTAGCAAGCCATTCTCTTTGTTGATCACTTGCTTCTTTAACACCTTGATAAATAACTTCAAATTCTTTAAAACGATGTGTATGATCTAAAATTTGGATACGATCAAATCCTTGTTTATAAGCTTCATTAATAAATTCCATTACATATTCTTTAGTAAGTGGTCCGTTTTCTAAATGCATATGTCCATCTACTAGCATAGGCAATCCTCCATTCATGTTGTATACAATTATAGACTTTTTAATAAAAAAAACAATCAATTTGATAAAACTTCTTGTGACAAAAAAGTAACAAAAACAGTAGATTATTTCCTCTCTATATTTTACTAATATTTGACTATTAAATTTATCATTAGATTTAAAATTTAAATTAGTAGCATATAAATATTTTAGCATACTTAGTATTTGTTAAGAACGGTCGTTCAGTTTTGAATAGTGTCGTTAGGTATTTAAAATTGAAAACAACGAAAAAGCCTTTAAGCATCAACTTAAAGACTTTTTCTATTTCTCTATTAATTTTCTTTTTTTCTTACAAATACCATCACAAACATACTGCTTACTAGTAGCATCATTAATCCTATAATATTTGCATTATCTCCCGTTTTAACCTTCTTCACTTCTTTCTTACTTTCAGATTCAACAGTTTCTTTATTCGTTACTGTTGGTGTTACTGCTTCTTTTTCTTTCGTATCTTTATAAAGAATTGCATAATCACTGAACTTATCTGTTTCAAATGTTAAACTGTTTGTCTTTTCATTATAGATTGTTTCTAAGATATCTACTTTTCCATTATGACTTCTTGCGATATAGTATTCTCTTTTAGTTTTACTATCTTTATTGATTAGTTCTTCTGGAACTTTGATTGTTACTTTCATGACTTTTGAAAGTTCATGTATACTTTCATTTGTTCCATTAACTATTTTATTTAAAGTAATATTTAAGTATTTTCCTACTTTATATCCTTTTGTATTTGTTTCAATAAGTTCATTTGTTTGTGCTTCTTTTACTTCTAATACGATTTCTATTTTCTTACCTTCTGCTACTTCACTTAATTCATTTGCTGTTATTTCTTTGTTTTCAATAAGGAGATCTATAATTTCATCTCTACTTATTTCTACATCTCCTGTTGTTTTAACAGTAAATGATCCTGTTCCTATCTTATCATTTTCTTTTGGTAAGATTGCATAGCTATATTTAAAGGATCCTGTATGATTATTTCCTTTAGCTTTGATTGTTAGAACATGTTTTCCTTCTTTCGTTGCTTGATTATCTAATACTTCATAATCTTCTTTATTTAATGCTTTTCCATTGACTAAAACTTGTTCTACTTCTTGTGTTTGTTTTTCTCCTGTATATTTTAAGACATTTCCTAATACAACTGTTCCTTTATCAATCGATAATGGATTAATTGTATATGTTCCATCTTTAAAAGTAATATCATAATTTGGATTTGATCCTTCTTTTTGACTTACTTTTATCTTATATGTTCCTACATCTTCTCCTTCTTCTCTTGTAAGAATGATACTTGTTAATTTATCATTACCAATAAGTTTATCATTTACATATGTAAATTCAGAGTCTTCATCTCCATATGTCTTTGATGCATCATTTACAGTAACTGTAATCTTTTTAGCTTTAACAGTAAGATTTATTTCTTTAGATACTTTTTTATAATTCTTACTTTCTTTTTGACTTACTGTAATGATGACTTTACCTGCGCCTTTGATAACTACATTACCTTCACTATCTACTGTAGCTACTTTTTCATCGCTACTTGCATATTCAATAGCTGATTCATGATCTTTACTTTGAGCATGAATTGTAAATGCTTCATCACCATAAGTCTTTTCAACATCTTTTTGATCAACTGTTAATTCATGATTGATTTTATTAACAGTTAATGTTACTTCTTTATTATCACTATCATAGTTATGATCAACTCCTAATGTAACTTTTAATTTTGTTGTACCAGCATTATGAATTGTTACATTACCTTGATCATCTACTGTAGCTACATCCTCATTACTACTTGAATAAGATAATTTTCCATTTCCTTTATGAGATATTTCTAATTTAAATCCTTGATCACCATATTTTTTATCATTCACTTCTTTTACTTTTAATCTAGCATCTGCACCTTTTACTACAAATTCAGCTGTATTTGTACCAGTTAAATTATAGTTTTTGTCATTGATACTTACTGTAACAGTATATTTACCAGCATGACTAGGAACTTCTGTTCCATTAACTGTTGTTCCATCATACCCTGTTCCTGTGTAAGTTAAGGTTACTTCTGGATGATCGCCATTTTCTACATCATTTAACTTAGCTGTAGCACCTGTAATTTTTTCACCATAAGTACCACCGTTAGGTGTTATTGTAACAGTGATATCTTTTGGTTTAATTGTATAACTTGTTGTGACATTTTCAGGTAACTTATAATTTTGATTACTTACTTTTGTAGCTGTAGCTTCATAAGTACCTGCATTTCTATTTGCACCTGTAACACTAACTTCACATTCATCACCATCTGCTAAGTTACTAACTGTAGCTGTTGGTAATTGTTCTTTTCCATTGTAAGTTAATTCTTTATTCCAGTTTAAATCAATTGTTCTAGGATTGATTTTATTTGTGATTTCTTGTACATCTACATCTTTAAAGTTTTTATTTCCTTCTACTTTGTAATAAACTGTATATTCTTTGGCCTCTTTCCCTGTTGGAATTGATGTTGACCAGTTTTTGTTGTCTAAAGAATATTTTACTGTTCCTCCATTAGTAGATGCTGCATTTACTAATTCTTGTTCACTTCCATTATATGTTAGTGTTTTTGTTGTTGGTTTCGTAACAACTGGTGTTGCTTGGGTAATATTGAATTTTACTGTTGTATCAATAGTACCGTCTTCCCATCTATAATTTATAGGATCTTTTAAAGTTAATTGAACAACATATTCATTTACATCAATACCACCATTATTTTCTTTAACTGTGTATAAACCATTTTCTGAAATATTTGCAGTTAATGTTTGTCCTGTATATACTTTGCTTTCTACGGTTGGTTTTTTAACTTTTTCCCAGTTAACTGTAATCTTATTTAATGTTGTTTTATTTCCTGTTTTATCTGTTACTTCGATTGTATATGTTCCTTTTTTTGGAACCAATGTATAACTACCGTTAGTAGATTCAACTGTTTTCCCATCTACTTTTACTGTATCTAAATTATTATCAGTTACTGTAAATGTTTGTGTTTTCGTATATGTTTGATTGCTTTCTACACCTGATACTTGTGGTGCAATCGTATCAATTACGATACCATCTGTTGAAACATATTTAATATTTCCTGCTTTGTCTGTTACCTTGGCATAAATAACATAATTACTATCTTCACTAAATGTAACAGATTCTCCTTCTTTCCAATCTACTGCTTGTAATTGTTTTTCTGTTAGTGATTTTTCACTACCTGATTTATCAACATAATAATAGTATTTATTAACTCCACTACCTTCATCTGTAGCTGTAATTTCTGCTTTTTGTGTTTCTTTAAAGAATAAACCGAATGTAATTTTATTTAAAATACTTTTCCATGTTTTATTGGATACTTTTATTTCTGTATCAGGTGCTGTTATATCAGCTACTCCTTCAACTGTAATATTTGTATCTTTTTGAATATTTTTAATTGTGTATTGATTATTGTTATCTAATTGAATTGTTTTACCATTGACCTTAACAGCGAAATTTTTTGTTTTTGAATAGCCTTTATTCAAGGCAAATGTAAGAGTACTTGATTCATTATAATCAACAACTGTATTACTAACACTTAAAGTATATCCAACTTGACTACCTGGAACATTTACTTTGATTTCTTGTCCATTGGCAATATATACTGCTTTTTCAGATGATGCATAATAGTTTTTACTATCTTTATATCTTACATAATACTTACCAGTAGATAATCCTTCTACAGTATTTCCAGTAATACTATGCCATTCATTTTCACCATCTTTTTTATATTCCATTGATGAATCAACATTATTTAATTTACCATCTGTTCCACCCTTATATGTTGTTCCTGTGGCTGTTACAGATGTTGGTGCTTCTCTTTGGGCTTTGACAATTTCGAACGTTACTGTTTTTTGTGCAGGTAATTTATAATTAGAATTACTCAATCCAGTTGCTGTTGCAGTATATGTACCTACTTCAGTTTGTTCACCAGAAACAGTCACGTTACATTTGTCATTTCCAACTGTATTAGTAACAGTTGCTGTTGGAACATGTGGTTTACCATCATATGGAATTTTAAATGTATTTGTACCATCTAGTTCCCATGATAAAGTTGCTGTTCTTTGGGTAATAGTAATAAATTTTTGAGGAGCCCAGCCAGGCTTATAAAGATCGGATCCCGAATTATATATACTTAAATAATATTTTCCTACGTCTGGATATTCTTTATCTACCTCAACATCTGTATCTCGATAATAGTATTTAAATGAATATTGACAATTATTTAACTTACTTTCAGGGACAAGTTCTGGTTGCTCTCCATATTCCCATGTATATTTAACAATGCTAGGTGGAGTAGGTTTTGCTTTTAATACAGTAAATTTAAGTGATTCTGTTGTTAAACTTAAATAATGATTATTTTCAGAAACTACTCCTCTAATACAATAAGTACCAGGTTTTAGACTGTTTAGCTCATCTAAACTTATTGATTTATATGCACTGTCGTCATCATCATATTTCTTATATTCATAAGAAACACGTGCATCTGTTGGAACATAGTAATGACCATTTCCTGTATTCACTTCTACACGTGGGCCAAATTTTGATTGATATCCTTGATAAGTATATTCACAACTATCTTGTTCATTCCAATTCTTATCTTTGAAATATATTTTATTTGTCCAATATTTTGCTTTCGTAATTGTGAATTCTCCAGAAACTGAAACTTGATCCATTGTTAGAGTTACTGAATAATCTCCTGGTTCTTTTGGTCTTTGTGATAATTGTTGTCCATTTTGATAATATGTTAATTTGTATGAATCTCCTGATATTGGAAAACTATTGGTATTCTTACCATTGGCATTTTCAACCCAAGCATTGGTTCCTCTGTTATACTCTCCATTTTGTGTTTTTAATACTATTTTTGCTGTTGTAGTATCTGGATTCTGATAATCACATTCATTATTTCTTTCTTCTTCACTACAATAACCTTTTATTGTTTTTCCACTTTCATCGCTGTTATCAAGTACATAGTTCCATTTGTGAACATGTTTTGCTAAATAAATATATTGACCTTCATCATCATATTTAAGATCAACCTTGTATAATTTACCACTATTTTTTACAAACTTGATTTTATTCAAATCAGCTTTACTTACTCCTCTAGGAGAAATTCTATGTTTCTTTCCATCGTTTATTTCATAATCAATATCAATTGTAATAGCATTTCCATTATATTCTGAAAGATCAATGGTACCATTACTACCAAGTTTAACGTCTGTTCCACAATTTTCAAACGTGATATTTTTAAGTTTAAGTACTGCCTCTTTAAGTTCTGTCCCTTTATTGTAAATACCTATACTATTTGCTTTAATTGTTGCATCATTAACATTCAAAACTCCCTCTATAGAGTTAAGTCCAACTTCATCAGATACAATCGTTCCACCACTACCATTGATTGTCATTGTTCCTGAATTTCCAACAAATCCGCATAGACTGTAAACATCATTTCCACTATAAGTAAATGTATGACCATTCATATTAATAGTTACATCAGTATTACTGTCAGCCCTAATAAAATCAAACCTTCCACTTTTTTCAGGATTATTAACAACATCGCCTAATATATTTAAAGCTATCGTTCCTTTTTTAGAGCTATCATATTGTATATAAACTTTTGTACCTGCATCAGCCCATGTAGAATATTTCTTAGTATAATACGTACCTCCAGGTAAATTATATGTTCCTGGTGTACTTGTACGATACGTATTTCCATCATTTGAAATATTAGTATCTGCCGCAAATACATTTACAGGCACTTGTGTAAAGACCATCATAAATGTAAGTACGCTTGCTATTATTTTCTTAATTTTTATCTTCATAACTTTCTTTTCCTCCCCTTATTAAAAATTATTATGTTTAAAACTACTTATTTATTTGTTAATAAAAAACCTCCCTTGTCTATTCATATTTTACTATTTATGATACTTTATTTTTTCATTTGTCGCGAAATGTCGTTTTTAGGGTGTGAAATGCAAAAAGACCTCTTTCGAGATCTCCTAATAAATAATTTTTAATATTTTAAAAGAAGTCCACTAGGGACTTCTAAGTAGTCTATTTTCTCCATTGAGATGGAGCAAATAATAATAACATTGGGAATATTTCAAGTCGTCCTGCTAACATATCAAAAGATAAAACAAGTTTTGATACATCCGATAATGATGAGAAATTTCCTACTGGACCAACAACATTCATTCCTGGACCAACGTTATTTAAACACGTTGCTACAGCTGAAAAAGCACTTGTAAAATCTATTTTATAACAAGATAATATAAGTAAATAATTAAAATGTTCTGTTACTTTAAATTCAACAGCTTCTACTTCACCATCAACAATTTTATAAAGTGTTTTAACAGCTGAATCATGATCTTTAGTCATTTTAGCACGTACATATCTAATAATTTGACTAGCAACAATTTTCTTTGATGCAACAATACTATCAACCTTTAACACATCTGATAACCCTGTGTAATTCATTCTTGTTACTTTCGCAATTGTCTTTTTATGATATAAGCTTTTTGCGGATAATGATAAAACAATATTTTCTTCATCTAATCCTGTAAGTGCCAGAACTGCATCTGTATTTTCAATACCTTCTTCATTTAATAATTCATCATCACTACCATCACCATGAATAATTGTGACATATGGTAATTTTTCAGCTAAAATTTGACAACGATTTTTATCCTTTTCAATAATTTTAACTTTAATTCCTTGAGTAGATAATTGTTTAGATAAATAATAAGCAATTTTCCCACCACCAACAATGATAACATTTTTAATACGATTTGTGATAACACCGATATCTAAACAAAATCTTGATAAATCTCGATGTGTCCCTGTAATATATAAATGATTGCCTGGTTTAATGGCATAATTACCATCAGGAATAATTACATCTTCATTATGACTAACAGCACAAACTAAAATATTTGTTTTAGTAATTTTATGTAATTGATTTAATTCTATTCCTTTTAAATGGCTTTGATCCTCTACAAAGAATTCAGCAAGCTCAACTTTTCCTCTTGAAAAAGTATCTACTTTAACAGCTGAAGGAAATGATAGAACACGGCGAATTTCACTTGCTGCTTCAAGTTCAGGATTAACAATCATTGAAAAACCTAATTGATTTCTCATAAAATCACGTTGCGATGAATAATCAGGATTTCTAACACGTGCAATCGTATGTCTAGTACCCATTTTCTTAGCCATTAATCCTGCTAAAATATTTAATTCATCTGAAGTAGTTACACCAATAATAAGGTTAGCATCTTCTGCTCCTGCTTCCATTAATATATCATATGAACCGCCATTACCTACAACACCTATAACATCATATTGGTTTACAACTTCTTCTACTTTAGTTGCATTTTGATCAACAACAATAATATCATGATCTTCATTTGACATATGTTTAATAAGTGTTTTTCCGACTTTACCAGCTCCCAAAACAATGATTTTCATAAAAAATGAAATCCCCTTAATACAGATAGATATTTTTACCCTTTTTCTTTAATTACTCAACCTATTTTACATTAACCAAACTAAATATCAATGAAAAAATTATTTTTATACAGTATAATAAAAAACTCCACTATATCGTGGAATTTTCATTATTTTTCAACTGCATTATTTACAATAATACGGCTTGCTTGCATACGGGATAAATCTCTTTTGAATCCTTCTAAATCAATTTTTTCTAAAACTTGTTCTTTAGTCATTTGATTAGCTTGTGCAACCATATTTAATTGTTCTTCTAATACTTCTTCACTAACAACAATATTTTCAACAGCAATAATTTCATCAATTAAAGCTTCTAATTTAGCTTGTTGAGTAGCAGATGGTTTCATTTGTTCTCTTAATTTTTCTTCATCCATACCTGTCATTTGTAAGTATTGATCTAATTGAATTCCTTGAGCCATCATTTGATTAGCCATATAAGACATTTGTCTATCTAATGCCTCATCAATTGCATCATCATCTAATTCAACTTCACTATCTGCCATGAAAGCATCAAAAATTGTATTTTCTTTTTGTGCTTCATATTGTTGATCATGTTGTTGTTGTAAACCTTCATTAATATAAGCTTTTAAATCTTCAACTGTTTTAATTTCAGGTACACCTAAACCTTCAACAAAATCATCATTTAATTCAGCTTCTTTTTTTACAGATAATTTTTTAACTGTTACTTTGAAAACAACATCTTGTCCAGCTAAATCTTCTGCTTGATAATTTTCTGGGAAAGTTAAGTTTAAATCTCTTGTTTCATTAACTTTCATACCAATCATTTGTTCTTCAAACCCTGGAATAAATGATCCTGAACCAATTTCTAAATCATAATCATTTCCTGTTCCACCTTCAAAAGCAACATCATCTTTTAAACCAACAAAATCGATTGTAGCGATATCACCGTTTTCAACAGTATCTCCATCTTTTTCTTCTGTTTGACTTGATTGAGCTAAAATCATTTGAATTTGTTGTTCAACTTCTTCATTAGATACAGGTACTTTTTCTACTTTAAATTCAATTCCTTTATAGTTACCTAATTTAATTACTTTACTCATTTATCTATTTCCTTTCATTATATGCCTGTTTATTCTATCATAAAGAAAACTTCTTGTCTTTATTTAATCTTAATATCCTTAATATTATTTAAAGTAATTGTTGAATATCCTGACATATCTGTTTCGGTTGTAATATTTTCATGATTTAAATAATCTTCAACATTTAATTCAATAATACGATCATCATCTAAAACCAATTTACATCTTGACATACGATCTAATGAAAGTGGGACATTAACAATTTCATCATCTTCTTCAATTCCTAGATCTCTCATAATCGTTTCAACTTCTTCTTGTGCGTTATAATCATCACCCATGACCTTCTTCGCAATTTCCATTGGTTTTAATGGTAAATGTTCCATTACTAAATCAATCATTTCTTTTTTGACCATGGCTGTTGGATCACCTTCAAAAACGTTATATTCACTATCAACCTTTTTAACAACTTTATTGACAATACTCATTTTTTGTTTATCTGTTAATTTTGGTTCACCTTTAATATATTGTTCATTAAGATAATAGCCTGGTTTTCCATCTATTTGAAATCTTTTTTCAATTAAAGAAACTGTGTTTTTATCAACATTGATAATAATTGCTTCTTCAACAGCTGAAGTTTTAGGTGGAAGACTTTGTCTATTAACAAATTTAATAAATCTTTTACCATCTACTTCTTCCACAATAGAAATAGGGGTCACTTTATAATTTAACTTCATGATGAGAATCATCTTTTCTCCATCTACTTTACATTCAACAAACATTAAATTACTATTAGGCATTTCTTCAACATATTTGCTGACAGCAAATAGATCTTGAGCAATCTTTTTAGATTCAGCAATAAATTGTTCATCATCAATGATCATATTTCTAGCCGCTTGTAATAAATGATGTTCACTTCCGACAATGAGTTCTTTAATGGTTGTATTCGTTAAACATTTTTCTATTTTTTTATCATAATATTCAGTTGTTCCTTCTATTAAATCAATAAATTGATCAGAATAAATAATTTGACTATGTTCCATATCGAGCATATGAATTAATATCTTATCTATAATTGTTGTATTCATCTTTATCACCGAATGTAGTATATCATAATTTTTTATTTTAATATATAATGGATGTGGTGAAGTCTATGAAAATTATAATTGCTGATGCAAAAAGTTTAAAAGAAAAGCATTTTCCTATTGAAAAACAAACACCATTGTTTTTTAATAAAGCAGAATCTTTAAGAAAACAATTAAAAGAATTAGATATTAATCAAATTCATGATTTGATGAAGATTTCTTTTAAACAATCTTCATTAATTTATGATTATTTTCATAATGAGGAAACTTTTGCAGCCATAAATTTATTTAATGGCGTTGTTTTTAAACAGCTTGATTTAAAGAATTATCAAAAAGAAGAATGGGATTATTTAGATAAGCATTTACTAATTAATTCTCCACTTTATGGAATTTTACGTTATAATGATGCTGTAAATTATCATCGTTTAGAAATGAAACATAAATTAAATGAAATAAATTTATATCAATATTGGTATAAAGAACTAAATGATTATTTAAAAAATGAAGATGTTATTCTTTCTTTAAGTACGAAAGAATATGAAAAAATGTTTGATCTTCCAATCATTCAACTTGATTTTGTGATAAGAAATGGGCATACTTTTAAACGAAATGCCGTGTATTTAAAAAAAGCAAGAGGAATGATGCTCAATTATTTGATTGAACATCATATTGAAGATATTGAACAAATAAAAGAAATTGTAATCGATGATTATCATTTTAGTGAAAATGATTCAAATGATGATCATTGGGTTTTTATAAAAGATGAAAAAATGAAATACATCAAAAAATAGGAGGTTATTTATCATGTATAAAGTTGGTGTTTTAGGAGCAGGTACATGGGGTATGGCTGTCGCAAGAGTATTATGCAATCGTCATCATTCAGTGATGGTTTGGTCGGCTTTACCTCAAGAAATTGAATATATTCAAAAAAACAGAACACATCCAAAATTACCTGAATTAGAAATTCCTGATGATATGGAATTTACAACAGATATTAAAGAAGTATGTAATAGTGAATATCTCGTAGTTGCTGTTCCTTCCATTTTTATGAGAAGTACAATGGAAACAGCTAAAGATTATATTAAAGATCAAATCTTAATCGATCTTGCTAAAGGGGTTGAAAAAGATAGTCTTTATACAATGTCTGAAATTATTCGAGATGTTTTAGGAAATCAAGCAAAAATCGTAGCTCTATCAGGTCCAACCCATGCTGAAGAAGTTGTAAGAGATATGCCTTCAACCATTGTTTCAGCTTGTGATGATTTAGAAGTTGCTGAAAAAGTACAAAATCTTTTCCAAGATACATGCATGCGTGTTTATACAAACATTGATGTCCGCGGGGTTGAATTATGTGGTGCTTTAAAAAACATCATTGCTTTAGCAGCTGGTATTTCCCATGGGTTAAATTATGGTGATAACACTCGTGCTGCCCTTATTACGCGTGGTCTTTCTGAAATGACACGTTTAGGAACAACAATGGGATGCCTTGAACAAACATTCCATGGTCTTGCTGGAATTGGTGATTTGATTGTCACAGCAACAAGCGTGCATAGTCGTAACTTTAAATGTGGAACATTAATTGGACAAGGTTACAATGTTGATGATGCTACAAAAGAAGTTGGTATGGTCGTTGAAGGTTTAAACGCTTTACCTGCTGCAATGCAACTTGCTAAAAGATATGATGTAGAAATGCCAATTACTGCCATGGTCGATGCTATTGTTAAAGGTAAAGTTAGTCCAAATGAAGCAGTCAAGGCATTAATGAATCGTGATCGAAAAACAGAGCTAACAAAGTCTGTTGCAGATATTAATTTTGAAAATAGTATTATTAAAAGCAAAAGAGGGTTAGGTATGAAAAGAGTTATTACTTATGGTACATTTGATTTATTACATTACGGACATATTAATTTATTAAAACGTGCGAAAGCTTTAGGTGATTATTTAATTGTTGCTGTTTCAACTGATGAATTTACACGTTTGAAAAAAGATAAAAAATGTTATTTCTCTTATGAACAAAGAAAAGGTCTACTAGAATCTGTACGTTTTGTAGATTTAGTTATTCCTGAAGAAAATTGGGATCAAAAAATCAAAGATATTAAAGAATATCATATTGATACTTTTGTTATTGGAGATGATTGGAAAGGTAAATTTGATTATCTAAAAGATGAGGGTGTAGAAGTTATTTATTTACCAAGAACTCCTGAAATTTCTACAACTCAAATTAAAGAAGATTTACATCATACAGAAGAAAAATAAAGGCTATAGCAATCGCTATAGCTTCTTTTTTATAAAGGATTGTTATGAAAAAATCATAACAATTCTTTTTGATTTAAATAGTTTTCTAAAAATTCAAAGAATCTTTCCATTTGTTGGTCAGTACCAATCGTAACTCTTAAATACTGATCAATCAATGGTTTATTCCAATGACGCACAATAATACCTTCTTTTCTAAGTGCTAAAAATAATTCTTCCCCATCAATCTTTGGATGTTTTACAAATACAAAGTTAGCATAACTATCTGGAACCACAAATCCTAATTCTTTTAGTTTCGTTTTTGTATATTCTCTTGTTTGAATTACTTTTTGACATTTTTCTTTCATATCTTGACTATTTAAAACAGAAACAAGTCCAATTTGTTGAGTTATATAATCAATAGGATACGAGTTAAAAGAATTCTTTACATCATATAGATGAGAAATAGCTTCTTTATTTCCTAAAGCTACTCCTAATCTAGCTCCAGCAAAAGATCTTGATTTAGAAAACGTTTGAATAACCACTAAATTTTCATATTGATGAATAAGTGGGACACATGATTGTCCTCCAAAATCAATATAAGCTTCATCAACAACAACAATACTGTCTGGATTACTTTTTAAAACTTCTTCTATAAAATCTAAAGAAACAAGTAATCCTGTTGGTGCATTAGGATTAGGAAAAATAATTCCTGAATTTGGTTGTTTAAAATCTTCAACATACATTTTAAAATCTTGATCCAAAATAATTTCTTTATAATTCATTTGGTAAAGATCACAGTAAACTGGATAAAATGAATAAGAAATATTTGGAAATAATACTGGATCACTTCCATTAAAAAATGTTAAAAATGTAAGTGCTAAAACTTCATCTGAACCATTTCCTAAAAAAACTTGTTCATCTTTTAAACCATGATACTTAGCTAAAGCATGTCTTAATTCTTCTCCATCACTATTTGGATAAAGTTTTAATTTTTCAATATCGATTTCTTTTAAAATATCTTTTATTTGTTTACATGGACCATATGGATTTTCATTCGTATTTAATTTAATCATATTGTTGATTTTTGGTTGTTCACCTGCTACATATGGTTCTACTTGTCTTAATTTATCTTGCCAACTCATTGTTATTCCCCCTCTAACATATCGTTGATGACTTCATAAACATAATCAACTTGTTTTTCTGTCTTTTCTTTTATTTGTTTTTCTACACGATTAAAAGTATAAGCATGATCAGCTTTTTCAAACATATCTAAATCATTATAAGAATCTCCTATACAATAAGAAATCACTTCTTGATTTAATAATGAACAAAGCTTTTTAAGTCCACTTCCTTTAGTACAATCTACTGTAATATCTAAATAAACAACATTAAGTGTTGCATGAATACCTACATATTTTTGGTGGATTTGTTTTTGAATTTCAAGTATTTCATCTAATTTTTCTTGTGGATGAAAAGCACATACAATATCAATATCATCTTGAGTATGATCTAATATTTCTAAAAAATCACCTGCTATTTCTTGATAACCATTTTCTGTTAAAATACATGTTTTTTGATTTATATATCCATATGTTTGTTGACCATCAAAAAATGTATAATTTAGATAAGGATATTTTTGATAACTTTCTTTAAGTATTTCTTTAGCAATTTCATTTTTTATTTGTTTTCGATAAAGAACTTGATCATTTTGATCAACAATCATTGCTCCATTATTTAAAACAAGATAATCATATTCAAAATGTGGTGTGACAAGTTTTGTTTCTTGAATATTTCTTCCTGTACAAAATGAAAAATAATGACCTTGTGTTCTTAATTTTTTTACAGCTTCTTGATCTTTATAAGTAATGGGTAAATTGTCCTTAGCAATTGTTCCATCAATATCACTAAATAATATTTTTTTCATATCTTCTCCTTAAGCTAAGTCTAAAAATAATTGATATAAACGATCATGATTTTCATTTTTTTCAATTAAAGCTTCTTCAATATTTTTAGATATAATTTGATTATCTTTCATACAGATACATAAACCACTTTTTCTTTTTTCTAATAAACAAATGGCTTCTTCTGCCATTTTAGATGCTAAAATACGATCTTCAGGAACAGGTGATCCACCTCTTTGAATATGTCCCAAAACAATTGATCTTCCTGAATATCCAGTTTCTTCGCTAATACGATTAGCTAGTTTTTCAACATCTAATATTTTTTCACTTACAATAAGTATCGCATGTTTTTTATGATACTCTTCTTCACAAATTTTAAGTTCTTCAATAATTTTATTTTCATCATACTCTGTTTTATCTGTAATAACAATTTCACTACCACATGCAATTGCAGAATATATAGCAAGATTATCTGCATGATTTCCCATAACTTCAACAACAAAACAACGATGATGTGAACTAGACGTATCTCTTAATTTATTAACAGCATCGATAATGTTATAAAGTGCTGTATGAAAACCTATTGTTTCATCTGTTCCATTAATATCATTATCAATTGTTCCAGGAATAGCAATACAATCAATTCCTTTTTGACTAAGTGCTAAAGCTCCTTTATAACTTCCATCTCCCCCAATAACAACAAGCCCATCTATCCCTCTTTGTTTAAGCTGATGAATTGCTTGTTCTTGAACTTTATCTTCCTTAAATGAAGGTAATCTTGAAGATTCTAAAATAGTTCCCCCTTTAGATAATATTTCAGAAACATCACTATACCCTAATTTTTTGATATTCCCTGCTACTAATCCTTTATATCCTTCATAAACACCATAAACCTCAAAACCTCTTTTTATTCCTACACGAACAATAGCACGAATAGCCCCATTCATTCCTGGTGCATCTCCTCCTGAGGTTAAAACTGCAATTTTTCTCATCGATTCACCTACTTTTTCCCTATAATTATCCCTATTATACTTGTTTTACATAAAAAGAAAAAGCCAATTTCTTGGCTTTATATAAATTTTTCTAAATTTAAATTTGAATCATAAGAAAATTTTAAACGATATGTATCTTTATAATTAAATATTCTTATTGAAGATTGATCGTTTCCTTTTGATTGTGTCATTCCTTTTCCATAATGAGAAAGTGTTTCTTTTGTAATTTCAGCTTCATTATTTTTTAAATCATTTAATGTTTTTTGAATTAATTCTTGATTATCTTTTTCATTAAATAGTGTAATGATTTGATTTATTTTTGTAACTTGTTGATTTAATTGTTGATAGCCATCATCTAATTGTTGAATATCATTTAAATGATATTCAAACTGTAATTGGCTTTCTTTTGATAAATCATAATCATAAGAAATACTCATTGTATTTTGTTTATCTAAAGAAATATCATATTGAACAGATACATAAAGATTATTATTATTTGTTATTTGAAACAAATATTCTGAATCCATATTTTTTGTTCCAACTATTTTTTCTAAAGACGATTCCATGTTATTAATCTTATTGACATATTTTTTACTATTTTTAACATTTTTTGAAAATTCTTTTAAGGAATCATATTGATATACAACTGTTTCTTGATTTGATTTTGTATATGTTTTTAATGTTGCTGTTTGATTGATTCCACTATCAGATAATGTATTAAATGCAAAGAAATAAGAAATTCCCATAGGTAAGAAAACAAATGCAATAATCAAAATTGGATAAATGAATGCGTATTTTCTTTTAGGGGTACGTTTCATTGGTTGATAGCCAGATTGAGGTGTTCCACAATAAGGACATACTTTTGCATTACTTGGTATATTTTTATGGCATTTTGGACATTTTTTCATATTTTATCAATCCTTTCTTTTAATCTTGGTATATTTGGTCTAGCCAAGATGAAAGTTTATCAATATAATCCTGTTTCTTTTCTTTTTGTTTTTTGCTTGGTAATGAATAATAATCTTCATCTAAAAAAGTATATTGATCTACAAATTTCCCATTGATCACTAATTTTAAAGTAGGTGTCCATGAAAAATCAAGTTTTTTTCTCATTTGGTTATATCGAGATTTTTCTTTTTTTGTTGCTTCTTGACTATTCGCTTGATCTCGATATTCTTTAATATTGAAATAATAAAGATAAACTCCTTTATTTTTCTTTAAATATTTTTTTAAATAAAGTTCAAATTCTTGACAATCTTTACAATCAGGTCTTCCAATATATAAAACAAAATCTTCTTTTTGATTTATTTTCTTTAAAACATCATCATAATTGGTTTCTATGATTTGATCTTTTGATAAATCTTTCTGTATAGTATGAGTGGATGTAGTATGACTACACCCACTTAATATACCTATTAAAAATGAAATCAATATGAACTTATTGATTATTTTAATAAAGATTCTCCATCCATTTCTTCAGGAATTGGTAAACCTAATAATTGTAACATTGTTGGAGCTAAATCTCCTAATTTTCCGCCTTCTTTTAATCCTACATGAGAATTAGTAACAATTAAAGGTACAACATTTGTTGTATGTGCAGTAAATGGATTTCCATCTGCATCTAATTCTTCTTCAGCGTTACCATGATCAGCAGTAATTAACATAGTTCCACCTAATTCAAGAACTTTTTCATAGACTTCACCGATACAATCATCAACAACACTAACAGCTTTGATTGCTGCAGGAATAACACCAGTATGTCCTACCATGTCACAATTTGCAAAGTTAACAATGACAACATCATGAATATCTTTATCTAATTCAGCAATTAATTTATCTTTTACTTCATAAGCTGACATTTCAGGTTGTAAATCATAAGTAGCAACTTTTGGTGAATTAACTAATACACGAGTAGCTCCTTCGATTTCTTTATCTACCCCACCATCAAAGAAGAAAGTTACGTGAGCATATTTTTCAGTTTCAGCAATACGTAATTGTTTTAAACCTTGAGCTGATAAGTAATCACCTAATGTATTTGTAAGTTTAGGTGAAACGAATGCGATTTCTCCATTAACACTATCAGCATATTTCATCATACATACGAATTCTAAATCTTTAACTTGTTTTTCAGGTACATATCCTTCATAGAATGTAGGATTTGTGATTACTGTAGCTAATTGGATTGCTCTATCTGGTCTGAAGTTAGCGAAGATTACTGAATCTCCATCATCAATTGTTCCTTCAACGTTTTTGTTGTAACCAGGGATAACGAATTCATCTAAAACATCTTTAGCATAAGAATCTTTTACATATTGAACTGGACATTCAAAAGATTCACCTTCTTGACATACGATTGCATCGTAAGCTAATTTAACACGATCAAATCTTTTATCTCTGTCCATTGCATAGTATCTACCAGAAATTGATGCAATTTGTCCAACACCGATTTCTTCAATTTTTTCTTGTAATTCTTTTACGAAATCAACACCACTATCAGGAGCAACATCTCTTCCGTCTAAGAAAGCATGTACATATACTTTATCTAAACCTTGTTGTTTAGCTAATTCTAATAAACCAAAGATATGTTCATTTGATGAGTGAACACCACCATTTGATAATAATCCCCAAATATGTAATTTAGAACCATTATCTTTAGCATGTTGAATTGCTTTTAAGAATTTTTCATTTTCAAAGAAAGTTTTTTCATTTAAAGCTTTATTAATTAAAGTTAATGATTGATAAACAGTTCTTCCTGCTCCAATATTTAAATGCCCAACTTCACTATTTCCCATTTGTCCATCAGGTAAACCAACTGGCATACCACTAGCTGAAATAGTTGTGTTTGGATACATAGCCATTAAATCATCTAAATTAGGTGTATTAGCAAGTCTTACAGCATTACCATTAATGCTTTCAGAAATACCATAACCATCCATAATACATAATACGATAGGTCTTTTTTTCATTTTTTTGTTTCCTCCATTAATACGTTATACATATTATCATTTTTGTTATCGTGTTTCAATTCATTTAGCTATATAAAATCAGTATTTTTTATTTCATTTCTTTTTAGTTTTTTGTGGCGTAGCAAGCAATGAAACACCGCAAAAAGTAATGAATAAAGGCCAGTATTCTTGAATATAATAAACAATAATTGAAACAATACCTTTGAATTCATTTGTTCGATCTAACGTTAAGATGATTCCCAAAACAATCAAAACAATACCACAATTTTTTTTAATATTCATTTTATTCACCTAGTTTTATTTTATCTTGGATAAAATAAAAAAGATGTCCAAAAAAATCATACGATTTCTTTAAATATCTTTTTTGCATAATCTAGTAATTGAATGATATTGACTTCTTCTTGCCCTTTTTGTGAATATACATAAACTTTATAATCTTCAAAAAAGTCAAATCTATTTGAATGAATAATACTATTAATATCTTTTCTTCTTTCTTGATTTAAAGTAATAAATTGATTTTCACACATTTTTCTTAGAATAATACACAAAGAAGCAAGTGATAATTCTAATTGACACTTTGTTTTTAAAAGATCCCTTTCAATTATATAATTAGCTATCTCTTGATTATTTTTTAATCTATTTAATTGATTTAAAATCATTTCTACTTTAACAACCTCTATATTTAATTGTTCTAAATAACAACTTAACTTTATTTGCCTTTTATTCATTCTTAAGCTCCTTATAAATTGATAACAGTTGTTTAGCATATAAAACAAGTGATAATAACATCAACACAATACAAACAAAAATTGAAATAGTTGCAAAAATAGAATTTGGAATATGTATTCCAATTAATACGATTGCGACAACATCAAAGATAGCAGTAGAAATTTTCCCCCACCATGAGGCTCCTTGGACCTTTGCTCCTTTTTCATATAAATAAAGTCCCCCTAAAGCCAGCATTCCATCTTTTAAAACAATGATAAGAAGTAATAACCACATCCATGAATACGTATAAACTAAAACAAACGCAACCGTAAATTGTGTCAATTTATCAGCAATTGGATCTATAACTTTCCCAAAATCAGTAATCATCTGGTAATGTCTTGCAATGTAACCATCTAAAAAATCAGATAGACCTGAAATAATTAAAATAGTAGCACATATATAATAATCTTCTTTACTTCCAGCTAAAAAATAGCGATGTAAAAAAATAGGAATAAGTATTATTCTTAAATAGCATAAACAATTAGGTATATTAAATAATTCTTTAAGTCTTATTTTTTTCATAATTTTCACCTTCTGTATTAGTAATATAATCTTACAGTTTAATGATAAAAATTTCAACCTAAACAAAAAAAAGGGAGATTTCTCCCTCATGAATTTTAATATTCTTTTTCTAATAAAGCTGCAGCTGCTTTATCAATAATTACAGTTACATCTTTATGATTTTGTAATACACTAGCTGGTAATTCTGGAGTTACAGGTCCTTCAATCATTCCTTTAACAGCATTTTCTTTATTTTTACCACAAGCAATTAAAACAACACTTTTAGCATCCATAATATTTTGAATTCCCATAGAGATTGCTTGTTTTGGAACAGCATCTTCATCTCCATTAAAGAATAATCTTGCATTGTCTTTAATAGTACTTTCTTTTAAATCAACATAATGTGTTTTTGAATTAAAATCAGTTCCTGGTTCATTGAATCCAATATGTCCATTTGAACCAATTCCTAATAATTGAATATCAATTGGATTTTCAGCTAACATTTTATTATATTCATCACAGTTTTCTTGAATATTTCCTTGTCCGCATGGAACATGAACATTTTCATCTTTAATATCAATTCCATTGAATAAGTTTTTATACATAAAATAATGATAACTTTGTGGATGACTTGCATCTAATCCAAAATATTCATCTAAGTTGTATGATTTAACATCTTTATATGATGTATGATTTTTTTCATGATCTTCTCTTAATAATTCATACATTCTAACAGGTGTAGATCCTGTAGCTAATCCTAAAATACTATTTGGTTTTTCCTTTACTTGATTAATAAAAATTTTTGCTGCTTCTTGGCTTGCTTCTTCATAATTTTCAACAATAATAACTTTCATTGCAAACTCCTCCTCGACAACATCTTATCATGTCTAGACAAACAATTCAATAAATACTTATCTTTTTTCTTAAAAAGTCCTTTCGTACAATGAAAATATCTTTATTTTTCAATAAAAATAGGTTAGAATTGGAATGTAAATATGGAGGTGTTTAATACTATGATTAAAGGTATTGGGGCTTCTAGTGGTATTGCAATTGCTAAAGCGTACAAACTAGTTATGCCTGATTTAACTGTAACACAAAACACTGTAGAAGATGTTGCAGCTGAAATCAAAAAATTTGAAGATTGTATGGCTGAAACAGCTAAACAATTAGAAGCAATTAAAGAAGCTGCTTCTAAAAACTTATCAGCTGAAGAAGCTGCTGTATTTGATGCTCATGCATTAGTACTTCAAGATCCTGAATTAAAAACACAAGTTTTAGACAAAATCAATAATGAAAAATTATGCGCTGAAGCTGCATTAGATGCAGTTGCAAATAGTTTCATTGCAATGTTTGAAATGATGGATGATGATTATTTTAGAGAAAGAGCTGCTGATATTAAAGACGTTTCTCGTCGTTTATTAGCTAACTTACTTGGTAAACCATTACCAAACCCTGCTTTAATTGATGAAGAAGTTGTTATTATCGCTGATGATTTAACTCCTTCTGATACAGCACAATTAAATAAAAACTTAGTTAGAGGATTTGCTACTAATATTGGTGGTAGAACTTCTCACTCAGCTATCATGGCTCGTTCTTTAGAAATTCCTGCAGTTGTTGCTTGTAAAACAATTACAGAAGAAGTTAAAGATGGAGATTTAATTGTTCTTGATGGTATTGAAGGAACAGTTATGATCAATCCTGATGAAGCAACTGTTAAAGAATATGAAACTAAACGTGCTGAATTCATCGCATATAAAGAAGAATTAAAGAAATTAGTTAATGAAAAAACAATTACTACTGATGGACATCAAGTTGAATTAGTTGCTAACATTGGTTCAGCAAAAGATTTAGCAGGTGTTAAAGAAAATGGTGGTGAAGGTGTTGGATTATTCAGAACTGAATTCTTATATATGGAATCTGCTGAATTACCAACTGAAGAACAACAATTTGAAGTTTATAAAGAAGTATTAGAAGGTATGGAAGGTAAACCTGTTGTTGTTAGAACATTAGATATCGGTGGAGATAAAGAAATCGAAGCTATCGATTTACCAAAAGAAATGAATCCATTCTTAGGTGTTCGTGCAATCCGTTTATGTTTCCAAAGAGAAGATATCTTTAGAACTCAATTAAGAGCATTACTTAGAGCATCAGTTTATGGTGATTTAAGAATCATGTTCCCTATGATTGCTACTTTACAAGAATTCCGTAAAGCTAAAGGAATCTTAATGGAAGAAAAAGAAAAATTAGTTGCTGAAGGTGTTAAAGTAAGTGATACATTACAAGTTGGTATCATGATTGAAATTCCTGCAGCTGCTGTATTAGCTCATAAATTTGCTAAAGAAGTTGATTTCTTCTCAGTAGGAACAAATGACTTAGTACAATATACATTTGCAGCAGACAGAATGTCTTCTGGTGTAAGTTATTTATATCAACCATTCAACCCATCAATCTTAAACTTATTAAAACATGTTATCGATTCAGCACATGCTGAAGGTAAATGGGCTGGTATGTGTGGAGAAATGGCTG
>ERZ836939.595-NODE-595-length-48418-cov-5.745218_pt1 | contig 48418 bp, 30 predicted proteins | sample MGYA00519912_ERZ836939 | MGnify/ENA primary metagenome ERZ836939 (study PRJEB31850, sample SAMEA3708810) | human gut metagenome | biome: human gut; feature: human-associated habitat; material: faeces | place: China | collected 2014 ...
CCAGGAGTCAAGATGATGTCTCGTGGTTTATTTCATTTTTCAGGGAATCTGATAGAATATTACTGACCTCAAAGAAGCTCAGAGGAATCGGGCTTTGCTGCTGTACTGGCTTTCTCCCCGATATTATTCATCAGCTTATTTCGTATATCCAGGAGCATCTCTTGTTCCTGTTTTGAATAGAACTCCTCGAATCCAGCAATCGAAAAACCAGCAGGATCATCCAGCAAAGCCTGTATGACTCCCTCGAAGGAATGCGCATGACCGCTGTATTCCTTTCCAGCAGTGACAGCTACATTGTATGGGTAATAAAGACTCGTCCGAGCATATTCGCTTGCAACATACAGAAGATCACCTTCCTCGGAGTCACGGTCAGGAAAATCAACCCGCCAGGTATCGGTGCCTTTGTCGTAATACGGGCAGAAGGAGGTCTTAGATTCCGAGAGGAGCCGGATGGCTGCCTTATACTTCTCTATACGATTGCGAGCTTTATCATCGATCTCATCCAGACGAGTCAGATCGCTGTTGTGTCGGAGATCAGCCAACTTTACAGTACGAGCGATCTCGTTTTCACTGATTTTAGCCACATACTCCATATAAGGCACGTTCTTGTCATGAGTCATTAAGTCAAGCGCATCAAGCACTTCTTCCGAAAACCCCATTTTTCGAAGATCGTCAATGGTGTAGGACGTATCTTCGATCACATCATGGAGCAGTGCGACAATCGTTGTTTCCTCATTCGGCATCTGCTCTGCCACGTGGAAAGGATGGAAGACATACGGCAGCCCGGATTTATCTGTTTGATTTCTATGTGCCTCAAAGCATAGCTTGATGGCTTTCTTTGTATCGGGGGTATAGATCATATTTGCTCGCCTCGCATAGCTGTTCGTATAATTGAGCACTTCCTCTCTCTTAATTTTATGTATTTCTGGCACAGAAGTCAATCACTCATCCGTCCCCAAAGACTTCGTCGCAGATTCTGTCCAGAATGATTTCATCGGGGTTGTCGAGCTTCTTATACTCACCCGGGACCATCTCGATCTGCGCGGAGACGAAGGTATAGCCCTTCTTGGTCAGCGCGTCCGCAACGGCGTTGAAGTCGTCCGGATCGGTGTAAATCGTGAAGCAGTCGCCCTCGGCCTCAAAGTCGTCCGCGCCGCAGTCCATGGCGTCCATCATAACGTTGTCTTCTTCATAGTCGCCGTCCTCGTTGTCGATGACGAGCACGCCCTTCTTGCTGAAGTTCCAGGACACGCAGCCCGCAGCGCCCATCTTGCCGCCGTACTTGTCGAAATGGTGGCGGACGTTGCCTGCCGTGCGGTTGCGGCTGTCGGTCATGGTCTCAACGATCACGGCGATGCCGCTCGGGCCGTAGCCTTCGTAGGTGATGGATTCGTAGGAATCGCCGGAGCCGGCATTCGCAGCCTTTTCGAGCACGCGCTTGATGTTGTCGTTCGGCATATTCGCAGCCTTGGCCTTCGTGATGACCGTGGCCAGACGGGAGTTATAGCTGGGGTCGGTCGAGCCGCCGCCTTCCTTCACCGCAACATACATTTCCTTTGCGATCTTCGTGAAGGCTGCCGCGCGCTTGGCGTCCTGCGCGCCCTTCGTCTTCTGAATGTTATGCCACTTGGAATGTCCAGACATAATATTTCTTCCCTTCGTAGAGTGGTATCTGTAAATAACTAGATTATTTTAGCATTCCACAGGCCAAAAATCAAGCATATTTCATGCAGTCGGTGTGGGTTTCGGAGATTTTTACGGAAATATCCGGGAAGGCATTCTTCAGGGTATCGGCCAGCACGCGTGTCACGGGGTTCTCGGTGTAGAAATGCCCGGCGTCGATGAGATTCAGCCCGAGGTCGTGCGCATCCCAGAACTGGTTATAGCGCACGTCCGCCGTGACGAACGTATCGCACCCGGCCTCCAGCGCCTCGTGCATCTCGTCGGCGCAGCTCCCGCCGCCCACGGCAACGCGGCGGACGGGCTTTCCGCCGTCCACATAGCGCAGGCCGGGACAGCCGAGGGCCCGCTTGACCGTCTGCAGGAATTCCCCCAGCGGCTGCTCGTCGGTCTCGCCGCCGCGCAGCAGGCCCCACGGGCGGCCCTGGGCGTCCGTTCCGCTCGGCTGGAGCACCGTGACATCCCGCAGGCCCAGCACGGCGGCCAGCTCGTCGTTCACGCCGCCGGGGGCGCAGTCGAGGTTCGTGTGCGCGTTGACGGCGCAGATGCCCGCCGAGCACAGCCGCTCGATGACCCGGCCGACGCTCGTCTCGTCCGTGACGTTCGCCATGGGGCGGAAAATGAGCGGGTGATGCGTGACGATGACGTCCGCGCCCCATTCGACCGCCTCATCGCAGACGTCCTCGAACGGGTCAAGGGCGACAAGGACCTGCTCGACCTGCTTTTTGCGGCTGCCGCAGAGCAGGCCGACGTTGTCCCAGTCCATTTTCATGCCGGTGGGCGCAAGGGCCTCGAGCACATCCAGAATATCAGCAACCGTTGTCATAAAGCTCCCTCATTTCGCGCAGCTCCCGCAGCGCAGTTTCGTAGTATTGCAGACGTTCCGGCTCGCTGCCGCGCCGCAGGCCCTCGACGGTGCGCTCCAGCGACGGGATGAGCCGGTCAAAATAGTCCGGCAGCAGCGGATCGCCGGAGCGGAGCAGAGCAGCTGAGACATACTCCTGCCCCGGCGTGACCGGCGCGGCGCTGCCGAAGCGCGCAGCCATGGCCTGATAGAGAAAGCCGCCGTCGCGCACAAGGCGCTCCTGCTCGATGGCAAAGCCCATCCGGGCCAGCTTGCGGCGCAGGTCGTTGCCGGAGGACTGCGGCTGTAAGATCAAGGTATAGCGCGGGTCGCGCACCCAGCGGCAGCGGTCCAGGATCTGCGCGATGAGATCGCCGCCCATCCCGGCGCAGACGATGGTATCGACCTCGTCCGGATCGATGGCGTCCAGCCCGTCGGCACGGGAGAAGCGCATGCGGTCCGCCACACCGAAGCGCAGGGCATTTTCCATGGCGCGGCGGAGCGGCTGCTCGCGCAGCTCCGAGGCGTGGACGAACCCGGCCCGCCCGCTCAGCAGCAGCGAAATGCCGAGATAGCCGTGGTCCGCGCCGATGTCCGCAGCGCGCGCACCCTGCGGCACGAGCCCGGCGCAGCATTCCAGCCGCGCAGAGACCGGCAGCCTCACCGGCCGCACGCCGCGCGCCAGCGCGCGGCCTCCTGCTGCCAATGAGCGCGGTCGGCGTCCGTCAGGGGGCGCAGCACGCGGCAGGGATTCCCGGCTGCGATGACGTTGGACGGGATGTCGTGCGTCACGACGGAGCCGGAGCCGATGATGACATTGTCACCGATGGTCACGCCGCCGTTCACGGTCACACAGCCGCCCATCCAGACGTTGCTGCCGACGGTGATAGGCCTGCCGTACTCCAGTCCGGTATTGCGGATGTCCGCATCGAGCGGATGGCCCGCGCTGAACAGGCTCACGCGCGGCCCGAGCATGACGTTGTCACCGAAGCGGACGTCGCACTGATCGAGCACGATGAGCTCATAATTCGCATAGAAATTTTCGCCCAGATAGATATGGCTGCCGTAGTCGCAGCGGAAGGGCGGCTCGATCTTGAAGCTGCGTCCCGTTCCGCCCAGCAGGCCGCGCAGCAGGGCGGCGCGGACCTCCGGCTCCGGCTCGCTGTTGAACTGCCAGAGCACGCCGGCGGTATGGCGCATCTCAGCTGCCAGCTCCTCGTCCACGAGGTAGAGCTGCCCGGCAAGCATCCTTTCCTTCTGTGTCATAACAATTCTCCGTTCGTCAGGGAGCCTCCCTTAAAAAATGACCTGCTGCAGTCATCGAGCTGCAGCAGGCTGGTTTGGATCACTGATTGGCTTCCACTGCCTCGATGAAGTGGTTCACCTGTGCGAGGAAGGCATCGGGATCCACGCCGTGGACCATGCAGGCCTCCTCCACGGACTCGCCGCGGCTGGCCGGACAGCCCAGGCAATGCATGCCGATAGCCTGGAACAGGGGCGCGGTCTCCGGCGCGAGGTCGAGCACGTCGCCGATGATGGTATCTTTTTCAATTTTGACTGCCATGGGTGTTACCTCCGAAGATGGATTTTCTTTATTATATCCAACGTCTCGACAAAAATCAACCGTTCGCGTTGATTTTCCGCAGAAGTGTGCTATGATGGGAGCAAAAAGGAGGCGTTTTTCATGCTGGATTGGGTCATTCGCGGCGGCACGGTCATCGACGGAAGCGGCGGCGCGCCGTTTCGGGCGGATATCGGCATCCGCAGCGGAAAAATCGCGGCCGTCGGCTCCTGCGGCGAGGCCGCGCAGACGCTGGATGCGGCCGGGCGGTACGTCACGCCGGGCTTTCTGGACATCCACCGCCACGGCGACGCCGCCGTCTTTCGCCCCGGCTTCGGCCGCGCGGAGCTGCGGCAGGGCCTGACGACCATTGTCAACGGAAACTGCGGCCTGTCGCTCGCGCCGTTCGGTGCGGCGCACCGGGCGGAGCTGCGGCGCTATCTCGGGGCGATCACGGGCGATATCGACCCGGCCATCCCCACGGAGTCCATGGCGGCCTATCTGGACGCACTGCGCGCCCGGCCGCTGCCGCTGCACGTCGGCATGCTCGTCGGCGGCGGGACGGTACGCGCGGACTGCTGCGGCTATGCGCCGGGCGATGCGGACGAGGCCCTGCCGGAGCTGCACCGAAGGCTGGAGCGCGCGCTGGCAGACGGGGCCCTCGGCGTCTCGCTCGGCCTCGGCTATGCGCCGGAGTGCTTCTACACGCCGGACGGTCTGCTCCGGGCGCTGGCCCCGCTGCAGGGCAGCGGCATTCCCATCTGCGTGCACATGCGCGAGGAGGGCGATATGGTCTGCGGAGCCCTGCGCGAGATGCTCCGCGCGGCGCGCCTGCTCCGCACGCCCGTGCACATCAGCCATCTCAAGGCCATGGGCCCGCGCAACTGGAACCGCCGCATCCCGGAGGCGCTGACACTGCTGCAGCAGGCGCGGGACGAGGGGCTGGACGTCTCGTGCGACGTCTATCCCTACTGTGCAGGCTCGACGCAGCTTCTGCATCTGCTGCCGCAGGACTTTCTGGCGGGCGGAACGGATGCCGTAGTCGCCCGGCTGCGTGACCCAGCCCAGCGGGATATCCTGCGTGAGCGCATCGCCCACGGCCGCGATTTTGACAACATCGCGCAGATGGTCGGCTGGGACAACATCCGCCTGACGACGCTGCACCGGCCGGAATTCCAGCCGCTCACGGGAAAAACGCTGGCGCAGGCCGCAGAGCTTCTCGGCATGGAGCCGGTCGACTGCCTGTGCCATGTGCTGGCAGAGGAAGCCTGCAACGTGACGATGATCGACTTCATCACCTGCGACGAGGACATCGGCCGCATCCTGCGCGCGCCGTTTGCCAGCGTCATCTCCGACTCGCTCTATCCCACGGAGGGCCTGCCCCACCCGCGCGTCTATGGCACGTTCTCCCGCATTCTGGAAACGTTCGTCCGCGAGCGCCATGTCCTGACGCTGCCGGAGGCCGTGCAGCGCATGACCTCCCTTCCGGCGCAGGCTCTACGCCTACAGGGCAAGGGACGCATCGCCGCCGGGATGGACGCTGATGTCAATGTTTTCGACCTCGCCGCCGTGCACGAGCGCGCCACCTGGGAGCAGCCCGCGCAGGAGAGCGAGGGCATGGACGCCGTGTTCGTCGGCGGTGCGCCTGCCATCCTGCACGGAGCCTTTACGGGCGCGGCAAACGGGCAGGTGCTGTGAGGAAAATTCGTGGACAATCGCCGGGCTCTATGGTAAAATAAGAAGTAACTCACCGGAAAGGAACCGATACATATGAACTGGAAACGATTTTTCGCGCTTCTTCTGGTGCTGGCACTGCTGCCGGCCCTGTTCGGAAACGCCTTTGCCGCCGGTCCGAAGGCCCGCACGCTGACGGACGCGGACTACGCGCCGATCGACGCCCTGTGGGCCGAGCTGGACGCCGTGGAGCAGGAGGCGCAGACGCAGTCCGCACAGGACGGCCCGGACCGGACGCTCGCGGCGGCGCAGGCCGTTGCGGAAGCCGTGACGGCCTCCGACCTCTATGTGGACGGCACGCTGCAGTGGCGCGGCGCGCAGTTCAGCTTTGAAACGACGACGGGCGTGACGTGCGCCTACAGCCCGCGCCTGCGCGAGCTGGCCCGCAAGGCCGCCGGGAGCAGCGTTGAGACAGAGACAGTCGAGCCGCAGACATCCACGACGACGAGCGCGGATATCACGCTCATCGAGCCGTATTACGGTCTGGACCCCAGCTTCACGCAGCAGTATCAGAACGAGGTAAAGAAGCTGGCCGCCGCCACGGGCGGCAGCTCGCAGGTCCTGAAGACAACGCGCGCCACGATCGACGCCGTTGCTGCCGCCGTCGAGTCGAGCGGCGTTGTCATCTTCGACAGCCACGGCTCCACGGACTATGAAAACCCGTGGAATGAGGAGGACCTTGTCTCCGGCGCGACAACGTCCTACCTCCTGCTGCAGACCGGCACCGGCCTGACGACGGAGGACTATGCCAAGGACGGCAATACCTACCACGCGCAGTACATGGGCTCCTACGGTACGATAAAATACTACGCCGTGGACGGCACCTGCATTGCGAACCACATGACAAAGTCCGCCCCGGACAGCCTGATCTGGAGCGCCATCTGCCTCGGCATGGCGACGGACGGTCTGTGCGCCCCGCTGCGCGCCGAGGGCGTGAGCGTGTTCTACGGCTATTCCCAGGCCGTCACGTTCGACTATGACTACAAGTGGGAAGAGGTCTTCTTTGCCCGTCTGCGCGCGGGCGACACCGTCGCACAGGCCGTTGCGCAGATGAAGACTGAGATTGGACAGTGGGATTACTGCTCGGAGTACCTGACCATTGAAAGCGCACGCCGGAACTACTGTGCCTTCCCCATCGTCTCCTCCGCGCTGGACGCCTACCCCGGCAAGGGCAAGGTCGATGCCCTGCAGGAGGTCCATTCCGACTGGCAGCTCTTCGGCAAGGCGAAATTCACCGTTACGGCCGTCTCGGCCAACACGGCCCTCGGCACGGTCGTGCCGCTGAATGACCTGACGTTCGAGGCAAAGCCCGCGGAGAATGCCGCCGTCTCCGGCTGGTCGCTTCAGCCCGAGGGCGCAGCCGCCGTCGCGCAGGACGGCAATGTCTTCACCGTCAGCGACGTGCGCAAGGACTGCACGCTCGTGGTGGAGTTCCGCCAGCGCGTCCCCGCGACCGTCGTATTCTCCACGCCGGAGGGGGCTTCCCAGCCGATGCAGCGCGGCTATGTCGGCGAAGAGATGGCGCTCACCGCCCCGGAGGGCAAGCCGCTGGCCAATGCGCACGACTATGTCTTCGCAGGCTGGACAGACGCTCCCGTGGCCGACGCCGTGCAGGTGAGCACGGTCTACACGGACACCTACACCCCCATCCGCGCCATGGTCACGCTCTATGCACTCTATTCGTGGCAGGACGGCGAGACGACCCGCTATACAACGCAGCCGCAGAATAAGGTCTGTCCGTCCGAGGCCTTCTCTGACCTCGATGTCACGCAGTGGTATCATGAGCCGGTCGACTATATGCTGGAAACGGGCATGATGAACGGCATGAGCGCCACGACATTCGAGCCGAATGGTACGCTGACGCGCGCACAGCTCGTGACCATTCTCTACCGCCACGCCGGTTCCCCGGACGTGACCGGCCTGCCGAATCCGTTTGCGGACGTCGCGCCGCAGGCGTGGTATGCGAAGGCTGTCATCTGGGCAGCCGCCAACGGCGTCGTCAAGGGCACGTCCGCCGCGACGTTCGCCCCGGAGGACGCCATCACCCGCGAGCAGATCGCGGCCATTCTCTACCGCTACAACGGCGAGGCCGTTACGGAAGACCGGCTCTCCTCCTTCCCGGATGCGGACGCGGTCTCCGGCTATGCCGTTGAGGCCATGCAGTGGGCCGTCAGCCGCGGCCTGATCTCGGGCGACCCCGCCTCGGACGGCACGCTGTGGCTCCGTCCGCGCGACGGCGCGACCCGCGCCCAGATCGCCAAGATCCTGTGGGTCTGGCTCGGCGCGTAAATTCTGGATCTTGGAGGAAAAAGCCATGATGAAAAAACTGATCTCCGGGCTGGTTCTTCTGGCCATGCTGGCCTGCCTGGTGCTCCCCGCTGCGGCGGCGGAGCCCACGGCCCTTCCCATGACGGTCGCCGAGGCCGTGGACGGCGTCTCCGCCTACTGCACCGCTGCGATGCAGGCCGCCGGGACCTACAGCGATTGGTCCATCCTGCAGCTGGCCCGCAGCGGCAATCTGACGGACGCCATGCGGCAGGACTATCTCGCTTCTCTGGCGGAAAAGCTCCGTGCCTGCGGCGGCGTGCTGGACAAATCCTATTACACGCAGTATTCCCGCACGATCCTCGCCCTGACGGCCTGCGGCGAGAACGCCCGCGACTTTGCGGGCTATGACCTGACGGCCCCGCTTGCAAACTACGACCAGACCGTCTGGCAGGGCGTGAACGGCGCGGCCTTTGCCCTCATCGCCATGGACTCCGTGTCCTACGGCTTTGCTGCCTCCGGCTCGAACTCCCGCGCGCGCCTCGTGGCCTACCTGCTGGCGCAGGAGCTGCCGGGCGGCGGCTGGGACTATTCCGGCAAGGCGGCCGACCCCGACCAGACCGCCATGGTGCTGCAGGCCCTCGCGCCCTACCGCACGCAGGCAAACGTTTCTGCGGCCATTGACCGCGCCCTGAACGTGCTCAGCGGCATGCAGAAGGACGACGGCAGCTTTGACGCGTGGGGCGCCTCGTCCTCGGAATCGATCTCGCAGGTCCTAGTGGCGCTGTGTGCCCTCGGCATCGACCCGGCGAAGGACAGCCGCTTTGTCCGTGCGAACGGCGCGTGGCTCGTCAGCGCGCTGATGAGCTTCCGCGTGCAGACGGAAACCGGCCTTGCCTTCGGCCACACGAACCGCACGGCAAACTACATGGCCACAGAGCAGGCGGGCTACGCCCTCGCGGCCTATGAGCGCTTCCTCGCAGGCCAGCCCGCCCTGTACACCATGACGGACACGACCTACGGCACACACACCTGCGTCCGCTACCGCGACACTGCCCGCCACTGGGCGCAGCCCTATGTCTGCGCAGTGACGGAGCAGGGCCTCATGAATGGTGTCGGCAACGACTGCTTCGATCCCGAGGGAACGCTGAACCGCGCCATGCTCGCCACGGTCCTGTGGCGCGCCTCCGGCAGCCCCGCAGCAGACGGCGGCAGTTTTTCCGACGTCCCGGCCGGGCAGTGGTACTCCGCGGCCGTTTCGTGGGCGCAGCAGAGCGGCATTGTGCAGGGCGTGGGCGAAAACCGCTTCGCGCCGATGGACAGCATCACGCGCGAGCAGCTCGCCGTTATGCTCTGGCGCGCCTCCGGCAGCCCCGGGAGCACGCAGAGCCTTGCGGCCTTCCCGGATGCCGGGACGTGCTCCGACTGGGCGAGCACGGCGCTGGCGTGGGCCGTGGAGCGCGGCATTCTGAACGGCATGGACGGCAGACTGGCCCCCGGCGGCACGGCGACGCGCGCGCAGGCAGCGGCCATGCTGACGCGCTACCTGCAGTGAGGGTCCTGCCATGAAGCTGTTTCATTCCTGGAAGCGCTGGCAGCTCATCGCGCTGGTGTGCGTCGTTCTGACAGCCGTTCTGACGCTCGTCTTTGTACTGCAGGGCGGCGGCGGGGACACGCAGCCCACCGGCGGCACGGAGGGGCTGCAGCTGGCCACGGAGACGCTGGGGGACGTCACGGAGCCGCCCGAGACAGCCGCTCCCACAGAGGAGCCCACAGCGGCCCCGACGGAAGCCACAGAAGCTCCGACCGAAGTGTCTACGGAGGCCACAAAGGCCACAGAAGCCCCGACCGCCGCGACGCAGCCCGCCACGGAGGCCCCGACGGAGCCGCCCGCGACGGAGCCTGCCGCTCCTTCGTGCACGGTCTCCATCTCCTGCACGACGGTCCTGGACAACTGGGACAAGCTCTCGGAGGCCAAGCGTTCCATCGTCCCGTCGAACGGCATCATCCTCGGTACCGTGACGGTCGAGCTGCAGGAGGGCGACACAGTGTTTTCCGTCCTGCAGCGCGTGGTGAGCGACTACAATATCCAGATGGAGTATTCCGTCTCGCCCCTGTATCAGACCACCTACATTGAGGGCCTCGGCAACCTCTACGAGAAGGACTGCGGCGCGCGCTCCGGCTGGATGTTTGCCGTGAACGGCGTTTTCCCGAACTACGGCGCATCGGACTGCACCGTGCAGGACGGTGATGCCATCCGCTGGCTGTATACCTGCGACCTCGGCAAGGACCTTTCCTGAATATCGTCTCCCATGCGGCGCATCCCAAACGGATGCGCCGCTTTATGTGTGCTGAGGCATTGTAGGGGAGCGGCGTCCTCGACGTCCCGTGAGGCACCTGCCGATCGGTACAGGGAACATGAAAAAAGCAAACGCTCCCGATTTGTCATTGCGAGGAGCGAAGCGACGTGGCAATCTCGGGAAGGCACTTACAGTTCGTACAGGCCGTCATTAAAACAGCGTGCAACAATTGTGTCTGCAGCGGCGCTCCTTGAGTGCCATGGAGACTGACAAAATACACCGGCGTTGATCCCGCGGCAATCTCGGGCAGGCAGCTGCGATTTCGCCGACGGTTCTCCCGTTATCCGTCCGTGTACTGCGAGATTGCCACGGCCCCTTCGGGGCCTCGCAATGACAATTCGGAGGCGTTAACCATTTTGACGGCGGTTTGTACGGGCTGCAAGTGCGTCGCCGGGCGAGGCATGCCTCGCCCCTACAAGGCGCTATCCCGGTCACGAAAAACTGCCCGGCGCGAAAGCGCCGGGCAGCCATTTTCTTATGTGCGGGACATCAGCGGGTCCTAGCGATCTCGATGGTGTTCGTCTTTTCCTTCAGGACAAGGACATCGCCGGTGTCCGTGCTGATGCGGGCCAGATCAGCCTGCGTCAGCTTGTAGTCGTCCGTTCCGGCGGCGACCACCGTGCCCCACATCATGAGGTTACCGGTGATCACAACGTCGTGGTCGAGCGCGCCGCCGATGGTCACATAGCCGTCAGAGGTCTTGCTGAGGTTGCCGTCTTCATCGCTCTTGGAGTTGCGCAGGTAGATATCGCCGTTCAGCTCCGCGGTCTGGCCTGCAGGCGTGGGATTCAGAACGATGCTCGCCGTGGCGTCGCCGTTGACAGCCGCGAGATAGCCGATGTCGTTCTTCATCGTGATATTGCGGAACCTGCCGCCGTTGATCTCGATGGTCACGAACTTCATGGCATGCAGCAGGCCATAGGAACCGGTGACATTTTCAACAAGGCAGTCGTTCACAACGCAGCGCGCAGGCACATAGGTGCTCAGGGACATGCAGTTTCCATAGACGATCAGGCCGTTGTAGCCGGTCAGGTCATGGAACCAGCCGCCGTTGATGGTCAGCAGGGTCTCCGTCTTGCTTGCGCCGAGATTGAACACTCCGCCGCCTGCGCCGAAGATCATGTTGGCGATCTCAAAGCCGTCGTTCACAGTGACCTGTGCGCCGGAGCCGATACTGAAGGAGGCATTGACACCGCTCTTCAGATACTTGCTGTTGCCGTCCACGCGGAAGTTCTCGATGGTGACGTTCGCTTCCTTGATGTCAAACATATAGCCGGAGGTGTTCGTAGCATCACGGCGGACCATGCAGCGCTTGGCATTCTCGCCGAATTCGTTGAAGTTCAGCGAACAGTCTTCCTTGATCTGAATGCGGTAGACCAGCGAAATGACAAAGTTCGCATCATCGGGGATGGTTTCCATGGCATCGACACGGGCCTTCAGGATCTCCTTGGCCTTCTCGAACGTCTTGACCGGCGTCTTAACGGTCAGGCCGTCGTTCGTGTCATTGCCGTTGCCGCTGAGGTAGACGACGATGTCGTTCGTCTTGACCTCGGCAAAGACCGCCGTGTTGTTCTCATTGACCTCGAGGTAATAAGCGCCGTCGATGCCGTTGACAACATGTACCTTCTCCATGTCGCTCGGCTGCAGGGCATAAGCGCCCTCGCCCGTTCCACCGGAGATGGTGGCTGCGCCGACGAATTCCTTGGCCAGCAGGATGGGGAGCTTGCCCTTCAGCTTGGTCAGGCCCTCCGGCACGCGAATCGCGACGTCCTTGGAGGACCCATAGGCGTTGTTGATGTAAATCGGGTCCTGGAAATCGGTATCCTCCGTCGGAATGAGGGTAACGTTGTGGGTTGAAAGGGTCAGCGCGTTGATCGTCTCGCCGTTCTTGTTCGTGTTGCCGGCAAACTTCACAGCGCCGAGCACGACGGTAGAGCCGTCATTCGTGGCAGAGATGCAGGCGATGTTCGCGCCCGTCGTCGACATGGAGTTGTTCACAACCGCGCCGCCGAGCAGGTTCACTTCCACAGGATGGCTGCCCATAACGTTGATGACGCCCGCAACGGAGCCGCCCACGTTATCGGACAGCTCGCCGCCATTCATCGTGAAGACGGTCTTATCGTCCTTCGTGTTGGACTTGAGGTAGATCGCGCCGCCGGTGAACTTGGACGTGTTGTTCGAGATCTTGCCGCTGTTCAGGACCAGGGTGGAGTTTTCCACATAGAACGCACCGCCCTGTGCGCCGAAGCAATTCGTGACAACGGCGTTGTTCATTGTCATCGTCGCATAGTTCAGCAGATAGATGGTGTTGCTCGCGGGAGCGGAAGCGGACAGTCCGGAGAAGACCTCGGCATTGCCGTCGATCGTGATGTTCGACAGCGTCAGGCTGCCGCCGTCCACGGCGATCATGTTGCCCGTACAGGAGGGAGCGCGCTTGACGATGCAGTCGCGGCCCTCGAGGTCCCACGTCTGCTCATCGAGCACGGTCACGGTATGCGTGACCCAGATGACACCGTCGGTGACCTTCGGGGAGATGAGGGCCGCAGCCGCAGCAAACGTGCGGACCGGGGTCTCCTCCGACAGGCCGTCGTTGGAGTCGCTGCCCTTGACACCGTCCAGATAGACCGTCGCGCCGACATAGGTGTCGTTGAGCCAATAGGCAAAGAGCGTCATGTTGTTCGTGACCGGAGTCGCGAAATCCCATTCCGCGCCGCTGGCGGTGTGCCAGCCGAGGAAGGTGTCGTCCGTCTTGACGGGATCGGCGGGCTTTGCGACCGTGCTGCCGTGCTGGACCTTGACCTGCACCGGCGTCGTGCCGTTGACGGCATTGAACGTGACGGTATGCTGGATCAGGCCGTCAGACAGTGTGACGGTGACGTCCTCAGTCAGACCGGCCAGGATGTAGTTGCTGCCGTGGCTCGCCAGACGGCCGCTCGTTGCGGAGACGTCATAGACCTCATAGCCTTCGTCAGCGCGGGCGATAAACTCGACAAAGTTCACATTCTCCGGGAGCGTCAGCTCCGTGACGGCCTTGCCTTCGACATAGGCCGCGCTGTGCTCGGAGACGAAGGTGACGTGGATCGGCTCCTTCGGCTCGGTGGGCTCTGGCTCGGTGGGCTTGGGCTCAGTGGGCTCGGGCTCCGTCGGTTCGGTCTCCGTCGGCTCCGTGGGCTCGGTCTTATCCTCCGCAGCCTTCAGGAAGCGGCACAGGAGCGTAGCGGCCTCAGCGCGGGTCAGAGGGTTCTGCGGCAGGAAGCTGCCGTCCGGATAGCCGGTCAGGACACCTGCCGTCTGCATGGTCTCCACAGCCTCTTCCGCCCAGGCGGCGATGTCGGCTGCATCGGTGAAGGTCTTAACCTCCTCGATCTCGGGGAGGGTCTTGTTGAGCAGCTTCAGCAGCCGCAGGAAGATGGTGGCAGTCTCCTGCCGGGTGGCCGCGCGGTCCGGGGCAAACGTGCCGTCGCCGTCGCCGGTCACAACGCCGTTCTCGGCGGCCCATGCGACAGCGCCCGTGTACCAGGTGCCCACTGCCACATCGGAGAAGCCGGTAGAGGCATTGTCGTCCGTTTCCGCACCGGCGGCGCGCGCCAGAACGGTCACAAGCATGGCACGGGTCAGCGTGCCCTCGGGATCAAACGCCGTGTCGCTCACGCCCTTGAAGTAGCCGGCGGCAACGGCTTCCGTGATGGCGTCATACGCCCAGTGGTCCTTTGAGACGTCCGTGAACCCGCCGCCCTCTGCCGCGAAGGCAGAGGGGAGCGCGGAACACAGGAGGCACACGACCAGCAGGACGGACAGCACCCGTTTCATCAGTTGATTCATGGTTTCCTCCTATTCTGAGCTTAATGCTCCAGCGTGGGGAGGCTCCCGGCGGGGAGCGCCACGGCATCCTGACTGCTCAGCTCGGTCTGGGCCAGCGTGCAGGTCTCGCTGAAGTTGAAATCGCCGGTGCGGTCGAGATCCATCGCGCCGCTCTTGGAAGCGAACAGGCCGACAACGGGCCATGCAGCCTCGTCGAACGTGCCGCGGAGGACGGCCTCCTCGGTCTCCTCGTTGATCGCGATGATGCTGGAGGAGTCCTCGCCGTTGAAGCGTGCCCAGTAGATCCAGCCGGTCTCCATATCATAGTACAGGGACTGATACATATGCTGGCCCGTAATAGCAAGGGACTTGTCCGTTACGATGGTGTGCAGGAGGCTCAGCGTGTAGCCGTCACCGCTCGGAGCGATGCCGATGAGGTGGATCGTGCCGGAGGCAGACAGCATATAGAAGTAGTTGTAGGTGCTGTCATGGCCCGCATAGGCAATGCCCGCAATGGCAGTGAACGCACCCTGCAGATTCCATAGGCCGCGGTAGCCGTTTTCGGCGGTCGGATCGACGAGCATCAGGTAGTAACCATAGGTGCCGAGCGTGAGGTCAAGGTTCGGGCTGTAGGCCATATCGGACATAAACAGGTCGCCGGTGTAGCACAGCTCCTTGGCTGCGTAGCCGTTTTCGGCATCAAGGCTGTAGAGGTTGCCGTCGCCGGAGGCCAGCAGCATATCGCCCGTCTGGACGACGGAGTAGTAATCCTGCTCCAGTGCACCGGTGAGGTACTTGTAGTTTGCAGAGTCGACATCGATGTCGGCAACAAAGCTCTGGCCATCTGCATTGTGGACGATGCCGGTCAGCGTCGTGTTGTTCTGCAGGACCGTAATAGTGCACTCGGCCTTGACGGTGCCGTCGAGCTTAGAGGCGGCGGTGATGACTGCCGTGCCCTCGCTGACTGCAGTGACAACGCCGTTTGCATCGACGGTGGCGATCTTCTCATCGGAGGAGGACCAGACGATGGAGCGGTCGGTCAGGTTCCACGGGGTCACGAAGGCCTCGAGGGCGGTCTTGTTGCCGCTGTAGAGCGTGGCGCTCGTCGTGGTGAGCTGGACCTTCTCAGGCTTGTCGGTCTTGCCGGTGGAGCCGCCCTGGCCGCGAACGATATACAGGCCGGTCATTTCGCCGGGCAGATCGGAGAGTGCCGTGCCGACACCGGTCGTGAGGTCCAGCTTCACGAGCTTGTAGGTCGGACGTGCCCAGCTGGAGGCTCGCACGAACTGTGCCCAGTAGAGCTCGCCGGTAGAGTGGTCAAAGGCCATGGACTGCAGATAGTTTGCCTTGAAGCCGGTCTTGCCGACTTTCGTCAGCTCGCCGATCTTGCCGTCCTCAGTCAGACGGAAGCTGTAGAGGTAGGTGTTGCGCGTGGAGGCGTTGATGACATAGAACGTACCGTCGTCGCTGATGGCCAGCACCTGCGGCACTTCGCCGTCGCGGGACGAGGGCATCATGTCGCTCGTGATCGAGCCGATCTCGGTCAGCTCGCCGGTGAACATGTCGACGGTGACGAGCTTGCCGTACTGCGGCTCGCCGTTCTCGTCATTGAGAACCGCCATGGCGTACAGCTTGCCGTCGGCCTTGTTATAAGCCATGTCGATCAGAATGGCGTTCAGGTAACACACGGGCGTCGGCTCGAACTTGCCGTGCTGCATAACGTACAGATAGCCATCCGTCGTGCAGGCTACGGTGTAGCCGTTGACATACTCCGCAGAAGCGAACTGGACATTGGCCTCTGCTGCAGTCTCCGGGGTCTTGGCCGTATCCGGCTCAAAGCGCGCCCAGGTGTTGTTCGTCGAGTTGAAGGCGAAGAAGCCATTGAGCTCCACTGCGGGCTCTTCGTCGCCGTCGTCGCCGCCGAGGCCAAGCTCGAGCTCATAGGCTCTTGCGTTGCCCGCATAGTCCACGACCGCAACAACGACCTTGTCCTGCTTCATGGAAGCAACGTTGACCGAAAGGCTCAGTACCTCGTTTGCCGTCTGCTGGTTCGGAGAGAGCGTTCCGATAAGCTTGCCGTCCGTCGTGAGGAACTGGATGGCAGAGATGTACTGGTTATCCTGCGCCGCGATGTTGATGAGCTTGCGGCCCGCAGGATCGCTGGAGAAGAACATCTGGGTGACAGCCGGTGCCTCGTTATCGACGGTAACGAGCGTCTCCCACGCTGCACCCTTGCCGAGGCCGGTATAATTGCCGTTCTCGTCGGCGGTGTAGTACTCCGGTACGGCAGTCAGGACGAGCTCGAGCTTCGTGTTGTTCGGGAGCGCATTGCCCTCGTTGTCCGTAAACCTCCAGCTGATGCCCTTCGTCGTAACGGTGTTGGACCAGTAGCCGCCGTTCGTATAGTAGAAGGCGCCGGACTGCTTGCCGTAGTCCTTGCTGAAATAAACCTCGCCGGTCTCTGCATTGCGGATGACGTAGCTGACGTCCTGCGCATTGCGGATCAGGTTGTAGTTTATGGTCATGAGCGTATCGCCCGCGCGGACAGCCGTGCGGTCAGCAAGGAACGCATCATCGTTGGCGTAGAGGTTCACACCGAGGTTGAAGGTATTGCCGCTGCCCGCCTTCTTCACATTGTAGTAGTTCTCCCGCGCGATATTCAGGTACTTGTGCGGCATCTCGTTGAAGCGATCCTCGGCATAGACGCTGGTATCGAACATGGAGGAATCCGTCCAGTTGCCCCAGAAGGCCAGGAACGGGATGGACTGGCTGACGCCAAGCTTGCCCTCGGCATCGGTCTCGGCATTCAGGTAGACATAACCCTCGAGGTAGTTGCCATTGGAGAAGTTCTCCTCCATATACTGCTTGCCTTCCTCGTTCAGGCTCAGGGTTGCCTTGACCTGCACACTGCCGTTGGCCGGGACGGTCACGACGTCGTTGCTCTGCAGGCTCTCAAGCGTCTTGCCCTCATAGGAGCCGCCCTCGAGAATGTCGTTGAGGATCTGCGCGTCGACTTCGTCGGCAGTGCCGTCGCCGTTCAGGTCGGCCAGAGATGCGTCTGCAAGCAGCTCCAGTCCGGCGGCATGGTTCAGGATCGCCATGACGTCGCCGTCGTCGAGCTTGCCGTCTCCGTTGAGGTCGTAGCCCGCCGCATCGGTCGTGAAGACCGCATTTGCGCCGACTGCAACATCGTTCATGGCGATGAACTTCGTGCCGGACTCTTCATCCGTGACTGTTTCCGGCGCAAGCACACTGGCGCTGAGCCTGTAGGAGACGGACTTGTCCGTCAGGTTGTTGACATGGAACGAGAAGCTGTAGGTACCGGTGTGGGCGGGATCGTCGCCGAACTCCACCTTGACCTTGCCGTCGTCATTGCCGTCAATGGTCACATAGGCGGGGCTGTTCACGGCGTTCTCCACGTTGCCAAGGCCGGAGCCCTGTCTTCTCGGGGAGTACTCTACGTCGGAATCCGGGTCCATGATGGGAACGGCCGTGCCCATCATCAGGCTCTGCGCCAGAGCGCGGGCCGTCAGGCCGGCCTTTTCCGCAAGGCCGTTCTCACGGATGTACTGCGCGACAACGGCTGCCTGACCGGCAGCAGACGGAGACGCCATGGACGTGCCGCTCATCAGGCCGTAGGTGCCGTCCGTGCGCGTGGAATAGATGTTGCCGCCGGGGGCGGTGATCTCGGGCTTCAGAGACAGATCGCCGGGTACGCCCCAGGAGCTGAAGTCACTCATGGTGATAACGCCGCCGGTGGCGTTCATGTCGGTGTAGACACCGCTGCCGTGGACGGTCAGCTTGCCGCCCCAGACGCCGTTCTCGTCCTGCGTGGCCGAGGCGAGGATTGCCTTCATCTGGTCGAGGCGGATCGTGATGAACGGGAGCTTCTTCGTGCAGGCCGCATAGATGGCATCGAAGCCGTCAACATTGTTATAGACGATAATGGCGGCAGCCTTCGCGGCATCCGCATTGATCTGCTTATCGGTGAAGGCAACGCCGTTGCCGCGGGAGACAAGGACGATCTTACCGGCCGTGTTCGCAAAGTCGGACTTCTCGCCGCCGTACTTCACGGTGTCGTCCGGGTCGGTCGGATCGCCGATGAACACGAAGTCATATTCCGTGCCGCTCTTGTCCTCGGACTTATCGAGCGTCGTAAAGGCTGCGCTCTTGCAGGTCGCGCCGCCGGTGAACGTCTTGCCTGCGCCGTCGGCGTAGGTGTAGTTCGCGCCGTTGACCGTGAAATACTCCGCGGTGTTGGCGATGTTGTCGGCACTGGCGACGGCCAGAGAATTCTCATAGGCGCCGGGGGAGCCGACGCGGCCGGTGTTGGAATCCTCGGCAAACAGCAGGCCGTTGACGGAGTCCTCTGCCCAGTTTCCGGAGTTACCGGCAGACATGCAAACGACGGTATCCGTCTCGTCCAGAGAATCCATGACATTGTCGAAGTACGCCTCGCCGGGGGTCGTGAAGCCGACCGCCGCGGAGCCAAGGGACAGGTTGACGCTGTCGCAGTCCAGAACGATGGCATCCTCGATGGCGGCGATGTAGTCATCGGCATAGGCGCCGCCGTTCTTGCCGAACACCTTCATAACGACGACCTGCGCATCGGGCGCAACGCCGACGACGCCGTTGTCAGCGTAGGTGTAGGTGCCGTCCGCATTTTCCACATAGCGGTTGGCCGTGGCAATACCGGCAACGTGCGTGCCGTGGTCGCCCTGCTGATCGTTGTCATGCGTGATGTCGAGAGTGGCGTCAATATAGTTGAAGCCGAAGGCGATCTTGCTGCTGACATACAGAGCATTGCCGGTCAGGCCCTCATAGCGCTCTGCGGCATGCAGCTGCGGCAGGACCTCGTTGATCTTCGCGGCGGTCAGCAGATTGTAATCCGCGATCTGCTTGCCGTTCTTCGTCGAGGTAACCAGCAGGCTGTAATCAAACGCAGCGCTGTTGAACGACGGATGGTCTGAATCCAGGCCGGTATCGACAATGGCGATGCGGCTGCCCGCACCGGTATAGCCCTCGAGCCAGGCGTTGTAGCTGCCGATCATATTGCCGGAGGAAATGGTGTTGAGATCGGCCTGCTCGCGCGGATCGATGCTGTACTGCGGAACGAGCATGACGCTCTTAACGCCCTTCAGCGCTTCGACCTCGTCCATCTTGCCATAGGGCAGGTCAACAGACATGGCGTTGGCGGCCAGCGTCAGGTTCCAGTGAACGTTCAGCGTCTCGCCGGACAGCACGTTCGCAGAGATCTCTGCGGCCAGCGCCGCCTGCTTGGCTTCGAGCGCCTTGGAGGCTGCCATGGCGGCAGCATTGCCGGCGATGCCGCGGGTAGCGTAGCCCTGCTGCAGGACGGGCTTGTCCTCCAGCACGACGAACACACGCACGACATCGGTGTCGGCATAGGGAGCCTCTTCCGTTTCGGTCTCGTCCGCAGCGGCATTGTCTTCCGTTGCAAGCTTCAGGCCGTCGGTGGAGATCTCATGATAATTCGCGGTCTGATCCTCCGCCATGGCGGAGACGCCGGACAGCAGGCCGGTGACCATGCACACGACCAGCAGCAGCGAAAGGACCCGTTTCAGATTCCAGTGCTTCATTCTTCTATCCTGCGCTCCTTTCATGCGAGATTCTCAAGGTAGACCATGATGATCTTCGCAAACTGTGCGCGCGTTGCCTGGCCCTGCGGCTCCAGCATGCTGTCGCCGACGCCGTTGACGACGCCGTTAGCAGCAGCCCAGCGCATGGCGGGAAGCGCCCAGCTCGAGACCTTTGCGGAATCCTTGTATGCATTGAGTGCGGCGACATCCGTCTTCCAGGTGTTGCCCTCGCTCTGCCAGCAGCGGAACAGCATGGTGACCATCTCCTCGCGGGTCACATTCTGCTCCGGCTTGAACGTGCCGTCTTCATAGCCCTTGACGAGGCCCTGCTTGCTGGCCCACTGCACATAGGGCGCATACCAGCTGCCGGCCTTGACATCGGAGAAGCTCGTTCCGGCATAATCGGACGTCTTCACACCGGCGGCGCGGCCGAGGACCGTGACGACCATGCCGCGCGTCAGAGTGGCATCCGGGGAGAACGTCGTCTTGCCCGTGCCCTTCATCAGGTCATTGCCGAGGACATAGTCCACAGCATTGTGATACCACTGCGTCTGATCGACGTCCTTGTAGCTCTTGGACGGGCAGTTCTTACCGTTGCAGGCCACATAGATCCCGATCGGGAAGTCAGCGATCTTCGTCGTCTCATAGTTCTTGTCCGTCACCTTGGCGCCGGACACCTTGAAGGTATAGCTCTTCGTCGCTGCGTTCGTGAACGTCAGCGTCAGCACGGCCTGATCGGCCTCGGCTGCGCCGCCGACCCAATTGCAGACGACCTTTCCCTTCTCCTTTGTGTTTGCCACTGCAAGCGGCAGACCCTTTTCGGTCTTGCTGAGCGTCAGCGAGCTGTCGTAGCTGAGCGTGAAGGCTCCGCTGCGCACGGCGCTGCCGCCGCGAAGACTGAGTGTGACTGTGACCGTGCCGTCCGCGGCATTGGCCGTGCCGAAGAGCGCCGGGGCGTCCGCAGCGGACACCGGCAGGACCAGGCAAACCAGCAGCAGGCAGGCCAGCAGCAGCGCAGTCAGTTTTTTGCGCATTGCATATCCCATCCTTTCCTTTTTGCTCGTTAGCGCTTTGCTCCGCTAACGCGTAATAAACTGCGACTCTAATTATGCCACAGGCTGTATGGAAATGCAAGGAAAAATTTGCCTGACTTTCTGTTTTTCTGTCGTGGAATATCCATATTAAATGTCCTTATTTGCCAGCTAATCACAATTCGTTCCCTTCTGGTGTGCTGATCGCTCTATTTTCTTTCACAAATATTCTTTCATCTCCGCGTATATTCGTCTTACATTTCGTCTCTCATTTCAGCCACAGGCGTACAGCTGTCCGTGACACGGAGACGCAAAAAGCTCCTGCGCATGCAGTGCACACGCAGGAGCTTTGGATATTTGGGTTCAGGGAATATCGCGGATGACTTCCTCGGGCGGAAGATCGAGCTGCTCCGGCTCGCGCAGGAGCTTTTCAAAGTACTTCATGACGGTCGCGTAATAGAAGCCGTCGACGATACGCTCGTCCGTATTCATGACGAAGTCGACGTAGCGGCGCGTCACGGGCTTGCCCTGCAGGTCGAGCTCGACCTTGCGGTACTTGCGGCCAAATGCGACGAAGACGGGAAGGTTGCCGAAGTTATAGAGGTGGTGGACGATAGGCGGGATGCCAAGCGAGCCCATGGACGTGAAGATGACCGTGCCATGGAAGGGGCTGAGGTCCGTCAGGAACGCCGGCAGCAGGCCGAAGTAGTCCAGCGTCTTCAGGAACCAGACGACAAACTTCAGCAGGAGGCGCGGCATACTGGCCAGCAGAGCCGCGACATGGTCGAACGAGCTGTTAAGGGGGGTGTTTTTGACCTCGTCGATGAGGGCGTTCAGCTTCTCATAGACCTCCTTCGTCGTGTCCGTCGGCTTGAGGTGGAGCTTGATGGTCGTCTCCTCGCCGTCCGTGCGCATGTCTTTCTTGATGGTCATGGTGAACTGGACATCGTCATCGCGCTGATAGACGCGCTGGCCGGAGAAGAAGCGGTTCACGCCGGGGTACTTTGCGATGCAGCGGACATAGGCCGCAAGCAGCACATGCGTCAGACCGAAGGACTCCATGCCTTCCGCGCGCTTCTGGCGGATGTAGCGCTCGACCTTCGAAATTTCGAACGTTGTCTGGATGGAGTTGCAGGCATCGTTGCGCGTGGGCATGATGTAGCCCGCGACAATGTTCATCGGGCTGAGCGTACGGATGAGACGGCCGTCCTTGCGGTCGCCCCACGTCGGGTGGTAAGCCCCGTCCGTGAACGGCCGCATCGCGAGCACGGCGACGACGGCGCTGCCGGCCATGGCGATGTTGGAGATCTTGACAAGGCGGTACCACACGGGGATCGTGCAGCCGGCCATCGTCAGATCATAGATGAGGATGGCCAGCGGGACCAGCAGCGTGAACAGCAGCGGATAGGACACCGGGATCTTGCCGGTGATGGTCAGGCGATAGATCAGGTAGAGCAGCAGGTACAGGATCCAGCACATCACGACATAGCGCATATAGCCGAACAGGGCGTAGCCGCCGTGCAGGTGCAGGTCGAGCGCCGCCTGTCCGAAGTAGACGCAGGCCCAGAAAATGGGCTTCGACGTGCGATAGAACCGCGTCTCCCCTTCCAGCACGAGCTGGAGCGCAAAGCCGAGGCTCACCGCCATCGGCAGGACCTTCTGGAACCAGATGTTCACGGTGCTGATCACGGCTCCCTCGCCGAGGCAGAGCGCGAGGATCTGCAGAACGATGGAAGCCAGCGACAGGGCCGCGGCGATCCAGGTCAGCGGGTTTTTCCGGCTGACATAAAAACGGGTCTGTTGTTTCATGGTTTCCCTCTCTTTCTAGGGTATTTCAGCTTGTTGAAAAATGTCCTTCCGGATCTTTTTCTGCCAGGCTGCAGTCTGTTTCCTCATTTCTGTGCGTTCATACATTATTAAAGCGTAATTCCAGCCGTGTGTCAACCTGCAAACGGCCGCAAATGCGCAAAAAACCGCTGCAAAATGGAGCACATTTTGCAGCGGTTTGTTGGATTTTGGATCAGAGGGCGCGAAAGATCAGTAGGAGCAGGAAGCCCATCAGCAGCAAAATACCCAAGCAGATCGGAACGATCGTAAGCAGGGCGCTGAAGATCATCGTGGAGACATCGTGCTTTTCCAGCGGGATGCCCTCCTCCGGCGCTTCCTCGGACTCACCGCTGCGCTCCTTCTGGAATGCGCGGGCCCGGGCGAGCTTTTTGCGGAACATCACGCCGCCCATCAGACTGCGGCGCTCCGGCAGCTCCGGAAACTTCAGTGTTCTTCCCTGCGGCTCGTTCTGCTCGACGGCCTCAGGCTGCTCGGCATCCTGACGCTCCCCACTGCCCGTCTTGCGCTCACTCATTGGTGTGCAGCTTGTGGTGGCAGGCTACAAAGTGGTTCGGCGTGACCTCCTCCCAGTCAGGGACGACGTGGGTGCAGATCTCGGTGCAGTACTTGCAGCGCGTGTGGAACTTGCAGCCCTTCGGCGGGTTGACCGGACTGGGGATATCGCCCTCGAGCACCGCCAGGTCGCGCTTCTCCTCCGTCGTCGGGATGGATTCGAGCAGAGCCTCGGTATACGGATGCATCGGGTGGTCGAAGATCTCCTGTGAGTCGGCAAGCTCGACGAGATTGCCCAGATACATAACGCCGATGCGGTCGGAGATATACTTAACGACCGACAGATCGTGCGTGATGAACAGGTAGGTCAGGTGCTGCTGCTCCTTCAGGTCCTGCAGCAGGTTGATGATCTGCGACTGGATGGAAACGTCCAGAGCCGAAACGGCTTCGTCGCAGACGACAAACTTCGGATGCACGGCAAGGCTGCGGGCAATGCCGATTCTCTGGCGCTGACCGCCGGAGAACTGATGCGGATAGCGGTGCAGGAAGTAGGGAGCCAGGCCGCAGTCCTCCATGGTCTGCAGGATCTCCTCATGCATACGCTCGTTGGCCTTCTTGCAGTACTTGTGCGCCAGCAGGCCCTCGCCGATGATGTTAGCGACAGTCATACGGGGATTCAGGGAGGAATACGGATCCTGGAAGATATACTGCATCTGGCTGCGCAGGGTACGGACCTCCGGATAGGTCAGGCGGGCCAGGTCGATGCCGTTATCGAGCAGGGCCTCGTGCTTCTGGAACTCGGGATCGGCGGCGTACTTCGCGCGCATGGCGTCGATGCGGGCGTCGACCTTTGCAATCTCGGCACGGGCGGCCTCGACGAGCTTGTCATGCTCGGCGACCTTCTCAGCCAGCTTGTCAAGCTTGCCCTTGCGGCTGTCATAGCCTCTCTCGCCCGCTTTGAGCTTCGAGAGCTTGAAGGCCTCCTCGTCGTAGTCGAGCTTGACGGGGGCACGCTTCTCGATGGCCTTGTGCAGGTCACAGCAGCGGTCGTGGCGCTCGGAGAAGATCTTCATGACAGGGCCAAGGTCCTTGGCGGTGATAAAGCCGCCGATGACATTCACGATGTTCAGATAGGCGTCGTTCGCAGCCTTCTTCGCAGCCGTGAGATCGTTGTGCATGTGCAGGCGCTTCTGCTCATCGGCAGCATCATAGACCTTCTGCATCTCGTCGCGCTTCTTTTCGAGCGCGGCCAGCTCATGCAGGCCGTGGGGCAGATGGCGGATAGTCTTTTCGATATACTCGGGGGCCAGCTCATCACGGGACGCGCCATAGTACATCGTCTTGCCGTCGGTCTGACGGTAGAGCTGCAGCAGCGTGCGTCCGAACGTGGACTTGCCGCAGCCGGACTCGCCGACGAGGCCGACCGTTTCGCCTTCGTAGATATTCAGGCTGATGCCGTCGTTCGCCTTGACGTACAAGCCCTTCTTTTTGCCGACTGGGAAATACTGCCGCAGGTCCGTGATCTTGAGAAGAACATTATTTCTTTCCATGCCGGTCCTCCTTCCGCGGGTAGAAGCAGCGAACCTGCTGCGTCTCGCTGACGTGAATCATCTCGGGCTCCTCATTGAGGCAGCGCTCCGTGGCGTATTTGCAGCGCGGGGCGAACTTGCAGCCCTTCGGGAGCTTGAGGGGGTGCGGCACTGCGCCGGGGATGGCGTCCAGACGCGTATGCGTCGGGGTGCTCAGGCGCGGAATGGAGTTCATCAGGCCCTCGGTGTAGGGATGAGAGAACTCAGCGCCCATGAAGATTGTACCGGCGGGCGCCATCTCCACGACCTGACCGCAGTACATAACGGCCACGTCGTCCGCGATCTGGCGGATAACACCGAGGTCATGGGTGATGAAGATGATCGAGGTGCCGTGCTCTTCCTTCAGATCGTTCATGAGCTTCAGGATCTGCGCCTGGATCGTAACGTCCAGAGCCGTGGTGGGCTCGTCCGCGATGAGCAGCTTCGGCTTGCAGGCCAGTGCCATGGCGATCATGACGCGCTGGCGCATACCGCCGGACAGCTGATGCGGATACTGCTTGGCGACGATGTGCGGATTCGGAATCTTGACATCGGCCAGCATTTCAATGACCTTTGCGGCAGCCTGCTTCTTCGTCATGCCCTGATGGATAATGAACGGCTCACTGACCTGACGGGACACGGTGAAGACCGGGTTCAGGCTGGTCATCGGCTCCTGGAAGATGACGGAGATATCGTTGCCGCGGACGGAATACATTTCCTTCTCGGTGAGCTTCGTAAGGTCACGGCCCTCGAAAAGGATCTCGCCGCTGTCGATATAGCCGTTGCCGTCGAGAAGCTGCAGGATGCTCATGGCGGAGACGCTTTTGCCGGAGCCGGACTCGCCGACGACGCCGAGCGTGCGTCCGGCCTCAACGGAATAGGAAACGCCGTTGACCGCCTTGACAATACCCTTCTTCGTGCGGAAGAAAGTATGCAAATCTTTTAATTCAAGTAATGCCATATCTCTTCCCTCCCTTATTTATCGCGGTCAGACTTCGGATCCATAACGTCACGGAGCGTATCGCCGACGATGTTGATGCAGATACAGGTGATCGCAAGGAAGATCGCCGGGAACAGCCAGCGCCACCAGAAGTTCTTGATGACGGTGGAGTTGTTTGCGCCGTTGAGCATATTGCCCCATGTCGGACGCGGGTAGGTGACGCCGAAGCCGAGGTAGCTCAGCGTGGACTCCGTCAGCATGCAGGTCGCAAAGTCGAGCGTCAGCGTGACGAAGATGACCGAGACAATGTTCGGCAGGATATGACGGAATGCGATGCGGGACTCGCGCAGACCCATGGCCTTGGCAGCCGTGACATACTCCTGCTCGCGGGCGAGGAGGATCTGACCGCGGACGAGACGGGCCAGACCGGTCCAGCTCAGCAGGCCAAGGATGACCATGAGGATGAAGATCTTTTCATTCTCGCTGATGTCCATCTGCGCCATGAGGGCGGACAGGATCATTGCGAACGGCAGGAACGGGATGGCGCCGAAGATCTCGGTGAAGCGCATCAGGAACATATCGACCTTGCCGCCGAAGTAGCCGGAGATACAGCCGATGATGATGCCGATGATCGTGGAGATGATAACGGCGATTGCGCCGATGGTCATCGTCATCTTGCCGCCCTGAATGATACGCAGTGCAACGTTCGCGCCGTAGTTATCCGTGCCGAAGAGGTAGCCCTTCAGGCCCCACTTGCCCATGAGCTCGTGGTTGGAATCGACCGCGTAGCTCTGGAACGCGCCGCCGAAGATGTCGGACGCGCCCTGCGCGCTGTCGGGGACCTTGCACTGGCCGAGGGTATTGCTGCCCCAGGAGAACACACGGCCCTCGCTGGTCAGCGCTGTGTAGTGATAGGTGCCGGAGACGATCTTGACGATCTCTTCGCCCTCATGCAGCTTGGGCATGGCCTTGCTGCGCGTGTCAAAGTCGCCGACGAAGCCGACGGTACCGTCGTCGAGCAGGGCGCAGACCGTCTTGCTCGTGGCATAGATGCTCGTGATCTTGCGGCCGTTCAGGAACTCGCGCAGAGGAACCGTGGCGGAGCCCATGTTGTCGCGCATCTGATCATACAAGCCGCGCTTGCCGGTGTAGACGGAGTTGCCGTCCGTCACCGCGACGACATAGTTCAGCGTGAAGTCGATATCCGTGAGCTTGCCGTCCAGCGTGGCTACGGTGTCGAAGTTCTGATAGGTGTTCTTGTTGCCCCACATATACAGGGTGCCGTCGTTCATCAGGATGGCCGTGGCCTGATAGCCGCAGGTGATCTTCTTGATGTTGGAGGCATCGATGGTGCCGTTGAGGAGCTCGTCCGGCTCGGGAGCGATGTTGGGGTTCACCGCCGGGTCAAAGTAGCCGTACTGGCCGAGCTTGTTTGCGCCCCAGGCGTAGACCTTGCCGTTCTCACCGACAGCAACGATGTGATCGATACCGGCAGCGACCCAGGCAATCTTCTCATTCTGAACCTCTTCCGGGATATCGGCGATGTCAATGCCCGTCGTGCCGAGGCCCGTTGCGCCCCAGACATAGACCTTGCCCGCGTTGGAAAGGCCGACGGAGAAGCTGCCGTAGCTGTCGATCATCTTGATGTCGTTCTTCAGCTCGCTCGGGACGGAGAGCATGGACATCGTGGGCGGCAGGTTGGCCTGCGTGACTTCGGTATAGGTGTCAGTGTAGGTCGTCATGAACAGCGGGCCGATGAAGACCAGCAGGAACATGGCGATGACAACACAGAGGGCGCCGACGGCGAGCTTGCGCTCCATAAAGCCGCGAACGATCTGCTTGACCGGGCTGACAATCTCTTCGACGTCGTTTTTGGCTGCGCGCTTGGCCTCGATATCATCGGCCAGGCCCTTGCTGCCGCCAAAGAAGAGGCGGCCGAGCCAGCTGCGCTTCGCGGAGGAATTCTTCTTGCTCATGCTCTTACCCCCTTACTTGTTGACTCTGACGCGCGGGTCGACCAGGCCATAGACAATGTCGATGACAAGGTTGCCGAGCAGCGCGACGACGACATAGAACAACTGCATCAGGATCGTAACATCGTAGTCCGAGGTACGCAGGGACGAGATCATGAGCTTGCCCATACCGTTGAGACCGAACATGTCTTCAAAGATCAGGGAGCCCGCAAAGATGCTGGTGAACCAGCCGACGATCATCGTAACGATGGGGATCAGGGCGTTGCGCCATGCGTGAGAATAGATAACGGTCTTTTCCTTGACGCCCTTGGCGCGCGCGGTACGGATGCAGTCCATGGACAGAGCATCGATCATGGAGGCACGGACGTAGCGCGTCATGCTGCCCAGAGAGCAGAACGTCATGGTGATGAGCGGGAGGGCCAGATAGTACATGCGGTCGGTGAACCACTTGAAGCCCTCGTAGCTGCTGCCCGGTGTCTTCATGCCGCTGGCCGGGAACCAGCCGAGCAGAGCGCAGAAGACCCAGATAAACAGAATACAGATAATGAAGCTCGGCAAGCTGTAGCCAATGATGGTAAAGACCTGCGTAAAGCGGTCGAATTTGCTGTTTTTGCGCACCGCGCAGGCGATGCCGAGCGGAATGGTGATGGCAAGTGCGAGAATTGTCGCAAAGATGTTGATAAAGATCGTGTTCTTCATCGGAGCGGTGACAACGTTAACTACATCTTTTTTATACTGATAGGAATAGCCGAAGTTGCCCTGCAGGAGGCCATTGAGCTTGCCTTCCTTGCCAGTGTAGGGGTTATCCGCATAGGGATACAGGCCGACCCAGCGCAGATAGCGGAGGATCATGTTGTTGGTTTCGGTGCCGTAGCTGATCTGATACATTTCGTACCGTTCCTCGAACCACTTGGCCTGTGCCTCGGCGGACATACCGGCGAGCTGCTGCTTCATGGCGACCTGGTCAGCCTTCGCATCGGTATAGGCGCGGTTGCTCGGGGTCAGGTTGTAGATCATGAAAATCACGATCGACAGGATAAACAGGACCAGGAACATGTAGCCGATTCGCTTGAGAACGTATTTGAACATAAGGTACTCTCCAGTCTGTCGCCCGCACGACAGTAGATTTGGCAGCGCGGGGGGAAGAATCGCCCCCGTTGCCATGACGGGGCAATCTGTTTCTGCGCGGGTCAGGATCAGGCTGCGGCGGGACCGCAAGCCGCTGGGATAGGGTGTATCTGAAAAGCCGCTTCTGCGCAAGAACGGATCCGGGAAGAATGCGGCACTTTACCGGGCTGAACCACAGGGCGGGCTTTCAGATACACCCTATGGATAAACATGCGCGCCAGAGGTGATAACTGTGAAAAGAAGTTATTTGACAGTGCGCCGTGATACACAGGGTTTTGAATCCACAATCACGGGACGGGGGCGAACCCCCATCCCGTGATCTCGGATACTTGATGCGTCAGTCAGGCCTGAGGGCCTGCCGCCATTAGCTCAGCCAGTAGATATCGGCCTCGTCCTTCAGATAAGCAACGGAGTTGTTCTCATAGAAGGAGGGATCGATGGACCAGTTGTAAGAGTAGTCGTATGCAGCGGAGGTGAAGCCGGTTGCATAGTTGAAGCAGCTGTACATCGGGGTGCCGGAATAGAAGCCGTACACAGCCTGCTGATAGAACTCGTCGAGCATCGGAGCGAAGTCGCCCGTGGTCTTCTGGATCACGAAACCTGCAGCGGCGATGTTAGTGCCCTGCTCGAAGTCGGTGACCAGCAGATCAGAGAAGGGGTTATCAGTGGTGCCGTACCAGTTGAGGACCAGCGGCATGTAGTAATCGTCGCCGACCTTCGTGGTCACATAAGCGCCGTCGATGGACTTGTAGTTGATATCGTTCTCGTCGGCATACTCAGCCGGGATCTTCTTGTAGCGGACGCCCTCGGTGTAAGCCTCGCCGTCCTTGTTGTAGATCCAGCCGTCAGCCTCGAGGACTGCGATGGCGGTATCGGCAGAGGTATCGTACGCGTTCAGCAGCATGCCGTTGGCAGCAGCTTCCTTGTACATCCAGGAGCCGGCGTAGTAAGCGCCGTCAACGATGCCGCCGTAGCCGCCGGTGAAGGTCTTCGCAAAGGAAGCACGATCCAGGCAGTAGGTGATGGCCTGACGGACAGCAGTGAACTGAGCGGGGCCATAGTCGTTACGGAACTGCAGCTTGCCGTAGCCGGCGCGGCTGTAGTGGGTGTAAACGAAAGCGCCGTTGGAGTTGTCGCAGGCAGCGACAGCCTCGTCGGTCTCAGCGCCGCCGGTGATGCCCATGAGGACGTCAACGCCGCCGGACTTCAGATCGTCGAGCTGGGTAGCGGAAACGACCTTCTTGTAGATGACCTTCGCGATGGTCGGCTTCGCGCCTTCGTAGTTGCCGGGGAAGTTCGGATTCAGGGTCAGGATCGCGGACTTATCGGCCTCGTCGTAGGACTCCACGGCATACGGGCCGGAGCACGCATAGGTGGTGTCGGTGTTGTTGGAAGAAGCAACGAGATGAGCAGCCATGTCGAAGCTGTCGCCGGTCTTGTTGTAGAAGCCGTCGGTGAAGTAGCAGCCTTCGCCGTCGTCAGCGATGTCGAAGTCGCCGCACCACAGCTCCTTGACGAACGGGGTGAAGCCGGCATAGCTGATGGCATAGTAGTAGTTCGCATACTCAGGCTTAACGGTGACGGAGAACTGGTTGTCGGCCAGCAGGCGCAGGCCGGCAAAGGTCTTGGAGACGCCGTCGCCCTCGTTGGTGCCGTCGTAAGCGTTGAATTCCTCAAAGCCGACGACCGTCAGGCCGGCCTGGCGATCCTTGCCCTCAGCCTCAGAAGCAACGAGGGTAGAGAAGACCATGGTGTAGTACAGATAGTTCTTCGCGGTGACGGGGGTGCCGTCGCTGAAGACCAGACCGTCGTTCAGGGTGATGGTGTAGGTGAGGGTGCCATCCTCATTCTCAACCTTGTCAAGCTGCTTGACGACCGTCTTGTTGACCTCAAAGCCGCCTTCCTTGGTGGTGGCGACAGTCTCCATGCCGTTGATGAGGTTGTCAACGTCAAGGTCGGAAGCGCCGGGGTTGGAGCCGCCGAAGTTGGAAAAACGGAACTTGCCGGACAGGTCGGTGGTGTTGCCGATGATGATGTCTTTGTCGGTCTTCTCACTCGTCCAGTCGATCAGAGCCTTTGCCGGGCCCCAGTACGGGTTCGTCGGATGCTCGTCAACGCCCTTGATCTGTGCGTTGTAAACATCGTAGTACTCGTTGCTGTAGAGGGGGATCTCCGGGAGGAGATAGTTCCAACGGGTCATGTAGTACTTCCACCAGGCGGCGTAGACGTCGTCTTCGGTCTCGTACTGGGAGTTCTCGGGAACAGCGGTCTTGTAGACCATTGCCATGGACAGGAAGTCCATGCCGAGCTCATAGGTCTTGCCTTCGTACTCGACGTAAGCCAGACCGGTGGTCGGATCCTCCTGCACGTCGTCGATCGTGACCTTGTCGCCGATCTCGTCGTACAGCTCGGTGTAATCCTTGCCCCACTCCTTGCCGTTCAGGAGCTGCGCAGCGGACGGCTTGTACTCGTCAGCCGGCTGCTCCTGCGTCTCAGTGGGAGTCTCTTCGCTGCCCTGCGTGGGGGCATCGGTTTCTTCGTCTGCCTTCTTGCAGCCGGCGAACACGGTGACAACCATGACCAGAGCGAGAACCAGAGTCAGAAGCTTGAGAAGATTCTTTTTCATTGCGTTACCTCCTACAAAAATTTGTATATTATGCTGTGATATTCACAGATAATATCGAGCAGAGCACTTGTGTCCGCATGCAGCGGACAACCCTTGGATGCTTTCTGAAAAGTTTGGTAATACTATAGCACAATTCCCTTGCAGAATCAACAAAAAAGAACGAATTTTTTTCCCTTTGAAAATCTTCTGTGAATTTTTATAGCAGACCGGTGGATAATTTTTTTGATTTCATGAAATGTTCACAAGATACGCGCATTCTGACACGACCTGCCGAAAATCACGTTTTCTGTCATCCACCGCAAGCGGAACCGCGCAAAAGCATTCAGGCCTCCACCGGGGCATGCGCCTTGAGCCAGTCGCGGATACCGGAGCCGATCTCGCGGATGCAGCCGTCCTCGTACGGTATACGCAGGCCGACGCTTTGGCACAAATCAGCGAACGTCTTTGTTCCTGCCTGGTCGACAAAGGCCAGATATTTCTCCCACGCTGCCTTGCGGTCCTGCAGAGAGAGCGTCCAGACCTGGAACGCGACCGTACCTGCCATACAATAATCAATATAGTACAGCGGATTGAGATAAATGTGCGGTTTCCACTGCCAGTGGGCGTAGCGGCCGTAGAAGGGCAGGCCGTCCATGCTCAGCCAGGGGCGGTACTTCTTCTCGAGCTTCTCCCACACGCCGTGGCGCTCATCCGGCGTCAGGTCCTCATTTTCATACATCAAATGCTGGAATTCATCCACCATGCAGCCATAGGGGATAAAATCGAGGCTGTCTTCACAGTGGGCAAGCTCGTATTTTGCCGTTTGCGCGCCGAAGAAATATTTATGATAATCCTGCGTCAGAAATTCCATGCTCATGGAGTGGCATTCGCAGGCCTCGATGGTCGGTTCGCGCAGGTCCGGGTAGATATCGCTGTTCATTGCGCGGTAAAATGCGAAGGCGTGACCGGCCTCGTGGGTCAGCACATCGACGTCTCCGGCTGTGCCGTTAAAGTTCGAGAAGATAAACGGAGCCTTGTATTTTTCAAACATCGTACAGTAGCCGCCGGGGGCCTTGCCCTCGCGGGAGAGCACGTCGAGCAGCTCGTTGTCGTAGAGGAAGTCGATGAATTCCTTCGTCTCCGGGCTGAGCTCCTCATACATTCTGCGGCCTGCGGCGAGGATCTCCTCCGCCGTGCCCTCCGGGGTTGGGTTGCCGTCCGGGAAGCGGAACTTGTCGTCGTAAATGTGCAGGCGGTCGACGCCGATGCGCTTGCGCTGGGCCTCCTTGACCTCCGCAATGACGGGGACAAGATCGTTTGCGATCTGGTCGCGGAAGGCCGCCAGCTCCTTCTGTCCATAGCAGTTGCGGCCGAGGCGGTCATAGCCGAGCTGAATGAAGTTCGGATAGCCAAGCATGCGGCCCTGCGCATTGCGGTTGTGGACGAGCTTATCATAGATCTCGTCCAGCTCCGCGCGGTTTGCATCAAAGACCTTGCCCTCGGCCTCGTAAGCGGCGCGGCGTACGGCGCGGTCGGCGCTGACCTTGTACTTGCCGAGCATCGGCATGGGCATGGTCTTGCCGTCAAATTCCACGGTCATGTTGGCATAGAGCTTCTGATAGCGGGACGTCAGGCGGTTTTCCTCCTGCATAAGCTCCACAAGCTCCGGCTTGAAGCTGCGGCGGCTGATCTCGAGCTTCAGGAACAGCAGGCTGCCGTAATGGGCCTCCAGCTCCGGGCGGAACTTCGAGTCCAGCATGGCCTCGTTCAGGCGCTGGAAATAGACGCTCAGCTGGGGCCAGCTCTCGTCAAAGAACGTTGACTCGGCGTCATAGAATGCATCGCGCGTGTCGATGGTATGGCGGGCATTGGCAAGGCTTCCCATCGTGTTGAACTCCACGGACAGGTCCGTAACGCGGTCGTACTGCGCGATCTGCTCCTGCGCGCTTTCGGCGGCGAGGAAGGCCTCGGTGCAGGCCGTCAGGTTCGCCTTCATGGCTTCCAGGTCGGGACGGGAATAGGGCATTGCAGAAAACTTCATGGGATCGCTCCTTTCGTATCGTTTGGGGTGTCGCCGGGAGATATTCTTATTCTATAGGGATATGCGCTTCGGGATCCGACGGTTCCAGCAGGCAGAAGCCGCCGCGCATCAGGACAACCTCACCCGTGGGCGACGGTGCCGCGCTTTCGGCAAAGCGGACGCGGCCTGCAGGCAGGACCCACTCCCCGATGGAATGGTTCACGCACACGACGACGCGCTCGCCTCCAATCGAGCGGGAAAAGGCGATACGGCCGTTTCCGGCGGCCAGCACGCGCAGGCCGCCGCGCCGCAGGGCCTCGCTGCTGCCGCGCAGGGCGGACATCATGCGGTAATAGGCCCGCAGCTCCTCGTCCTCGTGCCCCCACGGATAGCAGACGCGGCAGAACGGATCCTCAAAGCCCTCCATCCCGGCCTCGTCGCCGTAGTAGATGCACGGCATACCGGGCAGTGTAAACTGCAGGAAGGCCGCCATGCGCAGCCGCATCAGGGCGGTCTTGCGCTGCACCGGCGTCATGCGGCGGTGCGCCCGCTCGTCCTTCGTGCCGCGGAACGGCTCGCCCAGCACGGTCAGGATGCGCGGCGTATCATGCGTGCCGAGGTGGTTCATCACGCAGGAGAGCACCTCAGGCGGATAATTCTCCGCCAGCGTCATCAGGCTTTCGCCCAGCGCCGTGCCGTCGTCCGCATCCGTCAGGAAGGCCACGATGGCGTTGCGCCACGGGTAATTCATGACGGAATCCAGCTCGCCGTCGACAAAATAGCGGCGGGAAACGCCGTAGGCGCGCTTATTCGACGCGTCCTCCCAGACCTCGCCGAGCAGCAGGCTCTGCGGATCGATCTGCCGCATCCGGCGGCGCAGGCGGCGGACAAATTCATCCGGCAGCTCGTCGACGACGTCAAGCCGGAAGCCATCCGCTCCGAGGCGCAGCCAGTGGGCGATGACGGAGTCCTCATCCTCGATAATATAATGGAGATACGTCTCGTCCAGCTCCTCGACGCACGGGAGCGTGCGGATGCCCCACCAGGCCTCGTAATCGTCGGGATAACGGCGGAAGCGATACCAGCGGCGGTACGGCGAATTCGGGTCGGACGCCGCGCCGTGGCCAAACACATGCTTCGCGTCAAAATAGACGCTGTTGCTGCCCGTGTGGGAGAACACGCCGTCGAGAATGACGCGCATGCCGCGCGCATGGGCAGCGTCACACAGGGTGCGGAAGTCCTCCTCCGTGCCGAGCATGGGGTCCGGGCGGCGATAGTCCGCCGTGTCATAGCGGTGGTTCGACCACGCCATGAAAATCGGGTTCAGGTAGAGAACGCCGACGCCCAGCTCCTGCAGATACGGCAGCTTTTCGCGGATGCCCGCGAAATTTCCGCCGAAAAAATCGTTGTTGCGCACCTCGCCCTGCGCATCGGGGCGGTACTCCGGCAGCTCGTCGGGGCTTTCATGCACCCAGAACGGCTGGAGCTTGCCGGTCAGGTCGCAGCTGCCGCTGCGGGCAAAGCGGTCAGGGAAGATCTGATACATCACAGCGCCCGGCGCAAAGTCCGGTACCCGGAAATCGGCCGGAATGACGCTGAGCTGCCACTTCTCCCCTGCCTCCATATTCGTATCGCTCCCCTGACGGAACAGGCGGAAGCTGCCGCCGTCGCGCTTGTCGATGTGGAACCAGTAAAAATGCAGCCCGGTCTCCTGCCGCGTGAATTCGAGACGCCAGAGCTCATAGCCGTCCTCGCCGCGCGAGACGAAGGAAAACGGCAGCTCGGCGCACACAGCGTGCTCGCTGTCCTCCAGCATCAGGCGGACGCCGGAGGCGCCGACCTCCGTCGGGATGCGGATCTGCAGAACGCAGCACTCCCCCGTCCGGAGCGTTCCGAACGGGGTCTTGTACTGCGTCTGACGGCTGTCAAACAGGATACGCATCTCAGTCGAGATCCCAGATCTCGTCCGCGTATTCCTTGACGGCGCGGTCCGAGGAGAAGATGCCGGCCTTGGCGATGTTGATGAGGGACATGCGGGCAAAGCGCTGCTTATCCTGATAGACCGCGGCGACATCGCGCTGCGCGCGGGCGTAATCCTGGAAATCGGCCAGCGTCATATAGGGGTCAGCCGTGCCGAAGCGGTTCGTGAGCAGCGAATCGACCAGATCGTCGAAGCGCTGGCCGAGCACGCCGGACGTGAGCATGTCGAGCACGGCCTGCAGCTCCGGCGTGACGAATTCCGTCGGATGGTAACCGCGCTGCCACAGCTCCTCGACCTCATGGGCCTTCATGCCGAAGAGGAAGATGTTCTCGTCGCCGACCTGCTCGTGGATCTCGACGTTCGCGCCGTCGAGCGTGCCAATGGTCACGGCGCCGTTGATCATGAGCTTCATGTTGCCGGTGCCGGAGGCCTCCTTGCCCGCGATGGAGATCTGCTCGGAGATATCGGCGGCCGGGATGATGATCTCCGCAAGGGAGACCTTATAGTCCTCGAGGAAGACGACCTTCAGCTTGTCGTTGACGTCCGGGTCGTTATTGATGAGCTTCGACGCAGCGACGATGAGGCTGATGATCTGCTTGGCGCGGATATAGCCCGCGGAGGCCTTGGCCGCGAAGATGAACGTGCGGGGCATGAAATCGCCGTGCGGATCGGCCTTGATCTGGCGGTAGAGATACAGAACATGCAGGATGTTGAGCAGCTGGCGCTTGTACTCATGCAGGCGCTTGATCTGGATGTCGAAAATGGAATCCGGGTCGACGCGCACGCCGTTCTGGTTCTCGATGAGAGCGGCGAGGCGCTCCTTGTTCTTGCGCTTGATGGCCATGAGGTCCGCAAGCACCTTTTCGTCATTCTGATACGGCAGGAGCTTCTCGAGTGCGCGGGCATCCCGCAGGAAGTCGCCGCCGATGAGCTGCTTGAGATAATCCGTCAGCAGCGGATCGGACTGGCACAGCCAACGGCGATAGGCAATGCCGTTCGTCACGTTCAGGAAGCGCTCCGGCGTGATCTGGCAGTAGTCACGGAAGATGCCGTTGCGCAGGATGTCCGTGTGCAGCTTGGAAACACCGTTGACCTTGTGGCAGGCGGCAAGGCAGAGGTTCGCCATGCGGACCTCGTTGTTCGCGATGACGGCCATATAGTTGATCTTGCCCCAGTCGTTCGGGTAGACGGCGCACAGGTGCTCGATGAGGCGGCGGTTGATCTCCTGGCAGATGGAGTAGACGCGCGGCAGCTGCTCGCGGAACAGGTCGACGTTCCAGCGCTCAAGCGCCTCGCTCATGACGGTGTGGTTCGTATAGGACAGCGTGCGGCAGGTGATGTCCCACGCCTCGTCCCAGCCGAAGTCGTGCTCATCGATGAGCAGGCGCATCAGCTCCGGCACACACAGAGCTGGATGGGTGTCGTTGATATGAATGGCAACCTTGTCCGGCAGGTTCGTATAAGTGTGATATTTCTTATAGTGCTTCTTCAGGATGCTCTGCAGCGACGCGGAAACAAGCAGATACTGCTGCTTCAGGCGCAGGCGCTTGCCCTGAATGTGATCGTCCGCCGGATAGAGGACCTTGGAGATGGTCTCGGCCATGGCGTTGCGCTCCAGCGCGCGGACATAGTCGCCGCGGGAGAACGCAGCCATGTCGAAGCTCTGCGGCAGCTTGGCGCTCCACAGGACGAGGCGGTTGGCGGCGTCGCTGTCATAGCCGGAGATATACATGTCATACGGCACGGCCATAACGGAGCTGTAGCCGACCTGCGCGACCTTGAAGCGGTCGTTGTCCATCCACTCGCGGACCTCGCCGCCGAACTTGACCTCGACGGCATCGTCCTCGCGGGCCTGCAGCCACACGTCGCCCATCTCGAGCCAGTTGTCCGGGAATTCCATCTGCCAGCCGTCGACGATCTTCTGCTTGAAGATGCCGAATTCATAGCGGATGGAAAAGCCGGTCATCGGGTAGTCCATGCCGGTCGCGGCATCCATATAGCAGGAGGCCAGACGGCCGAGGCCGCCGTTTCCAAGGCCGGCATCGGGATCGATGGCATAGATCTCATCGATGTCGAAGCCTGCATCGGCCAGTGCCTTGCGGAACTCCGCCTCCAGCCCGAGGTTAAAGAGGTTATTGCGCAGGCTGGTGCCGACCAGGAACTCCATCGACATATAATAAACTTCCTTGCGCTCCTTTTCGGTGCAGCGGTTGCCGAAGACGCGGTTCTTCTCCGTCAGCAGCTCGCGGACGCTGATGCACAGCGCGCGATAGACCTGCTTCTGGGTGGCGTCGGCAAGCTCGCAGCCGAAGATGCGGCGCAGCGTGTCGTTGAGCAGCTCCGTGGGCTGAATGGCGCGCTCGGGACGGGCGTCATTCTCCGCAAGCTTCTGGATCTTCTGTTTGGAATTTTGCTTCTTGTTCATGGGGCCTCCTAAAGTTTTCCGTAATTCCGGAATCAGCGTTTGAAATCATGATTCTTACTGCTTGCCGTAGAGCAATTCGCTGTACAGCTGCATATATTCGTTGGCCGGGACCTGCCAGCTGAAGTCGCACTCCATATCATGGCGGGCCAGCCTGTTCCATGCGTCGCGGTCGCCGTAATACAGGCCTGCTGCGCGGTCGATGGCGCCGAGGAAATCATCGGCGTTGTAGCTCTGGAACGTAAAGCCGCGGCCCTCACCCGTTTCGGGATTGTAGGGCGGGACGGTGTCGCGCAGGCCGCCGGTCGAGGCGACGATGGGCACGGTGCCGTAGTGCATGGCGATGAGCTGGGACAGGCCGCACGGCTCGGACTTCGACGGCATGAGATACATATCGCAGCCCGCATAGACACGGGAGGCGAGCGCCGGGTCGAAGCACAGCCGGACGGCGATGCGGCCGGGATACTGGCGGGCCAGTGCGCTCAGAGCGTACTCATACTGCTTTTCGCCCGTGCCGACGATGACGAGCTGGATCTCGCGCTCCATCAGGCGCTGGCCGATGTAGCACAGCAGGTCGATGCCCTTGTGCCCGGCCAGGCGCGTGACCATGCCGAGGATGGGGGCGTCCGTGTCGGTGCTCAGGCCCATCTCCTCGCGCAGGGCGCGCTTGTTGACCCATTTGCCGTTCATATCGGCGGCGGAATAGTTCGCGCTCAGGGCGCAGTCCGTCTCGGGGTCAAAGACGTCGGTGTCGATGCCGTTCGTGATGCCCCACAGCCACGCGTTGCGCAGCACGCCGTCCAGGCGGTGGGCATAGTACGGATAGCGCAGCTCCTCGGCATAGGACTTGGAGACCGTCGTGACGATGTCCGAGAGCTCGATGGCGCCCTTCATCATGTTGATCGCGCCGTCAAACGTCAGGCTCGCGCGGTATTCATCCGGCAGGCCGAGAATATTGTCGAAGAACGACGCATCGGCCCAGCCCTGATACTCCACGTTGTGGATGGTAAAGACAAGCTTCGTCTGCGGGCACCAGTCATGGTACAGCGCGCGCAGGTACACGGGCGTCATGGCCGCCTGCCAGTCGTGGCAGTGCAGGATATCGGGCTTGAAATCGAGGAAATACAGTGCCGCCATCACGGCCTTCGAGAAATAGGCGAAGCGCTCGCCGTCATCGAAATCGCCGTAAACGGTGCTGCGCGCGCCGAAATAGTAGTCGTTGTCGATGAAGTAGACCTGCAGCTTCTTGCGGCGGGACTTCAGGCGCAGAATGCCGACATAGCTCTCACGCCAGGCCAGCTCCATGGAGAACGAGCCGACCTGCTCCGTTTCGACGGCCGGATTCTCCTTGATGCGCTTATAGTACGGCAGGAACAGGCAGATCTCGTTGCCCTTCAGCTTGGACAGTGCATTGGGAAGCGCCTGCATCACGTCGCCCAGGCCGCCCGTCTTGACAAACGGCGCAGCCTCGGAGGCGACCATTGCGATCCTCATACGACCTCTCCTCTCTTGAACACCAGCGGATGATCCATCGTGCCGCGCAGCACGGCGCCCGGACGGACGACGACGTCCATATCCATGATGACGCACTCCAGATCGGCACCCTCCCCGATGGTGCAGCGCTGCATGATGACGCTGTTGCGCACGGATGCGCCCTCGCCGAGCTTCACGCTGCGGAACAGGACGGAATTGACGGCGGAGCCCTCGAGCACGCAGCCGTCTGCCACGACGCAGTCGTCGATCTCGGAATGCTCGCCGTAGTAGGCAGGCACCTCGTCGCGGACCTTCGTGTAGATCGTCAGGTCCTCGCGGGCGAACAGGCCATGGCGGATCTCCGGGCGGATGAGGGCGAGGCTGTTGTGGAAGAACTCCGTCGTGCTCTCGTTGAACAGCGCCACGCCGTCATAGCGGTAGGCGTTGACCTTCATGCCGGTCTCTGCGAAGCCGTGCATGACAAGGTCGCGCTCGAAATGGTAGCGGTTGTGGGCCACGGCCTCCGTGACCTCACGCATGAGCAGCTCGCGGCGGATGACGAACAGGCCCATGGAGGCAAGATACTGCTCGCCTGCGCAGTAGTCGACGGCCACGTCCGTCACGCGGTCATCCGCGTCGACCTTCACGGCCAGATCGAGCTGCTTCTGCCCGTTGCAGATGCCGTCCTTCACCACGACGGTGACGTCCGCGCCCGAGGCGGCGTGGGCCTCGACGATCTTTTCGAGATTGATGGCGCACAGCACGCCGCTGTCGGCCAGAACGACATATTCCTCCGTGGAGATTTTCAGGAAATTCATGGCGGAATCCAGCGCCTCGAGCTTGCCGCGGTAGCTGCCGTTGTGGCCCATGGCAAACGGCGTCAGGAATTCCAGGCCGCCCTCACCGAGCTCGAGGTCCCACTCCTGCCCGGAGCCGATGTGGTTCATAAGGGACTGATAATTATACTTCGTGATGATGCCGATATGGCGGATGGCGGAATTCGTCATGTTCGACAGGGAGAAATCGATCTGGCGATAGCGCCCGCCGTAGGGCAGGGACGCCATGGTGCGCTTGTTCGTCAGCTCACCGAGGGAGCTGTCATAGATGTTCGCAAAGATGATGCCCATCGTAGTCATGGTTCTTGTCCTCCCTCTCAATAGATCTCGCCCGGCTTGATGGCGGTGTTCTCGGCAATGGTCTTGGCCTTTCCGACCACACTGATCTTCTTTTCCTCACCGGGGGCGAACGAGCCGCCGATCACCGCGCCGCGGCAGATGCGGCAGTCCTCGCCGATGATGGCGTGGCGGATGATGACACCGGACTCAATATGGACGTTCGGCATGATAACACTGTCCTCCACGATGGCGCCGGAGTCGACCGTGCAGCCCGTGGAGATGATGGAGTGCGTGATGGTGCCATAAATTTCGCAGCCCTCGGCGATGAAGCAGTTCTTATTCTTCGACTCGCGGGCGATGATGCTCGACGGCATGGCGTAGTTCCGGGCATAGATGCGGTTGCCCTTCTCGCCGTAGAGGTTGAAGGCGGGGTTCTTGCCCAGCAGATCCATATTGGCCTCCCACAGGGAGCTGATCGTGCCGACGTCCTTCCAGTAGCCCTGGAATTCATAGGCGAACAGGCGGTAGCCCTCGTTCAGAATGGCGGGGATGACGTTCTTGCCGAAGTCGTTCTCGGAACGCGGGTTCTCCTCGTCCTCGATGAGGAACTTTTTCAGCACGCTCCACTTGAAGATGTAGATGCCCATGGATGCGTTCGTGCTCTTCGGATGCTTCGGCTTCTCCTCGAATTCGTAGATGGAGCCGTCCTCGCGGGTATTCATGATACCGAAGCGGCTGGCCTCTGCCAGTGGGACCGTGCGCACGGCGATGGTGCAGTCGGCCTCCATCTGCTCGTGGTAGCGCAGCATGGCGGCATAGTCCATTTTATAGATGTGGTCGCCGGAGAGGATGATGACATCGTCCGGATCATAGCGCTCGATGAAGGCGATGTTCTGATAGATCGCATTGGCCGTGCCCTTGTACCACTCGGATTTCTTGCTCTTGGCATAGGGCGGCAGGACCTGCACGCCGCAGTGGCTGCGGTTCAGACGCCACGGCTGGCCGTTGCCGATGTACTCATTGAGCTCGAGCGGCTGATACTGCGTCAGCACGCCGATGGTGTCAATGCCGGAGTTCACGCAGTTGGAGAGAGGAAAATCGATGATGCGATACTTACCGCCGAACGGGACCGCAGGCTTTGCCGTGTTCTCCGTCAGCACCATCAGGCGGCTCCCCTGCCCGCCCGCCAGCAGCATCGCGACGCAGTGCTTTTTCTGGAAGTTCATGGTCATTTCTCCTTCTCGTCATTCAGGATTTTGCCGTTTTCTTGCGCGGGGCTGTCTTTTTGCGGTAGAAGGCCACGGAGAGCGGCGCGAGCGTGAAGCTGCCGGAGAAGGGCAGGCCGTGCAGCGGCTCCTTTTCGGCCGTCACAACGGGAAGCTCCGTTCCCTTGCCGCCGTAGCGGACCTCGTCACTGTTGAAGACCGCCTCGTATTCGCCCGGCTTCGGCAGGCCGAGGCGATAGTCCGTCCGGGTGACCGGGCAGAAGTTGCAGATCACGATCAGCTCGCAGCCGCGGCGATCGATGCGGCGGAAGGCGATAACGCTGTTGTCGCGGTCGTCGGCGGAGATCCACTGGAAGCCGTTCCAGTCGGAATCGTTGTTCCACAGGCTGCTGTGATCCAGATAGAAATGATTCAGATCGCGCACATAGTCCTGCATCTGGCGATGGCGCTCATAGTCGAGCAGGAGCCAGTCGAGCTGCTGTGCGTAATTCCACTCGATAAACTGCGCAAATTCGTTGCCCATGAAGCTGAGCTTCTTGCCGGGGTGGCCCATCATGAAGCCGTAGAACACGCGCAGGTTGCTGAATTTATCGTCATATTCGCCCGGCATCTTGTTGATGAGGGAGCACTTACCGTGCACCACCTCGTCATGCGAAAGCGGGAGAATGAAGTTTTCGGAATAGGCATACGTCATGGAGAACGTCAGGTCGTTGTGGCTGCCCTTGCGGAACAGCGGATCGAGCGACATATAATGCAGCATATCGTTCATCCAGCCCATGTTCCATTTGAACAGGAAGCCGAGGCCGCCGTCGTAATCCGGCTTCGTCACGAGCGGGAAGGCCGTGGACTCCTCGGCCGCCGTGATAGCGCTGCGCCGCACGGAGAACACCGCGCGGTTGAGCTTGCGCAGGAAGGCAATGGCCTCGAGATTCTCCTTGCCGCCGAACTTGTTCGGGTGGTACTCGCGGCGGCCGTAGTCGAGGTAGAGCATGGCGGCCACGGCGTCGACGCGCAGGCCGTCGATGTGGTACTGCTCCAGCCAGTACACGGCGTTCGAGATGAGGAACGACTGCACCTCGCCCTTGCCGAAGTCGAAGATGCGGGTCGTCCAGTCGGGGTGCTCGTTCATGAGCGGGTCTTCCAGCTCATAGCAGCAGGTGCCATCGAATTCATAAAGGCCGTTCTCGTCCTTCGGGAAATGGGCCGGGACCCAGTCGAGCAGCACGCCGATGCCGGCCTCGTGGCACTTGTCCACAAAGCGCATGAGCTGCTTCGGCTCGCCGTAGCGGAACGTCGGAGCATAGTAGCCCGTGACCTGATAGCCCCACGACGGCTCATAGGGATATTCGGACAGCGGCATGAGCTCGATGTGGGTGTAGCCCATGTCCTTCAGGTAGGGCACGAGCTCATCTGCCAGCTCGTCGTAGGTATAGAGGCTGCCGTCCGGCTTGCGCCGCCACGAGCCGAAGTGCATCTCATAGATGTTCATCGGGCAGTTGAGCAGCTTACGCTTGCCCTGCTTGCGGCGGTAGTCGGCATCGCCCCAGGTATAGCCGTCCAGCGTACAGATACGGCTCGACGTGTCGGGCAGCGCACAGTTGCGGAAGGCATAGGGATCGGATTTATAGACGGCGGAGCCGTCGCGGCGGCGGATATAGAATTTATAGGCGTCGCCCTCGCGCGCATAGGCGGAAAAGGCCTCCCAGATGCCGTATTCGACGAGCGTCATCGGCAGGTCCTCGGTGTTCCAGAAGTTCCAGTCGCCGGTCACGCTGACGCCCTGCGCCCGCGGGGCCCAGACACGGAAAACATAGCCGTGGACCCCGTCGCGCTCCGCGGCATGGCAGCCCAGGAAGGTATAGGCGCGCAGCTCGTCGCCGAGAGAGAAACGTTTGAATGCATTATGCAGCGTCTGTTCCATGGTGATCTCCTTCTTTGCTCAGCTTGCGGGGATACGGGAAGCCCTGATCGCGGCAGTGCTCCCTTCCAATCATCCGCCCATGCTTATTATACAACATTGCACAAAAATTTCAACTGTTCCGAAAAATTTCTGGCGCGTTTGTCGGTTTTTCCTGCGATGTTATTCTTTTGCAGGCTTTCCGCCCATTGTACGCCGTTTTGGCCGCAAAACATGCGGAAAAATATGGGTTTTCCCGGACAGCGCCGTATTTTTCCCGCCCGCAGGACGTAAAATCCGCGTAAAACGGGGTGTCAGGCATTTGCAGCTCGTACAGGGCAACGATAAAAACGTACAAGCCGATTGCGTCTGTAGGGCGTTCCCTGAGCGCCATTGGCAACTGCAAGTATTGGGACGATAATTCGGCGGCATGAGGCTTTCAAATTTGTCATTGCGAGGAGCGAAGCGACGTGGCAATCTCGGGAAGGCACTCGCAGATTGTACAGGCCGCCGTTGAAACAGCATGCACCGATTGCGTCTGTAGCGGCGGTCAGTGACCGCCTGGTAAGCACTAACAGCCGGTACACGGCATCGTTAAAATGGTGAATGCCCCCGAATTGTCATTCCGAGGAGCGAAGCGACGTGGGAATCTCGCAGTGCCCAGTCCGATAACAGGGCAGCCTCGGCGAAATCGTAACTGCCTCCCCGAGATTGCCGCGGCCCCTTCGGGGCCTCGCAATGACAAATCCGGGGGCATTGCGCCGCTGAATTTGTGCCGTGATCATTGCCATCCCGCATGGCGCTCACTGAGCGCCGCTACAGACGCACGCAATTGGTCAATGCGTTTTTATCGGCAGCCAATGCGAATCGGCAATGCCTTCCCGAGATTGCCGCGTCGGCCTGCGGCCTCCTCGCAATGACAATTCGGGGCTGGTGCCATTTTAACGCCAACCTGTACCGATTGTTCCTGCAGAGCCGGGCGGGGCTACTCATCGTGCAAAAACGCTGCCCCGCTTTGGAGCTCCAAAGCGGGGCAGAACAGATCAGTTTTCTTCGTAGAAGACCTTCATGCCCTTGAAGGTCATGTAGGTATCCAGCTTGGAGACGATCTCCATCGGGGCATGCATGGACAGCACCGGGACGCCGGCATCGACGGTCTCGATGTTGCGGTTTGCCATGTAGCAGGCGACCGTGCCGCCGCCGCCCTGGTCGACCTTGCCGAGCTCGCCGGTCTGCCAGATGACGTCGTGCTTCGCAAAGATGCGGCGCACATAGCCCATGACCTCGGCGGCTGCGTCGGAGCTGCCGGACTTGCCGCGCGCGCCGGTATACTTGAAGATGCCGGTGCCGTAGTTGATCTTCGTGTTGTTCGTCGGATCACAGGTCTCGGCATACAGCGGGTCAAACGCGTTGCTGACGTCTGCGGACAGGCAGAACGAATGCTCGAAGCAGCGGCGCTTGCTTGCGCCCGTCGCCTCGCACAGGTCCTCCATGAACATCTCGAAATACTGGCTCTGCATGCCGGAGATGCCGACGGAGCCGATCTCCTCCTTGTCGGCCAGCACGCACACGGCCGTCTTGACCGGGGTGCCGAGGTCCAGCAGCGGCTTGAAGGCGGCATAGGCGCATACGCGGTCGTCATGGCCGTAGGCGGCGATGAGGCTGCGGTCGAAGCCGACCTCGCGCGCAGGGCCTGCGGGGACCATGGTCAGCTCGGCGGAGAGGAAGTCCTCCTCCGTCAGACCGTATTTTTCGTTCAGGAGCATGAGGATGGCGAACTTCACGCGGTCGGCGCCCTCGTCGTCCTTCAGCGGGCGGCTGCCGAGCAGGATGCGCAGGTTCTCGCCCGTCACGCCCTCGGCCAGCGTCTTGCGCATCTGGTCAGCGGACAGGTGGACCAGCAGGTCGGTCACGCAGAAGATGGGATCACCCGGCTCCTCGCCGACGGTCACGGTGACGACGGTGCCGTCCTTCTTCGCCACGACGCCGTGGATGGCCAGCGGGGTCGTCGTCCACTGATACTTCTTGATGCCGCCGTAGTAATGCGTCTTGAAATAGGCCATGCCCGCATCCTCATACAGGGGATTCGGCTTCAGGTCCAGACGCGGGGAATCGATGTGGGCCGCGCAGATGTGCGTGCCCTCGTTCAGGCTCTCGCTGCCGACGACGGCGAAAATCACGCTCTTGTTGTGGTTGTTGCCGTAGACGCGGTCGCCGGGCTTCAGCTGCATGCCGGGCTTCAGTTCCCGGAAGCCGGCCTTCTCAGCGGCCTCGATCGTCCACTTGACAGCCTCCCGCTCCATCTTGCAGTCGCTGATGAATTTCATGTACTCCTTGCAGTAGGACTCCATCGCGGCAAGGTCCGCCTCGGAAATGCGGTCATAGCCGTTCTTGGGGCTGGAAAGCAGCGCTTCGCGCTCCTTTGCGAACTTCTTGGTTTCTTCCATCATCAAAACTCCTTTCAGAAATTGCTCACATTGTTGTTGAAATGCCTCCGGCGTCGGCGCGTCCGCCCACAGGGCATGGCCGCACTGGGCCCGCAGGGCCTCGTCGCTCTTCTGCGCCCGGATGCGGGCAAGAGCGCGCTCGCGGGAGATGCCGTCGCGCCGGATGAGCCGCTCGATGCGCGTTTCCTCGGGCGCAAGCACGCAGACCGTCTCGTCGCACAGGGCGGCAAGGCCGCTTTCGAACAGGCCGATGGCGTCGATGGCGGCAAACGGTGCCTCCGACTGCCAAAGCCTCCGCCGTACCTCGCGCGCAACGGCCTCATGCGTCAGGGCATCGAGGGCCGCAAGCTCCGCCGGATCGGCAAACACGACGGCAGCCAGCGCCGGGCGGTCGACCCGGCCGTCCCGGACCGTGCCGGGAAAGCGCGCGCCGATGGCGGCAACGAGCGCGGCATCCGTTTCGAGCAGGCGGTGATAAATGGCGTCGCAGTCGAGGCCTAGGCCGCCCAGCCGCTCCACGGCGCGCAGCAGCGTCGTTTTCCCGCTGCCGCTGCCGCCGGTGATGCCGAGAATTTTCATACCTCGTGCTCCGCGTCGACAACGCGGAAGGCCGCCGCCTTTTTCAGGCGGTTGCCGACGGCATAGGCTACGCCGCCTCCCTCGGGGCAGCGGGCGTAGATCGTGCGGATATCCGGCCGGTCGAGGTCGCGCAGGGCGGCAAACAGCCCGGCAGACAGCGTGCGCACGTCGTTTTCCGACCCGTAGGCCGTGGGATTGCAGCCGTCGTAAAGCGGAAGCTCCTCCGCGAAGCACAAAACGGCGTCGCCGGGGCCGAAGCGGCGGCGGATATAGCGGGCAGCCGCCTCGCTGCTGCCGGAGATGATATAGACCTCCGCCGACGGGGCATAGTGCTTGTACTTCATGCCGGGAGCGCGCACGACGGCGTCGTTCGAGATCTGACCGAGCACGGCGCGGTCGATGTCCAGCTCGCCGAGCAGAGCGCGCAGCTCCTCCGGCGTAACGCCGCCCGGGCGCAGCAGGCGCGGGCGCTCGCCCGTCAGGTCGACGATCGTGGATTCCACGCCGACCTCGCAGGGGCCGCCGTCCAGGATGGCCTCGATGCGGCCGTCCATGTCATGCAGCACGTGGGCCGCCGTCGTGGTTGAGGGCTTGCCGGAGCGGTTGGCCGACGGCGCGGCGATAGGCACACCCGCCAGCCGGATGAGCTCACGCGTCGCGGCCGTTTTCGGGCAGCGGACGGCGACGGTATCCAGCCCTGCCGTCGTGCGCTTCGGCACGAGGTCGCGGACGGGAAGCACCATCGTCAGCGGGCCGGGCCAGAACCGCGCGGCGAGAATAAACGCCGCCGGGGGGATATGTTCCGCGTACTTTTCGATCTCCGCCGGGCCCGCCACCATGAGCGAGAGCGGCTTTACCTCCGGACGGCCCTTGACCTCATAGAGATGCGCGACCGCCCCGGCGTCGAGACCGTTGGCGCAGAGACCGTACACCGTCTCCGTCGGCACGGCCACGAGACCGCCGAGCCGCAGCGACGCCGCGGCGACGGGGATATCGTTCTCCTCGGTATAAACACGGGTTTCCATGGGCTTATATGCCTCCGTTTTCGGAATTTTGGAGCTGTTCGGCACGGCGCGCGGTGAGCAGCGCGTCGATGAGCTCGTCCAGATCGCCGTTCATCACGGCGTCGAGCTTATAAAGCGTCAGACCGATGCGGTGATCGGTCACGCGCCCCTGCGGGAAATTGTAGGTGCGGATGCGCTCGTTGCGCATGCCGGAGCCGACCTGCGATCTTCGCTGCGCGGAAACGGCGGCGTCCTGCTTCTCCTTTTCCGCCTGCGCGAGCCGCGAGGCAAGCACGCTCAGCGCCCGGGCCTTGTTTTTATACTGGCTGCGCTCGTCCTGACACTCCACGACCGTGCCGGTCGGCAGGTGCGTCACGCGGATAGCGCTCGAGGTCTTGTTGACCTTCTGCCCGCCCGCGCCGGAGGAGCGGAACGTGTCGATCTGCAGCTCGGCGGGGTCAAGATGGAATTCAGCTTCTTCCAGCTCCGGCAGCACCGCCACGGTGCAGGTGCTCGTGTGGATGCGGCCCTGCGTCTCCGTTTCCGGCACGCGCTGCACGCGGTGCACGCCGCTTTCAAACCGAAAACGCGAAAAGGCGTTCGTGCCGCCGACGATGAAATCGATCTCGCGGATGCCGCCGAGCTCGGTCTCGCTGCGGTTGACGATCTCCACCGAGAAGCCCTTCCGCTCGGCGTACATTTCGTACATCCGGAAAAGATCGGCGGCAAAAAGCGCGCTCTCCTCTCCGCCGACGCCGCCGCGGATCTCCACGATGACGTTTTTCCCGTCGTCCGGGTCCTTCGGCAGCAGGAGGATCTTCAGC
>ERZ836939.638-NODE-638-length-46525-cov-5.511298_pt1 | contig 46525 bp, 38 predicted proteins | sample MGYA00519912_ERZ836939 | MGnify/ENA primary metagenome ERZ836939 (study PRJEB31850, sample SAMEA3708810) | human gut metagenome | biome: human gut; feature: human-associated habitat; material: faeces | place: China | collected 2014 ...
TTCGCGTCCCTGCTGCTGAGCTTCATCATGATCGGCGTCATGGCCGTCGTCGGCGGCAGCGACCTGATCACCGGCTTCAAGAGCGCGCTGGCGTTCATGGGCGGCCTGTCGCTCGTGTCCGGCGTTCTCGTCGCCATCCTCATGCCGAAGGACGCTGCCTACGGCGTGAGCGAGGAAGAAAAGCAGAAGAAGATCACCTTCAAGGACTATGTGTCCGCGTTCAAGATCCCCGGTGTGTGGATCATGGCCGTTCTCGTCTGGTGCTACGTGACCATTTCGGCTGTGGCCAGCTACCTCACCCCCTACAGCACGGGCGTGCTTGGCATGTCCGCGGCGCTGGCCGCCTCGGTCGGTACGTTCCGCACCTACGGCTGCCGTCTGATCGGCGGCCCGCTCGGCGGCTATCTGGCCGACAAGACGTTCAAGTCTGTCTCCAAGGAGCAGCTGCTCGGTCAGGTTGCCTGCCTTGTGACAGTCGGTATTTTCCTGGTCCTGCCCGGCGGCACGAGCGGCGGCCTGCTGGTGGTGCTGCTGCTTCTGGTCGGCATCGCGATGTTCCTGTGCAAGGGCACATACTTCTCCATCCAGCCCGAGATGGGCATCCCGACGACGGTCTCCGCGACAGCGGTCGCCATCGCGACGTTTGTCGGCTACATCCCGGATATGTTCGTGCACACCATGTTCGGCAACTGGATCGACGCCTACGGCGACGCGGGCTATACGCGCATTCTCATCTACGGCGTCGGCACGGCGGCACTCGGCGCGATCGCGGCACTGTGCGCCATCTCGCAGTCCAAGAAGGTCGCAAAGCGCAAAGCAGCTGAGCAGGCTGCGTGATCCGCGCATATTACAAGGAGGCTTATCCACATGAGCAAGATCAAGATCAACACCGTCCGCTGCAAGGGCTGCGGTTACTGCGTGAACGACTGCCCGCGCAAGGCGCTGTCGTTCTCCGGACACATCAATGACAAGGGCTATGACACCGTTCAGGTCGACGACTCCCTGTGCGTCGCCTGCGGCACGTGCTACCGCGTGTGCCCCGACAGTGTCTTTGAGATTCTGGAATAAGAGGTACAAACATGAGCAAACAACTGATGAAGGGCAATGAGGCCCTGGCAGAAGCGGCGCTGCGCGCCGGCTGCCGGTTTTACAGCGGCTATCCCATCACTCCGCAGACCGAGATCCTCGAGTATCTGGCCAAGCGCATGGATGAGGTCGGCGGCACGTTCGTGCAGACCGAGTCCGAGCTCGCGGGCATCAACATGCTCCTCGGCGCGGCGGCTGCCGGCGCGCGCGCGCTGACCAGCTCCGCAGGCCCCGGCTTCTCGCTGAATCAGGAGGGCATCTCCTATCTGGTCGCGGCGGATCTTCCGGCGGTCATCATCAACGTCATGCGCATCGGCACCGGTCTCGGCGACATCGCGCAGGGACAGGGCGACTACTGGCAGATGACCCGCGGCGGCGGCCACGGCGACTACCGCACGATCGTGCTGGCGCCGGCCTCCGTGCAGGAAAACTGCGACATGATGTCCACAGCCTTCGAGCTGGCGGAGAAGTACCGCCACCCCGTGCTGGTCGCGTCCGACGCCGCCATCGGCCAGATGGTCGAGGGCGTCGAGCTCAAGGACTTCGTCGAGCACGACATCGACCAGTTCGACTGGGCGATCCGCGGCTGCAAGGCGGGCGCCGCGCCCCGCAAGGTGCAGAACGTCTACTACACCAACCCGCAGTATCCCGAGTTTCTGCGCAGCAAGTATGCGCAGATGGAGCAGACCGAGCAGCGCTGGGAGTCCTATCAGGCGGAGGATGCCGATGTGGTGCTCGTGGCCTACGGCATCAGCTCCCGCATCTCGAAGGAAGCGGTGAACATGGCGCGCGCCGAGGGCTTCAAGCTCGGCCTGATCCGCCCGATCACGCTCTGGCCGTACCCGGTCAAGGCGTTTGAGACCTGCAAGAACGCCAAGGCGTTCATGACGGTCGAGATCAACATCCTCGGCCAGATGGTCGACGATGTCAAGCTGGCTGTGGAAAACAAATATCCGGTCGGCTTCTATGGCACGTTCTTTGGTCTGCCGGAACCGGAAGAGATCGTCGCGCAGGCCAAGGCCATGCTGGAAAAGGAGGAGAAATAAATGAAACTCAAAGCTCCCGAAACTGTCTTTTCCTCCGCCGGCTTCTGCCCCGGCTGCGGCCACGGCCTGGCCACGCGCCTGATCGGCGAGGTCTCCGAGGAACTCGGCATCCAGGAAAAAATGCTGGCAGTCGTGGACGTTGCCTGCTGCTCGTTCAACATTGACTACTGGCGCTACGATACGATCATGGCGGCGCACGGCCGCGACATTCCGACGGCCGTCGGCGTCAAGCACATCCGCCCCGCCAACCCGGTCTTTGCGTACCTGGGCGACGGCGCTGCCTACTCCATCGGCATGGCGGAGACGGTGCACGCCGCGCTGCGCAACGACAACATCTGCGTGTTCGTCGTCAACAACAGCGTCTTCGGCATGACCGGCGGCCAGATGGCCCCGACCACCCTCTTGGGCATGAAGACCGCGACGACTCCCTACGGCCGCGATCCGCGGCTGAACGGCTATCCCTACAAGATCGCCGAGATGATGGCCCATCTGGACGGCGCGACCTACATCACGCGCCAGAGCGTGCATACGGCGGCCAACGTGCGCAAGTGCAAAAAGGCGATCCGCAAGGCGTTCGAGAATTCGATGGCCGGCAACGGTTTTTCGCTCGTGGAGGTCGTCTCGACCTGCAACAGCGGGTGGAAACTCTCGCCCGTGGCTTCGAACCAGTGGCTTGCCGAGAACATGCTGCCCTTCTATCCGCTGGGCGACATTAAAGATGTTAAAAAAGAGTAACGCTATGAAAGAGACGTTGATAATTGCAGGATTCGGAGGACAGGGCGTCCTCTCGATGGGTAAGATTCTGGCTTACTCGGGGGTGATGCAGGATTTCGAGGTGACGTGGATGCCCTCCTACGGTCCCGAGATGCGCGGCGGCACGGCCAACGTGACGGTGATTCTCTCCGACCGGAAGATTTCGTCGCCTATCGCCCATGAATTCGACACGGCGATCATCCTGAACCAGCAGTCGATGGAGAAATTCGAGCCGATGGTCAAGCCGGGCGGCGTGCTGATCTACGACACGAACGGCATCACGCGGCACCCCGTGCGCAAGGACATCGAAGTCTATGCGATCGACGCCACGGCCGAGTGTGCGAAGATGGGTCAGGCCAAACTGTTCAACACGATGATCCTGGGCGGTTACCTCAAGGTGCGCCCCGTGGTCGCGATGGAGAACGTGATGGTGGGTCTGAAAAAGTCGCTTCCCGAGCGCGCGTGGAAAATGCTTCCGGCCAATGAGGAGGCCATCCGCCACGGCGGCGAGATCATACGCAACGTCCGCTGATTCAGCAGGAAAGCAGTTGCAGCGCCCGGCCAAAGGGCGGGCGTTGTTGTGTTTTGTAATCGGATGTGTTATATTTGTATTGTTTTTCGATAGTTGTTACTTGCCGTATGACGTTGTTTATGCTTTTTTTAGTTGCGGTTGTGTTTTCGGCATTCGCAGCGGTATATGTAAAGAGAGTCAGGGCCGGAAAAGTTTCGGTTCTTTGGGGGTCGGTAGTCGGAATGTCGGTGGGAGCCGTGGCGGCACTGATTTTTTGTTGGTCCTATATGGGCGGAGGAATGCGGTATCCGGAGTACGATTCTGCAGAGGACGAAACCCTGGCTGCGATGCAGGATTCGATTGTCGATGAGCACGATGCTCTTGGCTATGAAACGGAATACGCGGAAGCCGAAGTATTCGTGGGGGACTCGATCGCCGATACATACGACGCATTTGGCTGCGAGGAGGATGGTTTTGCCGAGACATGTTCCGGTGAAGCGTCGGAATTCGCGGCAACTGAGGCTGTCGCGGCTGCCGACCAATCCGATTTTGCTCCCGGCATATCCGATTGGTCGGACTGCGACCGTTTTTTCATGAATGCGGACGGATTCCGGAACGTGCATTTTTTCGTCAACGACGGCGATCGCTGTATCCGGGTCGCAGCCTCTCCTGCCGACATGTTCAGCCTGTATGCGTACGTGGGCACTTCCGACGGATGGCATCGTTTTCGAAAATACAGATTGACGGCCGAAGCGCTGAAAATGAAGACTACGGATTTGGCAGGAAATCCGATGACGATCCATGTCCCGGCTATCGGCGGTGCCCATACGAAATATAAGAAAGAGTACGGCGACAGCTATGTATTCATATCGGAAGATGCAGACATGCTCGAATGCGACGGTGAATCGTATCCGGGTGTCGGAAAGGATGTTTTTTGGACGGCCTGGAAAAGCTGCTTCGGCGAGGACTGGCACCTGATGGCCGGGAGCGGAGGCGGTGTGCCTGCCGGTTCCCGGCAGCCGGAATCGTCGGGCAGCATCTCCGATTACAGTGTGAATAAGTGCAAGTATTGCGGCGGGAGCGGATGGTGCTCTAAATGCGGCGGACGGGGTTACGTCGATTTTATGGGCGATATTCAGGATTGCCCGTCGTGCAGAGGATTCAAACATTGTTTTAATTGCGGCGGAAGCGGGCTCCAAATCTGATATGAATTTTGGTCGAATTGCCGATGCGGGGCATTGATTTTGCGTGCCCGGTCAAGTTGACTAAAATTTCAGATTATGGAAAAGAACGAACAGCAGATGCCGCGGCTCGGCGAGCCGGTTCCGGCATTCGAGGCCATGACCACCAAGGGGAAGATCAGCTTCCCGGACGATTACAAGGGCAAATGGGTGATTCTTTTCAGCCACCCTGCCGATTTCACCCCGATCTGCACCACCGAAATACTCACTTTCGGGGCGCGTACCGAGGAGTTCCGGGCGTTGAACTGCGAACTGGTCGGCCTGTCGGTCGACAGCCGCAACAGCCATATCGCATGGCTCAAGACCATCCGCGAGAAGATCGAGTATAAGGGCATGAAGGATGTGAAGGTCGGGTTCCCGATCATCGACGACGTTGCGATGAAAGTGGCGTCGCTCTACGGCATGATCCAGCCCGGCGAGAGCCAGACCGCCGCCGTGCGCGCCGTGTTCTTCGTCGACCCGAAGGGCGTGCTGCGGGCGATGATCTACTATCCGCTGGCTCTGGGCCGCAATTTCGACGAGATCAGGCGGGTTTTGGTGGGCTTGCAGACCATCGACGCCTTCGGCATCGCGCTGCCCGCCGACTGGCGTCCGGGCGACGAGGTGATCGTGCCGATGAAGGGCGACGATCAGGAGAAGGTTCCCGAAGGGGCGAAGTGCTACGACTGGTTTTTCTGCACCAAGCCGCTGCCGAAAGAGGAGATCGGACGGAAACTCGGCGAGAAGGTCTGACGCCTTCGCATTGCACGACAAAAGAGGCTTCCCGCGGGAAGCCTCTTTTGTCGTGTGCATTCGTATCTCTGCAATCCGGGGATGGTCGGCAAAGGCCGCTCCGCTCTATTTCCGGAAGCGGCATTGCTGTACGTCGCGCCACCCGAGGAGCAGTTCGCGCACCGCGAGCCGTTTTTTGCCCGCTATTTGCAGTTCTCCGAGGGCGATCCATCCGTCGGCGCACGCCACGCGGATAAAGGTTCTTCCGTCGCTTTGGAGCGTGCCGCACGCCTCGTCGTGGACCGCGGCCTCGAACGACGCCGAGAAAATCTTGGCGCTCGACGCTTCGCCGTCGCCCTCGCGGTACGTCTCGGTCCATGCCGCCGGATAGGGCGACAGTCCGCGGACGAAATTCACGATCTCGCGGCCCGGTTTCTTCCAGTCGATCCGGCAGTCCTCCTTGAAAATCTTCGGCGCCGGGCGCAGCGTCGCCTCGTCGATGTGCTGCTGCTCCACGGGCCGGATCTCCCCCGCTGCAATGCGGTCGACGGTTTCGGTTACGAGCGAGGTTCCCGTTGTCATCAGACGTTCGTAGAGCGTTCCGACGTTGTCTTCCGGAAGGATCGGAACCCGGATCTGCCCGATGATGCCGCCCTTGTCGATCTCGTGGTTCAGCAGAAACGTGGTGACGCCCGTCTCGGTCTCACCGTTGATGATCGCCCAGTTGATCGGCGCGGCCCCGCGGTATTGGGGCAGCAGCGAGGCGTGGAGGTTGAAGGTCCCCAGCCGCGGCATGGCCCAGACGACCTCGGGAAGCATGCGGAAGGCGATCACGATGCCCAGGTCGGGCCGCAGCGCCTCGAAGGCCTCGACGAACTCCGGGGCTTTCAGCTTTTCGGGCTGCAATACCGGCAGACCCAGTTCCAGAGCCGCGATCTTAACCTCGCTCCGGTGTATTTTCTGTCCGCGTCCGGCGGGTTTGTCGGGCGAAGTCACCACGCCCACGACGTTGTAGCCGCCCCCGACGAGCGCCCGCAGCGACGGCACGGCGAATTCGGGCGTGCCCATGAATACGATGCGAAGGTCTTTGGCGTTCATGCGTTATCTCTTTTCCAGTCCCAGCGTGTGGTGCATGCGCTCCTGCTTGGTCTCCAGATAGTGTGCGTTGTAGGGGTTCGGGGCGATGACGATGGGCACGATCTCGTCGATGCAAAGCCCGTAACCCTCCAGCCCGGCCCGTTTGAGTGGGTTGTTGGTCATCAGGCGCATGTGGCGGATGCCCAGCTCGCGGATGATGCTGGCGCCCACGCCGTAGTCGCGTTCGTCGGCCTTGAAGCCCAGTTTGAGGTTGGCGTCCACCGTGTCGAGACCCTCATCCTGCAATTTGTAGGCGTGGATTTTGTTGCACAGCCCGATGCCGCGCCCCTCCTGATTGAGGTAGACGACGGCGCCCCGGCCTTCGCGGTCGATCATCTCCATCGCCTTGTGGAGCTGCTCGCCGCAGTCGCAGCGGTACGAGCCGAAGATGTCGCCCGTGGCGCACGACGAATGCACGCGCACCAGCACCGGTTCGTCTTCGGTCCACTCCCCTTTCGTCAGGGCCACATGCTCCACGCCGTTGGATTTCTGGCGGAACGGCGTGATCTGGAATTCGCCCCACTCCGTGGGCAGGGGTACCGTCACGCCCTTTTCGATGATCGACTCCTCGCGGAGGCGGTAGGCGATCAGCGAGGCGATCGAGATGATTTTCAGGTCGAATTTTTTGGCGGTCTCCAGCAGTTGCGGCAGGCGGGCCATCGTGCCGTCCTCGTTCATAATCTCGATCAGCGCGCCGGCGGGCTGCAATCCGGCCAGGCGGGCCAGGTCGATGGCCGCCTCGGTGTGTCCCGGACGGCGCAGCACGCCCTTGTCGCGCGCGCGCAGGGGATTGATATGTCCCGGGCGGCCCAGGTCGGTGGGTTTCGTTTCGGGGTCGGCCAGCGCGCGGATCGTCGCGGCGCGGTCGTGGATCGAGACGCCCGTGGTGCAGTCGTTGCCCAGCAGGTCGACCGTCACGGTGAAGGGCGTGCCCAGCAGCGAGGTGTTGTTCTCCTCCATCATGTTGAGCCCCAGTTCGTCGCAGCGTTTCTCCGACAGCGGGGCGCACAGCACGCCGCGGCCCTCCTTGAGCATGAAGTTCACGATTTCGGGCGTGATCTTCTCCGCCGCGACGATGAAGTCGCCTTCGTTCTCGCGGTCCTCGTCGTCCACGACGATAACGGGTTTGCCGATGCGGAAGTCCTCGATGACCTCCTCCACGCTATTGAGCACAGTCTCTTTTGCCATTTCGTTTGAGTTTTATTGCTTTCGTCAGTTTCTTGAATTGCGGAACCAGTTTCTCTTTCAGCGCCTTGAACTTCCCGGCGTACCAGTCCGTGTCGAGCAGCGCCGAGTCGTTGGTGGCCTTGTAGGTGAGGTATATGGCTATCGGCGTGAGGATGAAGGTCGAGAGCCACATGCCGTAGACGGCCTCCCAGTTACCCTCCTTGGCCAGTTTTTCGCCCGAGAGGCTGATCATGTAGTAGATCACGAAGAAGATCACCGACACCACCACCGGAAGCCCCAGGCCGCCCTTGCGGATGATGGCGCCCAGCGGCGCGCCGATCAGGAAGAAGATCAGGATCGACACCGGAAGCGACATTTTCTTGTGCCACTCGACCTTCGATCGGTAGAGCTGGTTGAGGGCCTCCTTGGCTGTCGATTCGTCGAATGCGAACATGTTGCGCGAGTTCTTGGCCAGCGTCCGCGCCTGGTTCCAGACACGTTCGCGTTCGCGTGTGGGCAGCATGATGACCGAATCCGTCGCCAGCAGGTCGCGGAAGTCCCGTTTGTCCACCTGCAGGCTGTCGGGCAGCGGCAGCACGGTGTTGTCTCGGGCGAAAATCTGCTCTTTCAGCAGCGGTTCGTAGGAACTCGTCGTGGCGGCGTTGACCTTGATCTCCAGCGAGTCGATGTCGTGCTGCAATTCGCTGATGTTCTTGGTCTGGCTGCTCGTGAACAGGTCGGCGTCGGTGCGTCCCATGGCGAATCCCGACATGGGGATCACCTGTTTTTGCAGGTCGAAGGTGTGGTGGCGCAGGGCGCTTTTCGTGAACCACTGGCTGTTGCGGGTCTGTTCGTAGGTCTCGCCGTGGAAGAGCGTCACCAGCAGGTATTTCTTGTCGTCCGACAGGCGGATATAGCCCGAGTCGGCCACGATGGTGTTCATGTTGCCGTTGGCGGCGCGGTTGTCGTAGATCAGCACGTCGTGCAGCAGGTGCGTGTCGGGTTCCTGGTGGCTCACGCGGATCGACATGTTGTCGATGCCGTTGAAGAAGAGCCCGTCCTGGAATTCGAGGGCCTGTTTCTGCTGCCGGATGTCGTAGAGCGTGCTGAATAGCTTCTTGTTGGCGTTCGGCACGAGGTTGTTGCCGATGAAGAAACTGCCGACGGAGACCAGGCTCACCAGAATGATCAGCGGCTTGGTGATCTGCACGAGCGACATGCCCGCCGATTTCATGGCCAGCAGTTCGTAGTTCTCACCCAGGTTGCCCATGGTCATAATCGCCGCCAGCAGCATCGAGAGCGGCAGCCCCATCGGGATCATGTTGGCCATGAAATAAGTCATCAGCTCGATGATGATGCCGGCGCTCAATCCCTTGCCCACCAGCTCGTCGATGTAGCGCCACACGATGTTCATCATCAGCACGAACATGACGATGAAGAACGTGAGGACCATCGGGCCGAGGTAGGACTTCAGAACGAGTCTGTGAATGGTTTTCATGCGGCGGATCGCAGTTTTTTGTTACGCAAAGATAGTGCAAGGCGAGAGGAGTGCCAAATTTATTTGAGCACTTCCGGGTCGCAGCCTATCCAAACGGCAGCCTTTTTTGTCGTAAAGATAACAGTTTTACCATTATAAGCGTAAGAGTGAGGGTAAATATTATGGCGGCGCCGGGCGGAACCTCGAAATTGTAGCTGACGACAAGCCCTGCGACGTTGCCCGCCACAGCCACGAGGGGTGCGGCGAGGGCGATGGTGCGGTACGACCGCGAGAGCGAGTTGACGATCACCACGGGCATCGTCACGAGCGAGATCAGCAGCACGATGCCCATGATGCGGATCGAGAGCACGATGGTCACCGCCACCAGCGCGGCCATCAGATAGGAGATCGCGCGCGTGGGGATGCCCCGGCTGCGGGCGAAGTCGCGGTCGAAAGCCGTGTACATCACCGGGCGGAGCCACAGCAGCGCCCCGGCGATGATTACCGCCGTCAGCGCGGCGAGGGCCGCGACGTCGCTGTCGGTCACGGTCACGATGCTGCCGAAGAGGTAGGCCGACAGATCGCCCGAGGTGTAGCCCGGGCGGAGGCTCATAAAGAGCGCGCCGACGGCCATGCCGACGGACCAGATGATGCCGATGGCCGAATCCTCGCGGATGCGTCCCCGGCTGCCGGCCCATTCGATGCCCAGCGCCGAGAGCACGGCGAAGATCATCGCCCCGGCGATCGGGTTGGCGCCCATCCAGAAGGCGATGCCCAGTCCGCCGAACGAGGCATGGGTGATGCCGCCCGCGAGGAACACCATGCGGCGGCAGACGACGTAGGTTCCGATCACTCCGCACGTTATGCCCGACAGCACGCACGCCGCGAGCGCGTTCGAAAGGTAGCCGTATTGGATCAGGTCGCTGAAAAATCCCATGTATTCCTTATAATTGCGCGCAAATTTACGCTTTTTTATCGGAAAAGCCTCCTCCTTTCGCGCAGTTTTCGTAATTTCGTGCCGGAAAAACACGAATCCATGCAACCTCGCAGAGTCAATTTTCATACCTTGGGCTGCAAGCTCAATTTTTCGGAGTCCTCGACCCTCGCCCGCGAGTTCGAGCGCGGCGGTTTCGTGCGCGTCGCGCCCACGGCCGAGGCCGATATTTGCGTCATCAACAGCTGTTCCGTCACGGAGCACGCCGACAAGAAATGCCGCAACCTGATCCGCAAACTCCACCGCCGCAACCCTGCGGCGATCATTGCCGTGACGGGATGCTATGCGCAGCTCAAGCCGCAGGAGATCGCCGCGATAGAGGGTGTGGACATTGTGTTGAGCAACAACGATAAAGGGGCGTTATTTAAACGAGTGGTTGAACTGTCGGGCAAGGGCCGGGCGCAGGTGTACAGCTGCGAAACCGATTCGCTCACGTCGTTCTTCGCGGCCTTTTCGAGCGGCGACCGCACGCGCGCCTTCCTCAAGGTGCAGGACGGGTGCGACTACTGCTGTTCCTACTGCACGATCCACTACGCCCGCGGTTCGAGCCGCAACATGCCCGTCGCCGACCTCGTGGCCGAGGCGCGGCAGATCGCTGCCGGGGGGCAGAAGGAGATCGTCCTGACGGGCGTCAACACGGGGGATTTCGGCCGCACGACGGGGGAGCGGTTCATCGACCTGCTGCGGGCGCTCAACGAGGTCGAAGGGATCGAACGCTACCGCATTTCGTCGATCGAGCCGAACCTGCTGACCGACGAAATCATCGCATTTTGCGCCGCGTCGCCTAAATTCATGCACCATTTCCACATTCCGCTCCAGAGCGGTTCGGACCGGATTCTGGGCCTGATGCGCCGCCGCTACACCTCGGCGCGCTTCGCCGAGCGGATCGCGGCCGTGAGACGGCTGATGCCCGACGCCTTCATCGGCATCGACGTGATCGTCGGGTTCCCGGGCGAGACGGAGGCCGATTTCCGCACGACGTACGATTTTCTGGCGAGGCTCGAACCCGCTTTCCTGCATATCTTTCCCTTTTCGGAGCGTCCCGGGACGCCGGCCGTCGACCTGCCCGGCAAGGTGCGTCCGTCGGTCGCCACGCAGCGCGTCGCCGAACTGGAGGGCCTCTGCGAACGCCTGCACGGCGCGTTCTGCGCCCGGGCCGAAGGCACGGAGGATACGGTGCTCTTCGAAAGCACGCGCCGCGACGGCATGATGTTCGGCTTCACGGGCAGCTACCGCCGGGTGAAAGTCCCCTACGACCGTTCGAAGGTCAATGCCGTCTGCCGCGTGAAACTCGGCGCGATGGACGAAACTCACGATTTGTTGGGGGAAATTCTGGATTAATCACTATATTTGCAGGAATGGAAATTTAAAACGCTATGACGGGTTTGCGCAAACGGGTGACGGTCGGTTTTTTGAGCATCGTCTGCCTGCTGTTTTTTTCGGGTATGGTCTCGTTTCTCGAATTGAGCCACCTGAGCCGGGATACGGGCGAGATTCTCAAGGCCAACAAACGGAATATCGAGCTGGCCAAGGAGATGCTCGATGCTGCGCACGAGCAGAACATCGCGTTGATCCGCCTTTCGGTTTTCGGCGACAGGTCGTGCGACAGCCTTTGCCGCAAGAGCATGGAGCGGCTCGAAAACACGCTGCTCGTGGCCCAGAGCGAGGCGCTTGAGAAGTCGTTCCTCGACTCGCTGGCCTTCGCCACGACCGAGCTGCGCCTCGTGACGGACAACTACCTCGCCTTCGGGGGCGCCGCCCGTGCCGACTCGCCGGCGGCCCTGCGGCCCGATTCGCTGGGCGGCAGGTGGTACAGCGAAGAGTACCAGGCCCTTTACGGCCGTCTTACGGCCGCCATCAAGAGTTATATGACCTCGACGCAGAGTTCGCTGGTTCCGCGCGCCGAGCAGATGAAGAAAAACGCCTACCGCGCCGTGACGCCCGTGCTGATCTCGCTGGCCGTGATGATCGCCATCGTGCTGATGCTCTTTTACTTCATGTCGATCTACTGCGTGACGCCCATCGAGCGGATGAACAAGGGGCTGGGCGACTGGCTCTCGTTCCGCGTGCCCTTCGCCGTGAAGGGCGACCTCAAGGACGAGGTGCTCGAACTCAAGGAGAAAATCGAGTCGCTGATCAACATTTCCAAACAGACCAAATCCTGATGCGGCGATGCGGGTAGACGTGGTTTTACGGTATATCGGGGTTGTGATGCTCTTCATCGCGATGTTCATGCTGCTGTCGGCGGGAATCTCCTACCTGAGCGGCATGGATTCGGCGTTCTATCCCCTGCTGCTCTCCTCGCTGCTCACGGCCCTGCTGGGCGCCTTTCCGCTGATCTTCGTGGGCAAGCGCGAGCAGATCACCAACAAGGAGGGGTTCTGCATCGTCGTTGGGGCGTGGCTCGTGGCCTGCGTCGTGTCGATGTTCCCCTACCTGATCTGGGGCGGGGAGTTCTCGCTGGTCAACGCCTGGTTCGAGAGCGTCTCGGGCCTCACGACCACCGGATCGACGATCCTGAACGATGTCGAAGCCCTGCCCCGCGGATTGCAGTTCTGGCGCATGTCGTCGACGTGGATCGGCGGTATGGGCGTGGTGATGTTCGCGCTGGTGGTCCTGCCGTCGATGGGGCGCAGCAAGATGATGCTCTCCAACGTGGAGCTTTCGACGATGGCCAAGGACAACTACCGCTACCGTTCGCAGATCATCGTGCAGATTCTGCTGGTGGTCTATGTGGGGCTTACCGTGCTGTCGACCGTGCTGCTCAAGATGGCGGGCATGAACTGGTTCGACGCCCTGTGCCACGCCATGTCGGCCTGCGCCACGAGCGGATTCTCGACCAAGAACGCCAGCATCGCCTATTTCAACAGCCCGGCGATCGACACGATCCTGATCTTCGCGATGGCCACGGCGGGCGTCCATTTCGGGCTGATCTACGCCACGGTGACGGGCAAGCGCAGCAACATCTTCCGCTCGGAGGTGACGCGCTGGTACTTCGGGATGCTGCTCGCGGGCGGCGTGCTGATCGCCGTCAGCCTCTTCGCCGCGGATATCTACCCCACGCTGACCGCGTCGTTCCGCTATGCGATGTTCCAGTTCGTGTCGGTGGTGACCACGACGGGTTTCGCCACGGCCGACTCCAACACGTGGACTTCGTTCGCCGTCATCCTGCTGATTTTCGGCTCGATCGTCTGCGCCTGCGCCGGGTCCACGGCCGGCGGCATCAAGGTCAACCGCCTGGTGCTGGCCGGGAAGATGATGCGCACGCGCCTGCGGCAGCAGCAGCATCCCAACGCCATCATCCGCATCCGCCTCGACGGCGTCATTCAGGAGAACGAGGCCCTGCACGCGGTGATGATCTTCATCGTCACCTACCTGATGTTCATACTCGCCGGCACGGTCTTCGGCACGATGCTCGGCGTCGATCTGACGACCAGTTTCACCGGGGCGGTGGCCTCGATGGGCAACGTCGGCCCCGGGTTCGGGGAGGTCGGCTCGATGGATAACTTCTCGGCGATGCCCGCGGCGTTCAAGGTTTCCAATTCGCTGCTGATGCTGCTGGGGCGTCTGGAGATTTTCGGACTCATACAGATTTTTTTCATTAAATGGTGGAGGTGACCCAAACTATGTTTCGCAGGATTCTCATATACGCGCTGGGTGCGGTTTTCCTGACCGCCGGCGGAGTGCGGGCGCAGCAGCCCGAGGTCGAAGCCCGCATTGCGGGGCTGGAGGGAAACGCCGAGTACATGTCGCTGCTCCGCGAGGATGCGCAGTTGCAGATACGCGAGGATTCGATCGTCAACGCCGTGGAGCGCATGCGCCGGCAGCTGCGCGAGGACCCGGGCAAGCGGCAGCAGTATTCGCAGGAGATTTTGCAGCTCGAAAGCAGGATTTTCGAAATCCGCAATGCCAAGGGACGCCTGATCGACCGTATCAACACCATCGAGCAGGAGTGGGTGCTGGCCAGCCTGAACGGCGCGGCGCAGCAGCCTGCGGCGTCTGCTGAAAAAAGCCCTGCGGAGGCGGTCCCCGACTCGCTGAAGGTCCGCAATCTGGTGGACAACCTCTATTTCCGCGAACACCTCCCGGCGGAGGATTATGCGGCCCTACGCGACGCGCAGCGGCAGGAGATGCGGGCCGTGGACTATGTCAACCGCTATTTCGCCAACCATGGCACGCTGACCGAGCTGGCCGAAACCTACGCCGCCGTGCAGACCGAGGCCGAGGCGATGGAGGTTTTCGAGCGTTACAACGCCTTGCAGGGCGTGAACCGCGCGCTGGCCGACTCGCTCGCCGCGACGTGGAACTCGATTTTCGACAACAAGAGCTACGCCTACGGCTATCTGCTCGACAAGATGGGCGAGGAGGAGGTGCTCGCCCGCGAGGAGGAGGCGCTTTCGGAGGCTTCGCGCCAGCTGTCGGCCTTGCAGGGCGAGACGGCTTCGGACGCCGTGGCGGACTATTTCCTGCGCAAGCGGGTCGTCGTCGACTACGAGGCCGCCGTGGCCGGAGTGCTGGCGCTGGACGCCGCACGCGATTCGCTGCGCGGCGTTGCGGCGCAGCTCGAATCCATCGACTACCGCCTGCCGAGGGTCGAAGTCGCCGAGCGTTACTTCCTCGACTACGACAGCGTGGCCTTCTCGTCGAAGCCGGTGTACTCCTACCAGAATCCCATTCCCGAGTGCCGGGTCTATGCCAACGGCACGATCTACCGCATCCTGCTCGGAACGTTCAACACCAAGCGCGCCGCCGCGACTTTCCGGGGCGCCTATCCGCTCTTCTACCTGATCAACGACGAGGGCAAGTGGTGCTACTATGCGGGCGGCTTCGCCACGCTGGCCGAGGCCGAGGCGGCGCAGGCGCTGCTGAAAAAGCGCGGGTTCGTGCGGCCCGAAATCGTGGTGTGGACCGACGGCGCGGCCCGCAACCTTTCGCTCGACCCCGAGGCGGCGAAAGTCACCTACCGCGTCGAGATCACCGGGACCGACGCCCTGTCGGACGAAGTGAAGGGGGTGATCGCCGCAACGGGCGAAGGCTACGAACTTTCGCGCGTGGGCAGCCAGCTCTTCGTCGTGGGGGCTTTCGACGACCGGGCCGTCGCCGACCGTCTGGCCGAGTCGATACGGCAAACGGATGCCGCACTGGAGGTAAAAGTCGCCGAAATCGCAGAATAAATCGGAATCCGGATGAAATTTATCGCAGAATTCGTCCGGATTCTGAATTTTTTACCTATCTTTATTGCAATATTCCACAAGCCTTATGGAGATGTTCTATATTGTACTGCTCGTTTTTTTCGGCCTGCTGTTTCTGGTGGCCGAATTGGTCCTGCTGCCCGGGGTGTCGATCGGAGCCGTGCTGGCGCTGGTCTGCTACGGCAGTTCGGTGTACCTCGCCTTCCGTGATTTCGGTCCCGTGACGGGGACTGTCGTCATCCTCGTCATTCTCGTATTGTCGGTCATCGCCACCGTTGTCTCGCTGCGGGCCAAGACCTGGCAGCGTTTCTCGCTCAAGCAGGAGATCCGGTCGTCGTCGATGCCCGTCATTCCGGCCGAGGAGTTGCAGGTCGGCGACCGGGGCGTGACCCTCTCGCGCCTCTCCCCGATGGGCAAGGTCGAGATCGGAGGCTGCACCTACGAAGCCAAGTCGCAGGGGGCCTATGTCGACCAGCAGCGAGATGTCGAGGTCGTGGGATTCGAGAATTTCAGCGTTATCGTAAAAACAATCAAATAAGCTAAATTATGGATTTTCAGGGTGGAATGATCGTGTTGATCGTCTTCGTGAGCCTTTTTGCGATCTGGCTCCTCTTCTATTTTATTCCGGTGGGACTGTGGTTCTCGGCCCTGGTGTCGGGCGTGCGTATCAGCCTGCTGCAACTGGTGCTGATGCGTTGGCGCAAGGTCCCGCCCTCGACCATCGTTTCGTCGATGATCGAGAGTACGAAAGCCGGACTGACCCTCAATCCCAACGAGCTGGAGGCCCACTACCTCGCGGGCGGCAACGTCACGAACGTGGTGCACGCGCTGGTTTCGGCCCAGAAGGCCAACATCATGCTGGATTTCAAGATGGCGACGGCCATCGACCTGGCGGGCCGCGACGTGTTCGAGGCCGTGCAGATGTCGGTCAACCCCAAGGTGATCAACACGCCTCCCGTGGCCGCCGTGGCCAAGGACGGCATCCAGCTGATCGCAAAGGCCCGCGTCACGGTGCGCGCCAACATCAAGCAGCTGGTCGGCGGCGCCGGCGAGGAGACCGTGCTGGCGCGTGTCGGCGAGGGCATCGTTTCGTCGATCGGCTCGGCCGCGTCGCATAAGATCGTGCTCGAAAATCCCGACTCCATTTCGCGCGTGGTGCTCGAAAAGGGCCTCGACGCCGGAACGGCCTTCGAAATCCTCTCGATCGACATTGCCGACATCGACGTGGGCAAGAACATCGGCGCCCAGTTGCAGATGGACCAGGCGCAGGCCGACAAGAACATCGCCCAGGCGAAAGCCGAGGAGCGGCGTGCGATGGCCGTGGCGCTCGAACAGGAGAACAAGGCCAAGGCGCAGGATGCCCGCGCCAAGGTGATTCTCGCCGAGGCCGAAGTGCCGCTGGCCATGGCCGAGGCGTTCCGCAACGGCAACCTGGGCATCATGGACTACTACAAGATGAAGAACATCATGGCCGACACGCAGATGCGCGAGACCATTGCCAAACCCGAAAAGAAATAGTTTTGACGGATTTGTTATCAGGGGGTGCGCGTCGTGCGCGCCCTTTTTTGTGAAAGATTCAGACAGTTATGAGAAAGTGCCTTTTGATTCTGTTTTTCGCTTTTGCCGCGGCGGGAGCCTCCGCTGCGCAGATCGACACGGTGGCAGTTTTCAGCGCGAAGATGCAGCGCGAAATTCCGGCGCTGGTCGTGGTTCCCGATGCCGGCGTCGGGCGGCGCATGCCCGTGCTCTACCTGCTGCATGGTTTCGGCGGTTCGTACACGACGTGGCAGAACATCACCGACCTGCGTCCGCTGGCCGACGCCTGCGGGATGATCGTCGTCTGCCCCGACGGCGCGAACAGTTGGTATTGGGACAGTCCCCTCGATCCGGCGTCGCAGTTTGAGACCTTCGTGGCGCAGGAACTGCCCGACTGGATCGACGCCCGCTACCTGACGATTCCTTCGCGCGAGGGCCGCGCCGTCACGGGCTTGAGCATGGGCGGTCACGGCGCGCTGTGGGTAGCGCTGCGTCACAAAGACCGTTTCGGGGCTGCGGGATCGACCTCGGGAGGCGTGGACATCCGGCCTTTCCCCGACTCGTGGGAGATGAAGAAACAGTTGGGTGAACTGAAAGACAATCCGGAACGCTGGGACGCGCATACGGTGATCCGTCAGGCCGCTTCGCTCCGGGACGGCGAGCTGGCGCTCATCTTCGACTGCGGTTATCAGGATTTCTTCTATCAGGTGAATCTGAACCTCCACGAACAGCTGATGCGGCAGGGCGTGGGGCACGATTTCCTGGTGCGTCCCGGTGCGCACAACGCGGCCTACTGGTCCGCGTCGCTCCCCTGCCAGATGCTTTTCTTTCAGCGCTGGTTCGCCCGGAATGCGCCCCAGCCGGCCGTGACGGCCTCGGGGCGGCGTGTGGTGTATATCGGCGACTCGATCACCGACGGTAATTGGGGCAAGGCCGACGGAAAACCGTCGTCGCAGCGCAATCTGTGGGATCGCAACCACCTTTTCGGCAGCGGGTATATGTATTTATGCGCCAGCTATTACCAGGGCTATTTCCCCGACCGCGACTACCGGTTCTTCAACCGCGGCGTGGGTGGTCATGCGTTGGGCGACCTTGCCGCCCGCTGGCAGGAGGATGTGATCGACCTGCGGCCCGACGTGCTGTCGGTGTTTGTCGGGACGAACGATGCGGAACGTCACCTTGGCAGGCTGCTGCGCGCCGACGATCCGAAAACGGTTCCCGACTTCGATTTTGCCGACTGGGAAAGGACCTATCGCGGCCTGCTCGATCAGGCCCGGCAGGCAAATCCTGCGTTGAAAATCGTACTGTGCACGCCCTTTGCCGCACCCTGCGGGAAGATCGTTGAAGGCGCATTGGGCGAATATTATCCCCTGCGGCAGCGGATACTGGCGCAATGCTGTGTGATCGTGGAGCGAATCGCAGCCGACTACGGCGCGACGCTCGTGCCCTTCCACCGGCTTATCGCCGATCTGGAAACGCGGCTGCCGAACGGCGATGCGACCTATTGGGTGTGGGACGGCATCCACCCCACGCCTGCCGGTCAGCGACTGATGGCCGATTGCTGGATCGGCACCGCGGCCCGGAACGGTGTTATGGAATGACAAAAGCGAGCCTTCGAAGGCTCGCTTTTGTTTGGCGCGGGGTCAGTAGACCTCCTCGGGCAGCGTTTCGCCGACCGGTTCGCCTTCGAGGTTGTCGCGCCACTTGATCGCCGCGTGCGTGCCGTCGCAGTAGGGTTTGTTGGCCGACTGGCCGCAGCGGCATGCGACCACGCGGTTGCGGATTTCGTAGGTATGGCCGTCTTCGCGCCGCAGGGGAATGCCGCCGCGAATCCACAGGCCGCCGCTGCTGCCGATGGTGACGTCTTCGATCAGCCCGAGACTCGGGGCGAACCGGAATTCGTAGGGGCTGCCCGTTTTTCGGTCCCAGGCCGTCAGCCGTCCGCCGGGGCACATCGACGCTTCGCGGATGGCCAGCTGGCGTGCTTCGGGATCGGCGGACCGCTCGGTGAGCGTCCACGCGTCGCCCCCGGGGTGGCAGAAGCGCGCGAAGACGCAGTATTTCGGATTGTCGGTCATCGTGAGGGTCCCGCCCTCGACGGTCTCGGCCTTGTCGAGCAGCGATTCGTCGGGTGCGGTGAGCCTCGGGTCCCAGGCCGCCGTTTCGTGGCTCCCGTCGCAGTAAGGTTTGCGTTTCGAGGCCCCGCAGCGGCAGAGCGCCGTAGGTTCCGCCTCGGTCGAGAAGCGCCGCCCTTCCTGGAAATACCAGCTTTCGTTCTGCTCGTTGGGCATGATGAACTGCTCGGCCAGCGGCGGGCGTCCGTAGACCAGGAAGGGGCCTTTTTCGGTCACGGTGATGCTGAAGCGCTCCTCGGCGGGAGAACTTCCCGTTTCGATTTTCAATTTCGACATACTATATGCGTTTCTGATTCGTTAGGGAATAGGCGGCAATAATTGTTCCCAAATGCAATTATTCGGACGGGCATGTGGCATTTATTCCGCTTTTTGGTATCTTTGGTGCCGTGACGGCACTTTCGGGAGGGGAAGTTTTGTTGAACCGCGCGCAATTCGGTTTTGTACCCGTCCGACTTTTTATTATCTTTGCCGTTGATTTTGAAACTGAAATAAGAAAAGAATGAGCTATATGAAAAGATTTGCAGGGTTGGTTTGCGCGGTTGCGGCCGTCGTTTTTTTTGCTTCGTGCAGCAAGGACAAGGAATCGGGAACGATCGCGTTCGATTCTCCGGCCGTTTTCCTCAATGCGGGCGACGCAGTGACGGTGGGTTTTTCGGCCTCCAACATCGAGAGTTTCTCGATAACGGGCAAACCCACGGGCTGGAGCGATCCCGTTATCGACGCGGCGAATCGCACCATTACGGTCGTCTCTCCCGAGAAGTTCGACGACGACAATGATGCCGTAAAGTCGGGTTCGGTGACCCTGACGGGCAAGGTGCACGGCGGATCGACGGCTTCGGCGACGCTTTTCGTGGGTGTGGTCGACACCGAGGATTTGAGCGGCAAGCCGGCCAACAGTTATCTGATCAACAAGAAGGAGACCAACTACCTGATCGACGCCATGTACAAGGGCGACGTGACCGAGCTGGCGACCTCTTCGGTCGATGTCGTCTGGCAGAGCCAGTCGAATCTGATCCAATACCTGGAGTTGAAAGACGGCAAGGCGTCGTTCTACGTGGCTGCCGACAGCGACGACGGGGACAAGATCAAGGAGGGCAACGCCGTGATCGGGGCCTACGACGCCGGCGGCACGCTGATCTGGAGCTGGCACGTATGGGCTGCGGACTACGATCCCGAAGCCGAGGGCGGTGCGGTCGATTTCAACGGCTATTCGATGATGACCCGCAACCTCGGGGCGCTGGCCGCCGACAACTCGTCGGTGGAGAACATCCTCGCCTCGTACGGACTTTATTACCAGTGGGGCCGTAAGGACCCCTTCATCGGCCCGAGTTCGTACAACGCCGCCAACGGCGCATCGGCCAGCATGTACAACGGCGGCGGCAGCCGCGTCTACCTGCAGACGGCCGCTTCGAGCGCCGAGACGGGTACGGTGGCTTACGCCGTGCAGCATCCGCTGACCTTCATCACGGGCGTCTCCGGTTCGGAGAACGACTGGCTGTGGAGCGCACATTCCGACGATTTGTGGTCCGCTTCGAAAAAGAGCGCCTACGATCCCTGTCCCTATGGCTGGCGGGTGGCTCCGTCGGCCGTGTTCGACGGTTTGAAACTTGTGGGAGCCCCCACGGCGGCGGATGCCGACAAATACGGCTGGGGCCTGACCGATCCGGAGCGGGGAACCTCGTCGCTGTTTATCGGCGCAGGACGCCGCCGTTACGACAACAGCACGATCCTGAACGTTTACAACCCCGTCACCGTGCGCAGCGTGGCCGAGGAGGCGCAGCCCTGGGAGGGCCTTTATTGGACCGCAGGGACGCTGTCGGGTACGAAATCCCCGGCTTTCCACTTCTGGTTCGAGAAGAAGACCACCGGCGGAGGCCTCGAAAACAACGTCCCCTATGCCCGTGCCAACGGCATGTCGGTGCGTTGCGTGAGGGTGCAATAGGGACATCCGGAAGAAACCGAACGACGGACCGGCCTTGATGCCGGTCCGTTTTCGTTTGGTATAACAGTTGCGGGGATAGCGGTACTAAAATCCCCGGCTATGAAAATCAAGACAGGAAAAGGCTCCGTTACGCTCGTCGTGCTGCTGGCAATCTGGTCCGTGTCGGCCATTGCGTCGCTGCCCGGACTGGCCGTCTCCCCTATTCTGGGCGATCTGAACAAGGTGTTTCCCAAGGTTACGGACCTCGAAATCCAGATGCTCACCTCGCTGCCGTCGCTGCTGATCATCCCCTTCGTGCTGCTCTCCGGAAAACTCTCCGAGGGGAGGGACAAACTCAAAATCCTGATCGTAGGACTTTCGATTTTCTTTTTGAGCGGCGTGGCCTGCCTGTTCGCCCGCAGCATGGCGTGGCTCATCGTCATCAGCTGCATCCTCGGTGTCGGCGCCGGCATGGTCATCCCCCTCTCGACGGGCCTGATCGTCGACTATTTCACGGGGGACAGCCGCGTCCGGCAGCTGGGGTACAGTTCGGCGATCAACAACCTCACGCTCGTCGTGGCGACCGCCGTGACGGGCTACCTGGCCGAGGTCAACTGGCATCTTCCGTTCCTGGTCTATACCCTGCCGGGCATCTCGCTCGCGCTGTCGTTCTTCCTCCGGCGCAGCCGCTCCACGCCCGAGCCGGAGCAGAGCATCCAGATGCGCCACAAACGGATCGACCGGGGCAAGCTCGTCGGACTGATGCTCTTTTACTTCTTCGCCACTTACGCCGTGCTGGCCATCGCCTTCTACGCCTCGTTTCTGGTCGACGACTACAAGATCAGCAGTTCGTTTTCGGGTGTGCTGATCTCGTTGTTCTTCCTGGCGATCATGCTTCCCGGGCTGTTTATCGACCGGATCATCCGCGCGCTGAAGCAGAACGTCAACCTCGTGTCGCTGGGGCTGGTCTGCGCGGGGCTGCTGTGCGTGGGGATCTTCCGTGACAAGACGATGCTCGTCGTCGGGGCGTTGCTCACGGGCTTCGGCTACGGGGTGATCCAGCCCGTCATCTACGACAAGGCGGCGACCATCGCTCCGCCCCGCTCGGCGACGCTCGCGCTGTCGTTCGTCATGGCGATGAACTACCTTGCGGTGATGATCTGCCCCTTCATCATGGACATGTTCCGCCATCTGTTCCACACCCACAGCGACCGTTTCCCGTTCTTCTTCAACGCCACGCTGGTGTTCGCGCTGGCCGCCGTCACCTGGTTCCGGCGCGGGAATTTCACGCTCGGACTCGACGAGTCGTATTACAAAAACTGACCGGAGGTCTTGCGGATAATATAAAAAGTTTTATTTTTGTGCTTAAAAGTCACAAAAATAAACCTGAATGATGAAAAGACAACTCCTTCTTGCGCTTCTGGCGGCGGGCCTCGCCGCTGCACCCGGCTGTGCCGATAAGCGGGATGCGGTTCCCGGCATCCGGATCACGCCGTCGATCAAAACCCGCGTCACGGGGCTTCATTTCGATACGGGCGACTGTATCGGTCTGACCGTCACGAAGAACGGCTCGGATTACGTCCGGAACCACCAGATGACCTACGACGGCTCGGCCTTCACGGCTTCCGGCCTGCTGTGGTACAACGACCTGAACGAAACCTCGACGCTCACGGCCTATTTCCCCTATTCGGCGTCGGGCGTTCCCGACGAGTTCTCCGTGGCGCGGGATCAGAGTGCGGGCTGCGCCTCCTCGGACCTGCTGGGGGCCGTGGCGAAGAACGTGACGCCCACGGGCGCGCCCGTCGGGATGCTGTTCTATCACCTGATGTCACAGCTGACCATCGTCATTACCAACAATTCCGATGCTGCGGTTTCGGGCGTCGCCGTGGGCGGATTCGTCCCGACGGCCTCGGTGGATCTCTCCGTGCCGACGGCTTCGGCGAAAGCCGGCGTGGCGGCCGCTGAAATCGAAACCTTCGAAGTGACGCCCGACGCCTCCTACCGTGCGATTCTCGTGCCGCAGCAGGGGGCGCTGACCGTCACGGTCTCCACGCGCGATGGCAAGAGCCGCAGCAAGACCCTCTCTTCGGCGACGCTCGAAAGCGGCCGAAGGTACGACATGTCGGTGCTCGTCACCAACATCGACATCGAGCTGAAGCTGAGCGGCGAGGTCAGCGACTGGGAAGACGGCGGTTCGCTCGGCGAGGGTGACGGCGGGGAGGCTTCCGAACTGGAATACGGCGGCGATACCTACCGCACGGCGAAGATCGGCGGACAGGTATGGATGGCCGAGAACCTGCGCTACCAGCCTGCGGGTACGGAGATCGGCGATGGCGTATGGTATCCCGAGGAGGGGCTTTCCGCGGTGGCGGAAAAAGGGCTGCTGTATGATTATAAGACGGCGACGGGCGGCGCCACGGTCTGGTCCGGGACTCCGCTGCGGGGCATCTGTCCCGAGGGCTGGCACGTTCCCGCATTGGCCGAACTCGAAGCGCTCCTTGCCGCCGGGCCTGCGGCCGGATTTTTCAGGTGCGCCGGATACTGGATCGTGAACGGTACGTCGAACAGGTACGGAGACGCCGACAAAGGTTATCTGATAAGCTGCGAGGCCACGGCCGAGCGGAGCGGCTGCCTGGTTTACAGCACCACGACCGATCCGGTGACCGGCGAGGTTCCGCTCGGATACGGCCTGTCGGTCCGCTGCGTGAAAGACGACGCCGTGCGGTAGGCAATGAAAAAGGTCCCTTGTCAAGGGACCTTTTTCTGTTTAATCGCGGTTCAGGAAGAAGATCGGGATGTTCGCCAGGAAGACGTCCCTGCCCGAAAGCTGCGATCTTTTTTCGAGCAGTTCACGCAGCGGAATCTCGCCGATCACGTAGTTGCTCTCCTCGCTGATGAACTGTTCGTGAATCTTCGAGAAGTTCAGAATGCCCTGCACGTCGGTCTCCTTGTAGCGGGCGTAGATTTTCAGCGTGATGTCGGTCGTGTAGTCGGGTTTCTCGATGTAGTTCATCTTCTTGTACTCGTAGCGGTAGTTGTTCAGCCGCGCCATGATGTCGCTCAGGATCGACGACGCCGTGGGCAGGCTGCCCGCGCCCTTGCCGAACATGAACTGCCGGTCGTAGCATTCGCCGCGGATCACCACGCCGTTGTACTCGTCGTCGACGCTGTAAATGTACTTGGCGGGCGTCACGAACTCCGGCATGACGAACATCGTGAAATGTTCGTCGCTCACCTTGACGACCTGCGCCACCAGCTTGATCTTCACGTTTTTCTCACGGGCGTACTGAATGTCCGAATCGTGGATCGTCGAGATGCCGTAGGTGAAGATGCGCTCCGGGGCGACGTAGGTTCCCAGCGCATGCACGGTGATGATCACCAGCTTGAACAGCGAGTCGTAGCCCTCGATGTCGAACGAGGGGTCGCTTTCGGCGAAGCCCAGCGCCTGCGCCTGCGCGAGGGCGTTGGCGTAGGAGTCCTTGTGGTCGAAGACGCGCGAGAGGATGTAGTTCGACGAGCCGTTCAGAATGCCCTTGACCTCCAGCAGCAGGTCGTTGTCGTAGTACTCTTCGAGGTTGCGGATCACGGGGATCGAGCCGCACGACGAAGCGTCGTAGAGCAGCGCCACGTTGCGGGTTTTCTGAATCTCGATCAGCTCGGGAAGGTGTTTGGCGAGCATCGTCTTGCTGCCCGACACGACCGGGATGCCGCGCAGCATGGCCCGTTTGACGATGTTGTAGGCGGCATCGGCATCGTCGATGACCTCCACCACGAGGTTGATGTTCTGGTTGTCGAGGATGTCGTCGACCGAGGTGGTGAACAGCGAAGGGTCGACTTCGATCTTGCGCGGCTTTTTGGGGTCGCGGACGCAGATTTTCACGATTTCGGCGTGGGCGTTCTTCGATTTGCGCACCACTTCGTAGATGCCCTGTCCGACGACGCCGAATCCGAACAGTCCGATTTTGATTTTGGTCATGGGGTATCCGGTTTTTAATTGTTCATAAAAGGCAGCAGTATGTCGTTCAACTGTTCGTGTTCGACGAGGAATCCGTCGTGGCCGAACGGCGAGTCGATTTCGTGGTACGCGCTGCCGGGGATCATGGCGTGCAGGCTGCGCATCTCGGCGGGCGTGAAGATGATGTCGGTCGTGATGCCGACCACCAGCGTCCGGGCCGTGATGCTGCGGAGCGCCTGCTCCAGTCCGCCCCGCCCGCGGCCCGCGTCGTGCGTGTCGAAGGCGTCGAGGATCGCGTAATAGGAGTAGGCGTTGTAACGGCGGCGGAGTTTTTCGCCCTGGTATTGCTGGTAGGTGCACGCCCGGTGCACGGCGGGGCGCTCCTCGCGGTCCTGCTGGGTGAGGTTGTAGCCTTCGGGACCGCGGTAGCTCAGCAGGCCGATGGCCCGGGCCGCCGCCAGTCCTTTCATTCCGGCGTCGTCGCGCGGCTGGCCGAAAGTCGTGTCGGCCTCGATGGCCATGCGCTGCGTTTCGTCGATGGCGATGGCCCAGGGCGAAGCCTTGGCCGCGGTGGCGATCAGCACGAGCCGTTCGATCCGCTCCGGTTCCGAAACGGCCCACTCGACGGCCTGGAAACCTCCGACCGAGCTGCCCACCAGCGTCCCGATGCGCCCGATGCCGAGCGCGTCGGCCAGCAGCCGGTGCGCCCGCACGATGTCGCGGATCGTGAAGGGCGGAAAATCCTTGTACCAGGGCCGCCCCGTGGCGGGATTCACGTGCAGCGGCCCCGTCGTGCCGTAGTGCGAGCCGATGATGTTGGCGCAGACGACGAAATGGCGCGCGGGGTCGAGGAACCGTCCCGCCTCGACCGTGTGGGGCCACCAGTCGGCGACGTCCGAATTGGCCGTCAGCGCGTGGCACACCCATGCCACGTTGTCCTTGGCGGCGTTCAGCGTGCCGTAGGTGTGGTAGGCGATCCGCAGCTCGGGCAGCGTATGGCCCGTTTCGAGTTCGAACGGTCCGGGAGCTATGTAAATCTGCGGTTCCATTATCCGATTTGTGCGAAAGCCTGTTCGAAATCCTCGATGAGGTCGTCGGCGTTTTCAAGTCCCAGCGAGATGCGCAGCAGCGTGGGCGTGACGCCTGCCGCCGTAAGGTCGGCGTCGCTCAACTGTTTGTGGGTCGTCGACGCCGGATGGGTCACGACGGTGATCGAGTCGCCGATCATGGTCATGTTGGCCGCCAGGCGGAGCGATTCGACGAAGCGCACGGTGCTTTCGAGCGTGCCCTTGAGTTCGACGGTGAAGACCGCCGATGAGCCGTAGCGGTAGTATTTGCGGGCGTTTTCATGGCTCGGGTGCGTGTCGAATCCCACGAAGCTGACCCGCTCGACCTTCGGGTGGCTGCGGCAGTATTCGGCCAGTTTCCAGGTGGATTCCACCTGATGCTTCACGCGCAGCGAGAGGGTCTCCAGCCCGATCATCATCAGGTAGGAGTCGAACGGCGAGGGGCAGCATCCCAGGTCGCGCAGCCCGTCGACGCGGCATTTGACGATGAAGGCCGCCGGACCGAACGCCTCGTGTAAATTAAGCCCGTGATACCCTTCCGAAGGTCCGTCGATCTGCGGGAATTTGCCGTTCGCCCAGTTGTAGTTGCCGCCGTCGACGATCACGCCGCCCATGGCCGTCCCGTGGCCGTTGATCCACTTCGTCGCGGAGTCCACGACGATGTTCGCGCCCCACTCGAACGGGTTGCAGAGGTAGCCCGCCGCACCGAACGTGTTGTCGACGATGAACGGAATGTCGCGCCGCCGGGCCAGTTTGCCCAGCGCCTCCAGGTCGGGGACCGCGCAGGTGGGATTGCCCATGCTCTCGGCGTAGAGCGCCTTGGTGCGGCTGTCGATCAGCGTCTCGAAATCCTCGGGACGCTCGCTCGGGGCGATGCGGCAGTCGATGCCGAGCCGGCGCAGCGACGTGCGGAACTGGTTGTAGGTGCCTCCGTAGAGGAACGGCGAGGCGACGATGTTGTCCCCTTCGGCCGCCAGCGAAAGCACGGCGATCAGGATGGCCGACATGCCCGACGAGACGGCGAGCGCCCCCACAGCCCCGTACAGGGCGGCGATACGCTGTTCGTAGGCCGTCGTGGTGGGGTTTTGCAGGCGCGTATAGATGTTGCCGCCTTCGCTCAACTCGAAGAGCCTTGCGGCGTGGTCGCAGTTTTTGAACCGATAGGCCGCCGTGGGATAGATCGCCACGCCCCGGGCGCCGGTGGGTTCGTCGGGTTGCAGGCCCGCATGAATCTGGAGGGTTTCGAAACGGTACTTTTTTGAATCCATGGTATGTTATATCTGTCGTTAAAAAATCCGATAAAAAAATCCGACCTCTACGAAGCCGGATTGTGTCATTTTCAGTGCATGAAGGAGCTACACCCGGCGAAAACGGTTGCACATGCACATGGACATCATCATCGTTCCGCGGTGTTCTCCGCGGCGCCGACAGTCGTATGTTGCAGGGCTGGTCATTCGCTTCTGTTGCTCTTACGGTGCAAATATAGGAAATTTTTTCGGAAATCCTCTTTTTCGGCCGGAATTTTGTTTTGCGTGAAAAATGGGCTTTTTTGTCATATAAATGAGCGGAATTTTGTAGTTGAGAAAATTATACTTATATTTGTCGCGAAGACAGAATGCATCACACTTTTAGAGAATTACGATATGAAAAAACTTTGCACGGCTTTGATGGCGGTGGCTGTTGTCGCTTCCTCCTGCCAGAAGGATCTGGGCGGAAGCCCTGACAGTCCGGTTGTGCCGGGGGCTGTTCCCGCCGATTTCGACTGGAAAACGACCCGGAACGTGACCGTTTCGGTGTCGGCGCCCGTCGTGGAAGGCACGACGCCACCCTATGCCGTGATCCGCATTTACTCCTCGCCGATCCTTTCGGCGGAGAATCTGGCGGCCCGGGGCGTGGCGAAATCCGCTATGCCTTTCCGGTCGGCGTTCACGCTGCCCGCCGGGACCGAAAACCTCTATGTCCAGACCACCCTGCCCGACGGCACGAAGTCGGTGAAGATGGTCGGGGCGCACGGCACGGTCGCCGTGACGGGCGCTTCGATGAAGGCTGCCGCTGCGCCGAAGATGCGTCTGGCGGCGAACGCCCGGGTCGGGAGTTCGATGCCCGATTATCCGAAAATGGAGGCGCCCGATGCGGCGTCGTTCGATTCCAAAGCCGTGATCACCGCGATCGAGAGCGGCAAGAGCTACCAGCTGGGAGCCAGTTGGGCTTTTTACGCCGCTCCCGAATACCTGATCCCTGCCGGGGCGGAGGTTGCGGGCGAATTGGATCTCAACGGCGGGTTCAGCCCCTATCAGGCCCCGATCCTCTATGTCGCCGGCAAACTGACGCTTTCGTCGCTCAACATCGGACGGGCCAAACTGGCTGTATTGCCGGGCGGCGAGGTGAAGATCGGGACCCTGAAAATTCAGCCTTCCGCTGCCGACGGGGCTGCGGTCTACGTCTTTGCCGATGGCAAGCTGTCCGTCGGGAAACCCAATGTCAGCGGCAAATGCATCGTAAACAACGGTACGTTGACGGTCGATGGCAGCCTCGACATGAATAACGGTCTGACTGTCTACAACACGGCGACGGGCGTGCTGACCGTGACCGACGAGATGAAGGTTTCGAACTCCGCGCGGATCTACAACGACGGCGCCGTTACGGTCGACGACCTGAAGATCAATTCCGACGGCGAGTTCCACAACTGCGAGAACGCCCTGCTCGTCGTTCACGATGAGTGCGGGTTGGAGCGCAATACGGCCATTTACCAGCGGGGCCGGGCTTCGATCGAAGAGATGACCGCCCGCGGTACGATCTGGGTGAACTGCCACACTTCGGTGAACGAGCTGGAGGCCCAGGGGGCGGAGTTCAATTTCAGCGCGAATGCCGGACTCGATGCCGGACGGGTCGAATTCAACAATACGAACGTGTCGATGGCCCGAGGCGCGATCTTCACGATGGAGGAGTACAACGCTGACGAAAAGGGCGGCGGGAACAGATTCACGTTTACCGGCGACGCCGATCCAAGGGCCGTGGTCCTGATTTCGGAGAAGGCGTATACCCGCAAAGGGCATGAAACCTATTTCTCGGGAGCGATCGAGGTCGTTTATGACAACGACCGGGATAAGGATTACACGATCCGGAAGGATTATCTGACCGACGGAGCCGTGATGTCGGCGTCGCAGACGACGATCATCACAGAAAACGGCTGCAACGGCGGCAAGGACCCCGTAAATCCCGATCCGGAGCCGGAACCCGACGAGTATGCGAACGTTCCCGGACGTACCTATACTTATTGCTTCGAGGACAACTGGCCGTGGCTGGGCGATTACGACATGAACGACGTGGTCATCGTGAGCCGTATCGACCGTATGATGTCGAAGGATGGCGGCAAGGTCTCGGCTCTTACGATCAACTGGGAACTGCGTGCTGCGGGGACCACCTACGACATCGCCGGAGCCGTGCAGATGGACAAGGTGCAGACGTCGGACGTGGCCGGCGTCGTCTCGTCGCACGAGGGCTTCGGCAGCGGTGCGTTCGCTTCGCGGGGACTTGACGCCGACAGCCCCTGTGCCGTGATTCCGTTCTTCAACAGGACGGAGGAGCTGTTGAGCGCCTCGAACACCTGGAAGGGACAGCCCGCCGCCGCAATCCGGAAACACACCACGACGGTGACCTTCTCGCAGCCGGTGGACATCGCCTCGGTACTGGATTCGGAGATGAACTTCTTCATCGCGCCGAAGCAGCGCACCAGCGAGATTCACATGCCGGGCTATGCGCCGACCGCTTCGGGGATTATCGGCAAGGGTTCGTTCCTGCCTTCGGACCCCTACAAGTTCTTCGTGACGGAGGGCGACCAGACCAAGAACAACTACATGATGTGGGCGCTGATGATTCCGGGCGAGTTCCGCTACCCTGCCGAGGCGAACGACATCCGCGGCGTCTACGAACACTTCATGGCATGGGCCTCCTCCAACGGCGCGGAGCACGCGGAGTGGTATCTGGAGAGCGCCGATGCCGGTAGGATCTATTGAGAGAACGACCTGTTATGGGAAGAGGCTGCGAACGATTCGCAGCCTTTTTCGCATCCGGAAGATGCCGGCGGACCGAGGGCTGCGCGGGTATCGAGGACGGCCGGGCCGTGCGGGGCTTCCGTAGGCCCGGGGACCACAGGCTTTGAAACTCCGCGGAACCCGCGGCTTCGCTTCGCAGAGGTCTGCGGGCCTCGGGCGTCCGGCGGCCATGTCGTTTCCGGGCGTAAAAAAGCCCCGCAGTTCGGCTGCGGGGCTTTTTTACAGGCGTATTGCGAAACTCACGGTTTGCGGTCGATCAGTTCGATGCCCTTCCGGGTCCCCGCGCCGCGGAGTATCGTCCGGCAGAAGAGCCGGAGTTCCTCGCGGACCGTGCCGTTCAGGCGCAGGTCGAGGATCGTGTTCATCAACTGTTCGGCAAATGCCGGGGCGTCGATTTCGGGCAGCAGAAGCTGTTCCTGGCGACAGGTTTCGAGGTAGTCGGTCAGTTCCCTGCGCCAGAATTCCCGGTGCTCGTCGTAGTGCTCCGCGAAGATGATCTTGCGGCTGATGTCCGACAGGAAACGGTGGTCTACCGTATAGAGGTTGTCGATGTATTCGTTCGTCAGCCGGAGCACCTTTTGCAGCGGATTGCCGCCGCGCCGTTTGCGGCAGGCGACGATGCGTTCCCGCTGCTGGTGGCTCATGGCGTCGAGGCATGCGCTTACGAGGTCATTCTTGTCGGTGAACATTTCGTACAGGGTGCGTTTCGAGATTCCCAGCGTCTGCGCGATCTCATCGACCCGGACGGCACGGATGCCGTTCCGGGCGATAAGCTCCTGCGTAGCGTGGATGATCTCCTCTTTGGTCACTCCCCGTTTCATTATTTTTCCTCCGTAATGTCACGTCCGCCGCCGAGAGCCTGGTAGAGGTTCACGGTTCCCTGGATTTCGTCGAAACGGTCTGCGATCTGCGACAGCTGTGCCGAAAGCAGCGACTGCTGGGCGGTCAGCACTTCGAGGTAGGTGGTCGAGCCGTGCTGCATCAGCAGTTCGGTCGACTCCACGGCGCGCTCCAGCGCTTCGATCTGCCGCTCGCGGAGGTCCGCCTTGGCGCGGGCCGACTGGCACTGCGTGAGGGCGTTGTTGACCTCGGCGCCTGCGTTGAGCAGCGTCTGCTGGAACGACAGCTTCGATTCCTCCTGCTGCGCCTTGGCGATCTTCACGCGGGCACGGTTGGCGTTGGCGTTGAAGATCGGCTGCAGGAGCGATCCTGCGGCGTTCCAGATCAGCTTGCCGGGATTGACGATGCCTGCGCCGCTGTTGTTGGTCCAGCCCACTGTGCCGCTCAGCGTGATCGAGGGGTAGAGGGCCGAACGGGCGCTCGCCGTGGCGTAGTACGACTGCATGAGCGAATACTCGGCCGAACGTACGTCGGGACGGTTCGAAAGCATCAGCAGGGGTACGCCGACCGTCAGGTCGTCGGGCAGCTGCTGGTTTTCGAGACGTCCGCGTGCGATGGTGTGCGGAACCTCTCCCAGCAGCGAGCAGAGCGAATTCTCGGCCTGCGTACGCTGGTAGCCCAGGTCGTGCAGCGATGCCTCGATGGCCAGCGTGTTGGCCTCGTACTGGGCCACTCCGGCCTCGTTGGCGTAGCCCGCCTCTTTCAGGGCGCGCATCGCCTCGACGCTCTGGCGCCATTTGGCGGCCGTCTCCTCCGTCACCTCGTACTGGCTGTCGAGCATCAGCAGCGTGTAGTAGAGATTGGCCACGCCCGAGATCAGCTGCGTCTTCACGGCCTGCTTGTACTCCTTGCTCTGGGCGTAGAGCGCCTTGGCCTTGCGCTTGGCGTTGGTCAGTCCGTTGAAGATGTCGATCTGCCAGCTGGCCGTCACGGGAATCGAATAGGTTTTCGCCGTCGGTCCGCCGTCGAAGCTGCTCAAGCTGCCCTGCGGGGCGAAGTTGAACGACGGCAGGTAGGCCAGACGCGCCGATTTAAGTGTCGCCTCGGCCTCCTTCACGCGCCAGCCTGCCGACAGCAGGTCGGTGTTGTTCTCCAGCGCAAGCGCGATAAGCGCCTGCAACTGGGGATCGGTGAACATTTCCTGCCAGCGGATGTCGCCCAGGGTGGTCGTGTCGGCGGTCTCCGCCGATCCGTACAGCCCTGCGGTCGTCACCTCGGGACGGGTATAGGGTTTGTAGATGCCGCAGCCGGTCAGCGCCGCCGCGGCGCATATAATCAGGATCTTTTTCATGTGTTACTCCTCTTCTTTCTCGTTTTTACACTCTTCCAGTTCGGCGCGCACGGCCCACTGCGGATCGGGATCGAATTCCAGGGGCTTGACTTTCTCCTGCAACGTCTGGAAGACGATGAACAGCGTCGGCACGAGGAACAGCAGCGCCAGCGTACCTACGATCATACCGCCGATGACACCTGCACCGAGGGTCGAGTTGCCGTTTGCGCCTACGCCGTGCGAGAGCACCAGCGGGATCATACCGAACACGCAGGTGAGGACGGTCATCAGAATGGGACGCAGACGGGCTTTGGCGGCCGACACGGCGGCCTGCGAGAGGCTCATGCCCGCGGCGCGGCGGTCGGCGGCGTACTCCGTGATCAGGATGGCCGTTTTCGACAACAGACCGATCAGCATGATGATACCCGTCTGGAGGTAGATGTTGTTCTCCAGTCCCATCATCTTGGCGAGCAGGAACGAACCCATCAGACCGCACGGAACCGACAGAATGACGGCGAACGGAATGAGGAAACTCTCGTACAGCGCGCTCAGGATGAGGTAGATCAGCAGGATACAGATACCGAAGATGATGACCGTGTTGCTGCCCGTCTGGGCCTCCTCGCGCGTGATGCCGTCGAACTCGTAACCGTAGCCCTTCGGAAGCACCTGCGCGGCCGTTTCCTGAATGGCCCGGATGGCGTCGCCCGACGAATAACCGTCGGCGGCCGTACCGTTCACGGCGATCGAACTGTACATGTTGAAGCGGTTCAGCACCTCGGAGCTGTAAACCCTCGTCAGGTTCACGAACTGGCCCAGGGGAGCCATCTCGCCGCTGCTCGAACGCACGTAGACGTTGTTGAGCGACTCGGTGTCGAGACGGTATTTCGGGTCGGCCTGCAACGTCACGTAGTACATCTTCGAGAACCGGTTGATGTTCGAAACGTACTGGCCGCCGTAGTAGCCCGCCAGCGTCGAGAGGATCGAGGTCGGCGAAACGCCGGCACGTTTGGCCTTCGCCGCGTCGATGTCCACCATGTACTGCGGGAAGTTGATGTTGAAGGTCGAGTATGCGCGGGCGATCTCCGGACGCTGGTTCAGCGCGCCGATGAATTGCAGGTAAATATTGTAGAATTCAGTCAGGTCGCCGCCGGTCTTGTCCTGCAGGTGCATGGAGAAACCGGTCGAGGTTCCGTAACCCGAGATCATCGGCGGAGCCACGGCGAAGATCTGTGCGTCCTTGATGTCGGCGGTGCGGCCGTAAATCTGTCCGATGACGGCGTTCACGTCATCCTCCTTGTTCGGACGCTCGTCCCAGTCCTTGAGTTTGATGATGGCCATACCGTACGACGAACCCTGTCCGGCGATCATGCCGTAACCTGCCACCTGCATGTAGTCGCGAATCTGCGGAATGCCGCTGATGCGCTGCGAAACCTGCTCCATGACCTTGTGGGTCTCGGCGAGCGAGGAACCCGGGGCCGTGGTGACGTTGACCATGATCGTACCCTGGTCCTCGTCGGGAACCAGACCCGTCTTGGTGGTGTTCATCAGCAGAACCAGCGCCGCGATGGCCAGACCGAGCGTCGACCACATCAGCCACTTGTGCTTGATGAAGAGCATCACGCCGTGCTTGTACTTGTTGACCAAGGCTCCGAATGCCGTGTTGAAGGCCTTGCGGAAACGCGCTGCGAAGTTGTCGCGCATCTCGCCGTTCTCGTCGAGGTACGGCTTCAGGATCATGGCGCAGAGCGCCGGCGACAGCGTAAGGGCGTTGATGGCCGAAAGACCCACGGCCACGGCCATCGTGATACCGAACTGCGTGTAGAAGACGCCCGACGTTCCGCCCATCATGGCGACGGGGATGAACACGGCCATGAAGACCAGCGTCGAGGTCACGATGGCCGACGTGATACCCGACATGGCGTCGATGGTCGCCATGTAGGAGGATTTGTAGCCCGCGTCGAAGCGTGCCTGCACGGCTTCGACGACGATGATGGCGTCGTCGACGACCGTACCGATCGCAAGAACCAGCGCGAAGAGGGTCAGCAGGTTGATCGAGAATCCGGCGAATGCGAGGAAACCGAAGGTTCCGATCAGCGCCACGAGAATCGACACCGTGGGGATGAGCGTCGAGCGGATGTCCTGCAGGAAGACGTACACGACCAGGATCACGAGGAGGATGGCCTCGAACAGGGTCTTGACCACCTCTTTCATCGAGGCGTAGAGGAAGTCGTTCACGCTCTGGAGGTGTGCGACGGCGATGCCTTTCGGCAGTTCGGCCTGCACTTCGTCGAGCAGGGCGTTGACGTCGTTCACGACCTGCGTGGCGTTCGAACCGGCCGTCTGGAAGATCATCGTGCTGACGCCCGGATGGCCGTTGGTGTAACCTTTGTAAGCGTAGGATTCGCTGCCCAGTTCGATGTCGGCGATGTCCTTCAGACGCAGGAGCGTGCCGTCGGGCTTCGAGAGCAGCACGATTTCACCGAATTCTTCGGGCGTCTGGTGGCGTCCGCGGTATTTCATCGTGTACTGGAACGTGTTCTGGGAGTTCTCGCCCAGCGTACCGGTCGCCGACTCGATGTTCTGTTCGGCCAGCGCCGCCGTCACGTCCGACGGGATGAGCTTGTACTGGGCCATTACGTCGGGCTTCAGCCAGACGCGCATCGAGTAGTCGGCGCCGAGGGTGAACACCTCGCCGACGCCGCGGATACGCTGGATACGCGGCTCGACGTTGATCTTCAGGTAGTTCGACAGGAAGGTCTCGTCGTAGGAGTCGTCGGGGCTGTACAGCGAGAAGATCTTGACCATCGAGGTCTGGCGTTTCATGGTCGTCACACCGATCTGCGTGACCTCGGAAGGAAGCTGGCCGGTGGCGCGCGACACTTTGTTCTGCACGTTGACGGCCGCCATGTCGGCGTTGGTTCCCTGGCGGAAATAGACCGTCACGGAGGCGCTGCCGACGGCTGCGCTGGAGGTCATGTAGGTCATGTCCTCCACACCGTTGATGGCCTGTTCGAGCGGTACGATGACCGACTTCTGAATCGTTTCGGCGCTGGCTCCCGGATAGGAGGCGCGCACCATGACCGTCGGGGGCGCGATGTCGGGATACTGCTCGACGGGCAGTGTCGCCAGACCGATCAGACCGGCGATTACGATTACGATTGATATGACCGACGCCAATACGGGTCGTTCTATGAAATGCTTGAGTGTCATAGGTTATTCCTCCTTCTCGGTTTGGGTTTGAGCGGCGGACTCGTCGGTTGCGGGAGCTGCGGCAGCGGCTGCTGCGGCCTGACCCTTCGGAACGATGGGCGTGCCTTCGCGCAGCAGACCCACGCCTTCGGCAACGATCACGTCGCCCGGCACGAGTCCCGCGCGTGCTATATACTCGCGGCCGTTCGAGATCTTCTCGACGTCGATCATCGCCGAAGCGGCCTTGCCGTCCACCACTTTATATACATATACTTTGTCCTGGAGTTCGAACGTCGCGGCCTGCGGAACGGCGATGCAATCCTTGTAGATGCTCGGCAGGATGACGTTGCCCGCGCCGCCGCTGTGCAGCAGCCCGTTCGGGTTGGGGAACGCCGCGCGCAGCGACACGCTGCCCGTCGAGGTGTCGATGACGCCGCTGATCGACTCCACGCGGCCCGTCTGGTCGTAGGTCGAACCGTCGCTGAGCTGCAACTGTACGCCCGGCATGCTCTTGAGCGTTTCGGCGATCGAGCCGTACTGGCGTGTCAGGGCCAGGAGCTGGTTTTCGGTCATCGAGAAGTAGACGTACATCTCCGAGTTGTCCGACACGGTGGTCAGCGGCTGCGGGATCGAAGCGCTCACCAGCGCGCCGACGCGGTACGGCAGCGTTCCCACCACGCCGTCGGTCGGAGCCTTCACGACCGTGTAGGAGAGGTTGTTGGCGGCGTTCACGCGCTGTGCCTCGGCCTGTGCGAGCTGGGCCTTGGCCGTCAGCAGGTTGTTGTTGGCCGTCGAGAGGTCGAACTGCGAAACGACGTTGCGGGCGAAAAGCTCCTTCTTGCTGTCGTAGGTGAGCTGTGCGGTGGCCACGCCGGCTTTGGCGGCCTCGACGTTGGCTTCGGCGGTCTGCAAGGCGGCTTTGTAGGGAACCTGGTCGATGATGAAAAGGGTCTGTCCCTTGGCGACTTTCTGACCTTCGTTGACGCAGAGCTGTGAGATCGTTCCCGAAACCTGCGGATAGATTGCGATGTCCTGACGGCCGCGGATCGTCGCCGAGTAGTTGCTCGGGATTTCCCGGTCGGTGGTGGCGATGGTCATTACGGCGTATTCGCCGGGGCCCATTGTCATCGGAGCCTGTTTGCATCCGACGGCCGCCATGCAGCATGCCAAAACGGCAGCTTTCACAAATGTTTGCTTCATAACAATTCCTTTAACTGATTGGACTAAAAAACTTTTTCAGGTGCAAAAGTATTTTAAAAACGGTATCAATGTCCCCTTTATTGCGAACAGAATTGGTACTTTTCGGAATAAAAATGGAACATTTATCGAAAATTTCATTATTTTTGTTCGAAAAAAGAATTGTATGCCACAGGTCAATCCGCTAATCACCACTCCCGAGGAGCAATTTGTTGTGGGCGAATCCGATTTCGCCTTTTTCGGCAATTACGCCTGCCGTGTGGAAGGAGGTGCGATTCTCTTCTGTCGCAGCGGCAGCGCCGACGCCACCGTCAACCAGTACCAGGGACAGGTGCGCCGCAATACGATGGTGCTGCTGCTGCCCGGATCTATCTTCATGCTCACCGACCGCACGGAGAATTTCAGGGCGGCCTACTGCTCGTTTTCGCGGGATCTCTTTTCCGAGGCGGCCTTCCGGATGGACCCTGCGTTTTTCCACGCCCTGCGTGAGCGTCCGATCTCCCACCCGCCCCAGCGGATCGTCGAGGGGGCTTCGATCTGGCTCCAGATGGCGGCCTACACCTACCGCGACCGCGGCAACGTGTTCCGCAATACGATCATCAAGAACCGTTTGCAGAATCTGCTGCTGGAGAGTTACGACAAGATGCAGCGTTTCGCAGCCCGGCAGCACCGCGTGCCGGAGACGACCACGCGGCAGTCGGAGCTGTTCCACCGTTTCGTCGCTCTCGTGCACGAGCATTGCGCCCAGGAGCGCGAAGTGTCGTTTTACGCCGACAAACTCTGCATTTCGACCCGTTACCTGTCGACCATCGTGCGCAGCGTGGCGCACAGTTCGGCCAAGGAGTTCATCGACCGTTCGGTGATGCTGGAGATCAAGATGATGCTCCAGTCGACCGACCTTTCGGTGCAGGAGATCGCCTACCGGCTCCGGTTTCCCGACCAGTCCTACCTCGGGCGTTTTTTCAAGAAGCACGCGGGGGAATCGCCCACCGAGTACCGCAACAACAAAAAATAGGTATCCGGGTTTCGGATTTTTGTCCGCTCCGGGCGGTAAATTCTGCGTCCGGGACGGTTTGTGTCCCTGCGTAGTCCGGCCCGCAGCAGCCGGAACGCTTTGAACGGGCTTCGCCGCATGCCCTGAACGGGTGCGCCCGCTTCGCATTTCTGTCCTACCTCTGTACCATTCGGTCCGAATCCGCGCTCCGCCTCCCGTGCCGGGAACAACCTCCCGGATTTTTCGGTAACTTTTAGGCCGTAAACGGGACCTGATTGGACCCGGAATTGCACGGGATTCGTAAAATGACCAAAACACAGCGATTATGAGCAAGACAGTTGAAATTTTAGGGGAGCAGGCCGGCTACTACCTCTCCCACGTATGCCGCACCATCGACAAAAAGTCGTTGTACCTGCCGGGACCCGACACCGTGGACCGCATCTGGGCCGAATCCGACCGCAGCGTCCGTACGCTGGGCAGTCTGCAATGGATTCTCTCCAACGGACGGCTGGGCGGCACGGGCTATGTCTCAATCCTGCCCGTGGATCAGGGCATCGAGCACTCCGCGGGGGCTTCGTTCGCCCCGAACCCCGCCTATTTCGATCCGGAAAACATCGTCAGACTCGCCGTCGAGGGCGGCTGCAATGCCGTTGCCTCGACTTTCGGCGTGCTGGGAGCCGTGGCGCGCAAATACGCGCACAAAATCCCCTTTATCGTCAAAATCAACCACAACGAGCTGCTGTCCTACCCCAACACCTACGATCAGGTGTTGTTCGGCACGGTGCGCGACGCCTGGAACATGGGCGCCGCAGCCGTCGGGGCCACGATTTACTTCGGTTCGCCGGAGAGCCGCCGGCAGCTGGTCGAGATCGCCCGCGCGTTCGACTTGGCGCACGAACTGGGCATGGCGACGATCCTGTGGTGCTACCTGCGCAACGAGGGTTTCAGGAAGGAGGGTGCCGACTACCACGCTTCGGCCGATCTCACGGGGCAGGCCGACCACCTCGGTGTGACGATCAAGGCCGACATCGTGAAACAGAAACTCCCGTCGAACAACGGCGGTTTCCGAGCCGTCGGCTTCGGCAAGACCAGCGACAAGGTCTACACGGAGCTGACTTCGGACCACCCCATCGACCTCTGCCGCTATCAGGTGGCCAACGGCTATATGGGCCGCGTGGGCCTGATCAACTCGGGCGGCGAGTCGCGCGGGGCCTCGGACTTGCAGGAGGCCGTCACCACGGCCGTGATCAATAAGCGCGCCGGGGGCATGGGGCTTATCAGCGGCCGCAAGGCCTTCCAGCGTCCGATGAAGGACGGCATCGCCCTGCTGCACGCCATTCAGGACGTTTACCTCGACGACGAAGTGACCATCGCATAATATCCGGGTCCCCGAAGACGTTTTTATATTAAAAAAGTGCAACTATGAAAATAACGCTATTCGGCACGCAGCCCTACGACCGGGAGTCGTTCGACCGCATCCGCGACACCTACGGGTTCGACATCTGCTACCACCGCAGCCACCTGAACGCCAATAACGTGGTCCTTGCGCAGGGTTCCGATGCGGTCTGCATCTTCGTCAACGACACGGCCGACGCCGGGACCATCCGCCAGTTGGCCGGGATGGGCGTGAAGCTGATCGCGCTGCGCTGTGCGGGCTTCAACAACGTCGACCTGAACGCCGCGGCCCGTTACGGGATTCCCGTGGTGCGCGTTCCGGCCTATTCGCCGCACGCCGTGGCGGAACACGCCGTGGCGCTGATGCTGGCGCTCAACCGCAAGATACACCGCGCCTACTGGCGCACGCGCGACGGCAACTTCTCGCTCCACGGGCTGATGGGCTTCGACATGTACGGCAAGACCGCGGGGATCGTCGGCACGGGCAGGATCGCCCGCGAGCTGATCCGCATTCTCAAGGGGTTCGGCATGGAGGTCGTGGCCAACGATCTGTTTCCCGATCCGCAGTACGCCGCGGAAGCGGGCATCGCCTACGTGCCGCTCGACGAGCTTTACGCCCGTGCGGACATCGTTTCGCTCCACTGTCCGCTGACCGACCGGACGCGCTACATGATCGGCGACGCGGCCATTTCGCGCATGAAACCGGGCGTGATCCTCATCAACACGGGCCGCGGTCAGCTGATCCATACCGAGGCGCTGATCGACGGACTGAAAGAGAAGAAGATCGGCGCCGCCGGACTGGACGTATACGAGGAGGAGGCCGGATACTTCTACGAGGACACTTCCGACCGCATCATGGACGACGACGTGCTGGCGCGCCTGCTGTCGTTCAACAACGTGATCGTCACCTCGCATCAGGGCTTCTTCACACGTGAAGCAGTGGATAATATAGCACGCACCACGATGCAGAACATCAAGGACTTCAGCGAATGCCGGCGTCTGGAGAACGAGGTGCGCGCCGAACCGGAAAACGCAGTCGGACAGTTATGAAAAAGATCGTTTTGCTCCGCCACGGCGAGAGCGTCTGGAACAGGGAAAACCGGTTCACGGGGTGGACCGATGTGGATTTGAGCGAGAAGGGCGTCGCCGAGGCCGTCAAAGCCGGGGAGACGCTCCGCAAGGAGGGTTTTCATTTCGGCCGCGCCTATACCTCCTATCTGAAACGGGCCGTGAAGACCCTCGACGTCGTGCTCGACAGGATGGACCGGGACTGGATTCCGGTGACGAAGACCTGGCGGCTCAACGAGAAGCACTACGGCATGCTTCAGGGATTGAACAAGCGCGAGACGGCCGAAAAATACGGTGACGAGCAGGTGTACGTCTGGCGCCGCAGCTACGACGTGGCCCCCGCGCCGCTTCCGGAGGACGATCCCCGCAATCCGCGCTTCGATCCCCGTTACGCCGGGATTCCCGACGCCGCGCTGCCCCGCACCGAGTCGTTGAAAGACACCGTGGCCCGCACGATGCCCTACTGGGAGTGCGAGATACTCCCGGCGCTGGCCCGCCACGACGAACTGCTGGTGGTGGCCCACGGCAACAGCCTGCGGGGCATCATCAAGAACCTGAAAGGGATTTCGGACGAGGCCATTTCGGAGTTCAACCTTCCGACTGCCGTGCCCTACGTCTTCGAATTCGACGAGGGGCTGGGCTGTGTGAAGGACTATTTCCTGGGCGACCCGGCCGAGATCGCCTCCCTGATGGAGGCCGTCGCCAATCAGGGCCGGCGGGACTGACCCCTTCATTCCCGGTGTGCGAGACGCCGGTTTCGGAGGCAGTCGTCTGCCGATCCGTTTTTGATCCGGTTCTGTGTCTGGGGCGCAGAACCGGTTTTGCGTGCAGACGGTCTTCACCCGACCGAAAATGACGCCGCTCCGTAATAATGGTATGCCGAACTGTAATCGGGGTACGGAACCGTTGCGCGAAATACCCTATTTTTGCATCGTGAAACCATTCTTTTGAACCGATGAAACGAATCCTCTTCGCGGCCCTGACCGCCGCAGCCCTCTTTTCGGGCGGAATCCTGCAATCCTTAAATGCTCAAAATATGGAAATACCGAAAAAAGTCAGCCCGTTTCCCGTGGGCGATAAACTGCCGGAACAGTTTTCGAAGTACTTTATCGGGCAGGCCTGGCTCGCTCCGCTGACGGACGACAAGCGGCTGAACGCGCCCGTGTCGAACGTCACCTTTTCGCCCGGATGCCGCAACAACTGGCACAGCCATACGGGCGGCCAGCTCCTGATCGCCGTCGGGGGCCGGGGCTATTATCAGGAGAAGGGCCGTCCGGTCCGGGCGTTGCTTCCGGGCGACATCGTGGAGATCGCGCCCGACGTGGTCCACTGGCACGGCGCGGCTCCCGACAGCTGGTTCTCGCATCTGGCCGTCGCGTGCAATCCCGCGACCAACGAGAATACATGGCTCGAACCGGTCGACGACGCGCAATATGCGGCAGCGACGGCTTCCGTCCCGGCCCCGGCCTCCCGCCTGGGTGAAGACGCCCGACGCCGCCTGGCCGAATTGTTTCCGGGCGGAATACCGGAACTTGGGGATGCGGACCCCGAATTATTTGAAATTTTTGGTAACTTTGCGCTCGGCGAAGTGACCGCCTATGGCCAGCTCGACACGCGGACGCGCATGCTGTGCATCCTGGCCTCGAACATCGCCTCGCAGGGCCGGACCGCCTACCGGACGACGCTCGAAGGCGCGCTGAACGCCGGAGTGACGCCCGTCGAGGTGAAAGAGGCGCTTTATCAGGCCGTTCCCTACGTCGGCATGGCGAAGGTCGCCGACTTCGTAGGGATTACCAACGAGGTGCTGGAGGCGCGCGGCGTGACGCTGCCGCTTGCGGGGCAGTCGACGACCTCGTCCGCGGACCGCTTCGAAAAGGGGCTGGCGGTGCAGCGGTCGATTTTCGGCGCGGAGCGTATCGACGGGATGCGCGAGGCGGCCCCCGCGAACCAGAAGCACATCCAGCGTTACCTGTCGGACAACTGCTTCGGCGATTTCCTGACCCGCGGAGGCCTGGACGTGAAGATGCGCGAGCTGCTGACCTTCTCGATGCTCGTCTCGCTCGGGGGCTGCGAATCGCAGGTGAAGGGCCACATCGCCGGAAATGCGAACATAGGCAATGACAAGGCCACCCTGCTGGCCGTCGTGACCCAGTTGCTGCCCTATATCGGTTATCCCCGCACGCTGAACGGCATTGCGTGCCTGAACGAAGTTTTGCCGGAAAAATAAAAAAGTAGTGAGGTATGGAATACGTAAAATTGAACAACGGCGTCGAAATGCCGGTCCTCGGCTTCGGCGTTTATCAGATTTCGGACCCGGAGGTTTGCGAACGGGCGGTCGGCGACGCCCTGAAGATCGGTTACCGTTCGATCGACACCGCCGCGGCCTATGGCAACGAGGAGGCCGTGGGACGTGCCGTCCGCCGCAGCGGCATTCCCCGCGAAGAGCTGTTCATCACCACGAAACTGTGGATCAGCGACGCGGGTTATGAGCCTGCCAGAAAGGCGTTCGAGGAGTCGATGTCGAAGCTGGGGCTGGACTATCTGGACCTCTATCTGATCCACCAGCCTTACGGCGACGTCTACGGTTCGTGGCGCGCCATGGAGGAGCTTTACCGCGAGGGCCGCATCCGCGCCATCGGTGTGTCTAACTTCTACCCCGACCGCCTTCAGGACCTGATTCTGCACAACGAGGTCGCGCCGGCGGTCAATCAGGTCGAAACCCATCCGTTCCACCAGCAGACCGCCGCCGCGGAGTTCATGCGCACGAAGGGCGTACAGATCGAGTCGTGGGCGCCTTTCGCCGAGGGCAAGAACGGGCTGTTCTCGAACGAAGTCCTGCTGGCGGTCGCCGCCCGGTACAAAAAGACGGTGGCGCAGGTGGTGCTGCGCTGGCTGATTCAGCGCGGTGTGGTCTGCATTCCCAAGTCGGTGCACGCGGAGCGCATCGCGGAGAATTTCGACGTGTTCGGCTTCACGCTCGATGCCGAGGACATGGCCGTGATCGCCTCACTGGACCGTCCGGAGAGCAGTTTTCTGGATCACCGCGATCCCGAAACGGTTGAATGGTTGAGTAATTTGCATTGAAATCAATCCGCTGGCCCTATTATTCGCCGCCGGTGGCGTCGCTCCCGAATCCGGTCCACCTCCACCCCCCCCCCGTCTCGGGCGGCCCGGCGGCCACGGCGACGGTCCGATACGACATGAGTTCCGAAATAAATTCACTTGATTCAGACTTGAATCTATGTTACGAAAAATCAGAATTGCGGCCGCGGCCTTTTTCTTCGTGCTGACGACGCTGCTGTTCCTCGATTTTACCGGAACGCTTCACGCGTGGTTCGGCTGGATGGCGAAAATCCAGTTCCTGCCCGCCCTGCTGGCCCTGAATGTCGGCGTCGTGGCGTTCCTGGTGATCCTGACGCTTCTTTTCGGCCGCGTGTACTGTTCGGTCATCTGCCCGCTGGGGGTGATGCAGGACATCGTTTCGTGGGCCTCCGGGAAGCGCAGAAAGCACCGGAACCGCTTCGCGTACTCCCCCGCCCTCACCTGGCTGCGCCGGGGGATGCTCGTCGTGTTCGTCGCTGCGATGCTGGCGGGTGTCGGTTCGCTGCTCGCGCCTTACAGCGCCTACGGCCGCATCGCCTCGAACCTGCTGGCCCCGGTCTACGCGTTGGGCAACAACCTGCTGGCATACATCGCCGGGCGCATGGACAGCTACGCCTTCTATTCGGTCGACGTCTGGATGAAGAGTCTCTCCACGCTGCTTGTTGCCGTCGTGACGTTCGCCGTGCTGTTTGTTCTTGCGTGGCGCAGCGGCCGCACCTATTGTAATACGATCTGTCCAGTGGGCACGGTGCTGGGATTCCTCGCCCGCTACTCGCTGTTCAAACCGCGTTTCGACACCTCGAAGTGCAACGGATGCAAGCTCTGCGCCCGCAACTGCAAGGCGTCGTGTATCGACCCTGCGGCGCATAAAATTGATTACAGCCGCTGCGTGGCCTGTATGGACTGCCTCGAAAACTGCCGCCAGGGGGCCATCACCTATACGCTGCGGCGGCGGAACCCGGACCCGGCTCCCGCGCCGCAGAGACCGGCGGCCGACGCCGCAAAGACGCCTTCCGACGCTTCGCGCCGCCGGTTCCTCGGCCTGGCGGGCATCGTGGCCTACTCCGCGCTCCGGGCGCAGGAGAAGAAGGTCGACGGCGGGCTGGCGGTGATCGTCGACAAGAAGATTCCGAACCGTGCCACGCCCGTCGTTCCGCCCGGAGCGCAGAGCCTGCGGCACTTCAACGCCCATTGCACGGGATGCCAGTTGTGTGTTTCGGTGTGTCCCAATCAGGTGTTGCGTCCGTCGGGCAAGCTGATGACCCTCATGCAGCCCGAAATGTCGTTCGAGCGCGGATACTGCCGTCCGGAGTGCACGAAGTGCGCCGAGGTGTGCCCCACGGGCGCCATCCGCCTGACCGACCTCGCCGGGAAATCGTCGATCCAGATCGGCCATGCCGTGTGGATTGCGGAGAATTGCGTGGTCAACACCGACGGCGTCAGCTGCAACAACTGTGCGCGCCATTGTCCCGCCGGGGCGATCAAGATGGTGCGCCGGAACCCCGACGACCCCAAGTCGCCGCGCATCCCCGCCGTGAACGAAGAACGCTGCATCGGCTGCGGGGCCTGCGAGAATCTCTGTCCGGCGCGTCCGTTCAGCGCCATTTATGTCGAAGGCCATTCGCGCCACAGAACCGTCTAAACGCAAGAAAACATGGAGAAGAAAAAGATAGACCGCCGGAAATTCCTCAAAACGTTCGGTGTCGGCGCGGCCGCCGCAACGGCCGGCCTTTACGGCTGTAAGACGAAAGGTACGGCGCCGAGCGCTGCCGCTGCGGGTGAGGTCCCGACCGATCGGATGACCTTCCGGACCTGCCCCTCGACGGGCGACCGCGTGTCGCTGCTGGGCTACGGCTGCATGCGCTGGCCCCTGCTGGAGTCGCCGGCGGCCGACGGCAACCCGATCGACCAGGAGGCCGTCAACGAGCTGGTCGATTATGCCATCGCCCACGGGGTCAACTATTTCGACACGGCCCCCGTCTACATACAGGGCTTTTCCGAAAAATCGACGGGTATCGCCCTCAAACGCCATCCGCGCGAGAAGGTGTTCATCGCCACGAAGATGTCCAATCACCGTATGGCAGGGCGGGGAATGTCTCCCGTTCGGATATTCAAGGATTCGGAGGAGATGTACCGGCGGTCGCTTCGCGACTTGCAAACGGATTATCTGGATTACTATCTGCTGCACGCTGTGGGCGGCGACAAGGGCATCGAGACTTTCAACGAACGTTTTATCGACTGCGGCGTGCTCGACTTTCTGCTGCGCGAGCGCGAGGCCGGGCGCATCCGCAACCTCGGGTGGTCGTTCCACGGCGATCAGAAGGTCTTCGACCACCTGCTGGCCATGCACGACAGCGGTGAGGCGCGGTGGGATTTCGTCCAGATCCAGATGAACTACGTCGACTGGAAGCATGCTTCGGACAGAAACGTCAATGCCGAATATCTCTACGGCGAGCTGGAGAAGCGCGGCATCCCGGCCGTGATCATGGAGCCGCTGCTCGGCGGGCGCCTTTCGCGGCTGAACGACCATCTGGTCGAACGGCTCAAGGAGCGCCGTCCGACCGAGAGCACCGCTTCGTGGGCTTTCCGCTACGCGGGTTCCTGGCCCGGAGTGCTGACCGTGTTGAGCGGCATGACCTACATGGAGCACCTTCAGGACAATATCCGCACCTATTCGCCGCTCGAACCCTGCACCGGCGAGGAACTGGCGTTGCTCGAAGATACCGCGCAGCTGATGCTCAAATACCCCACCGTGCCCTGCACCGAGTGCCAGTACTGCATGCCCTGCCCCTACGGGCTGGACATCCCGGCGATCTTCGCCCACTACAACCGCTGCGTGAACGAAGGCAACGTGCCCAAGGACCGGCAGGACCCCGGCTACCGGGAGGCCCGCCGGGCGTTCCTCATCGGTTACGACCGCTCGGTTCCCAAACTCCGGCAGGCGAGCCATTGCATCGGCTGCAACCAGTGCGTGTCGCACTGCCCGCAGTCGATCAAGATTCCGCAGCAGCTGCGGCGCATCGACCGTTTCGTCGAGCAGCTCAAGCAGGGTACGCTCTGATTCCGGCTTGCGAGGCCCCTCCTTTCCACGAGGGGTGTTTTTGAGATACCGTTCTGTAAATCAGAACGGTATTTTTATTGAAAAGAGGAAGGGTTACGAATTGGTGACGGAAGTCTTACATTCTGTTGCACCCTTATACAATAAATCCAAGAACTCACGACAAATATAGTTAAAATATTCTACATAAGCAAATTAACGAATAGAAAAGCATTAAGTACCATTTAAGCATATCCAACTCGGATATGCTTTTTTGTACTATGAGCGGGTTGATTATTTAGTTGTCTGTTTTAACTAAATTATTGCTATCGGGATGTTTCCTATCATTGCATCGTCTAACCAACGATCATTGCAATGAAGCCATTGAA
>ERZ836939.642-NODE-642-length-46428-cov-11.859552_pt1 | contig 46428 bp, 30 predicted proteins | sample MGYA00519912_ERZ836939 | MGnify/ENA primary metagenome ERZ836939 (study PRJEB31850, sample SAMEA3708810) | human gut metagenome | biome: human gut; feature: human-associated habitat; material: faeces | place: China | collected 2014 ...
TCTGTCAGTGGGAGCTTTCAACTCCCACTGACAGAAGCATCCCCCTCACCCGCCGTTTAGTGCTCTGCGCACTTGAAGCGGGGGGAATGCTTATCTGCGTTCAAATCTCGATTCTACATTATAACACAGAAAATTATGGCTTGCACCTTTTATTTTTCCAGATTATAATGGTATCTGAACCTTTTGGTGCTGCCGGTTTTATTGTTTTGATAAGACTTTTTAAGTGCAGTAACCTGTTCGCAAAAAAAATTAAAGGAGATACAAATTATGGCTAATCCAATTGTAACCATCACAATGACAGATGGCAGTGTTATGAAAGCTGAATTATATCCGGAAGTTGCACCAAATACTGTAAATAACTTTATTAGTCTGGTTAAAAAAGGCTTCTATGATGGTCTTGTATTCCACAGAGTCATCCGCGGATTTATGATTCAGGGCGGCGACCCACAGGGAACCGGAATGGGCGGTCCTGGCTATTCCATCAAAGGAGAATTTACCTATAACGGTTTTTCCAATGATTTAAAACATACACCAGGTGTTCTTTCCATGGCTCGCGCAATGGATCCAAACTCAGCCGGAAGCCAGTTCTTCATTATGCATGAAACTTCCCCACATCTGGATGGACAGTATGCTGCATTTGGAAAAGTAACTGACGGACTTGACGTGGTAAATAAAATTGCGGAAATTCCAACTGACTACAGCGACCGCCCTCTTGAACCACAGATGATTCAGAGCATGACTGTAGATACTTTCGGAGTAGAGTATCCAGAACCGGAAACGGTATAATTTTATCAGTCTTCAAATGTAAGAACTTCTTTATCAAGAATGGCATAATACAGTTCTTTTTCTGCCGTGACAGAAGCTTTTCCGCTCGTTGCTTCCGTCACGGCTTTTTTTATGCGTTCTTCTTCTTTTTTCGGAACTAATACTTCAAATTCTACACTTTCTGTATATCTTGAATCTAAAATCGGAAGATTCTCCTGCCCAAACAGATACTGCAGTTTTCCGACTCCATTATAATCTGTTCCAACTAACAGACATACTCCATGGTTTTTGGTAATTAAAATACTGTTTTTTAATCCTTCCTGAACGGCTTTTGAATATGCCCTTACAAGTCCTCCCGTTCCCAGCAGAGTTCCGCCAAAATATCTGGTTACTACAACCGCAATATTATACAGTTCTTCTCCAAGCAGAACATCAAGCATTGGTTTTCCTGCCGTTCCCTGTGGTTCTCCATCATCACTGCAGCGCATAAACTCTTTTCTTTCTCCAATCACATAAGCATAGCAGTTATGTCTGGCATCCCAGTATTTCTTTTTTATCTCTTCAATAAATTTTAAAGCTTCTTCTTCTGTTTTTACCAGACGGACAGTTGCGATAAAACGTGACTTTTTTTCTACGATTTCGCCCTCTCCGCCCTGATAGACTGTCCTATATTGTTCTAACATCTTTCTTATCCTTACCTGATTCTTTTTAAATTTTCTTCATCATACCACAGAAATTTACAGGTGCAAAGCAATAATTTTCCCCTGAAAAGTATCAAAAAGTGTGAATTTTATCAAGTTAGACTTTATTTCGCACAGGGCATTTGCTATAATAAACCGGTAAAGGAGGCAAAATACATGAATTTTGGAAAACGTGCGACAAACAGAAAACGAAATGCCCTGTCCTCCCACTCCACAATGATAGGGAAAAAAGCAAATGTTTCTGTTCTACGCATTCTGTTTATTTCACTGATTGCAGTTTTTACCATCTGCTTATGCATCGGGGTAGGAGCTTTTCGAGGTCTGATTGACAGCGCACCGGATATCAATGATGTCAATATCATGCCTGTCGGCTCTGCAACTTTCATTTATGACTCAGACGGCAATCAGCTTCAGAAACTCACTGCGCCTAATTCCAATCGTATGCCGGTATCGATTGACCAGATTCCACTTGATTTACAACATGCAGTTGTTGCAATCGAGGATGAGCGATTCTACGAGCATAACGGAATTGACCTCCGCGGTATTATGCGCGCTGCTGTAAAGGGTATTACGCATGGATTCAATTTTTCAGAAGGTGCCAGTACCATTACACAACAGCTTTTGAAAAATAATGTGTTTACCGACTGGACAAATGAATCTACAATTGAACGTTTTAAACGAAAATTTCAGGAGCAGTACCTTGCAGTCCAGTTAGAAAAGGAACTGAAAGACAAACAGACCATTCTTGAAAATTATTTGAACACAATCAATCTTGGAGATGGAAATTATGGAGTGCAGGCAGCCGCACACGGATATTTTAATAAAGATGTCAATGAACTGACCCTTTCAGAGTGTACGGTTCTTGCCGGAATCAGCCAGAACCCAACCCGCTATAATCCTGCTACAAATCCTGAGGAAAATGCAAAGCGTCGAAAAGAAGTACTCGACCACATGCTTGCCCAGAATTATATCTCGCAGGAGCAATACGATGAATGTCTTGCTGACAATGTTTATGAAAGAATTCAGCAGGTAGAGGCAGAAACTTCTCAGGAAGACACCACTTACAGTTACTTTGTCGATGAACTGACCAAACAGGTTGTCAGTGACTTAAAGACCCAGAAAGGATATTCTGACCAGCAGGCTTACAATGCACTTTACAGTGGCGGACTTCGTATTTATACGACTCAGGACCCTAATATTCAACAGATTTGTGATGAAGAATATTCGAATCCTGCCAACTTTCCTTCTGGTACTCAGGTGGAACTGGAATATGCACTGACAATCCGCCGTCCAAACGGAACGGAAGAAAACTTCAGTCAGGAAATGATGCAGTCTTATTTCCAGCAGCAGGAAGGAGAAAATTTCAATCTGCTCTTTGACAGCGCAGAACAGGCTCAGAATTATATCGACACCTACAAAGCTGCTGTTACCTATGATGGCTCTGAAGTGCTCTCAGAAAGCATTACAATGGCACCTCAGCCACAGTCATCTGTGGTAATCATGGATCAACACACCGGATATGTAAAAGCGATTGTCGGCGGACGCGGGGAGAAGACCAGCAGTCTTTCCTTAAACCGTGCAACATCCACTCTAAGACAGCCTGGTTCTACTTTCAAATTAGTATCCACTTATGCACCTGCTTTAAATGAATGCGGAATGACTCTTGCAACCACTTATACAGATAAACCAATCACTTATAAAGACGGTACACCGGTTAAGAATGCAACAAATTCTTATCGCGGAGAAACAACCATCCGCGAGGCAATCATTCATTCTATCAATACCGTAGCCGTTCAGTGCTTTACCGATGTCACTCCACAACTTGGATATGAGTATCTGAAGAAATTCGGATTTACCACTGTTTATGACAATATCAGTATTAATGGTAAGATTTATACTGACATTCAGCAGCCAACTGCACTGGGCGGTATTACGCGCGGTGTCAGCAATCTGGAACTGACTGGCGCTTATGCTGCAATTGCTAATTCCGGAACTTATATCAAACCAATGTTTTATACTAAGATTCTGGATGAGGATGGAAATGTTATCATCGACAATACCCCAGAAGAAAGAAAAGTCATTAAACCAAGCACCGCTTATCTTTTAACCAGTGCAATGGAAGATGTTGTAAGCGAGGGTACCGGTACAAGACTTCAGCTTTCTAATATGCACGTTGCAGGTAAAACCGGTACAACCGATACCTACAATGATGTATGGTTTGCAGGATTCACCCCATATTACACCTGTACAATCTGGTCTGGATATGACGATAACACCAAAATTCCGGATACCGGAAATTACAGAACCTATCATCAGGACTTATGGAATCGTATTATGAGCCGGATTCATGAAAATCTCGAAGATAAAGATTTTGACAAGCCGGCTACTGTTGGTGAAGCAACCGTCTGCAAAGACACTGGCATGCTTCCAACTTACAATTGTCCGACTGTAACAGAACTGTTTGATACCACTGAGCTTCCAAACAAACGCTGTACCAAACACGGCGGTGGAGGCAGCAGCCGAAGCTATAACTCTTACAGTTCAAGAAATTCCTACAGTTATTCGGATAATGAAGATGACGACGAAGAAGATGATACCGATTCTTCTTCCTCTGATGACGAGGAAGATAATACCGATACCGAAGAAGAATAAACTGTAAAAATTTAAAAACACAACAAAAAAGACTCCGTTCTCGAAAAGGTTGAGAACAGAGTCTTTTTATTTACTATCCTGATTTTTTACTACAATCTTCTTAATTGTCTTTGCTTAAAATTAATTTTGCAGCTCCATAAATTCCAGCATCATTTCCCAGTGTTGCCAGTTTAATCGGAGTCTCTTTGCTCGCAGTAAATGCATGTGCTTTATAATATTTCTCTACTACATCAATTAAAACTTGTCCGGCTTTTGATACCCCACCACCGATTACAAATACATCAGGGTCAGAAACACAGGCGAATACAGCCAGTGCATTGCCAAGATAAGCAGCAAATTTATCAACAATTTTACCTGCCAGTACATCCCCTTCTTTATAGGCATCGAATACACTCTTTGCTGAAATATTTTTTACAGTTCTAAGCACAGAATCTTCTGTTTCACTTTCCAGCGCCTCTTTTGCAAGACGTGCAATACCGGTTGCAGAAGCATACTGCTCCAGACAACCTTTATTTCCACAGTTGCATGCTTTGGTTTCTGCCGGATTTACAAACGCATGACCGATTTCGCCGCCTGCCCCGTGCGCTCCGGTTACAATTTTTTCATTTACGATGATTCCACCGCCTACACCCGTACCTAAGGTGACCAGAATCAGGTTTTTTGCGCCCTGTCCGCCACCTTTCCACATTTCACCAAGCGCTGCAACATTTGCATCATTTCCGGCTTTTACTGCAAGTCCGGTTAAATCACCAAGTTCTTTTTCAATATTTTTTCTTCCCCAATGAAGATTCACGGCGCATGGAATTTCTCCTGTTTCTTCTACCGGTCCTGGTACACCGATTCCAACACCTGCAACTTCTGCCTTATCAATTTTCTTTTCTTCAATTTTTGCAAGAATTGTTGCCGCTATATCCGGAAGAATTGCTTCTCCATTATTTTCTGTACGGGTCACAATCTCCCATTTTTCTTCTACTGTTCCATCCGTCTGAAACAGTGCACATTTTACAGTTGTACCACCAAGGTCAATTCCAAAACACCACTTTGCCATTATTCATCTTCCTCTTTTCTCTTTTTTGACATATTTTCCTGTACACGACGATACAGTTCCTGAGCTGCATTATAGCCCATCTTCTTCTGTCTGTGGTTAACCGCAGCCGACTCTACAATAACAGCCAGATTTCTACCTGGACGAATTGGCAGAGAATGGCATACTACACGATTTCCCAAAAATTCAGTATACTCTTCTTCCAATCCAAGACGGTCATATTCTTTGTCTTTATCCCACTCTTCCAGCTTGATAACCAAATCAATAGACTGAGTATCTTTTACACTTTCTACACCAAACAGGGTCTTTACATCAATAATTCCAATACCACGCAGTTCAATAAAGTGACGGGTAATATCCGGTGCAGAGCCAACCAATGTTGCATCACTGACACGACGAATTTCTACAACATCATCGCTAACCAGACGGTGACCACGTTTGATTAACTCCAGGGCAGCTTCACTCTTACCGATTCCACTTTCACCCATAATCAGTACACCTTCACCATATACATCGACTAATACGCCATGAATGGAAATGCACGGTGCAAGCTCTACATTCAACCAACGGATAATCTCTGCCATAAAGGTAGAAGTTGTCCGGTCAGTTACAAAAATCGGCACATCATATTTAATTGCAAGATTAATCATATCTTCATCCGGTTCTGTCTTTGTACTGAAAATCACACACGGAATTTTACTTGCTACAAAACGTTCAAACGCTTCCATCTTCTTTTCTCTGGATAAATGCAGAAGATATGTGTATTCTACATATCCGATAATCTGAACTCTTTCATTTTCAAAATGTTCCAGATATCCGGTCAGCTGTAATGCTGGACGGTTAATATCCGGCAGGGTAATCCTCTTTTTTGAGATATCCACATCCGGTGTTTTATTATGCAGATTTAATTCCTGCACCATTTTGCTTAATTGTACACCTTTCACTTTTTAGGCCTCCTTGTTTTCCCTGAACGCAACCTTATGATAAACTATTTTTTGCGCACATTCGCTTTGATAATAGTTTATCATAAGGTGTTTAGAAGTTCAACTGCAACCATATCAAGAATTCGTCAACTTATGCCGTCAAAATCGTATGTCAGTTCTTACAAATGTTTAACTTAAATTTCACGCATTTGTTTTATGAAAAAAGTCATACACTGCCTGCGCTGACTTTTCATTCATCGAAGAAACTTCAGCCAGTTCTTCCACTGTTGCCTCTTTTATTTTTTCCACACCCATAAAATGTTTCATCAAAGCTTTTCTTCTTGCCGGACCAATCCCTTCAATCTCATCAAGCACAGAATGAATCTGATTTTTACTTCTCAAAGAACGATGATATTCAATTGCAAACCGGTGTGCTTCATCCTGGATTCTTGTAATCAATCGAAACGCTTCACTGTCTTTTTCAATCGGAATTTCCTGATTTTGATAATAAAGACCTCTGGTTCTGTGTTTATCATCCTTTACCATTCCACAAACCGGAATCTCAAGTTTTAATTTTTCAAGCACGGACAACGCAGAATGAACTTGTCCCTTTCCTCCATCCATTAGAATCAAGTCCGGAAATTTCGTAAAGCTTCCATACTGTTCTTCCTGATTTTTTTCTTCCTGCCGTTGTTTTTCTTCCATTCCATGTTCAAATCGTCTTGTCAGCACCTCTTCCATGCTTGCATAATCATTTGAACCTTCCACAGTCTTTATCCGAAATTTGCGGTAATCACTCCGCTTTGGTTTTCCGTTTTCATACACAACCATTGAACCAACCGACAAAAATCCACTGATATTGGAAATGTCATAAGCCTCCATTCTCTGCGTACTTGAAAGATTTAAAAGTTTACTGATTTCTTTTACCGCCCCGATGGTTCGTCCTTCTTCCCGCTTTAATCGTTCTTTATCTTTTTCAAGTACCAGCCTGGCATTATTTTTTGCAAGTTCTACTAATTTTTCTTTCGTTCCTTTCTTTGGCACATGAATCTGTACCTTTGTTCCTCTGCGATTTGAAAGCCAAGCTTCGATTATTACACGATCCTCAATTTCGCTCTCAATCATAATTTCCTTTGGAATCATTGCAGTTCCTGCATAAAACTGTTTGATAAAACTCGATAAAACCGCTGCTTTTTCTTCTCCTGCCGTGTGTAAAAAGAAATGGTCTCTTCCAATCATTTTTCCTCCACGGATAAAAAATACCTGTGCTACTACATCGTCATTTTCCTGTGCCACTGCAATCACATCTTTATCTTCTCCATGCTGGTCTGTGATTTTCTGACGCTCTGCAATCTTTTTTACGCTCTCTATCAAATCACGATACTGTGCCGCATCTTCAAAACGCAGTTCTTCGGATGCACTTAACATCTTTTGTTCCAGTTCTTTTAAAATTTCTTTATGATTTCCATTCAAAAACGAAATCAGCTCTTCTACCTTTTTATGATACTCCTCTTTTGAAATATACCCCTGACAAGGCGCCTCACACTGATGAATCTGATAATACAGACAGGGTCTTTCTTTTTTGATATCCTTTGGCAGATTTCGATTGCAGGTTCTTAGACGGTATAGTTTTGTCACAAGCTCCACCACCTCTTTTACTGCCAAACCACTGGTATACGGACCATAATACTTTGCTTTATCCTTCTTCATCTGCCGGACAATCTGAATCCTCGGATATTCTTCCTGCAAAGTTACTTTGATAAATGGATAAGTCTTATCATCCTTTAACATGGTATTATATTTTGGTCTGTGTTCTTTAATCAAATTACATTCCAATACCAGTGCCTCTAACTCTGAATCCGTTACAATGTATTCAAATCTTGCAATCTGTTCCACCATCTGTTCTTTTTTTATCCCCAGATTTCGACTGCTTTGAAAATACTGCCGAACACGATTTTTTAAACTGATTGCCTTTCCAATATAGATAATCGTATCCTCTGCATCATGCATAATATAAACCCCTGGTTTTCCCGGGAGCTTCTTTAATTCCTCTTCAATACAAAACAATTTTTCCCATCCTTTCTCCCTGTATTGAAAGAAGCTATCACATTCCTGCGATAGCTTCTCTGTTTCTTTAATCGTTTCTTTAATCATTTAATTCGTTTTTAGCCAGTACTACTTTTGGTGTTTCCTTTTCTTCCACCTTATTTTCTACGATACGCGGTTTTTCTTTTGGTTCGCTTTCTCCCTTGATTTCACGGAAAATCTTCATAAATTCTTTTCCGGTAATCGTTTCTCTTTCAATCAAGAATTCGGCAATCTTATCAAGCGCTTCTCGATTTTCGCTTAAAAGCCGTTTTGCTTCATCGTAGGAATATTTTAACAATTTCATAACTTCATGGTCGATTTCTGTTGCAGTGGAATCTCCACAGTTCATCACGGCTCTGCCATCGAGATACTGGTTCTGCGTTTCCGCAAGTCCCATCAGACCAAAACGTTCTGACATACCATATTGAGTAATCATGGCTCTTGCCACTTTAGTTGCCTGCTCGATATCATTTGCTGCACCGGTTGTAACGGTATCAAATACAATTTCTTCTGCTGCACGTCCGCCAAGATAACCAACCAGCATTGCCTCGAGTTCTTTTTTGGTATTTAAGTATTTCTCTTCTTCCGGAACATGCATTACATAGCCAAGTGCGCCCATTGTACGCGGTACAATCGTAATCTTCTGTACCGGCTCAGAATCTTTCTGGAGAGCGCTGACCAGTGCATGTCCGACTTCATGGTAAGAAACGATTCTTCTCTCTTCCATGCTTAAGATACGGTCTTTCTTTTCTTTACCAACTAATACAACCTCAACGGCTTCTAATAAGTCTTTTTGCGAAACCGCTTTTCTTCCATTTTTTACAGCAAGAATGGCAGCTTCATTAATCATATTTGCAAGGTCAGATCCGACTGCTCCTGAAGTTGCAAGTGCAATTCCCTCTAAATCAACAGTTTCATCTAAAGATACATTTTTCGCATGTACTTTTAAGATGCTGACACGACCTTTTAAATCCGGACGGTCTACAATAACACGTCTGTCAAAACGTCCCGGACGAAGCAGTGCAGGGTCTAAGACTTCCGGACGGTTTGTCGCAGCAAGAATCAAAAGCCCCTTAGAAGTATCAAATCCATCCATTTCTGCTAACAACTGATTTAAAGTCTGTTCCCTTTCGTCATTGCCTCCGAAACGGGAATCTCTTGTTTTACCAATCGCATCCACCTCGTCGATAAAAATAATACAAGGTGCATTTTTCTTTGCTTCTTCAAATAAATCACGTACTCGTGATGCACCGACACCGACAAACATTTCCACAAAGTCTGAACCAGACAATGAGAAAAACGGTACGTGCGCTTCTCCGGCAACTGCCTTTGCAAGCAGGGTTTTGCCGGTTCCCGGAGGTCCTACCAACAGTGCCCCCTTTGGAAGTTTCGCACCAATCTCGGTATATTTTCCGGGATTATGCAAGAAATCAACAACTTCCTGCAAGGATTCTTTTGCTTCATCCTGACCGGCCACATCTTTAAATGTAACTCCTGTTTCTTTTTGTACATAAGCTTTTGCCTTACTCTTGCCAACACCACCCATCATACCACCGCCTTTATTCATACGGCGGAAGAATAATGAAATCAGTGCAAACATTAGTACAACCGGCACAACAAAACTTAAAATTGCATATAAGAGTTCCCCTGCCATGTTTGGTTTTTCACGTTTGAACTCTACATTTGCCTCATCAAGTCGTTTTGTCAACTCATTTTCATCTTCCGTGGCAATAACGGTTTTTGTGCCATTCCCTAATTTCCCACTGTTTTTCAACGTTACTTTCAAATCATCAGAATTTATCACTACACTTTCTACCTGACCCTTATCAAGCAGTTGGATAAACTCACTATAGGAAATTTCGCTGGATACATTACTTGTCATTCTGGACAGCATATTCATTCCAAACAGACTGACCATAATACAGATTAAAAGTACCAGAAGGGATTGTTTATTCTTAGGTCCCTTATTATTATTCGGGTCCTGATTGCGGTTTTGATTTTGATCCATCTTATTCCTCCTCATTCTGTCCTTTCTATTATACGAATAGCTTGTTAAAAAATCAATTAAAAAACTCGCTTCAAATCTAAAACTTTCATGAATTTATTTGTTATTCTGCCAAAAGTTTCTTTTTTTTGTTTCCCCTACTAGAATTTTGCCTGCTCTTTGTAGTATAATAGATTTTGTATGAGTAAAAACAGAGTAAAAAGAAAGGCATAAAGAAAATGAAGATAGGATTTGATAACGAAAAATATTTATCTATGCAGTCTGAACACATTCGTGAACGCATCAACCAGTTCGACAACAAACTGTATCTTGAATTTGGCGGAAAGCTTTTTGATGACTATCATGCATCAAGAGTTCTTCCGGGATTTGCACCGGACAGCAAACTGCGCATGTTAATGCAGTTAGCCGACCATGCAGAAATTGTCATTGTAATCAGTGCTGGAGATATTGAAAAAAATAAAGTTCGTGGTGACCTTGGTATTACTTATGATGCTGATGTACTGCGTCTTAGAGAAGTTTTTCAGGAGCGTGGACTTTATGTCGGAAGCGTTGCAATCACACAGTTTTCCGGTCAGCCGGCTGCTATTAATTTCAAAAAGAAACTGGAAAAACTCGGCATCAAAGTATATATTCTCTACTCCATTGATGGCTATCCAAGCAATATTCCGCTTATCGTTAGCGATGAAGGTTATGGAAAAAATGATTACATCGAAACAACAAGACCACTTGTAGTCATCACCGCACCTGGACCTGGAAGTGGAAAGATGGCAACCTGCCTCTCCCAGCTCTACCATGAACATAAACGTGGAGTTCATGCAGGATATGCCAAATTCGAGACTTTCCCAATTTGGAATATTCCGTTGAAACATCCTGTCAATTTAGCTTATGAAGCTGCAACTGCCGACTTAAACGATGTCAATATGATTGACCCATTCCACTTAGAAGCTTACGGTGAAACAACAGTAAACTACAACCGTGACGTTGAAATTTTCCCTGTTCTTCGTGCAATTTTTGACCGTATTTTCGGAAAATGCCCATATCAGTCCCCAACTGACATGGGGGTCAACATGGCCGGAAACTGTATTATTGATGACGAAGCCTGCTGCGAAGCATCCCGTCAGGAAATTATCCGTCGTTACTATCAGGCAGTAGACGGACTTGCAGATGAGACTAAGACCCAGGACGAAGTGTTTAAAATTGAGCTGTTAATGAAACAGGCAAATATCTCCTTAGAAGACAGAAAAGTAACGGTTGCCGCAAAAAAACGTGCCGAAGAAACCGGAGCACCTGCTGCTGCAGTCGAATTAGACGATGGACGCATCATTACAGGAAAAACTTCTGATTTACTTGGGGCTGCTTCTGCGCTCTTATTAAATGCGTTAAAAGACCTTGCAGGGCTTCCTCACAATCTTCATGTAATTTCTCCGGCTTCTATTGAGCCAATCCAGAAATTAAAAACATCCTATCTTGGCAGCAAAAATCCTCGTCTTCATACAGATGAAATTTTAATTGCACTTTCAAGTTCTGCCGCAACCAGCGACGCTGCAAGACTTGCATTAGAACAGCTTCCAAAATTAAAAGGATGCCAGGTTCATTCTTCTGTTATGCTTTCTTCAACTGATAAAAAAACATTCCAGAAATTAAAAATGCAGGTAACCTGCGAACCGGTTTTTGAACATAAAAAACTATATTAAGATTTCAAAAAGGGACAGACACAGCTAATCCGCTGTATCTGCCCCTTTCCTTTTTACCAATTTTACCAATCAGAATTATCAATTAATCATCATAACCATTCGGGTTATTAGACTGCCATCTCCAGGAATCTTCACACATTTCTTTGATTCCATATTCTGCGGTCCATCCAAGTTCTTCTTTTGCTTTTTCTGCACTTGAATAGCAGGTTGCAATATCTCCAGGACGACGTGCTTTAATAACATAAGGAATTTTTACACCTGTTGCAGCTTCAAAATTCTTTACGATATCAAGTACGCTGTAACCTTTTCCAGTTCCTAAGTTATAAATCTTAAGACCTGCTTTTTCTTCAATTTTCTTAAGTGCTTTTACATGTCCTTTTGCAAGGTCTACTACATGGATGTAATCACGTACTCCTGTTCCATCCGGTGTATCGTAATCATTTCCGAATACACCCAGCTCTTTTAATTTTCCTACTGCTACTTGAGTGATGTATGGCATTAAGTTATTCGGAATACCGTTTGGATTTTCTCCGATTGTTCCGCTCTTATGTGCTCCGATTGGATTGAAATAACGAAGCAGTACTACGTTCCATTCAGGGTCTGCTTTCTGAATATCGGTTAAAATCTGTTCCAGCATAGATTTTGTCCATCCATAAGGATTGGTACACTGTCCTTTCGGGCATTCTTCTGTAATTGGAACAAATGCAGGATCTCCATATACTGTTGCGGAGGAAGAGAAAATAATATTTTTTACTCCATGTTTTCTCATTACATCAACTAAAGTTAAAGTACCTGCAATGTTATTTTCATAATATTCCCACGGTTTTGCCACGGATTCACCAACTGCTTTTAAACCTGCAAAATGAATACAGGAATCGATGGATTCTTTCTCAAATACTTCATTTAATGCATCTCTGTCAAGAATATCTGCTTTATAGAAAGTCACCGGTTTTCCTGTGATTTTTTCTACTCTCTCCAGTGATTTTTCACTCGCATTACTTAAGTTATCTAAAACAACCACATCATAGCCTGCGCTCTGCAGTTCTACTACGGTATGGCTTCCAATATATCCTGCTCCACCTGTTACTAAAATTGCCATTTGTTGTTCCTCCTTCTAAAACCTCTAAGTTTTCTGTTTAGAAACATCTTTTATGTTCTATATTACTTTACCATTTTTTTTTGAAAAAGAAAAGCCTTAATTTATTTTTCCCATAAATATTCCGGATACAGACCTTCTGCTTTCATACGTTTAATTGCAGCCACAACTACCGGTTTGTCTTCTTTATAGGTTACACCATACCATTTATCTGTAGATTTTAAAATCTGAACAGTCGCTTTTTCTTCTGCCAGCAGTTCTCCGACTACAGAAGGCAGGAAGTATTCACATTTTAACGGATTCTTTTCCAGATTTTCTTCTAAGAATTTCGGAAAACGATTTTTTAACTCTGTCAGCATACTCGGTGTAAATCCCCACATATTCATGGATACAATACTGTCATTTGGAAGTGCTGTCCATGTTTTTCCATCATCTTCTGTATATTCTGCCTGTTCTCCATGTTTTTCAATACGGGTTCTCTCACAGATTCCTACCAGATGACCGTTTTCATCCGTCTCGCAGACTCCTCTTGCCACATGTCCGTTTTCGGTCAATGTATTTTCCAGCACATAGCCAACCATAGTATAGCGGTATTTTTCATCGTCTTCGTGTGTGGTTAAGAAATCATAGATTACCTGGAACGCATGAGAACCATAATAGTCATCTGCATTGATAACTGCAAACGGAGCATCCACTTCGTTGATACAGCTTAAGATAGCATGACCTGTTCCAAATGGTTTGATACGTCCTTCCGGAACGGTAAATCCCTCCGGAATATTTTCCAGTTTCTGATAGACATAACTTACATCAATCACTTTGCTTAAGCGGTCACCGATTGCTGCTTTAAAGTCTTTTTCATTTTCCTCTTTTATAATAAATACTACTTTTTTAAATCCTGCTTTTACTGCGTCGTAAATGGAAAAGTCCATAATGATATGACCCTGTTCATCTACCGGGTCAATCTGTTTTAATCCTCCGTAGCGGCTTCCCATTCCTGCTGCCATAACGACCAATACCGGATTTTTCATAATCTATTTCCTCCTTATAAAATCATCAGATTTCTTTCTAATTTTACCACATAACTATCTGTATCGTAAAGCTGACTTGAATTTCTCAACGAAAAAAGAGCCATTTCTTCTAATTTCGATTCTTATTTATTTTATATTTTTATTTTATACTAATTAAAGCAGACTTAAAAGCTGTCCACTGAAATTAATTACAAAATGTAAATACATCGATGCTTTCAAAGTTCCATAACGTTTTACTACAGCACCAAGTACCATCCCCAATAAAAACGCATAGATTCCCTGTACCAGATTCAGATGAATCATACCAAAATAAAATGCCTGAATGATATTTGCTACCCAGAATGGAAACTCTTTTCTTAAAATCACAAGGCAGAGCCCCCTCATAAGCATTTCCTCTACAATCGGTGCCGTAATCACCACATAAAATACAGAAAAGAGACTCGGATTTCCACTTCCCAAATTCTCCATTACTTTTGTATAATTCTGCATCAAATCCGGTCGAACGATATACACAAGATTCAAAAGAAAACTGATTGCAAACTGGACAAAAATTCCTAATACTGCAAGTTTTAAAAGAACCGACAGATTCAAATTCTTTTGTTGATTCCAGACCGGATATTTTCCGCCTGCCCGCATCCGTTTATACCAGAATACCCCAATCACAAAAAATATAAGGTATGCCAGAATACTAATCAGGTACAGCCCTTCCTGCTCTAAAAATCCAGAAAGCCAGTTACCAAATACTGTTCCTGACACTGCAGTCATTCCAAGCATTCCTGTAAAAGTACAGCCACATGAAACAAGAATTTCTATTATAAAATAAACTGCAATCGGCGTCAGACTTAATAATAATGTCTTTATCTTTCTGCTCATAATTCTTTAAAGTGAAACTGGCTGTTTCCCTGTGCATAATCTGCCACAATCTGTCCCTGTCCGTATAATTTATATTTATAAGTAACAAGCCCCTCCAGTCCAACCGGACCTCTTGCGTGAATCTTTCCTGTACTGATTCCTACTTCCGCTCCAAATCCATAACGGAATCCGTCCGCAAATCGGGTGGAACAGTTTTGATAAACCCCTGCGGAATCCACTAACTGCATAAATTTTTCTGCAATTTCCTGATTTTCTGTAAGAATACAATCCGTATGATGAGAACCATAATGATTGATATGTGCAATCGCTTCTTCTTCGTCTTCTACCAGTTTAACTGAAAGCACCAAATCCAGATATTCTGTATGAAATTCTTCTTCTCCCATCACTTCACAAGAAATGATTTCACTAACTTCTTTTGTTCCACGAATTTTCACTCCTGCCTCTTTTAAAGCAGTTTCAAGTTCCGGTAAAAATTCTTTTGCAATTTCTCTGTGAACCAATAAGGTTTCCACCGCATTGCAGGCTGCCGTATATTGAGTCTTTGCATCCACAATCACCGGAATGGCTTTCTTTTTGTCATATTCTTTGTCTACATAAATATGGCAGACACCATCTGCATGTCCCATAACCGGAATCTTTGTATGATTCATAATATACTGAACAAAAGAATTGGAACCTCTTGGAATCAATAAATCGACCGATTCATGACAGGATAAGAGTTCATCAATCTCATTATGTTGTTCTGCCTGAAGCATACAGCCTTCCGGCACTCCGACCGAAGTTGCTGCCTTATAAATAATATCAAACAAAATCTTATTGGTTCTTGCAGTTTCTTTTCCACCTTTTAAGATAGCGCAGTTTCCGCTTTTTAAGCAAAGCGAAGAAATCTGAACCAGCGCATCCGGTCTTGCCTCAAAGATAATTCCAATCACGCCAATCGGACAACTCACACGATAAAGATTTAGTCCATCATCTAACTGTCGTGCCAGCTGTACTTTTCCAAGCGGATCCGGCAGTTTGATTAATTCGCTGATTCCGTTTACTACATCCATCAGTTTGTGTTCATCAAATTTCAGGCGTTTTTTCACCGCCGGTGCGATTCCCATTTTTTCTGCAGCTTCCATGTCTTTTTTATTTTCCAGAAAAATTGCTTCCCTATTCAAAAGGAGAGCCTCCTTTACCTTTTCAAGTGCCAGATTTCTCTGCGCTTCTGAAAGTCCCGCCAGCTTTGGGCTGTCCTGCTTCATCTTTTTTGTTGCCTCTTTCATATTCATACTGCCGATTCCTCCTGATTTTCGGGGATAATTTTACTTCTTACCGCTCATTATAGCTCGAATTTTCTCTGCTTGCAATCCCAATTGGAACAAAGTACATCATGTACCCAATTTTACCAAATGAAAATCTAAATTTTTTCATAATCCTTATTTAAAAATAGACATAGCAGTGCTATAATGTTCACACGGCATATCATAGTGATATGCAATTTTTCATATTCTTTAATTGGAGGATTTTATGAACATTATTATAGTAGGGTGTGGAAAAGTCGGACGCACCCTTGCCGAACAACTCAGCAATGAAAAGCATAATATCGTCATTGTTGATATTATTGAGAAAAAAATTCAAGATACTACCGAAGACATCGATATTATGGGATTTCTCGGAAATGCATCAAGTATCAATACCCTTCTCGATGCCGGAATTGAAACAGCAGACCTTTTAATTGCCGTGACCGGTTCTGACGAACTAAACCTGCTTTGCTGCCTGATTGCAAAAAAGGTAAGCAAATGCCACACTATCGCAAGAGTGCGCAATCCGGTCTACAGCAAAGAACTTGGATTTATCAAGCAGAGTCTCGGAATTTCCATGATTATTAATCCGGAACATGCTGCTGCGATTGAAATTGCACGTATCTTACGTTTTCCATCCGCAATTAAAATCGACACTTTTGCCAAAGGCCGTGTGGAATTATTAAAATTTAAAATCAAACCGGAATTTAAATTAAACAATATGTCCGTTATGGAATTTGGTGAACGCTATAAAAACCTGATTCTGATCGGCGCAGTCGAACGTGGAGAAGAAGTCAGTATTCCATCCGGTAATTTTATTTTAAAGGATAATGATATTGTGTCTGTCATCGCTTCACCAATCAACTCCGCTTTGTTCTTTAAAAAAATCGGAATCCATACACATCAGGTAAAAAGCACCATGATTGTAGGCGGTGGTACTCTTTCTTATTATCTTGCCAAGATTCTCTTAAGCATGAAAATTCGTGTTTTAATTGTGGAATCCAACGCCGCCCGCTGTGAACAGTTAAGTGAATTATTACCGGACGCTACCATTATCCACGGAGACGGAACCGATAAAAATCTGCTCTTGGAAGAAGGATTGACCCGTGTGGAATCTTTTGTTACTTTAACTAATCTGGATGAAGAAAACATCCTGCTTTCTTTATTTGCCAAGAAAAACAGTAATGCAAAATTAGTTTCAAAAGTAAACCGGATTGCGTTTGATGATATCATTGAAGGTCTTGATATCGGAAGTGTGATTTATCCCAAATATATTACTGCCGATTATATTCTTCAATATGTCCGTGCCATGCAGAACAGTATCGGAAGCAATGTGGAAACCCTTTATCAGATTCTTGATAATAAAGCAGAAGCTCTTGAATTTTCCATCCACGATGACTGTCCGTTTTTAAATATCCCGCTGGCTGACTTAGATATCCGCGACAACCTCTTAGTTGCCTGCATTAACCGAAATGGTGTCATCCTGATTCCAAGAGGTCAGGACTCGATTCAGGCAAAAGATACAGTCGTTGTTGTCACTACAATAAAAGGACTCAATGATATTCAGGATATCCTGAAAAAATAGTTTACTTTATTACTAAAAGGAAAATCAAATTATGAATTATTCGATTATTGCTTATATCATTGGATGGATTTTAAACTTTGAAGCTTTATTTATGGCACTTCCCTGTATAACTGCAATTTTCTACCATGAACATTCCGGCTGGGCATTTTTCTTATCTGCTATGTTCTGCCTCTTAATTGGAATTCCACTGGTACAGAAAAAGACAAAAAATAAAATCTTTTATACCAGAGAGGGCTGTGTTACAGTTGCACTAAGCTGGATTATCCTTAGTATTATGGGTGCACTTCCATTTTTAATTGGCGGTGTTATTTCAAATCCAATTGATGCCGTATTTGAAACCGTCTCCGGTTTTACGACTACCGGTGCAAGTATTCTTCTGGATGTAGAATCTCTTCCAAAGTGCATGTTAATGTGGCGAAGTTTTACTCACTGGATTGGCGGTATGGGTGTTCTGGTCTTTATTCTCTGCCTGCTTCCATTAACAGGAGGTGACGGCGGTTATCATGTCAACCTGATGAAAGCCGAAAGCCCTGGACCATCTGTCAGTAAACTCGTTCCTCAGGTTCAGTCTACTGCCAAAATTTTATATTCGATTTATCTGACTTTAACCGTTATCGAATTTGTATTACTTTTATTTGGTAAAATGTCTGTTTTTGATGCACTTACCACCTCATTTGGTACAGCCGGAACCGGTGGGTTTGGCATTAAAAATGACAGTATAGCGGGTTACTCGCCTTATATTCAATATGTAGTTACGATATTTATGATTTTATTTGGAATTAATTTCAGTGCTTATTTCCTGCTTTTAAGCAAGAAACTCAGACAGGCAATCCATATGGAAGAAGTACGCTGGTATCTGATTATCATCTTTGCTTCCATTGTCTTTATTTCTTTTAATGCAAGAGCAATGTTTTCTACTTTAGAAGAAACCATAAGACATGTCTCATTTCAGGTAGCTTCGGTTATTACGACAACTGGTTTTGCTACAACGGACTTTGATTTGTGGCCGGAATTTTCACGTACGATTCTGGTTATTTTAATGTTTATTGGTGCTTGTGCCGGAAGTACCGGTGGTGGAATCAAGGTTTCCAGATTTATTTTATTAATCAAGACCATGAAAAAAGAACTTCACACTTACCTGCATCCAAGAAGTGTAAGAAAAATTCAGCTGGATGGCAAAGTGGTAGAACACAATGTCCTTCGTTCTACGAATGTTTATATGATTGCCTATATTCTGATTTTTGTGGCCTCGGTTTTACTAATCAGCCTTGATAACTTTGACCTTACCACAAACTTTACAGCAGTTTCTGCAACCTTAAATAATATCGGTCCGGGGCTTGAACTGGTTGGACCGACCCAGAACTTTAGCCTCTTTTCCAATGGAAGCAAGCTGATTTTGATTTTTGATATGCTTGCGGGACGTCTGGAATTGTTCCCACTTTTACTTTTATTTGTAAGAGATTCCTGGAGAAGATTTTAACCGAATAAAAGAAGTCTTCCTCACTGAAATACCAAAAAAGCAGATGAACATCACTTCTGATGAACATCTGCTTTTTTTAATATCAATATAATCTTTGTTCCTCTTTCCGGCTCACTGTCAATTTCAATCCTTGCATCATGGAGAATTGCCCCATGTTTTACAATCGAAAGTCCAAGTCCTGTGCCTCCGGTCTTTTTTGAATGACTCTTATCTACACGATAGAACCGCTCAAAAATACGCTCCTGTTCTTCTTTTTTAATTCCAATTCCATTATCTTCAATAGAAATTTGCACCTGATTTTGATTCTTCTTAACCTTTACTTTTACATAACCACCTTCATGATTATATTTAATCGCATTATCTGCCACATTATACATCATTTCATATAAGATATGGCGCACTCCATTTACTATTGTCTGTTTTTCTGCTTCCACAGACAGCTTAATCTTTCGTTTTTCTGCTTCCACAAGCAAAGTCGTGCCGATTTCTTCTGCCAGTTCACTGACATCTACCAATTCAAACGGCATGCTGATTCCCTCATCCAATTTTGAAATCTCAATAATGTCCTGTACCAGATTCGTCAGTCTGCTTGCCTCTTCATAGATTCGTCCGGCAAAATCAGGCACTTTATCCGGCGGAACCATGTTATTTTTCATAATCTCCGCATAGCCGGAAATTGACATCAACGGTGTTTTTAATTCATGAGAAACATTTGCAGAAAATTCTTTGCGAACTTCTTCTGCTTTTTTTAGTTCTTCCAGCTGTTGTTTCAACTGATGATTCTGGTCGTCAATTCTTACCAGCAGTGGTCTCAGTTCTTCATATGCTACACTGGAAAGTGGTTCTTCTAAATCCAGCTGGTTAATCGGTTTAATTAATTTTGAAGTCTGTTTTTCAACTAATAAGAAGGCAAATGCCAAAATTACAATCAGCAGGATTCCCATCAAAAAAAGCCCGGAAAACATGGTTTGAAATACACTGTCTGTCGTTTTTGCCACACGCACCAGCCGCCCATCATCTAATCTCAGGGCATAATAAAAGGTCTTTTTTGATAAGGTTTCCGAGAAACGAACGGTTTCTCCTTCCCCTTCTTCCATCGCCTGTTTTACTTCCGGACGATCCTTATGATTTCCCATTGTTGCAGAATCTTCTTCCGAATCATACTGAACAGTTCCGTCTTCATTTAATATGGTGATTCTGCTGGTTGTAAGTGTTCCTGCCTGTTCTTCCCATCCACTGTCTGTCGTCTGCTCTAAAAGCAGACGGACGTACTGCGCTTCATTTCGTACGTCCTGTTCCATCCATTCATTTGTTTTTACATACATGATGACGCTTGCTGACACGAAGGTCAGCACCATCGAGAGAATAATCATAAACCCTACATAATTTAAGATTCTTTTTCTCATTTTCTGTCTCCAATTCGATATCCTACCCCTCGGATAGTCTCAATCAATGCTCCTGATCCTTCGAGTTTCTGTCTCAATGTCCGAATGTGTACATCTACTGTTCGAGTTTCTCCATCAAAATCATACCCCCAGATATGTTCCAGCAGTTTATCACGAGTTAACACAATTCCCTGATTTTCCATCAGATAACGGAGCATTTCAAATTCTTTGTATGTCAGCTCCACCTGACGTTCTCCATCTAATACCTGGTGGCGTTCCACATCAATTGAAAGATTTCCACAGCTTAAAAGTGTATCTTTCATCTGTTTTTTGCTCCTTCTGAGTACTGCTTTTACTCTGGAGATAAACTCCATCATTCCAAATGGCTTTGTAATATAATCGTCTGCTCCACTATCGAGTCCACGCACTTTATCATACTCTGCTTCTTTTGCAGTCACCATAATCACCGGAATATCTCTGGTCTTCGGATCTTTTTTTAACTTTTCAAGAATGCTGTATCCGTCCTGACCCGGAAGCATAATATCCAGCAGAATCAAATCCGGCAATTCTTTTTCCAGACATCGGAATAATTCTTTTCCTTCCTGAATTCCTATTGCTTCAAATCCTGTTGTTTCTAATGTATATACTAACAACTCACGAATATTTCTTTCATCTTCTACACAATAAATCATACTTCCACCTCTTCTGGTTTTTCTCTACCAGAAAAGTATACTTAATTTTTTACGGAAATACAAGATGGGAGCGCATAGCGTGCCCGTGCAACTCGGGTAACACTTTGAAATTCTACACTGCTTTTCTTCATTTTTTCCAGGTAGCTGTGTGTATCAAAGGCATCCTCCTGCACCTGACAGATACAGACTGCCACATTCGAACAATGGTCCGCCACTCTCTCAAGACTTGCTGTAATATCAGAAAGCACAAACCCCTGCTCGATCGTACAGTTTCCATTTCTAAGACGTCTGACATGACGGTTCTTTAATTCAATCTTTAATTCGTCAATGACTTCTTCAATCGGCTCTACGCTTCTTGCAATACTTTCATCTTTTGTTTCAAATCCTTTTACGGCAGCCTCAACCACATCTTCTACTGCTTTTGTAATTACTTTTAACTCTGCAAGTGCTTCATCTGAGAATTTCAGATTTTTCTCATACAGCTCTTTTGCCGAGTGCATGATGCTGACTGCATGGTCAGAAATTCGTTCAAAATCACCGATGCAGTGTAACATGATCGATAAGTCATGGCTATCCTTTACATTTAAATCTTTCTGACTCAACTTTACCAGATAAGTTCCAAGTCCATCCTCATAGCGGTCCACCTGTTCTTCTTCCGCTAAAACCTGTTCTGCTTTTTCCGAATCATAATGTTCGATAAGCCCAATTGCTGTATTGATTGCATCTTTTACTTTATTCGCCATTTCAACTGCAACTCTTCGACTCTGTTCTACTGCTAAAGCCGGTTTATCTAAGAAACGGCTGTCCAAAAGTTCCATTCCTGTTGCTTCTGTTTCTTTCTTATCTTCCTCTTTGTCACGAATCGTAAGAATTGCAAGTTTTTCAAGTACTTTTGAAAATGGAAGTAACAAAAGGGTTGCAAATACATTAAAAGTCGTATGCACAACTGCGATTCCTGCTGCATTTGCTGCCTGATTCATAAACGGAAACTGTACAACTGCATTGATTGCATAAAACAGTACCATAAAGACAACAGTTCCAATAATATTGAAGTAAAGATGTACCATTGCTGCACGTTTTGCATTTTTCTTTGCACCAATTGCAGATAATAATGCCGTAATACAAGTACCAATGTTCTGACCCATGATAATCGGAATGGCTGCACTGTAGCCGACTGCTCCTGTTACGCAAAGTGCCTGTAAAATTCCGACAGATGCAGAAGAGCTCTGAATCACTGCGGTTAAAATCATACCTGCCAGAAGACCTAAAATCGGATTGGAAAATTTTGTTAAAATTCCAGTAAATTCCGGCACATCGGCAAGTGGTTTTACTGCGCCGCTCATACTTTCCATACCAAACATTAATACTGCAAATCCAATGAAAATCGTTCCAATATCTTTTTTCTTTTCACTTTTTGCAAACATTAAAAATGCAACACCAATTAATGCCAGAACCGGTGAGAATGTAGTCGGCTTAAATAACTGGATAAAAAAGTTATCACTCTGAATACCAGATAAGCTTAAAATCCAGGAGGTAATCGTAGTACCAATATTTGCTCCCATGATAACGCCTACTGCCTGAGATAATTTCATAATTCCAGAGTTTACAAAACCTACAACCATAACCGTTGTAGCCGATGATGATTGGATAACTGCGGTTACCGCAGCTCCTAAACCAACTGCCTTAAGTGGGTTCGAGGTAAGTGTCTCTAAAATTTTTTCCATCTTACCGCCCGAAACCTTTTCCAGACCGTCCCCCATCACATTCATTCCATATAAAAACAGGGCAAGTCCTCCAAGTAAAGTCAAAATACTAAAGAAATCCATAATTTCCTTCCTTTCTCTTTCATTTGACCTTATTCTACCTATCTTATGTTAAATTCTTTCGAGGCAAATGTAAAATCCATGTAAAATAATAATAGATGAAGCCATTGCACCAAAAGTACTCTGACTTCATCTATCGTTTAAACTCATTTATTGAGCAGATAGTCAAGTGGATATTCGCAATCCGCTTCGCTACTTGCTTGATTTGCTTAAATTGCCTTAATCAGTTCTGTAATCAATGCCTTAAATCTTACAGACACTTTGTCAGCAGTCTCCTGTACTTCTTTATGAGAAAGAGCCTGTTTACTCATCCCTGCTGCAAGATTTGTAATACAGGAAATTCCGCATACTTCCATTCCAAGATGCCTTGCTGCCATTGCTTCACATGCTGTACTCATTCCAGCCGCATCTGCCCCCCAGCTTCTTGCCATCCGAATTTCCGCCGGTGTCTCATAATTTGGTCCGGTAAACTGCACATAAACCCCTTCCTGAATCGGGATCTCCAATTTCTTAGCACAAAAGATTGCTATTTCACGCATCCTTTCGCTGTATACTTCACTCATATCTGGAAAACGCGGTCCTAATTCCTCTATATTCTCTCCAATTAACGGACTTGGAACTGCTGTTGTAATATGATCTTTTAAAAGCATAAAATCACCTGGGCGGTAATCAAAATTAATTCCCCCCGCTGCATTCGTGAGAATCAGCTTCTTTGCTCCTAAAAGTCCCATCAGACGAATGGGCAGAACCACATCACTCATCGGATATCCTTCATAGTAATGCACTCTTCCCTGCATGATGACAACCGGAACGCTTCCAATATAGCCAAATACAAATCTTCCCTTGTGTCCGGCTACTGTAGATACCGGAAATCCCTCAAGGTCTTTGTAATCCACAGTTTCTTTCACTTCAATGTGTTCTGCATAATCTCCAAGTCCCGAGCCAAGCACCAGTGCTACTTCCGGCTTAAAATCTGTTTTTTTCTTCAGACTTTCCAGACACGAAAATAATTTTTCCCTTACCTGATTCATAAATTATCCTCCAATCATACATTACTATGAACTACTCGGCTACAAGTAACCGAGCTTCTTACTTAAAAACTGCGGATATCATCCTCCCCATCCGCTTCCTGAATGGAACGGATTTCTACCGGATAGCTCACAGAATCATTGACCTGTACTAAAACAGTCTCCCCGGCTTTATGTCCAAGGATTGCTTTTCCAAGCGGAGATTCTATGCTGATTCGGTTATCCAGAGAATTTCCACGAATCGATGTTACCAATTTATAAGTCTCTGTCTCATCATCCTCCGGGAAATAGATTTCTACCAAATCATTTAATCCTGCTTCGTCTTTTTTTGTTGTATCTGTTACAATCTTTGCAGTTTTTAACATTCTTTCCAAATATCGAATACGGCTCTCATTTTTATTCTTATCTTTTTTTGCCGCATAATACTCAAAGTTTTCGCTTAAATCCCCTTGTGCTCTTGCTTCTTTTACTGCCTCAATTGCATTTTTACGCACGACTAATTTTCGGTAGTCAATTTCTTCCTGTATTTTTTTTACATCACTTTCCGTCAATTGTTCCTGCATAATCTTCACCTCTTCTATGATATCTTAGAATCCACCTGTGCCAGAAATCCTCTGCGTGCCAGTTCTGCTTCAATATCATCTAATGTTCTTTCACTGTCCGCTAAGATTGTATGATAATGATATCCCGAAGTAATATTTTTAAGCGGGCTTGACTGCCCACTTTCAATTTTTGCCACAAAATCGCCAATCTTCTTTCTTGAATCAAGTCCAAGTTCTGCAGACAGACAACCATAAATCTTATGATTGATAAATACATCCGCTACTTTTCCGCCACAATCTACAATCAGATTCAGCTCCTCCTGAATTTCTTTATCCGTATGGCAGACATAAATGACACGTGACGCAAACACCGGTGTCTGCAGCACATATCCTCTATGTGTTGAAAGAATATCCTGATTTTGTGCACGTAAAAGTGCAACATCCTGTACAATTACCTGACGGCTGACGTCAAATTGTTTTGCCAGTTCCGTGCCGGAAACGGGCTTGGGACTCTGCCCGATAAATTTTAAGATTTCTTTTCTTCTTTCTTCACCGTTCATCCTTCACCTCTTCCTTCCTGTTACGTCTTGCAACAGAACTCTATTGATTTACAGGATGAAGATTTTTCATGGAAATGTCAAGTATCGGTGCAGAATGTGTTAATGCTCCGCTTGAAATATAATCCACTCCGACAGAAACCAGTCTTGCCACATTTTCTTTTGTGACATTACCGGAACACTCTGTCTGTGCTCGTCCGTCGATGATTTTGATTGCCTCTCTCATTTCATCCGGTGTCATATTATCTAACATGATAATGTCTGCACCTGCTTCCACTGCTTCTTTTACCATTTCAAGATTTTCTACTTCGATTTCAATTTTACGGACAAACGGAGCATATTCTTTCGCCATCTCAATTGCTTTTGCAACACTTCCGGCCGCTCCGATATGGTTATCTTTTAATAAAATACCATCGGATAAGTTATATCTGTGATTACATCCCCCGCCTACTTTGACCGCATATTTTTCAAATACACGCATATTTGGTGTCGTCTTTCTGGTATCAAGCAGTCTGGTCTTACTACCTTCTAACAAATCGACAATGCTTCTTGTATAAGTTGCAATTCCACTCATACGCTGTAAGTAATTTAACGCAACTCTCTCTCCGGAAAGCAGAACGCGAATGTCTCCACGAACCACACCCATCAGCTGTTTATTTTTTACGACATCACCGTCTTTTACATAAAATTCAACTTCAGTTTTTTCATCTAATAATTCAAATACTCTTTTATAAACTTCAAGACCTGCAATGACACCGTCCTGTTTACAGATTAACTGAACTTCTCCAGGGCAGGCTTCTCTCATCACTGCATTTGTTGTAATGTCCTCACTTGTGATATCTTCTTTTAATGCCTCCATAATCAAATGGTCTGCATTTAATTTCATTGTAATCTGGTTCATACTGCTTCTTCCCTTACCCTTTCAATTTCTTTTCTTACGCTTTCTGCATATAATTTCTGAAGTTCTTCTTTTCCTAAGAATTTCGTTGCGTCTGCTTTTTTAAGCAGTGCATTTTGTACATTTTCTTCTTCGGCAGTTTCTTTTGTTTCTAAAATCTTTGTAATCTGTCCTGCGGCACGTTTTGCAAATACCAGACTTTCTAATAAAGAGTTACTTGCCAGACGATTTGCTCCGTGAACTCCATTACAGCTTGTCTCACCGGATGCATACAGACATTTCATGGTTGTGCGGCTGTATTTATCTACTTTTACTCCACCCATGAAATAATGCTGTGCCGGAACAACCGGAATACATTCTTTCGTCACATCAAAGCCTTCTTCCAGACACTTCTGATAAATATTCGGAAAATGCGTTTTTATCTGTGCTTCTCCGAGCGGACGCATATCAAGCCATACATAAGGTTTATGGTCAATCTCCATCTGTTTTCTTATCTCAGCTGTCATCAAGTCCCTTGGCAGAACTTCATTTGCAAAACGTTCCATTTTTGCATTGTATAATTTTGCTCCCTCTCCACGCACGGATTCAGAAATTAAAAATCTTCTTCCTGGTTTTGGAGAATACAAAGTCGTCGGATGAATCTGAACATAATCCGGATGTTCCAGTTCAATTCCATGTTTTAAGGCAATTGCCAATGCATCTCCGGTTAAATGTGGGAAGTTCGTAGAATGTTCATATAATCCTCCGATTCCACCACAAGCCCATACAACCGCTCTTGCAGTCACTGCAAACAATGTTTTGTCCGCGCTTCTTGCCACGATTCCATAGCACTGGTTTTTCTCTTCCAGTATATCAATCATTGTGGTCTGTGTCAAAAGTTCTACATTAGAAAGTTTCTGTACACAGGCAAGCAGCTTACTTGTAATTTCTTTTCCTGTCACATCCTGATGATATAAAATTCTTGATTTAGAATGTGCGCCTTCTCTTGTATAAGCCAGCTCTCCGTTTTCTTTTTTATGGAATTCTACTCCGCAGTCGATCAGTTCGTTAATCACTTCTCTTGAAGAACGAATCATAATATCCACGGATTCTCTGCGGTTTTCATAATGACCGGCTTTCAACGTATCTTCCATAAAAGAATCATAATCCTCTTCATTTCGCTCCACACAGATTCCGCCCTGTGCTAAAAAAGAATCACTGTTTTCAAGTTCATCTTTCGTAATCATAAGAATTTTTTTGTCTTTTGGTAAATGTAAAGTGGCAAATAATCCTGACACGCCCGTTCCTACAATTACCACATCTGCTTTTACGTGTTTCATTTATTTCCTTCTCCTATCCCTTCACATTAAAATTGCTCAGTTTTTGAAATTATACATCTTTTCTTTACATCTGACAAGACAGATGTAAACTTGTACTAAAACAAGTACAAAAAAAGAATCCCAGCCAAGGGATTCTCTTGTCTTTTTTATTTCTGAAGTTTTTTCTTTCCCAACCGTACTTCTTCCATCAAATCTGCCATTTCTTCATCTAAATGGTCAAACAGATAATTTTTCTCTTTCGATGTCTTTTTTTGCACTTTCTTTGAAATCTCTGCTTCTACTGCTTCTACTTCTTCTAAAAGATTTGCAGCAGAAAGCCGGTTTCCACCCTGCCCTAAGATAATCACCTGTTCTAAGGCATCCGAAGTGGCAACTGTAACCTGATATTTTCTGCCAATTTCATGTACTGTTTTTTCAATATACTGGTCGGCGGTTTCTGCTTCTTTGGTATAGACCACATAAATATTGTGGTATTTCATTACACTTCCTGGATTGCCTTTCACTTTATAAGCATCAAAGACCAGAATCAAAGTCATTTTTTTATACCCCTGATAATTACTTAAACGGTCCATCAGCTTATTTCTTGCACTTTCAATATTGATTTTTGAAAGTTCATTTAGATCTTCCCATGCAAATATAATATTATAACCATCCACAAGCAGATATTCTTTTATCGGTTCTCGTTTTTTCTCTTTTCTGGTATTTTCTGTCTCACTGCTTCTGACACTTGGATTTCTGTTTGGATTTCTTTTTGAAACCCGCTCCCAGCCCTGTCGTTCTCTTTTTACTGCACCATAAGTACGCTCAAAGATGGCTCTTAGTTCTTCTTCATTTTGAACTCCTTCTTTTAGATAAGCTTCTGCTTCCTGGGGGGTTCTTTTTGGCATTGGAATTTCTTCTTCTACCTGTTTTTGCATCGGGGTCTGAAGTTCCAGATGCATATAGTCTTCTACTTCATACCACGGCACAATAAATCCTGCCCCATGTGCACAAAAGACAGAACCGGTTGGATTTTCCAAATCACTTTCGGAATCGTAGTTCATCTCTTCAATCACTTCATCCGCATTATGGCACGGCATATAGCCTTTCAAGGTACAAAACAGTCTGCCGTGCCCACTTGTATAAGCCATCACTTCTTTTTGATAATCGCGCATCAAAGAAACCGGTGCAAAACCAGTCACTACGGAATATTCTCCTTCGCTGTCTGAAAGCTGAAATTCCCCATACATTTTCTGGATATCCGCCATCGCTCTTCCCACTTTATCTGCCGGCAGCTCCAGTCGGAATTCATAGACCGGCTCTAATAAAACACTCTTTGCTTTTTTTAGTCCCTGACGCAGAGCACGATACGTTGCTTGTCTGAAATCCCCACCCTCGGTATGTTTTAAATGTGCCCGCCCGCTTACCAGCGTAACCTTCATATCTGTAATTTCCGAACCGGTTAAAACTCCTTTATGCATTCGTTCTTCTAAGTGCGTCATCACCAGCCTCTGCCAGTTCCTGTCTAATAAATCTTCACTGCAGTCTGCAAAGAAATGAAGTCCTGTGCCTCTTTCCGCCGGTTCTAATTTTAAATGTACCTCGGCATAATGACGAAGCGGTTCAAAATGTCCGACTCCCTCGACGCAATCTTCAATCGTCTCTTTATAGACGATTTTTCCACTACCAAACTCCACTTCTGTCTGATAGCGTTCCCAAATCATGCGCTTTAAGATTTCAATCTGTACTTCACCCATAACCTGTGCATGGATTTCCTGTAATCTCTCATCCCACACAATATGAAGCTGCGGTTCTTCTTCTTCCAGTTCTTTTAGTTTGATTAACATACTGTGCACATTACAGTCTTCCGGCAGTTCGATTTTATAGGTTAAGACCGGCTCTAAAACCGGTAAGAACGTATGGGCTTCGATTCCAAGCCCCTGTCCGCAGTAAGTATGGGAAAGTCCCGCCACCGCACAGACACTTCCGGCTTTGGCTTCTTTTACTGCCTCAAAAGAATTTCCGGAATAAATCCGAATCTGTTCTGCTTTTTCTTCCCAGAGTTCTTCTTTTCCCTCTCCTGCTTCTTTTTCATTTGATAACAGCATTTTTACTTTTAAACTTCCGCCGGTTATTTTTAAATAAGTTAATCGGTTCCCCTGTGCATCTCTTGCAATCTTAAAGACCCTTGCACCAAATTCTTCAGGATAGGCACATTTTTTTGTAAAAGTTTCGATTCCTTTTAAAAATTCTTCGACACCCTGAATCTTTAAAGCCGAACCAAAATAACAAGGAAAGACTTTTCTCTTTGCTATTAAGTTTATGATTTCTTCTTTCTGGATTTCTCCGCTTTCCAGATAATGTTCCAATACTGCCTCATCACAGACTGCAAGATTTTCCTTTGCCTCTTCTGTTTCAAGTCCGGCACTGAAATTAATGCATTTCTCATCTAATCGTTTTGTCAGTTCTTCCATCAGTGCATTTTCATTGGTATCCGGCTGATCCATTTTATTGATAAATAAAAAGACCGGTATCTCATACTGTTTTAAAAGACGCCATAAGGTCTGTACATGTCCCTGTACTCCATCTGCTCCACTGATAACCAAAATGGCATAATCCAATACCTGAAGGGTTCGTTCCATCTCAGCCGAAAAATCCACATGTCCCGGAGTATCAAGCAGGGTAACCTCCCGCTCTCCTAATCTAAATTCCGCCTGTTTGGAAAAAATAGTAATTCCACGCTCCCTCTCTAATTCATAAGTATCCAAAAATGCATCCTGATGATCCACACGCCCCAGTTTCCGAATGCTGCCTGTCAGATACAAAATGCTTTCTGCAAGCGTTGTTTTTCCGGCATCGACATGTGCCAGAATCCCGATTGTCAGTTTGTTTGTATTCTCTAAATCCATCTATATTATAAACCTACACTTTCTGCATTTGACTTTTTTGTATTATATCAAAAAGAACGTGAAAAAGCAAAGCAGGGACAAAAGCCCTTTGATAAGCTTCTGCCCCTATTTTTTGTTTCATTAGTCAAGCGGATATTCGCAATCCGCTTTCGCTACTTGCTCATAACCAAATAGCTGCTACGCAGCTTATCAGAAGGGGCTTGCCCCCTCCTGATACAAGCAAGTCCCCACCCCTGCTTATTGCTTTTTGCAATTGAAGCAGGGGACTTCCTTGATTTGGTTAAATCCTTTTAAAAGAGTTTTATTTGCTCTTTTTTGTTTTGCTCCAAACTCCGGAGTTATCTAAGTAATAATCGCCAACCCATACATTACTCTTCATAGAACCATCCTGTTCTCCTCCAAAGTAATACCATTTGCCGTTGATTTTCTGCCAGCCTGTTTTCATTGCGCCATCGTTTGCACTTCCAAGGTAATACCATTTACCCCAGATTTTCTGCCAGCCAGTCTTCATTGCTCCGTCATCTGCACCACCAAAGAAGTACCATTTACCGTTAATCTGCTGCCAGTAAGTTTTCATGGAACCATCTTCAGCAGAGCCAAGATAATACCATTTACCGTAAACCTGCTGCCATCCTGTCTTCATTGCGCCATCGTTTGCACTTCCGAGATAATACCATTTACCCCAGATTTTCTGCCAGCCGGTCTTCATTGCGCCATCTGATGCATTTCCGAGGAAATACCATTTGCCCCAGATTTTCTGCCAGTAAGTTCTCATGACACCATCGTTTCCAAAGAAATACCATTTACCGTTAATCTGCTGCCAGTAAGTCTTCATTGCTCCGTCGTTTTCCTCTCCGAAGTAATATTTCTTACCGTCGATTTCCTGCCATCCTGTTTTCTTTGTACCGTCTTCGCCATAATAGTATTTCTGACCATTGATTACCTGCCATCCTGTCTTGGACAGTAATGCCTCCATTGCTTTTTGCAGGTTTTCTTCTGCAGCTTCGATTTCTGCCTGTGTTGCATCGTCTAAATCAAGCACTGCTTTTGCTGCTTCTAATGCCTGTGCAAAATTATCCCAGGTAGATGCTACATAGTCGTCTTTGTTTAATTCTTCCGCTTTCTCTACTAATGCTTTGAGTTCTTCAACAGATGGTTTTTCTTCTCCACCATCTACTTTTTCAAGCTGTGTCATTGCACTTTCCAGTCCGCTTACTGCTTCGTCTACTTCTTCCTGTGTTGCAGTTTCATTTCCTGCTACGCTCTGTGCTTTTTCGAGTGCTTCTGCAAAAATTCTCCAGGTTTCCTCTGTGTAGTCTGCTCTTGTCAATGCTTCTGCTTTTTCAAGTGCAGATTCCAGTTTGCTCTTATCTGCCGGATTTTCCGGTTCGGTTGGTTTTGCAACCAGATTTACCATTGCCGCATTTAATAATGCAGTCTGGTTATCTACTTCTTCCTGTGCTGCATTTTCATCTGCATAAACTTCTTTTGCAGATTTTAATACACGTTCAAAGCTTTCAAAACTTTCTTCTGTGTAATCCTCTTTTACTTTTTTGTCTGCCTCTTCAATTGCTGCCTGTAATGCGCCTTTGTTTACTTCCTGTTTTTCAACAAGATTCTGCATTGCCTCTGCAAGTGCAGTTTTTACTGCATCGACTTCTGCCTGTGTTGCATTTTCATTTTCTGCTGCTTTTTCAGCTGTTTCTAATGCAGTTTTGAATGTTTCAAAGCTTTCTGTTGTATAGTCTGCTTCATTCTTTTCTTTTGCACGTTCGATTAATGCATTTAATTCTGTCTTGTCTGCTTTTTCTTTTAATGCTTCCATAGCAGTTTCAAGTGCAGCTACTGCCGCATCGACTTCTGCCTGCGTTGCATCTTCTTTTGCGTAAACTTCTTTTGCTGCATCAAATGCTTCTTTAAATGCGTTCCAGCTCTCTTCTGTATACGCACTTTCTTCTTTCTGTTCTGCAAGAACCAAAGCTGCGGATAATGCTTCTTTATTTACAGTCTCCGGTTCTTCTACAGCATAAACACCGTTTACTTTCCATTCGATGATACCGGTTCCTCTTGAAGCATCTTCTGTTGCGCCTTCACGAAGCTGTGGTGCTACAGTCAGGCGTACTGCTGTTGTTTTAAGCTTTCCAAGTGCAATGGTATTGTATTTATCTGCTGCACACTCTAAGTTCTGGGCATCTGCTACTTTTACCCAGTTACCATTTTCATCTAAATATTCTACGCTTGCGGACTGTGGCAGGAAGTTTCCACCGCCATCCTGGAAGTAATACACATCCATGCTTTCGATTTCAACTGCTTTTTCCCATGTATAGGAAACCCATCCATCTACAACACTTCCGTCTTCTGCATAGCGGTTATGCCAGTTATGCCATACACCATTTGAAGTATCTGCGGAATTTGCCGGTTCTTTTTCGTTATTTAAGCTTGCAAGACCGCCAAGATCATCAATTCTGCCGTCTAAACCGTCATAGTTGCAAAGTCCGTCTGTCTTTGCATCTGGTGCAAGATTTTTTACCTCTGTATCCGGTTTGGATAATTCAAGGTTTGCCATTGCTTCTTTCAGATTGGAAAGTGCTTCTTCAATCTGTTCTTTTGTTGCTATTTCTGATTCTGCTACTTCTTTTGCTGTATCTAACGCTGTCTTAAATGCGTTCCAGGACTCTTCTGTATAAACTTCCTGCTGTTTGGTTTCCGCTTCTTGAATCATTTCTGTTAAAGCAGTCTTGTCTGGAGTTTCTGTAACTTCTTCCAGATTGTTCTGTGCTTTAATCAGGGCTGAAAGTGCAGTTTCTGCTTCTTTCTTACTTGCCTGTGCATCAGCTTCAATTGCTTTTGCGTTTGCGAGTGCTTTTGTAAATGCAGTCCAGCTTTCTTCTGTATAAGAGCCTGCTTCTAATGTTTCAGCTTCTTTGATTGCCTCTGTCAGCTCGCTCTTATCAACAGGCGCTAACGTACCATATACTTTCCACTCTACAACGCCTACACCTGTATTATCTTCTGCCTGTTTATTTAAGGTGACACGAAGAGCAGTTGTTGTTACTTCATCAAATGTTGTTGCATTAAATTTGTCAATTTCTAAGCTGTAAGCACTTGCATTTGGAATTTCTTTCCAGCTTCCATCTGCATCCAGATATTCATATACATACGAAGTCGGAAGATTGATTCCACCGTTATCGGTTTCTGAACCATCATACCAGAAGTAAATATCACTGCCTTTTAAGGTTACTTCTGAACCCCAGGTATAAGTAAGAGTTTCGTATTTACTTGTGTTGCCCCATGTTCCGTATCTTGCGATTCCCGGATTATAAGATTTTTCCGGAATAAGACCATCGTTGATACCGGAAAGTTTCTCCCAGCCGGATACAAAGCTTGTAGAAGCAGTTGCGCTAAATGCAAGGTTTCCATCTTTTGCCGGAAGAGAAGCAATGACTCTTTCGAGTTTTGCTGCTGCTGCATCTACTTCATCCTGGGTTGCTTCTTTGTTGTCATAAACTGCCTGTGCTTCTGTAATTGCTGTGTTTAAAGTATCTGCTGCTCCCTCTTCAAATAAGGAAGTATCTACTGTTTTGGCTTTATCAATTGCTGCTTTTAATAATTGCTTATCTGCTGCCATTTCATTCGAATAGCCATAAACTTTCCATTCAATGACACCACAGCCCAATGTTTTTGGTTTCATCCACATACGGATTGCAGTTGTTGTAACCGGTGCAAATGTAGTCTTGTTGTACTGATTGAGTTTAACTCCAAAGCCTTCTCCATTTTCTACTTCTTTCCAGTTTCCGTCTGCATCCAGATACTGATAGCTTACGGATGCCGGTGCAAAATTTCCATCGGTAAAGTAGTAAGCATCTGTTCCTGTAATTGTTACTTCGTTATTCCATGTGTACTGAACCCATGCATCTCCTGACTGATTTCCTCCCTGCCAGTTATGCCATACTCCATGAGAAGTATCTCTTGAACTTGCCGGTTCATAACCATCATTTAATCCGGCTACGCCACCTAAATCCTGAGGTGTATTTACAATTGCAGTTGGTGTCGCAATCAAAGCAATGTTCTGCTCTTTTCCTTCTACTACCTGTACTTTGGTAGATACCGGATAATCAATTGCTTCTAATTTACCGTTTGCTTCAAATTCACCACGTTTTGTATATAAGGATTTTTCAATGTCATCCCATGTGATGGATTCATATTTGCATAAGCCGTTTGAGTATTCTACTTTTGCTGTCTTTGGCATATTTGGTGCAACTCCAACGGAGGTAATCACCGGTGAAATTACAACATTTTTAATTGTAGTTTCTGCTTCAGAACCATATTCTTTCTTTAATTCTTCTGCGCTTACCGCTTTAGAAAGCATCTTGAAGTTATCATAGGTTCCGTTTAACCACGGAGAACTTTCAGAACTTGCACGACCGATAAAGTTTTTCTGTGTTTTTCCAAGTTTATCAAAGGAAAATCCTGCATCTTTAATTTGGGCATACGCTTCTCCGTTGATATATAAAACTGCGATATTATCTTTTAAGGTTACTTCTACATTCTGCCAAGAACCAGAATTTAAAAGAACACCTGCTTTTGCAGTTTCTGATTCATTGGTTTCAAGATTGGTTACTGTCATAGACAGCTCGTTTGCACTTTCAAAAGATACCTGGAATACATTTCCATCCATATCGCCAAATTCAAACAGTCTTGTTCCATTTGTCTGCGTACCGTTTAATTTCACATCCATGGAAATGGTTGCTTCTTTTGTGTTCTTTGTCAAGTCACTGGAAAGTTTGACATAACCACCGATTTCTCCGTCCATGGAAATACCGTTTCCGCCATCTTTTCCTTCTGCAACTTCTACATTTCCTTTTTGCTGTGCATCAATACCGGAACCGCTGATATCTTTTACTTTCTTATTTGCAGTGTCCATATTGGCAGCTTCAAAGTCATAATGTGCCAGTATTTCCGGTAAGTCCGCTTCTCCTTCTACCGTAACTTTTACAGTATCGGATGCACTGTTACTCTTGCCTTTGGCTGTTAATTTTAAGGTGTATTCACCAGCTTTTGGAAAGCTTACTTTTGTGGAAGTTGCTTCTGTATTTGAAAAGTTTACTTCTGCTTCTTCCGGAGCTTCTTCTACACTCCATTTTACAGCCGGTTCTGTATGTAACCATGCATTGTCTCTTGCGCTTCCATGAAGCATCACTGTTTCATTTACAGCTGTTGTTACATCTTTTCCTGCATCAACTATAGGTGTTGTGTTTTCTAATAAATCTCCGGCTTTGATTTCTACTTTTGCGCTGTCTCCTGCCGGAAGAGGAAGAGCGACTGTTGTTGTACCTTCGCCTGCGATAAAGCTTCCTGCTACTTCTCCATTTACCAGTACCTGATAATTTCCTGCCGGAATACCTGTCAGGTCTAAGTTAGATTCATGTTCTACACCGGTCACATTTACAATGTTCATGGAAATTGTACTTCCATCTTTTGATACGGTTGCGCTGTCATACTGGTCACGATACAGTTCTAAAGAAATCTTATTATTAATCAGGTTTAATCTGTGGTAAACACCATCTAACGGAACAACACTGTAAGATACACCATTGTCAGTTACCTCACAGCCATATCCAAATAAACCGAATACCGGGTCAACTGCAACATCAGAGGAAGCGATACGAACTGCACCAAAAAGAGCAAGGTCTGCTTCACCAGACATCTGTCTCCAGCCATTATGAAGTTTTCCACCGCCGGTTCCAAGTGCAGTATCATTTCCCATTTCTGACTGATAAGTCCAGGAAACGGTTCCGATGTTTTCTGGGTCAGCATCAATCTGTCCGGAGTTAATTACGGTAAAGTTTGCAAGTTTTCCTGCATAGTTAATTCTCTGTGCTTCACCCATTTCGTCACTGCTTAAGCCATTGTTTTCAAAACGAAGCCAGTCATCCATACAATATCCTGCAAGAGAAGCAGTATACTGGAAGTTGAACCAGTTTTCACCACAGATTGTGGTTGGGTTTCCATAATGATACCAGATTGGCTGTACACCACGGCAGGCTCTTGTTTTTTCATTGACTTTTGACATAACGGAATCATTTCCAAACATTTTTGCCAGAGTGTAGATTGCTTCTTCACTGGTATTGTCATAAGGATATTCTGAGATATATGGATATGGGTCATTTGCAAAATTCTGGAATTTTTTCTCCATGATACTTGTTAAATTTTCCGCTTCTTCTTCATATCCACGTTCCTGTAAAGCTTCAATGATATCCGGTGTAGTGGATTCTCCCATCAGACCAGTTGCCCAGTTATAACCAACAGTTCCTTCATTGTATAACGCATCCATAATGTTATAACAACGAAGCAGATAAGTATCTGCATCTTCGATATAATCAATTAAATCCGGATACTGTTTGGCAATTTTATACATAGCAAAGTAGGTATTGTAGATATGCGGATATGCAAATCCACGGTAAGTCGGAGTACTGTTCGGCTCTTCCATTAAGAAGTCGTGAATCAGATAATCTTCCTGATGTTCTCCCATCAAATTCTGCCAGATTGCTACATTTAAGTATTCATCTAATGCCTGTACCTGCTCTTTTACCGGATTGTATGAGTTCATTTCTGCAAGATATTCGCCATGAACATATCCCCAGTCATCACCCCAGCCCCAGTAACCATTAAAAGAGCCTCGTTTGGACTTGGTATCCATCATCCAGTCATCAAATACTTTATCCTGAATCTCACCTGCTGCATCCCACTGTGTTTTCAGTAAGAAATCAGAGTGAGTAGACAGTGCAGATTTTAAATCATCCATCATATAGAACTGCAGCATGGTTGTTTTTTCTTCGCCATCCTGTTTGTAGTTTACAATGATGTCATTTTGTCCTAAATCTCCAAAAGCAATTTCATAAATATGATACTGCTCTCCATTGATTTCTTTTGTTTCCAGATATTTTGCATAAGTGTTTTCGTCTGTGCGTTCACACGCAAGATTATTGGAAACGGTATTTGTACCTTGATGAAGATTATTGGTATGCGGACAGCGATATTCAAAAGAAATATCCTTTGCATCTACCTTTGTATGCAGATACATTTTTGCCGGCATGTCTTTTGCAAATGTCATGCCCGGAACTGCAACGGCATCAATGATTCCCTCATCATAAAGTTCGGTTTTCATCTCAGATTCATCTGCTACTCCTGTAAAATTAAAGGAATAGGTTTTGCTTTCTCCGGCTTTTAAAGTCATGCTGGAACTTTCCATGTAACCTTTATTTCCGGATTTTGCATCTTTACTGATTGCATCAGAATGAATATAGAATACATTCAGACCGTTTGCCCAGTCTGCCTGATCCATACACCATTCTTTTTCTTCTGCACGTCTCTGTCCCACCTGCCAGTGGTCCTGATATTCAAATCCGGCACCTGTTTCTGTTTCCGGTGTCATTAGCAGGAAATGACCCTGACCACTCGGTCTTGTTGCATATACATAAGAGGAGTCTTTTCCAACAAAGCTATGGTCGACTGTGCAGGCTTCATAAGCTTCTCCCTGATTCACCCAGATTTCATGAAATGCAAGCGGAACTCCGAAATCTCCAAATACCAAATCAGAATCATTGGTATTTTCTACAGTGATATCCCATTTTAACTGGTCATCCACTAAAGAATAGGTTTCTACCAGTTTAAAATCTTTAATGGCACGAGTGCCTTCTGCTTTTGAATTATCATAAGTCACAATAATTTTGTTATCTTTTAATTCAACCGTTCTTCCTGCATCAGAAGAATTGGTAAGAGATTCACTCCAGGAATCTTCACCATCCTTTTTGGTCTTGAACATCAAATCTCCAAGCCATTCATGTGCACCGGTGTCCTGTTTTGGATTATCCTTCACATTCATGACATAGTTTGTGTCAAATTCGTCCCCCACAATTTTCAATGACGTGATTTCTCCATATTTACCGGTCTCTACGTCAAAGTAATCATTTTTTAAATGATATCCATTTTCTGTCTTCTCCGCAATCATTCCATCTGTTGCTGCAAGTACATCAATACTGCCCAGATATGGAAGATAATTTCCAAGCACCATAATCGTGGAAATTGCGATTGAAAGAATCGAGCGCGGTACTTGTTTCTTATCCATAATAATTCCTCCTTCTTTTTTCACTGCCTCTTTCAGATACGCACAGTCTTTTTTTGTATCTTTTTTTTGCAGTTTTGTAAAACGTTTTACTATTTTCTTTCTCAGTATACTCTTATCGAGTAACTTGTTCAATGTTTTTGTGATTATATTTTACATTTTAGTTGTTATTTCTAATTTTCAATCTTATTTTTTATAAAATTTTACCATAAAATAACGTTTTACTTATTTTTCTTTTCAATTCATTGACTTAATCGAAACTTCTCCCTATAATAAAAGAAAAATACAAAAAAACTACACTTTACTTTAGGAGGTGATTTTTATTGCAACAATAAAAGAAATTGCCAAGACCTGTAATGTTTCAATTTCTACCGTATCAAACATTTTAAATGGAAAAAACAAAGCCAGCGACGAAGTGAAAAAACTGGTCTTGGAAACTGCAAAAGAAATGAACTATGTGCCAAATTATATGGCAAAAAATTTAAAGCAAAAAAATACAAGAACCATTGGAATTATTGCCGAGGATCTTACCATCTTCCATACTCCATCGATTATTGACGGAATCAGTGAATTTATGGAAGAAAGAGGGTACACACTCTTAATGGGAAATATGCGGCTTTATCAGAAATATGGTAATCTTTTTTATAAAGAAGAAAACTATGACTCGCTTGTCGAAGATGAAGTACAGCAGATGCTTGCCAAACGGGTGGAAGGAATTATTTACATTGAAGGACACTACCATGTCATGGATAATATTTCCGAACTCTTCTCCGTTCCGCTTGTTGCAGTTTATGGTCGGGTAAAAAATCCTGAGATTACTTCGATTATTTACGATGATGAGCAAGGCGGTTATGAAGCAACAAAAGAACTGCTTGCAAATGGACATAGAAAACTTGGGCTTATCAAAGGAACAGAAGCAAGCTATCATACCCTTGAAAGAAGGAAAGGATTTTTAAGAGCACTTTATGAATATCAGATTCCGTTTAATCCATCGTGGGAAATCTGTGGAGACTGGAATAGGACAGACGGCTATGAAGGTGCAAAACGTCTGGTCAAAGAAGGCGTGACCGGAATCTTTGCCATGAATGACTTAATGGCAGCAGGCGTTTATGATTATGCGGTCAAGCATAATCTGACGATCGGAAAAGACCTTTCCGTCATCGGATTCGATAATCGGGAAATCTGTGCCGCATTTACCCCTGCCTTATCTACCATGGCACTTCCTTTAAGAAAAATGGGAACCATTGCGGCAGATTATTTAATTCAAAAAATCGAACATCCCGAACCATCTCATCAGGATGAATATAAAATACCATGTGAAATCTTAAAAAGAAAATCGGTATGCAGACTTTAGTGCTCTGCATACCGATTTTTCTTTTTTTACCAATACGAATTCTTATTTCCACACCGTATCTTTAATTCCAATATCGGATTCTTTAAACACCGGATTCTTTCCGGCTTTTTTCTGTTCTTCATAATTTTTCAGTGCTTTAATTGCAGTCTTTCTAAGCAGCATAATCGCAATAATATTAATGATTGCCATAACTCCCATTGTGATATCGGCAATATTCCAAACTACAGAAAAATCTGCCTGTGCCCCAAGGAAAATTGCTGCAACACAGGTAATGCGGAAAATATTTAATAAAACTTTACTGTTTTTAATAAATAAAATATTGGATTCCGCATAATAATAATTTCCAACCAGACTGCTAAACGCAAAGGCAAAGATGGAGACAGTAATAAAATGGATTCCCCACTGTCCGATGTTGGTACGGATTGCTTCCTGTACAAATGGGATTCCATCTAATACTCCACTTTCACCCTGTACACCCGAAATCAAAAGCATCATAGCTGTAGTACTGCAGATTAAAAGTGTATCAATGAAAACAGAAATCACCTGCACCAGACCCTGTTTAACCGGATGATCAACATCTGCAGATGCCGCTGCATTTGGCGCACTACCCATACCGGCTTCATTTGAAAACAGCCCTCGCTTGATTCCAATCATCACCGCACTTCCGGCAAACCCTCCGGCAAAAGAACGGGCACTAAATGCATTTTCAAAAATCATACCAAATACATGCGGAATACTGCTTAAATTTGTCAGCATGGTATAAATTCCAATTAAGATGTAAACAACTGCCATAACCGGAACAATAAAAGAAGTAATCACTCCAATTCTATGTGCACCGCCCCAGATAACTGCTGCAAATGCAACAGCCAGTATGATACCAACTATCATTGGTACATGAGTCTGCGAATAATTCGGAATATAATATTCTAATGCGGAAGACATATTAAAGGACTGAAGTCCGTTAAATCCATAGGCAAAGCAGATAATCAATGCAATGGAAAACAGGATTCCAAGCCAGCGTTTTTTTAATGCTTTTTCCATGTAGTAAGATGGTCCACCTCGAAACTGTCCGTTTTCTTCTACCTTATAAATCTGAGCCAGCGTACTCTCAATAAAAGCAGACGAACTGCCAATCACTGCCATAACCCACATCCAGAAAACCGCTCCCGGTCCTCCTGCTGCGATTGCAGTTGCAATTCCGGCAATGTTTCCGGTTCCTACTCTTGAAGCAGTAGAAATCATCAATGCCTGAAAAGAAGAAACTGATTTTTCTCCCTCATTTCCGGTTTTCTTTTCCATAATGGATTTTAATCCATCTTTCAATAAACGAACCTGAACTCCCTTTGTAAATACGGTAAAAAATACACCAGCACCCACAAGCAGAATCAGCAGAATATACGTGTACATGAAATCGTTTATTCCTGTCAAAATCTGATTCATACCTCTCTCCTTTCAAAATGCGTATATTCTGCCATTATACCGTATTTTAAGTTTGTGTCAAGTCAGTACTGTAAAGTGAAAATACATTCCTGCAAAATCTCTAACTTCTTCTAATAATTACATATTATTACTTCTTCTCCCACTCTGTTAGATGCATCAGAATTAATCATACGCCTGACACTTACAACATCTATTTTATAACCTTTATTTCCATACAACTCGTTTATCAAATCTGTATTATGATTTGTAAGCATACAGTAACATCCTCTCGTTGTTAATTCATCATAAAGTTTTGCCAGTCTCTTATGACTTTCTATATCAAATCCCTCTTTTGTATAGGATTCAAACGAAGTAGGATTCAATGGCGCATAAGGACTGTCCAAAAATACAAAATCTCCTTTTCGGGCATCCCTGCAAGCATCCTCAAAATCTCCATCAATAATAGTTATCCCCTGAAGATACTTAGAAATTTCTATAATAGAATCTCCGTTAACAGAAACCCTACGGCTATTATTGTACGGAACATTAAATAATCCTTTTCCATTTACCCGATACAAACCATTAAAACAATGTTTATTCAGAAAAACGAATAATGCCGCCAACTCTACATCATATTCTGATTTCATTAACTTATCATTATAATGTTCCCTAATGGTATAATAATACTGTTTTCCATCTTCCCACATCTCAGAATCTATTTTATTTACTTCACTTAAAAACTCTTTTGGACTATCGCAAATTCTTTGATACGTATTAATCAACGCTTTATTAATATCATTAATTAATGCTTTTGAAGGCTGTGTCCCAAAAAACACAGCGCCACCTCCCACAAACGGTTCAAAATAATGATTATAATTTTCAGGTATTCTCTCCTGAATCTTGCTTAATAACTGACGTTTTCCACCTGCCCATTTCACAAAAGGTACAATCTCTGTTTTTCTCATTCCACTTCCTCTTCTCTATGTTTATATTTCTTTTCAATTATACTTGCAAATAGCCAAAAGAACAACCACAGTCTTTACTCCTTACTTTTGGAATACAAAAATATATTCATGGTTAATGCCCAAAAACAGATTGCTATCTATACAAAAAAATGATAGATTAATTATTAAGAATAATCTATTTTTCAAAAAATAAATACCAGGAGGTTTTACACTATGGCTACTTGTAACAAACAACATCGTTATTTAGAAGGATTTAATGAACTTCCAGAAGCTCAGGATAACAGAAATGGAGGACGACATATCTGTGCAGCTTGTGCTTATGAAGAAGGCTTAAAAGATGCTTTAAATGGTAATCTTCCTCAATCTGACCTTTCCCATCTGCCTGATAGTCAGGCTGGCACTGTACGCCATAAAAGTGCAATTGCCGCCTATAACCTTGGATATCAATATGGTAAAAAAATCAGTGGTTAAATAATAATATTGTTAAATTTTTAAACTTCTTTTTCAAAAAACAAAAATCCCCGAAAGCATAGCTTTCGAGGGTTGATATTTTCTCTGATAGATAAAAATTATCTCTTGCTGAACTGAAATTAACGTTTTGGTAACTGGGAACGCTTGATTTTACTGGATTCTTGGAATATGGTGTTGCAAACACGTTACAAACGCAGGACTTCTCATTACGCCTCACCACACCTCTAAATTATCAAAGAGGGAGATGACTCAAAGTAACAAATGTGCATCTTCCTCTTTTTTTCTCGCAATATCATTCAACTTCGACAATTTCTAATCAATTTTGTTTAGATATTATTCGTTGCTTTGTTATCATTGTTGTATTCGAAAATATATATGTACTCTTCTGATATATCCACTTGTTTCTAAAAATAATTTGCAAATGTGATTTCAAAATTTTTATCTAAAAATTTCTATAATTGCATGTTCAACTTGATGTTCTTTTATTTTATCAATGATTATATGCATATTTTCTATTTCTAATTCTATTTTTGTATCCCCATCCTTTGGTACCATACCAAATTTTCGAAATACAAATCCAGTAAATGTATCACAATCTTTTGCTGTAAATGTAACACCTATAGCGTCTTCAATATCACTTAATCGTATATTTCCTTTCACTTCCCACTTGTTATCACTTATTCTTATAATAACAGTTTCTTCTTCCGACGATATTGGTTCAATATCATTTAAATCGCCAACAATTTCTTCTAATAAATCAAAAAGAGTCACTATTCCAACCACTCCACCATATTCATCTAATACAATAGCCATAGATTGCTTCGATTGTTTCATATTTTTAAAAAGCACATCTGCTTTTGTGGTTTCCATAACAAAGTATGGTTCAGAAATTGCAGAATCTATAACCATATCCTTACTTTTTTCTTTTAATCTAAAATAGTCTTTTGCATTTAAAATACCAATAACATGATCTATCGAATCTCCACAGACGGGATAAAGGGTATGTCGTGTATTGTGGATCGTTTCATCCCACTCCTTCACATCATCAGACATCCATAATATTGTCACATCTGTTCGATGTGTAGCAATCGTACCAGCCATAATATCATTAAATTCAAAAACATTTTGAATAAACTCTTTTTCTTGATGATCTATTGTTCCTTTTTCACTTCCCGCATCAACAAGCATACGTATTTCTTCTTCACCTACTTGATCTTCCGCTTCATTTGGATCAATACCACAAATCTTCAAGACAATATTGGTTGATATTGAAAGAAATGAAACGATTGGCTTAAATAAGATAGAGATTCCCGTAACCAATCCTGAAATTCCCATTGCCAGTTCTTCAGATTTTTTCATTGCGATTCTCTTTGGAACTAATTCGCCAAAAACCAACGTGAAATATGATAAAATCAATGTAATCAATATAACAGCTATGGTATCTAAAGTAGAACGTGGAATATTCACACCCATCCCAACAACCCAATCAACTAAAGGTTCTGAGAAATTATCTGCTGCAAAAGCACTTCCTAAAAATCCCGACAATGTGATTGCAACCTGAATTGTCGCAAGAAATCGTGCCGGCTCTTGCGTTAATCGTACTAATCTCTTTGCCCGACCATTACCTTGTTCTGCCATTCGTTCTAGCTTTGTTTCATTCATTGATAAAACAGCGATCTCTGCACTCGCAAAAATCGCGTTTAATATAATTAAAATAATCTGCACTACTAAAAGAATAAAAATTGATGTACTCATAAATAAAACCTTTCTACAATAAAATTATCTAAATATCACACTTACTTAAAAACAACAAAAGACATGGTCTATGTTCCGAATACATAGTCCATGCCTTGCGATATATAAATAAAAATTCTATTGAATTGGTTCGCTTCAGAATCATTATCACTTTCGTCCATGTTAAATATTCCTCCTCTCAAATAGTATTGTAGTACAGTATAACAAAAAGACCTAACATAATCAATTCGAAAAAAGTAAAAGTTGTGTTAAATTTATGTAAAACATAAAATCCGATTATTTTTAATTTCTTTGGGAAATTCAATTTTCTTTATCATCACTTAACATCATTTTAAAGTAAAAAGCAAGCCATTTTCAGACTTGCTTTCCACCATATCATCTTCCTTATTGATAAATCATTTCTTTATTCACAATCTCCCTTGCACATGCTTGTATATCACTCATTCTCCCTATCCATTCTAATGTATCATCTGCTTTTAGTTGTTCTGTAATTCCCTGTGCCTGCTTCATCTGCTCTACAATCCTTTCAAAGAGTTCCTGTGCCTGTTCTTTTATATCAGCCAGATAATCATTCAACCTTCCACTTGTAATCAGATTCAAATATATACCTCTGCGATATTCTTTCAAATAACGTAAATGCCTTTGTCCCCATACGCCTATAAATCTCTGTTCTTCTTCCTCCAGCAAGGTAAGACAGGGGATAAGATAATCCCCATGTCGGATATAAGTGCCGCCCATTTCTTCAAATATTGTTTTCTTCATTGTCTGTTCCACCTCGTCTTATCGTTCTCTATCCATTGATTTTTTCTTAACTGACCGTTTCGGCTGCTGTCTGCCTTCCTGCTGATAGAGGTGCAGCTTTTCCAGTACACTCTCTTTTTTCGGCTGTTCCAACGATTTTTCTTTCTTCTGTTCCGTCTGATTTTTCCATGCCCTTAGTTCTTCATTGTATTCTATAATCAGTCCTTCTGCTTTGTTATAAACCTTCTGAAAGGCTTGCACATTGGGATAGCCTTCACGTTTTACTATCTGTTCCAAACTCTTGTGCAGACGCTTTTCCAAATCCTCTAACAGTTCAATTCGCCCTTCCAGAGATTTTCGCTCTTTGCCTTTAAATAGTCCTCGTAACTCTGACAGTTGCTTTTTCAAAGAAGAAATATCTTGCTGTGTGCGTTTTATCTCTATTGACTGTCTCTGCAATTCATACATGAGCTTCTGCATATCTTTCCATTCCTGCAAATCAATCTTTGGTACAGGTTTAGGCGGTAGTTTAAATTTGAAAATTACTTCCTGCAAAAAGTCTTTCGCACCTCGGATAATCTGACGGAACATATCCGGCAGCCAACCGTGTGTCTTGATAGATTGCAGCGTTTTGTCTGTGATTTTTTCCTGCTTTATCTTCAAAATATCTTCTTCAGGAACGCCCTCAACTAATGCCACATCAACTGTCCGATTCCATTCCTGCCTTGCCGCATTGTCCGCCTTTATCTCCTCTGCTTTCGAATTGTTCTTTCCTATTTTCTTGGTTGCCAGATATACGCCGCTCTGTTGGAATACAGAGAGTTTTTCTGATTCCTCTTTTACATATCGGTTGATCGTATCGGTAAACAGTTCCTTGACTTCTTTGGTAAAGGCTTTATTCTTAAACCATTCATCCTTTTTCGTGAAGATATGGCTTTCATAAACTTCTCCTTTTGGGATAATACTGCACCCCGCCCGAAGATTGCCCTGCTCGTCTAAAACCTCTTTCTTTGTGAGTCTATGCTTTCCCTGCTCATCATAAAACATATTTCGGGTAGCAACCTTTACTTCGGGTTGTTCCAACATTTTCCGTTCACTAAATACCAGATGAATATGATAATTCGTCTTTGCCTTGTTGTGATGAAGGGCAGCACTGCATTCCACACCGTATCTTTTATGAAAAGTCTCTGTCTTGATTTGAAGAAAGAAAATGTGCATTTGGAAGAACAATATTTTGATGTAATT
>ERZ836939.653-NODE-653-length-45982-cov-11.128966_pt1 | contig 45982 bp, 27 predicted proteins | sample MGYA00519912_ERZ836939 | MGnify/ENA primary metagenome ERZ836939 (study PRJEB31850, sample SAMEA3708810) | human gut metagenome | biome: human gut; feature: human-associated habitat; material: faeces | place: China | collected 2014 ...
GATGGGACGCGATGCAGACCGTGCCGTTCTTGATGCCGGATTCCTTGACGATCTCGACGACCTCACGGGAAACGTCGTGGAAAGTGGGGATCCAGCCGCGGGACTGCAGCTCGAGTTCTTTCTGATAAACCTTGAATTCCATTGTGTTTGACCTCCAAATCAATTTGTTATATATTATTTTGTATGTCTTTCATCCCAAGCCCTGCGCACGGCGGCGATCATCTCATCGACCATGGCCGCGCGGTCGGCAGCCTTGGCAACGCCGGAGGAAGAACCGGTCGCGTCAGCGCCTGCGATGATGGTGTTGTAAACGTCCTGTCCGTTGGAAATACCGGCGGCGGTCAGCACCAGAATGTCGGGGTTGACCTCCTTCACGCCGCGGCTGGCAGCTTCCACATACTCGGGGCCGCTGGTGAGGCCCGTGCCAATGAGCTCGCTCGGCTCGGCTACGATGATATCGGGGTTCAGCTTGGCGATCATGCTGGCCTCTACGATGGAGTCCGCGCAGACGATGGTGGTCAGGCCGACCTCCTTGGCGCGCGCGATCGTCTTTTTCAGAACGCCCAGCGTCAGCGGCTTTTCCACATGATTGAGCATGACGCCCTCTGCGCCTGCGGCGACCAGCGATTCCGGCAGAATGTCGGCAAGGCCGCGGCCCGGCTCCAGCGGGTCCATGTGCGGGGCAAAGACGTGGATATGCTTGGTGGCGGCTTTGACCGCGCTGATCGAGACGATCGGCGTGGTGAAAATGATATCGACGCCGTATTTCTCAGAGGCTTTGTCGGCAGCGATCGCAAGGTCGACAACGTCCTGCCCGTAGAGGTAGGATTTCGGCCCGATCTCAAAAAACGGCGCGCGGATGGTATGCTGGTTCATACGGTCACCTCATTTCCTCAGATAGCCCAATTATAAGTCATATTTGCGTATGCGTCAATGATATTTGCTGATTTCTGCGTTTTACACAAAATTCAGCATAGAAAATCAGCGAATCACAAAATGAAATCTCTTGAAAGCAAATAATATTTGTGTTACACTGTTCGCAGAACAAATCTCAGGAGGGATATTCTGTGAAAGTGGAATCCATTCAGGCGGCAAGGGCCGCGTATGACATCGAAGCGCAGTGCATTCTGGAAATGAAGGACTACTTTGACGAGGTCGCGTTCTCGCGTGCGGTGCATCTGCTGGCGCAGGCCCCGCGCATCGGCGCGGCGGGCTGCGGGCATTCGGGCATCATCTGCCAGCACTTTGCGCACCTCATGTGCTGCATCGAGCGTCCGGCACGGTTCATTTCGCCAGCCGAGGCCGTCCACGGTGCGACGGGCTTTTTGCAGAAGGGCGACGTGATGGTCTTCGCCTCCCGCGGCGGCAAGACGAAGGAGCTGCTGCCCATCGTGGACATCTGCAAAGCCAAGGGCGTGTCGATCATCACGGTGACAGAGAATCTGGAGTCGCCGCTGGCGCAGGCAGCGGACGTCGTGCTCAAGCAGCACGTCAACCGCGAGACGGACAAATGGAACGCGCAGGGCACGACCTCGACGACGGCCCTCTGCATGATCTTCCACGCGCTGCAGGCGGCGCTCATCGAAGAAACGGGCTATCAGGCCGAACAGTTCGCCCTCATCCATCCGGGCGGAGCGGTCGGCGAGCGGCTCAATCATAAAGCCCTATAAGGAAAAAGGACGTGTAAGCTATGGCAGCAGGCAGACTGAAGATCGACATTCGCAGAAAGCGGATTCTGGAGCTTCTGGCGCAGAACGGACAGGTAACGGTCGCGGAGCTGAGTGGGCTCCTGAACGCGACGCAGACGACGATCCGCACGGATCTGGACACGATGGCGGCGGAAAACCGCCTCGTGCGCATCCCCGGCGGTGCGATCGCCATCCCGGTGCAGCCGGTACAGACGCCTGTGCAGGAGGCCGCTCCGGACGCGCTTGCCGCACAGAAGCGCGCCATTGCTGCCGAGGTGCTATCGCACATTCAGGACGGCGATACGCTGTTCCTCAATTCCGGCTCGACCACGCTGCGCGTGGCCGAGGCGCTCTGCGCCCGCAAGCGCCTTTGCGTTGTGACCAACTCCATCCGCGCGGCGGAGGTGCTGGCCGGGTATCCGGAGACGCACGTCGTGCTGCTGGGCGGCGAGATCAACGCGATCTACGGCTTTACGTTCGGCGACGACGCCGTGCAGCAGCTCGGGCGCTATCAGCCCGCGTGGGCGATCTTGTCCGTGGACGGTGTGAACGCCGTGCAGGGCATCACGACCTATCACGCGGAGGAAGCCATGGTCAACCGGATCATGATCCAGCAGGCACACCGGGCGATCATCGCCGCCGACCGCCGCAAGGTCGGGCGCGCGGGCTTCACCGGGATCTGCCGGCTGGATAACCGTTTCACGGTCATCACCGACAGCGGGGCCAAGCCGGAGGAGCTGGACGAGATTCGCGCGACCGGCGCGGCTGTGGAGGTCGCGGAAGAAGCATGAAAACAAAACTGCGCCCCGGGTGGGTGCTGGCGCTGCTCTGCACGGTGCTGTTCTTCTACGGCTTTTATCTCGGCGGTGTGCAGCTCGTCATCAGCGAGGTCTCACGGGAATACGGACAGAATGCCGCGGGCATGGGCGGACTGGTGGCCGCGCAGCATGTCGCGGCGGTCGTGCTGCCGGTCGTGCTGGGCGCGCTGGCGGACCGGATCGGGAAAAAGCCGGTGCTGTGCATCTTTGCGGCGGTTTTCGCCGCGGGCTGCTTTCTGGCGGGGCTTTCTAAAAATCTCGGCGTGTATGTGATCGGCGCGGTTTGCGTCGGCGCGGGCTACAGCGTGTGCGAAAGCGTTTCGTCCGCCGTGCTGTCCGAGCTGGACGCGGAGAAGGGCACGCGCTATATCAATCTGTCACAGGCGCTGCTCTCGCTCGGCGCGGTGATCAGCCCGTTTCTGGTGCAGTGGCTGCAGAAAAGCCGCCATGCAAGCTGGCGGCTGCCGTTTCTGATCTGCGCGGCGGCTTATACGCTGCTGGCACTGCTGCTTCTGCTCACGGTGTTCCCGAAACGGCAGACCGTCACGCAGAGGGAAGCAAAGGCGCGGACAAACTTTTTCGCCTCACGCGCGTTCCGGCTGTTGGTTTTCTCAATATTGCTGTATGTCGGGCTGGAAAACGGCATCAGCTATTTTGCCGAGAGCCTGTTTTCCGTGCGCTTGTCGGCGGGGGATCTCGCAGCTGCGGCGATCTCGGCGTACTGGATCGGCATGACCGTGTCCCGGATGCTGTTCAGCGCCGTTCTGCGCGACCCGAAGAAGACGCTCATCGGCTGCTTTCTTGCAAGCGCGGCATTCCTGCTGGCACTGGCTGTGTCCAAGCATCCCACGGTATCGCTCGTGTGCTGCTTCGCGGCGGGCTTTTCCTACGGCCCGATCTGGTCCACGCTCGTCGCGCAGGCGACCGGGCTGTTCCCGGAGGCCGGTGCAGGCGCGGCGGGCGTCATGAGCGCGGGCTGCGGCATCGGGGGGATCGTTTATCCCGTCCTGATGGGCGCGGCCTGCGATGGGATGGGCCTTGGCGGAGCCTTCGGTCTGCTGGCCGTGACGGCGGCGGCAGGGGCCGTGCTTTGTGCGCGGCTGCAGACAAACAAAAGAAAAACCGGCGCATCTGCGCCGGGAATGCAATGAAAAGGGAGGGATATTATGCTGATCGAGCAACCGCAGCTCCGGCCGGAGGTCTCCATCCGCTGGCTGACGATCGCCTGCTTTGAGATCCGTGTCGGTGATTTTCGGATCGTGATCGACCCGTGCATCGGCGAAAGCCCGCGTGCGCCCTTCGGCCCGGAGGTCATCGAGGGCGCAGATATCGTGCTGCTGTCGCACACGCACTGGGACCATATCACCGATCTGGCGTATGTGATGGAGAAATTTCACTGCCCGGTGCTCTGCGGCGAGCTGAGCGCCCCGGCGCTGATCGAGATGCTCAATGCGAACCCGCATGACGTCTACCCGGTCACGCCGAATCTGGAGCTGGACTTCGGCGGCGCGCGGGTGCGCGCGCTGTTTGCCCGCCATACGAACCAGCACTGCACACATGCGGACCTGACCGACCCGGCGCACCAGCGCCCGTGGGTCAACACGCCGCAGCGGCTGGCGTGCGGCAATTTCGGCGATCTGGAATACCGCGATTATCTGATCACGACGCCCGGCGGGCTGAAGATCATGTTCTGGGGCAGCAACGCCACCCCGGAGCAGCTCGGGATCATCCGCGAGCTGAAGCCGGATATCGCCATCATGCAGTTCACCAAGCAGACGCCGGAGGATCTGGCGGCTATGGCCGAGGCGGGCGGCGTGAAGGTGCTCATTCCGCACCATATGGATCTGGCCATGAGCGAGGACGTGTATCTGCCGCGGATCGAGGAGATGGAGCGCGCCGTGCACGCGCGCGTGCCGGGCTGCACCGTCATTACGCCCGAGCGCCTGAAGTGGTATCACATGGGCCTGAGCGTCTGGGCCTGAACTTGCATATTGTCTGAAAAAGCAGCCGGTCTCATTTGAGATCGGCTGCTTTTCAATTTGTTATGTCCGGCTGTGATCGGGGCCTGCGTCCTGCAGATACGGCAGTGTCGAGCCGCCGTGGGGCATGGCGAGGACGGTGGCGGAGGGGCCGTATTTCCGGAAGGCGGCGTCCAGCGCCGCCTGAGCAGAGGGCTTTGGCTCGAGGAAGATGCGGCGGACAAAGCCGTCGTCCATTTCCGAGACCAGATCGATGGACGCCTTCTCCAGCACCATCGCGATAGCGGCTGCCTTGTGTCCGCCCAGCTGGAAATTACGGGAGATGCGCTCTACCATGGAATGCGCGGTCGGCGCGGCGAGCAGCCAGTCAGAAAAGGTCTTGCTGCCCAGGCCCTCCGGGCAGGCGCCGATCAGGATGATGGTGCCGCCGTCCTTGACGGCGTGCTTTGCGTTGTCCAGCGCCTTTTGCGTCTGGTACAGATTGGCGTCCTTCGGCGCGCCGCCGGAATATCCGGCAAAATAATGAAACTCGATGTTGCCCAGGCAGATCCGGAAGTCGGCTTCCGCGACCGCGCGGGTGATGTCCACCGGCGTTCCGTGTGCGGTGTCGCCCAGGTGGATGCAGCCGGCCGCATCGGAGTCGACGCAGCGGACCGTCTCATAGCATTCCCGGCCGACCAGGATGGGGGCGGCATGGAGGACACCTAGCAGATTCTCCTGCGGAAGCTCCACGGTCTGCACACCATTGCCATATCCAAATTCCAGTTGCATGGGTCGCCTCCTGTATTCCGCTCAGATCCTTGCCACGCCGGTTCTTCTCGCGGCTTCGGCGACTGCCTTGGCGACGGCGGGGCCGACGCGGTGGTCGAAGGCCTTGGGGATGATATAGTCCGCCGAGAGCTCGCTCTCGGAGATGAGCTCCGCCAGCGCGTGCGCGGCGGCGACCTTCATTTCCCCGTTGATATCGCTGGCGCGCACGTCAAATGCGCCGCGGAAGATGCCCGGGAAGGCCAGAACGTTGTTGATCTGGTTCGGGTAATCGCTCCGGCCGGTCGAGATGACCTTCGCGCCGCCCGCCTTCGCGTCCTCCGGGAAGATCTCCGGCGTCGGGTTCGCGCAGGCGAAGACGATCGCATCCTTGTTCATGGTCTTGACCATCTCGGTCGTGACGGTCCCGGGCGCGCTGACGCCGATGAACACATCTGCGCCGACGAGCATGTCGGCAAGGCTTCCAGCCCTGCGCTCGAGATTCGTGACCTCGGCCATTTCCTCCTTGATCCAGTTGAGACCCTCACGCCCCTTGTAGATCGCGCCCTTGCGATCGCACATCGTGACGTTTTTGAAGCCCGCGGAGAGCAGCAGCTTCACGATCGCGATGGCTGCCGCGCCGGCGCCGGAGGTGACGATCCTCACGTCCTCCTTCTTCTTGCCGACGACCTTCAGTGCGTTGGTCAGGCCGGCCAGCGTAATAACGGCGGTGCCGTGCTGGTCGTCGTGGAAGATGGGGATGTCGCAGCGTTCCTTGAGCTTGCGCTCGATCTCAAAGCATCTGGGCGCGGAAATATCTTCAAGGTTGATGCCGCCGAACGAGCCGGAGATGAGCGCGACGGTATTGACGAATTCGTCCACATCATGCGTCTTGACGCACAGCGGGAAGGCATCCACATCGCCGAAGGCCTTGAAGAGCACGCATTTGCCCTCCATGACCGGCATACCGGCCTCCGGGCCGATATCGCCGAGGCCGAGGACGGCCGAGCCGTCAGTGATGACGGCGCAGAGATTCCAGCGGCGGGTCAGCTCGTAGCTTTTCTCAAGATCCTTCTGGATCTCCATGCACGGCTGGGCGACGCCCGGCGTGTAGGCGAGCGACAGATCGTCCTTCGTCTCGACCGGTACGCGCGCCGTAACCTCGATTTTTCCCTTCCATTCGCCATGCAGACGAAGAGATTCTTTTGCGTAATCCATGTTTATTCACCTGTTTGCTATGAGCTTGGCCATGGGACGCGCCGGATCGGCGCGTCCGAGGTGGGCTTGAAATTTGCTGCTGCGTGCAGCGGGGGCTCAGAGGCGGGCTGCCTGGATACCGGCCTGATAGAGCAGCGCGAAGCGGCGGTATTTCGTTTCCAGGAAGGCGCTCGGGTGCGGCTCGTAGCGGGTGACCATAGCGACGCAGTGCGCCGCGGCCTGCGCATAGTCCGCATACTGTCCGTCTGAGACGGCGGCGACGATGGCCGCGCCGAGGCAGGCGGCTTCCTTTTCCCGCGGCACGATGACCGGCAGGCCGGTGATATCCGCCTGCAGCTGGCACCAGACGGGGCTTTTCGCGCCGCCTCCGGTGGCGATGATGTGGTCGGGCTTCGTTCCCTTTGCGGCGATGGCGTCGCAGTTTTTGCGCAGCATGAACGCAACGCCCTCCATGACGGCGTGCGCCATGTCAAAAACATCGTGCTCCTGCCGAAGACCCCAGAACATGCCCGCCGCGTCGGCGTCAAATTCCGGTGCGTTCGTACCCACAAGGTACGGCAGGAAGATCAGCGGATTTTCTCCGCCGCGCGCGAGCAGGACGCGGTTCATCTCGTCATAGCCGGTCTCCGGCATGCAGGTCCGGCGGAACCACTCCAGGCTGACGCCGCCGGACTCGGCGACCGGGAGCATGACGTGCGTATCCGGCAGGAAGCCGTAGTGCATGGCGATCCCGCTGTCGCGCGGCGCCGGTTCCTGCGCCATGACGGCGAGGGCCATGACCGTGCCGGTCGAAAGCGTGACGCCGCCGGAGCGGACATTTCCGGTGCCGATCATGCCCGCAAAGTGGTCGAGGGTGCCGACGTTCACGAGCGTGTCCTGCGTCAGGCCGAGCGCCTGCGCGGCGGACGCAGTCAGCGGCCCGGCGATGCTGCACGGCTCGACGAGCGGCGGCAGCCGGGTCTCGTCAATGCCGATGGCGTCGAGCATCTGCGTCCAGTAGTGCTTTTCGTAGATATCAAAATAGAATGTGAAGGTGGCGATGGACATATCGGCGAGCTTCCGACCCGTCAGGCGGAAGACAATATAGTCCTTGAGCAGCATGAAGGTCTCGGCGGCGGCAAAGACGTCTGGCCGGTTCTTTTTCAGCCAGAGGATCTTCGTCGCGGGCCAGGTCGGCAGGAGTGCCTGCTGCCCGGTGACGCGCTCGCAGAGCGCGGCGTCAAACTGCGCGGCAAGGAGTTTGCACTCCTCGGTCGAGCGCTCATCCATCCAGGAGATCGCGTGCATACAGGCGCGGCCCTCCGCGTCCACGCAGACGAGCGATTCCGCCTGACCGGTAAACGCGATCTGACGGATCTTCGATACGCCGCAGTCGCGCGTGAGCTGTGCGATGAGCGCGGCAAGCTCATTATAATAACGCTCCGCGTCAAATTCCACGAAGCCGTTTTCCCGCAGATACTCGACCGGGCGGCTTTGCTGCCCGACGAGCTGCATCGATCCATCATAAATGGCAGCCTTGATGTTGGTGCTGCCAAGGTCAACGCCAAGATACATGTTGGTTCCTCCATAAAAAAGGCGCTGCATCGAGCCGCTCCACATGGGAAGCAACGCCCAAGCAGCGCCTTCTCAGTTTTTTAAAAATTGTATTTACATGACAAGGTCAATATCCATGAGCCTGCAGAAGTCGCGCAGCTGCTCGGTGTAATCGCCGTAGGCGACGATGACGTGCTGGCAGCAGACGTTCTGCGCAAATTCTTCCACGGTGCACGAATCGGGGAAGATCTCCAGCGACGGCAGCTGCGGCGCGGGATCATCCCAGCCGTACTCGTTCCATGCGGGCGGCGTCTTGGCCTCGCCGGTGTAGACGTGCATGCGGTAGCGGCCGTGCATGTAGGCAAGGCGCGCACAGGTCACATAGCCGGTCTTGACCTTCGATACGCACAGAAGCGACGTGTTGAGCAGACCGAAGGCGGCGGGAAGGACCGTCACCGGGCCGTCGGTCACAGGCTCGGGGATATAATCCGGCACGCCCGCGATCACGCTGTTTTCAAAGAACTCGTAGTACTCCAGATACGGCACGGTCTGGCCGGAGAGATACTTCATGATCAGCTGCGTCACGCAGCCCATGACGTCGTTTTCCGGCGTGGTGAGCACGTGGTAGTAATGCTCGAGCAGGATGAAGACCATGGCAGGGGGGAAGCCCTCGAGCTTCTTCATGCCGTCGACGTCGAGAAGCGTGATGGCCTCCCAGCCGCGCTCGGTGATCTTCTTGCCGATGGCAAGCGCGTATTTGACGCCCTTTTCGATGATCGCCTCATCGCAGGGCTTTTCGAATTTCCAGTTTTCCTTGACGTACTTCACGCCCTCGGCAATCTTGTCCGGCTCCAGCGTGTCGAGTGCGCGGACCATCTCGAGCATCTCATACGGCTCGACCTCGACGCCGAGCTGGCCGCGCATGGAGTTGCCCTCATACTGCGTGCCGAACAGCAGCATATCGCGGTAGCCCATCGTGCCGACGCGCGCGTCGCGCAGGGCGCGCCTGGCCGCGCAGGCGGAAATGAATGCGTCGAGCTTCGCGCGCGGATAGTCTTTGCCGATGATGTTGTAAACATACTTGAAATCGTAGCCAAGCGCCTCGAACGTCGGGCGGATGGCCGTGGTGCCGGCCTGCTCGGCAGTGGTGATGATGCGCCCGTTTTCCTTCCAGCCGCACAGGCCCCACAGGAGCATGGGGATATGGCGGTACTGGTCGGTCACGCGGATGACGGCGTGCGTCGGGACCCAGCCCGCCACGCAGACGACCAGGCAGCACATATCAAAGCCGCGCAGCTTTTCCGCCGCCGCGTCGGCGGTCGCGTATTTTTCATCGTCGATGACGAGCCCTGCGTCCAGCAGGTCATAGCCCATGGCTGTCAGAACGCCCAGCGCCTCATCGTGCTTCATCTGCAGCCGCTCGATCGGCGTGTTGACCTCGCCGAAACAAACAAATCCTACCCGTTTATCCATGTGAGCCTTCCTCCGTGTTTTCATTTGCAGTTGTTATTGGGATCATGACCGGCAGCGGAACGCGCGGGACGATTGCGGCACAGTGCACAAACAAAGCCGCCGGCCAAGGCGATTTTCTATTCCTATTTTCCCATAGCCGAACGAAATAGTCAATGCGCAACCATGAAATAATTCACGCAAAACAACGCAAAATTGAGGGTTCCCGCGGCCTCAGGTTGTGTGGCGGACGACCAGATTCGGGCGCAGCGCGATCTGCTGCTGCGACATCTGCGGGTTTTTCGTGCGCTTGGTCAGGATGTTGACGGCGACGGAGAGCATGTCCTCGTAGGGATTGGCGATGGTGGTGATGCCGCCCTCGATATATTTGGACGACGTGAGGTTGTCAAAGCCCATGACGGCCATATCCTCAGGGATGCGCAGACCGCTTTCGCGCAGCGCGTGGATGGCGCCGATGGCCATCTGGTCATAGCAGCAGAAGACGGCGTCGGGCGGGTTCTCCAGCGACAGAAGCTCCTTGGTCCTGAGATATCCGCCGCTCTCCGCGCGCTCGGGGCCGACGCAGATGAGCTGCGGATCGACCTTCATGCCCTGCAGCTTCATGGCCTGCTTGAACACGGTGACGCGGCTGAGGGAGATGCGGTCGCTGATGCAGGCGATGCGCTGGTAGCCGCGCTTTTGCAGGTGCTGCACGCCCATGATGATGCCGCTGTATTCGTCGAGATGGATGCAGTCAAATTCCAGCAGGGGATAGTATTTCGACGTGATCAGCATGATCGGCAGACCGCTTCTGTGCATGGCGCTGATGAGCTGATCGGACATGTTTTCCTCGGTATCCATGACGACGAGCAGGCACTTGACGTGGATGCGGCTCATGGTGTTGATCGCGTCGAGCAGCTCCGCGGCCTTGAAATCCGTCACCTTCATGATGAGCGAATAGCCCTTCGCGGCGAGAAAATCCTTCGCCTTGTGCACCAGACGCGCGTAATATTCCGACGCGACCTCGGGGACGATGATGCCCGCCGAATTCCAATCCGGCGTGGCGCGGCCGCCGCGGCCCTGCAGGGTGTAGCCGAGCTCGTCCGCCGCCTTGAGGATCTTTTCCGTCATTTCCCGGCTGATCTCCTTGCCGCCGTTGAGCCCGCGGGAGACCGTGGAGACGCTCACGCCAAGCTTCTGTGCAATGTCTTTCAGGTTTGCCATGGAATGCACCGCCTTTCTCCAAACATCATAACATAAGCGCAACTGCAATGCAACAACCTTTCCGTTTTTCGCGTAGTTTTGCAGAGAACAGCGCCGCGCGGACTTGCCCGCGGCGGCGAAGCTGTGTTAAGATACAAATAGAGCGGCGCGCCTGCGCGCGGCCGCGGAAAAAGAGAAAGCTGGTGGTGATCGTTTTGCAGACGGGTCTGCGGCGGACGGACACCGACATGACCAAAGGCAGCGTCCTCGGGCAGCTGGTCGCGTTTTCCGTCCCGCTTTTGATCGGCAACATTTTTCAGCAGCTGTACAACACGGTGGACAGCGTGGTGGTCGGAAATTTCGTCGGCAAGGAGGCGCTGGCCGCGGTCGGGAGCGTCGGGCCGGTGATCAATATGCTCATCGGCTTCTTCAACGGCTTTGCGACCGGCGCGGGCGTCGTCATCTCGCGGCATTACGGCGCGCGGCAGCGGGAGAACGTCCGGACTGCCGTGCAGACGACCATCGCCATGACGATCCTGATGAGCATTGTGCTGAGCGTGCTCGGCGTGGTGCTGACGCCCGCGCTGCTGCGGATGATGCAAACGCCGGAGGAGGTGCTTGCGCATGCGAGCGAGTATCTGCAGATCTATTTTGCCGGACTGAGCGGACTGCTGCTGTACAACATGGGCGCGGGCATCCTGCGCGCCGTCGGCGACACCAGACGGCCGCTGTATTTCCTGATCTTCTCGGCGGTGACGAACACGGTCCTCGATTTGCTGTTCGTGGCGGTATTTCATATGGGCGTCGCGGGTGTGGCGATCGCGACGATCCTCGCGCAGTTCGCCTCGGCGGCGCTGGTGCTGCTCGTGCTGACGCGGTCGAGGGGCGATTACCGCATCGAATGGCGGGCGGTCCGGCTGGAGAAGAACATGCTCGGCAGCATCTGCGCGCTGGGCCTGCCGTCGGCGGTGCAGCTGGCGGTCACGGCGTTTTCCAATATTTTTGTGCAGTCCTATATCAACCGCTTCGGCGCGGACTGCATGGCTGGCTGGACGTCGTATAACAAGATCGATTCCTTCGCGCTCCTGCCCATCACGACGATCTCGCTGGCGGTGACGACCTTCGTCGGGCAGAATCTCGGTGCGGGCGACCACGCCCGCGCGAAAAAGGGGACCCGGACGGCGCTTTTATTGTCGGAGGCGGTCACGGTGGTGGTGCTGCTGCCGCTGATGCTGCTGTCGCCGCAGCTCATCAGCCTGTTCAATCAGGAGCCGGAGGTCCTGCGCTACGGGACGCTGTTCATCCGGTTCATTTCTCCGTTTTATCTGGTCATCTGCATCAACCAGATCATCTCCGGTTCGCTGCGCGGCGCGGGTGATTCGCGCAGCTGCATGCTGATCATGCTGGGCTCGTTCGTGCTGTTCCGGCAGATCTACCTGATGATCGTCTACCGGGTCTGGGGGACGGTCCTCCCGGTGGCGATGGGCTATCCGGCAGGCTGGGTGCTGTGCAGCGTGATCCTGCTGCTGTATTACCGGAGCGGCGCATGGAAAAAGGCAAGCGTCTTCAAGGAAAAAGCAGAATAAAGCGCAAACGGCCCGCCGGAACGCTCCGGCGGGCCGTTCTGTCAAGCACTGGCCCGAAGGGCCTGAGGGGTGAACCCCGCTGCAGCGGGAAAAAGGCTCCCCTCTCAGGGGAGCTGTCAGCCGCAGGCTGACGGAGAGGTTGCAGCAAATTTGCTGCAACCTCTCCGTCTCGGCGTTCCGCCGAGCCACCTCCCCTGGAAGGGGAGGCGTTTGGGCGTGCGCACACGCAAAAAGGAGGCCGCAGCTGCGGCCTCCTTTTCGTAAAGGGTGTATTCAAAAGGGAAATGAATTATTTGGAGATGTCGTAAGCGTACTCGTACTGAGACAGGTCGACGTCGCCGGATTCCTTCAGCTCCTTGTAAGCCGCGTTGTAACGCTCGGCCAGATCGGCACAGATGGCGTCGAGATCGTCGAGGTCGCCGCGCAGGTAGGAGTCAAGGACGGTATTGAAGTTTTCGCCTTCCAGCGGGAGCAGGGAGTCGGGATACAGGGACATGCTGGCGTAGTTGCTGATGTCGCCGAACTGTGCCCACTGCGGGCCGAGGTCTGCGCTGAGCTCGGTGTTCTCGATAACTTCGGTCTTGTAGGGGATCATGCCGCCGACGGAGTAGATCTTGCTGTTCAGCTCGTCGCTGTTGAGGAAGATGAACGCGTCGAGGATGGCCTGCTTGTGCGCATCGGAAGCAGCTTCATAGGCGGGAGCCGTGATGGAGCAGCCGACACGGTCGAGGTAAACGCCCTTGTAGGGAGTCTCGTCGACGATCGCGGGAGGATCGATGACCGTCCAGTTGCACTCTGCGGGGAACTGGCTGGTGTAGACACCGTAGTCGTAGGAAGGCGCATAGAACATGCCGACCTTGCCGGCGGCGAACTGCGCGCGGATCTCGTCGATGCCGAGGTCGTCAGCGCCGAGAAGCAGGCCTTCCTGCATCATCTTGGCCTCGATCTCGAGGATGGGCTTGAACTGGGTGAAGTCATAGGTGGCGGTGTTGGGATCGAACCAGCCGCGGCCGGTGGAGTTCATAGCGACCTTGAAAGTGCCGCGGCGGATCATACCGGCCGTCCAGGTGCACCAGCCGTAGCCGAACTCTTCGCCGTTGCCGTTCTCGGTGATGACCTTGGCGCAGTTATAAACGTCTTCCCAGGTCTTCGGCAGCTCGAGGCCGTTCTTCTCGAACAGGTCGAGGTTGACAGCAAACTTGATGGGGACAACTTCCAGGGGAAGAGCGACCAAAATGCCCTGCTGGATGTTGATGCCGTTCTGGATGTAGGGCTCGTAGCCGGCGATGAGCTCCTTGAGCTCAGCGTTGTCGATGGCGTTCAGATCCTGGACCCAGCCGGAGACGATCCAGTCGGCAGAGCCGGTACCGGCATCGACCAGATCATAGAACGTGCCGCCCTGCATCAGAGCGCGGGCGTTGTTGGAGTAGTCGTTGATGTCCGAGATGATCTGGATCTCAACGCCCTTTTCCTTACCGGTGGTCTCGTTCCAGTTGGCGACCTCAGCCTGCAGCGTGCTCAGGTAAGCGCCGATGGAGCAGTAGTAGGTGACGACTTCGACGTCGCCGGAAGCGGCGGTGTCTTCGGTCTTTTCTTCGGTCTTTTCTTCGGTCTTGGTTTCTTCCGTGGTGGTGTCTGCCGTGGTCTGATCATTTGCCGGCTGATCCGCCGCAGGGCTGGAAGCACATGCAGCAAGGGAGAGGACCATGATCGCGGCCAGAAGCAGAGCGATAAGTTTTTTCATTGTTTTTCCTCCTTGTTGTTTTTTGTTCGCTACTCAAAGTTTAACAGTTTTTCGGAAGTCCGTCAATCACTCTGGAGCGTTTTGCACAATCCGGACAACATACACGCGCAAAAACTGTGCAGAGTGCTGTTTCATGTGAAAATAATTATGAAATACGATAAAACGAACAGATTACCGCACGGAACAAAAACGAAAAAGTTGATACAAAATATGGGGAAAACCAGAATATAGAAATTTATGCGGCGGAAATTCTACGCAACTTTGAAACGCATCTTTCGAACACGTTGCACTTGGCACGTCAAAAACCCGCGATAATCCGCGGATTTTCGACAAATTCAAGATATCTAACGTCGATATGACGTCCGAAAACCGCGCAAACGGAGCGAAAAACGGCCGGAAAAGCAAGCGGCCGCCGGATCTCCGGCGGCCGCAGCGGAGATCACTCCGCGAAGAGGCGATTGATGTTCTTGAGCGTCTCGCGCACGAGCTGTTCGCCGCCCACATGGCCGACAAGGCCGGAGGCGATGAACGCGCTGTAGTGGCCGCCCTTTTCGGCCTTCTCGGTGGGCAGATACCCCTCAGAGCCGCCCGCGAGCTGGACGAGGAAGGTCTGCTCGGCATACGAGCGCGCCTTGATCTGGTTGCCGAAGTCGAGGAAGAGCTCGAACGGGTTCGTCGCGAAGGCGACGGTGCCGAGGCGCAGGATGTGGCTCTCGGTGTCGAGGATGTCCATCTTCTCCTGCAGCTCCTCGCGGCGGAGGATACCGAGGTCGACCTGCAGCGCAGCTGCATCGTTGAAATCGACGTCGCCCGACTTTTCGGCAAGATAGTCATGGATGCGGCGGCGCGCAGCGGCGACCTCCGCAAAGGTCGTGCGGCGCAGCGGCAGCTGCATGTTGTGGACCTCATGCACGAGCTCGGGGTCTGCCTGCGGTGCGTCAAGGCCTTCATTGTAGACCTCAATGATCTCATTTGCGACGCGCTTGCCTGCCTTGCGCATGCCGGAGAGGTCAAACATGGAGGGGTCTGCCTTTCTGGGGTGCGGGTTGGTGCGCTTGAGGTTCGGGTCGTGCACGTCGCTTTCCGGCTCGACCCAGCGGACGAGATCGACCGGGCACTGGTCGCCGGCGGGCGAGCAGAGCGGAAGCATAAAGAGCTTGTCGCCGAAATGCTTGCGCAGGAGCATCTTGGCCTCGCCCCAGAAGTCGGGGGAGACGAACAGCCGGTGCTGGACGCACTGCGCCGGGCACGCAAGGTTTGCAACGATGCCGGTCAACTCGTTTTTCTCATTAAAGACATACATCAGCTCGATGCCGGAGTCGTTGCCGCCCTCGATCTCGGTGAACTTCGCGGTCTCGGCGTTGCCCCACATCTGGGCGGAGCCGTCGTTATAGCACACGCGGCGGCACATGCCGACCGGCGCGCGGCCGAAGGCATTGACAAAGCTGCCCTCGGTGCGGGAGGTCCAGGCCGCCAGCGCGGCCTTGCTGATCTGTTCGGCAAGGAACTCGAAGGTCTCCTCGGGCTGCGCGATGTCGGGGTTGGCGGAAATGTTGGCGCTCTCGATATACTTCTTATCGGGCGGCAGCTCAGACTCGATCAGCGCGCGGAAGCTGGTCGCGTTTCCGGTGAATTTGCTGGAGGAATCGTCGCGGTGGGCGTAGCGGGGACCCGTATGGACGTGGGTGGCGGAGATGATGACCTTCATCGGGTCAAGACCTGCGTCGTTCCCGGCGAGCTTTGTGCGCACGGCATCGCGCAGCCCCCAGCTGATGTCGACCAGATCGCAGGCGCAGAAGATGGCCTGGTCGGTCTCGGAGCTGATGGCGAGGGCCGTCACGCAGATCGGTTTTTCGACATATTCGGAGATGCGCTCGGCGAACTGCCCGGCGAGAGATACCTTCTTGTCGGGCGTGATGGACTGCTCCGCCCACCCGAATTTCAGTTTGGACATAGGAAAGCCTCCTTATTATATTTCTGTTTTCAGCGGCAGCGCCGTGTGGGCGCTGCCGCGGGGGATCATTCTGCAAAGAGCTTGTTGATGTTCTTGAGCGTCTCGCGCACGAGCTGCTCGCCGCCCGCGTGGCCGACGAGGCCGGAGGCGAGGAACGCGCTGTAGTGGCCGCCCTTTTCGGCCTTCTCGGTGGGCAGATAGCCCTCGGTGCCGTTGGCCAGCTGGATGAGGAAGGTCTGCTCGGCGTAGGAGCGCGCCTTGATCTGGTTGCCGTAGTCGAGGAAGAGCTCGAACGGGTTGGAGGCGATGGCGATGGTGCCGAGGCGGATGATGTGGCACTCGGTGTCGAGGATGTCCATCACTTCCTGCAGCTCCTCGCGGCGGAGGATGCCGAGGTCGACCTGCAGCGCGGCTGCGTCGTTGAAGTCGACGTCGCCCGGCTTTTCGGCCAGATAGTCATGGATGCGGCGGCGCGCGGCGGCGACCTCGGCAAAGGTCGTGCGGCGCAGCGGCAGCTGCATCATATGGACCTCATGGACGAATTCGGGGTCGGTCTGCGGGGCGTCGAGCCCCTCGTTGTAGACCTCGATGATCTCGTTTGCAATGCGCTTGCCGGCCTTGCGCATGCCGGACAGGTCGAACATCGACGGATCGGCCTTGCGCTTGTGCGGGTTGGTGCGCTTGAGGTTCGGATCGTGCACGTCGCTTTCCGGCTCGACCCAGCGGACGAGGTCGACCGGGCACTGGTCGCCCGCGGCGGAGCACTGCGGCAGCAGGAAGATGTGCTCGCCGAAGTGCTTGCGCAGGAGCATCTTGGCCTCGCCCCAGAAGTCGGGGGAGACGAACAGCCGGTGCTGGACGCACTGCGCCGGGCACGCAAGGTTTGCAACGATGCCGGTCAACTCGTTTTTCTCATTAAAGACATACATCAGCTCGATGCCGGAGTCGTTGCCGCCCTCGATCTCGGTGAACTTCGCGGTCTCGGCGTTGCCCCACATCTGGGCGGAGCCGTCGTTATAGCACACGCGGCGGCACATGCCGACGACAGCGCGGCCGAACGCGTTCGAGAAGCCGCCGGGGGCGCGCTTTGCCCACGCTTCGAGCGCGGCCTTGGCGATCTGGCCGGAGAGGAACTCCAGAAGCTCGTCGTCCTGCGCGATCTCGGGGTTGGCGGTGACGTTGGCACTCTCCACATACTTCTTTCCGGCGGGAAGCTCAGACTCCAGAAGGGCACGGAAGCCGCTGGAATTGCTGGAGAAGCGGCCGGAGGAATTGCCGCGGCCCGTATAGCCGGGACCGGTATGGGTGTGGATGGCGGAGATGATGACCTTCATCGGGTCAAGGCCCACGGTGTTGCCGGCGAGCTTTTCGCGCACGGCGTCGCGCAGCGACCACGAAACGCCGACGAGGTCGCAGCTGCAGAAGACAGCCTGGTCGCTGTCGGTGCTTACGGCCATGGCGGTCACGCACAGCGGTTTTTCCACGTACTCGGAAATGCGCTCGGCAAACTGGCCGACAAGAGATACCTTTTTATCCGGTGTCAGAGAATACTCTGCCCAGCCGATCTGAAAATGACTCATAACTATCATATCCTCCCGTGCAGCGGCTGAATTAACGCAACAACTACGCAACTTTCGCGCGATCGTTTCGCTGCTGCCCTGTCTCAATTCCAATGATAGCAATGTGCCCGGGGCGTGTCAAGACAGAAAAAAGTTTTTCGGATTTTTGCGGAAATCCATGCAAAAAGTCTGCGGAAACTGAGCGGAACAGGCGCGGCGGACGCTGTGCCGGGGAAAAAACGTGGGAAAAACAGCGAACTTTTCCGCAAGGGAGGGAAGATACGTATGCAAATTAAACAAAAACAGAAGCCTGTTTTTTCGGAAAATGTCAAATCCGAGTGTTTGCGTTGCGCAAAACTTGACACATGCTCCGTCCGCAACGTAAAATGGGACTAACAATTTGACACCTCTGCGCCGCCATGCCGCGCGGTCGGTCGAAAGGAGCGTTTTTTCGTGCACAAAGGGGAAAGATTAGGAACAAAGGCGACGATACAAAGCTATCTCATGATCGCCGGAACCGTGCTCGGCATGATCATCTTCGTTGTGATCCCGCTGCTGTGGATCATGCGCTGGTGTCTGTTCAGCTATAAGGGGTTCGGCACGGTCAAGTTCGTGGGCCTCAAGAATTTTATACGCGTGTTTTCCAGCACGTCCTCGAAATACTGGCTGTCAGTCGGAAACACCTTTGTGTTCGCCATTGGCAAGCTGCTCGTTGAGATCCCGCTGGCGCTCGTGCTGGCCTTCATCCTGACGAAGAAGATCCGCGGCCGCGACTTTTTCCGCTCCGTGTTCTTCATGCCGTCGATGCTTTCCGTCGCGGTCATCGGTGTTGTGTTCACCTACCTGTTCAACCACAACCAGGGCGTCGTCAACTCCGTGATCCGGCTGCTGGGCGGCGAGGGCGTCAAATGGTTCTCGGGCGGCACATCGGCCATGATCATGCTGATGATCGCGTCGATCTGGCAGAACTTCGGCATCAACATGCTGTTCTTCATGACGGGTCTGCAGGCGATCCCACCGGAAATGTATGAGGCGGCGTCCATCGACGGCGCGAGCAATACGCGCCAGTTCCTGACCATCACGATCCCGCTGCTCGGCCCGGTTTTGCAGATGGTGCTGATGAACGCGATCCTCGGCTCGCTCAAGGTCACGGATCTGGTCCTCACCCTGACCAACGGCAAGCCCAGCGGCAAGACCGAGGTCATGATGACCTACATCTATAAGAAATTCTTCGGCGACGGCGGCGCATCCGGCCTTGACTTCGGCTACGGCGCGGCGCTGACCGTGGTCACAGCCGTCATTCTGGGCATCGTCACGCTGATCTATCTGCGTGCGACCAAGAAGTCCAGCGACGTTTACTGAGAAAGGAGGCTGCAAGCGATGACAATGCGAATGAGCGCCAGAGCGAAGTTCTTTCTGTATCTGTTTTTGATCTTTATGGTCATTTTGACCGTCATTCCGCTGCTGTACACGGTCTCCGCTTCCTTCAAGACCAACATGGAGATCGCCACGGGCGGTATCAACCTGATCCCGAAGACCTTCACGTTCGACAACTATAAGACTGTCTGGAGCATGAGCGGCACGGGCATTGCCAGCAAGGTGACCTACACCGACTATACCATCAACTCCATCAAGGTCTCCCTGATGACGGTCGTGCTGGTGGTGCTGTTCACGTCGATGTCGGCCTACTGTTTCCAGCGCGGCAATTTCCCCGGTCAGAAGTTCCTGTACTGGCTGTTCATGGCCACCATGTTCATCGGCGCCGGTACGGTCACGATGTTCCCGCTGCTGCGGATCACCACGAAGCTCGGCCTCAACAACCTGCCCGGTCTGGCGCTGGTCCAGTTCGGCACGGCAGGCGCGAGCAACCTCTTTTTGACGATGGGCTATCTCAAGACCATCAGCAAGGAACTGGATGACGCGGCCAAGATCGACGGCTGTTCCTTCTTCTCCACCTGGTGGCGCGTGATCCTGCCGCTGTCCAAGCCGATCCTTGCGACAGTCGCGCTGATGACGTTCCGTGCCTCGTGGAACAACTACCTGCTTCCAAACCTGATGCTCGCCAGAGATCAGGCTGCCACCACCCTCGTGGTCGCGGTCGTGAAGCTGCAGTCCTCCGGCGGTGCCGGCGCGAGCCAGTATAACCTCATGATGGCCGGCACGATGCTTGCAATGCTGCCGATGCTCATCCTGTTCCTGTGCATGAACAAGATGTTCGTCGAGGGCATTACGCAGGGCGCGGTCAAGGGCTGAGTTTTCCGCCGCGCGGAAATGCACGCCGGAGCAATGACGTTCTGTACGAACCGGGCCTTGCCGTACCTTGCAGTACGATGAGGCCCGGTCTGCTTTTGAGACGCACGCGCCGCACAGCGAAAGGAAGCGCATCGGGCGCAGTTGCGTTTCGCGGGGGCCTGTGCTATCGTTATTGCAGTGAGACCGCGGGTGAAAGGATCTGCGGCAGCGCAACTTTATGAAACAGGAGCGAATCAAATGGCTGAAATTCAACTTTCCGGCGTCAGCATGGTCTATCCGAACGGCACGCAGGCGCTCAAGCAGGTCGACCTGACGATACCCGACCACGAGTTCATCGTGCTGCTGGGGCCGTCCGGCTGCGGAAAAAGCACGCTTTTGCGCCTGATCGCAGGGCTGGAAAAGCCGACGGAGGGGACGCTCCGCTTTGACGGCGAGGATGTGAGCACGCTCGAGCCGATGAAGCGCAACGTTGCGATGGTCTTCCAGTCCTTTGCGCTCTATCCGCATCTGACGGTCTATAAGAACATGGCGTTTCCGCTCAAGAGCATGAAGCTCCCGCAGGAGGAGATCAAGCGCCGCGTGGAGGCGGCGGCAAAGATCCTCGATATCGACTATCTGCTCAACCGCCGCCCGCGCGTGCTGTCCGGCGGCCAGCGCCAGCGCGTGGCGCTGGGGCGGGCGATGGTGCGCGAGCCTGTCGTGTTCCTGCTCGACGAGCCGCTGTCGAACCTCGACGCAAAAATGCGGACAGAACTGCGCGATCAGATCATCCGCCTGCATGAGCGGCTGAAAACGACGTTCGTCTATGTGACGCACGATCAGGCCGAGGCCATGCAGATGGGCGACCGGCTGGCGATCATGGACATGGGCAGGATCGTGCAGACCGGCACGCCGCAGGAAATTTACGACCACCCGAACTCGGTCTATGTGGCGGGCTTTGTCGGCGCGCCGAAGATCAACTTCTTCGCCTCGCACCTGCGGCGCGGAGAGAACGGCTGGAGCATCCGGCTGCTCGGGAAGACGCTGGAGCTGCCCACGCAGCGCCTGCCTTTGGACACGGCGGGCGCGGAGGACGGCATGCGCGTGATCCTCGGCGTCCGGCCGGAGGATTTCCGGCTGGATACAAGCAGCGAGCCGATGCTGCAGGCAGAGGCGCTGAACGTGCTGCCGATGGGCGCGGGACTGCATGTGCAGCTCCGCTGCGGCGAGGTACGCTTCCTGATTGTTCTGACGAACCATTCCGGCGTGCAGCCGGGCGATACGCTCGCGCTGCGGGTCGACCCGTGGAATATTCAGGTGTTTGACGCACAGACCGAACGCAATCTGTGCCGTCCCGTCCGGAAGGAGGATGCGCAATGAGAAGATGGTATGAGCCGCGCAAGGACCGGCCGGATCTGGAACGCAGCGCGATCAGAAAACGCGGCTTTGTGGGCTATATGGACATGCTCTGGCGGGAGTTTTTTGAGCTTCTGAAGCTGAATCTCCTGTTCGTGCTCTCGTGCGTGCCCATCATCACGATCCCGGCGGCGCTCACGGCGATGCACCGCATCACGTCGGTGATGGTGCGCGATGAAAACCATTTCCTGTGGCCGGACTACTGGAAGGCCTTCCGGCGCGATTTCTGGAAAAGCCTCGGCGGCGGCGCGGCCATCGCGGCGGTGATGGCGCTGTTCGTTCTGAGCACGGTCTTCTATTATAATCTGATGCAGGTCAACAAGGTCTTTGTCCTGCTGGCGGGCTTCGCCGCGTGCGTGGTGCTGCTGACGCTGTGCGTGAGCTTCTATTTCTTCCCCATGCTCGCAATGGTCGATCTGCCGCTGGGCGCGCTGCTGAAAAACAGCATGGCGCTGGTCTTCGGCAACATCGGCAAGACCCTGCTGGCGCTGCTGCTGTTTGCGCTGCTGATCGGGCTCGGCGTGGGGCTGCTGCCGTATTCGTTCATCTTCGCGGCGCTCATCATGTTCTCGTTCGTCGCGTCGATCACGACGTATTTGACCTACCCGGCCATCGAGGCGCGTGTCATGCGCCGCGAGGAGGGGCATGCGGCGGGCGAATTGTACCAGACGCTCCCGCAGCAGGAGGTGCAGCTTCGCTCGGCAGGGCTCGACGAGCTGCGCTTTGAGGACGACGAGACCGAAGAAAACGCGGAGAACTGACGACTTCCATAAAAAAGCTGCGCAGAAAAGGGAGGAAACGGAGATGTCCGTCATGAAATGTACCGCCGCGGGCGACGCGATGATCTTCCGGCAGCTGCCGGGACACTATGAGGGCTTTGAAGCGCTGCGGGATTTTATCGCGCAGGGCGAGCTCCGGTTTTTGAATCTGGAGACGACGATCCACAACTTTGAAACCTACGGCGCGGCGCTGTCCGGCGGGAGCTGGTTCTGCGCGGAGCCGCGCGTGCTGGACGGCGTGAAGGAATTCGGCTTCAACATGCTGACCACGGCGAACAACCATGCCATGGACTATTCCCACGCGGGACTGCTGAAGACGCTGGAATACCTGCAGGCGGCGGGGCTGCCCACCTGCGGCACGGGCCGTTCGCTGGCCGAGGCCGCAGCGCCCATCTATCTGGACGCGCCCGGCGGGCGCTACGCCGTGATCGGCGCGTGCTCGACGTTCTATCCCGACGCGATGGCGGGCGAGCAGACGCGCACCATGCCGGGGCGTCCGGGCCTGAACGGCCTCCGGTTCGACACCCGGTATGAGCTGCCGGAGGCGCAGCTCGCGCAGCTGCGCGAGATCGCGGCCGCGCTGGACCTCAACGCCGACCGTGAGCTGGAACGCTCGCAGGGTTATCTCCCCGAGCTGCCCGACGGCGCGGCGGAGTTCGGCGCCATGCGCATCGCGCGCGCAGACAAACCGGGCATCCGTACCCGCGTAAACGAGACCGACATGGCCCGCACGGAAAAAATGATCCGCGAGGCGCGCTTCATGGCCGACTATGTGATCGTGTCCATCCACTCGCACGAGTGCATGGGCGCGGTGAAGAGCGAGCCTGCGGAGTTCTGCGTGGAATTTGCGCACCGCTGCATCGACGCGGGCGCGCACGCCATCGTCGGCACGGGGCCGCATATGCTCCGCCCGATCGAAATTTACAAGGGCTGCCCGATCTTCTATTCGCTGGGCGACTTCATCATCCAGCTGGAGACCGTAAAAAAGGCCCCGGTGGGCTTCTTCGAAAAGCAGGGCATGACCGGCAGCGAGGGACTGGACGAGATGTTTGAAAAGCGCTCGGATCACGGGCGGAAGGGCCTGTATTACAGCCGCGTCATGTTTGAGGCGATCGTCCCGTACTGGGAGGCGGAGGACGGACAGCTCCGCAAGCTGAAGCTGCTGCCGGTCGAGCTCGGCTTCGGGAAAAAGCGCTCGGTCGGCGGCTGGCCCGCCCCGGACGCGCACAGCGGCATTCTGGAGCGGCTTGCGGAAATGAGCCTGCCCTATGGGACGAAGATCGAGATCGGCAGCGACGGGACCGGAACGGTCCTGCTGTAAAGCGGAGGGAAAAAACGATGCTGACAAAGGAAATGCTTTCGTACATTGCGGAAAATATCGAGGATATCAAGCGGATCATCCGGGACCTGTGCGCCATTCCCGCGCCCTCGCACCATGAGGAAAAGCGCGCGGAATACTGCAAAGCGTGGTTCCGGGCCAACGGCTTTGAAGATGTGGAGATCGATGAGGCGCTGAACGTCGTGTGCCGGTATCAGGTGACGGACGAGAATGATCTGGTCGTCTTCATGGCGCACACCGACACGGTCTTCCCGGACACCGAGCCGATGCCCTTCCGCGAGGATGAAAAGAAGATGTACGCGCCCGGCGTCTGCGACGATACGGCAAATCTCGCCGTGATGATGGTCAGCGCGCGCTACTTCGTGCAGCGGAAGCTGCGGGCAAAATGCGGCCTTCTGTTCGTGGCAAACTCCTGTGAGGAGGGGCTCGGCAACCTGAAGGGCAGCCGCCGGATCGTACAGGACTACGGCAGCCGCATCCGCGAATTTTACACCTTCGACGGTACGAACCTGCGCCGCGTCGTGACGAGCGCGGTCGGCTCGCACCGCTACCGCGTGACCGTCCGCACCGAGGGCGGACACAGCTACGGCGCGTTCGGGAACCGCAACGCGATCTATTACCTGTCCTCCATCATCAACACCATCTACACCATGAAGGTGCCGCAGAAGGAGGGCGTCAAGACGACCTACAACGTCGGCGTGATCGAGGGCGGAACGTCGGTCAACACCATCGCGCAGGAGGCGTCGATGCTCTGCGAGTACCGCTCGAACGACCGCGAGTGCCTGGAGACCATGCGTGTGTTCTTTGAAAAGACGTTTGAGGCCTACCGCGCGATGGGCGTGGAGGTCGAGGTGGAGCTGGTCGGCGACCGCCCGTGCGGCGGCGATGTGCCGCAGGAAAAGCTGGATGCGCTCATTGCGCGCGCGGACAGCGCCGTGCGCGAGCTGTTTGACGCGGAGCCGATCCACGGCCCCAGCTCGACCGACGCCAACATTCCGCTCGCGGCCGGGATTCCGGCCATCTGCGTCAGCGCGGCGGTGGGCCGCGGCTGCCATACGCGGCAGGAGGAGATCGACCTGGACCAGCTGCCGAACGGCGCGAAGCTGTCGATGCGGCTGATGCAGGAATACTTCGAGATCTGAGCGATACACCCAGGGCCGGAATGCGGAGTTTTGCGCTTCCGGCCTGATTTATAATGATGGGATCATGAGGAGGCAACGCCATGCAGACCCAGCTCTATGAGAGACTCGTTGACAAGCACCGCGAGGAGATCCTCGCGGCGGAGGACTATATCTGGCGGCACCCGGAGACGGGCTTCCGCGAGTGGAAGACGACCGCGTATATGCAGGACGTGTTTGAAAAGGCGGGCTACACGCTCGTCAAGGCGGGGGATATCCCCGGCTTCTACACGGATATCGAGACCGGACGGCCCGGCCCGAAGCTGCTCATCATGGCGGAGCTGGATGCGCTGAGCGCGCCGAACCATGTGCAGGCGGTGGACGGCTGCGCCCATGCCTGCGGGCACCACGCGCAGTGCGCGGCCATGGCCGGGATCGCGCTGGCGCTGAAGGAGCCGGGCGCGCTCGACGGCCTGAGCGGGTCGGTCCGGCTGATGTGCGTCCCTGCGGAGGAGCTGATCGAGCTGGATTTCCGCGACGGCCTGCGCCGCGCGGGCGTGATCCACTATCTCGGCGGCAAGACCGAGTTCATGCACCGCGGATACATGGACGGCGTGGATCTGGCGTTTCTATTCCACACCAGCACACGCACCGACTGCGATTTTGACTGCCATTACGGCCAGAACGGCTGCATTGCCAAGACCGTTCGCTATGAAGGCGTCGCAGCCCATGCGGGCGGGAGCCCCGAAAAGGGCGTCAATGCGCTCTATGCCGCTTCGCTCGGCCTGCAGGGCATCAACGCCATCCGCGAGACGCTGCGCGACGATGACCACATCCGCATCCATCCGATCATGACTTCCGGCGGCGCATGCGTCAACATCATTCCCTGCGAGGCGACGCTGGAATCATACATCCGCGGCGCGTCGTTCGACGCGATCCTGGACGCGAACCGGAAGGTCGACCGTGCGCTGGCCGCAGGCGCGCTGGCGCTCGGGGCGAAGGTCTCGGTCAGTGACCGGCCCGGCTATGCGCCGCTGGTCAACAGCCCGGAGCTTGTCGAGGCGGCGGGCGAGGCCATGCGGGCGCTGCTCGGCGCGGACCGCGTGAAGATCACAAACGAGTGGACGACGGGCTGCACCGACATGGGCGACGTCAGCTGCATCATGCCGGTCCTGCATCCGCACATCGCGGGCGCGGCCGGAAAGTCGCACGGCGATGACTATCACCTCGTTGACCGCGAGATGGCCTGCGTCAACTCGGCCAAGGGCCAGCTGCTGCTCATGGCGCTGCTGATGGAAAACGGCGCGGCGCGCGCAAAGCAGGTCGTGGAGCGCTATCACGCGCCCTATGAGAGCAAGGCGGCGTATTTTGCCACGCTGGACGCCATCCTGCGCGACCGGGAACTGATCGAGTACCACGAAGATACCGCCCAGATCCGTCTCTGAGTGTGACGCCGCCGGACCACCGGCGGCATTCTTCGGAGCGCATACGACTTTTTTACATCGGAGAGAGAAAAATGGAAAAGACACGCTTCAAAGGCGCCGTATTTGCGACGGCCTCGGCGCTTTTGTACGGACTTGGCGCGGCGCTCATCAAGCTGGCGACAAAGGAGTCCATGTCCGTCGCGACGCTGCTGGTCGGACGCGGAGGCTGCGGCATGCTCCTGCTGCTTCTGGCAGGCTGCATCCGGCGCAAGCCCCCAGCCGTCAAACTGCGCAGTCTGCCGAAGATCGCGCTGTACGGCGTTTTCGGGACAGTGGCGACACAGATCTTTCTGAATCTGGCGTATCTGTATCTGCCGGTCGGAACAGTCACAACGATCCACTTTATGTACCCCGCGCTTGTTGCGGTGATGGAGGCGGTGCTGTTCCGGCAGAAGCTGCCCGGAACGACCATCATCACCCTGGCCGTCCTGACCATCAGCATGGGGCTCCTTCTTGAAAATGTCACGGCGGGCGCGGAGCGCGGCCTCCTGTTTGCTGTGCTGTCCGTCCTTACGTGGACGTTCCAGCTGCTGTACATGGAGCGCTCGGGCATTCTGGAGGAGGAAGACCGGCAGACGCTCACCTTCTATATCTGCCTGCTCATGGCCGTTGTGGGCCTGATCTACGGCGCGCTGACCGCGACGCTGCAGCTTCGGAGCATCCTGACGAATTTCGGGATCATTGCGCTGATCGCCTTCCTGAATAACGTCTGTGCTACGGTCTTCCTGCAATACGGCGTGCAGTATGCCGGGGCGGGGCTGTGCGCGATCCTGAGTGTGTTTGAGCCGCTGGGAAGCATTGTGATCGGTGCGATCCTCCTGCATGAGCAGCTGACGCTCCGCCAGATGTTTTCCTGTGTGCTGATCCTAGGAAGCATCTGCTTCCTGATCGTCAGCAGCGCCCGCCGGGAAAAAGCTGCGGGCCGCATGGAATAGAAAGAATACGAAGCACCGCCGCGGCGGGGCGCACATGCGCTCCGGCTGTGGCGGTGCTTTTGTATTTGGAACGTATGACCGGTGGACATGCGTGCATTCCCGCACGCAACTTTTACGCAATTTCAACGCAACTTCACGAAACAACACGCGGTGCGGTGGATTTTCCCGGATGCGGGATTATAATGAAAACAGAAAAATTTCGGGAGGTTTATTCATGGTCAAGCTTGATTTCTTGTCTGTTCTCGACGAAAAAGCGCAATTTCTCAACGACTTTTCGGATGACATCTGGGCAGATCCGGAGACTGCCTTTACCGAATTCCACGCCGCCGGGCGCTATTGCAGCGCGCTGCGCAGCGAGGGCTTCGAGGTCACAGAAAACCTTGCCGGGATCCCCACGGCCTTTTCCGGCCGCTTTGGCTCCGGCCATCCGGTCATCGGTGTGCTGGCGGAATTTGACGCGCTCTCCGGCCTGAGCCAGGAGGGCGGTGTGACGGAAAAGCGTACCGCGGGCGGGGCATGCGGCCACGGCTGCGGACACAACCTGCTCGGCACGGCCAGCCTCGGCGCGGCCATCGCCATCAAGCGTTTTCTGGAGACTCAGAAGTGCCCCGGCACGGTCATCCTCTTCGGCTGCCCCGGCGAGGAGGGCGGCTCCGGCAAGGCGTTCATGGCGCGCGACGGCGTGTTTGACGAGCTGGACGCGGCGCTCTGCTGGCATCCGGACGAGAACACAGGCGTGCGCGTGCAGACCTCGCTCGCAAACTGCCAGGTGCTCTACAAATTCAACGGCAAGGCCGCGCATGCCGGCGCCGAGCCGCATCTGGGCCGCAGTGCGCTGGACGCTGTAGAACTGATGGATATCGGTGCAAACTACCTCCGTGAGCATATGATCGATCAGGCGCGCGTCCACTACGCCATCACCGACGCAGGCGGCTTCAGCCCGAACGTCGTGCAGCCGCACGCGGAGGTCCTCTATCTCATCCGCGCGCCGCGCAGCGCACAGGTCAAGGAGCTGTATGAACGCGTCAACGACATCGCGCGCGGCGCGGCCCTCATGACCGGCACAACGGTCGAGATCGACTTTGTGAAGGCCTGCTCTGATACGATCCTGAACGACACGCTTCAGCGCGTGCTCTATGAAAAAATGGCGCAGATCGGCGTGCCCGAGATCAGCGAAGCCGACGAGGCCCTCGCCCGCGAGCTGACTGAAACGGCGCTGATGGAGTATCCGAAGGCCGATCCGGTGCATCCCATCCACGATGAGCTGCTGCCCTACACGGGCCAGATCGAGTATGAATGCGGCTCGACCGATGTCGGCGACGTGAGCTGGGTCTGCCCCACGGTGCAGGCCAAGGCCGCGACGTGGGCCTTCGGCACGCCGTGCCACAGCTGGCAGGCTGTGACGCAGGGCGTCATGCCGCTCGCGCACAAGATGACGCTGTACATCGCAAAATCCCTCGCCGCGATGGGCGCGGAGCTGATGGTCAACGCGGAGCTGCTGGAGCGGGCGAAGCAGGAGCACCGCCGCCTGGTCGGCCCGGAGGGCTATGTATGCCCCATCCCGCAGGGCGTCAAGCCGCGTTCGATGGACTCGCTGCATAAGTAAGGAGGACGCCTGAAATGAAATACGCAAGTCAGATCCCGCGGGAGACCATCGCCCGCCTCGAGGCGATGGCCGCCGAAGATCCTGTGCGCTTCTGCCAGCCGCATCCGTGCCCCGGCGTCTATTCCTCGCGGGAGGATGAGGAATTCTGGTGCTACAAATGCTGGGGGCACGCGCTGGAGCAGCCTATGCCCGGATCTAACCTCGCGGAGTTTTTCCGGCAGCAGGATCTGCAGTTCCCGCTGCCTGCCGGCTTCCGCGAGGAGCGGCGCATCACCGTCAGCCACGGCTCGGACTGCATGGCAGTCGACTGCATCTGCGATGCGTACACGCCGCACCTGTTCGATTCCATCGCGGACTTCTATCTGACCACCGACCTGCCGACGGCAAATCTGGAATCGACGGTCTATCCCGCCGCGCCCTTCGGCCGCAACCAGCCGAAGGTCCTGCCCGGCCAGACCAGGACGGACTGCAATCCGCGCATGAACACGTCCGCCGGGATGCTGGACCGGTTTGTGAACGCCGGGATCCGCTATTTCTCCACGGCGAATAACCACTGCTATGACTATGACGAGGCGGGCCTGCTCGCAACGCTCGACGAGCTTGACCGCCGCGGCGCGGCGCATTCCGGTACGAACCGCAGTCCGCAGGAGCAGACGCAGGCGCTCGTGCTGGACGTCGGCGGCGTGCGCGTCGCGGAGCTGAGCGCGACCTTCGACCTCAACGACCGTGCGTATGAAAAGAAGTGGCTCCTGAATGAGGTGCGCTTCAACGACACCCCGTGCGATTTTACGCTCATCGAACAGCTCATCGCCTCGGCAAAGGCGCAGAAGGCGGACATCATCACGCTGCACGCGCACTGGGGCTGGGAATTCGAGCTGTATCCGCATCCCAAGACTGTGGAATACGCACACAAGCTCGCGGAAATGGGCGTTGATGTGATCGTCGGCACGCATCCGCACGTCTCACAGCCGATGGAAAAGTACACCTATACGCAAAACGGTGAGCAGCGCAGCTGCCTGATCTTCTACTCGCTCGGCGACTTCGTCAGCTTTCACCCGCAGAGCCGCGACAGCCGCATCACCTATGTCCCGCGTTATACGCTCGCAAAGGGAGAGCTGGACGGCAGGCCGAGGACCTTTGTCACTGGTCTTCAGATCCTGCCGGTCTACATCCTGACTGCGGCGGACGCAGAGGAAAACTACGATGTGCGCCTGCTCCGTTTTTCCGACGTGCTGGCGGACAGACCGGATGCAGACGGCGCGTACCGCTATCCCCTCTGCGAGTGGGAGCGCGCCGATCTGCCGCGTCTGCATGAAAAGGTCCTGCACGGGATCCTCCTTCCGGCGGATCACCGGGAGCTGCTCGTACCATAGGGAGGCGTCTGATGAAGCACATAAAGACCTCCCCGCAGCGGTATCGCTGGGTCATTGTCGCCGCAAGCTTCCTGATGGTCTTTGTCTGTCTCGGCTTCTGCAGCAGCAGTAAAAGCCTCTATCTCGCGGCCATCACCGAGGCCCTCGGCATCAAGCGCAGCCTTTTCTCGATCAATGACAGCTGCCGCTATATCGCAACGGCCGTCGTGAATCTCTTCTTCGGCGCGCTGTGCGCGAGATTTGGCCGCAAACGGCTGATCGCCGCGGGCTTCGCCTGTCTCATCGCGTCCATGCTGCTCTATGCCTATGCGCCGAACATCTATCTGTTTTATCTGGGCGGCGTGCTGCTGGGCCTTGGCCTTGCGTGGACGACAACGACGATGGTCGGCAGCATCGTGCACCGCTGGTGTCCGGCGCACGCCGGAAAGATCATGGGCCTGATCCTCGCGGCAAACGGCGTCGGCGCGGCAGTCGCGACGCAGATCGTCACACCGATCATCTATGCGCCCGGCGACGCCTTCGGCTATCGCAGCGCCTATAAGCTCGTGGCGCTGATCCTGGCCGTGACCGCCGGGATCGTCCTCGCGCTCTATCGCGAGCCGCCGGAGAAAATCCCAGAAAGCACGAGCGCAGAAAAAGAACCGCAGCAGGCTGAAAGCGGACAGAGCACCGCGCGCGGTGCCCGGTTCTATCTGCTCCTTGTCTGCGTCTTCCTGACCGGCTTTATCCTTCAGAGCACGACCGGTGTCAGCGCGGCGCATATGAAGGACGTCGGTCTGGATGCGGGCTATGTTGCCGCGGTCGTGAGCGCGCATGCGCTCAGTCTGACCGTGTGCAAATTCCTGACGGGCGTCATTCACGACCATGCGGGACTTCGGAAGACCGTACTTCTGTGTGACTGCGCGGCGATCACAGTGCTGATCCTTCTCGCAGAGGTCACGGCCACGCCCACAGGCCGCGTGCTGGCGATGACCTACGGCATCCTGTCCGCGCTGGCGCTGCCGTTGGAGACGATCATGCTCCCACTGATCGCGCAGGACCTGTTTCAGGGGCCGCAGTACAACAAGATGCTTGGCATCATCGTATCCGTCAATACGGCCGGCTACGCCGTCGGCACGCCGATCGCCAATCTGGCCTTCGACTGTCTCGGCACCTATCAGCCGATGCTGCTGGCCTCCGCATGCGTCATGGCCGGCGTCACGATCTGCATCCAGCGGCTGCTCAGGCGCCGCGCAGCGAAAGGAGCGTCAAAATGAAGATCATTGCACACAGAAGCGGACCAACTGTTTTTCCGGAACAAACGATCCGATCCGCCCTTTTTGCAAAAGAAAACGGCGCGGATCTGGTGGAGATCGACGTCCGGTTTACAAAGGATAAAAAATTAGCGGTCTCGCACGATGAAAACGCAGCGCGGGTTTTCGGCGTCGACAAAAACATCGGCGAGATGAGCGGCGACGAATTTGCGGCCCTGAGACATAAGAACGCCAGAACCTACACGTCTCATTTTCTTGAAGACTATATGGAAAGCGGCGTGGGACCGCTGCTGATCCACGTGAAGGAAGATGAGGTCCTGGATGCCCTCCTGGAAAGCATCGAAAAGCATGATTATCTTCATAAAGTGGTGCTTGGCGTCCAGAGTCCGGAGGCAGTAAAAAAAGTCAAGGCGTATGACAGCACGATCAAAGTGCTGGGCTTCCTGCCGGACGTGGAAAGCATCTCCGCTTTCGGTGAAACGCAGGCGGACGCTATCCGACTGATCGAAGGATGGCTGAACGCAGATACCGCGCAAAGCGTACGCAAATATGGAAAAGAGCTGTGGATCATGACCTGGACCCCGGAAGTCGGCCTCACCACCCCGGAAAATCTCAAAAAGATCCACCCCTTCCACCCCGACGCCCTCCTGATCAATGACGTGACCATGCTGAGACCATAAAACAGCGCGGGGAGTGTGCCGCGAAAAACTCACTGGCCCGCAGCGCCTTTTATGCTTCGCATGAAAAGGCATCGCTCACTGTTTGCATGCGCTCACCAAAAGCCGGCATTGACTTTTGGCGGGAGTTTTGTATAATGGAGGGGAATTCGGCCGGGGCCCGGAGGAGGGGCGGGGCCGGAAAATTGAATATGCTTCATCCGTGACGTGTAATCGCAGGTTGTCAGGCTTGGCAGTCTGCGATGAAAAAGGAAAGGTAACCAATCCACTCGACCGGAGCTGTGAGCAAGAGGACGTTCCAAAGCAGCCATGCGCTGCGTGACCGAAAGGTAGCCATTGCGGGGACTTGAGCCCTGTGAGAAGGTAGGAAACGGACGCGGAGGATCCCGGATCCTCCAGATTGCAAGTCAGAAGAATTGCTGTCAGGGCGCAGGTATCCTGCGCTTTCAGGATGTGAAACATTCAGGACGAGCTCTCCCTGCAATGTCGATTTTTGTGCGCACTGATCTTATGAGCAGTGCGTTCATTTTTTCCGTGCGCCCGGCGCACGGGTACGGCCGCCGTCTGACTTGTTTCAGACGGCGGCTTTTTTGCGTATATGCGCCCCATACCGGCGCTGCAGATACGACCACGAAGAAAAATAAAGAAAAAGGAGCGAACCACATGAAAAAACGAGTATTGAGTCTGATCCTGGCACTGGTCATGCTCATCGGCGTTCTGCCGGTGAACGTGCTGGCGGCGGAACCGGCGGACGAGCTGCCCGCGCAGCAGACGGTCACGATCGAGACCAGTCTGGACCGTGCGCTGGCAGACGGCGTCTATCCTGCGGCGCAGTCGCCGCTTCCGATATCGATCCGCGCGGAGGCGGACGGCGAGGCGGTGGAGCACACCGCCAGTCTGGACGGCGAAGCGCTGACCGGCACGCAGGCCGCGGACGGCTGGACGGCCTACGAGCTTTCGTTTGAGGCGGAGGGCGGCTATACGCTGACCGTCAGCGCTGCGGGCGAGACGCAGAGCCGGACCATCGTCTATCAGCCGCAGTCCGCGGGCGAGCCCGCGGCGGAGGACCCGGCAGAGGAGCTTCCGGCAAACGACCCGGAGCTGACTCCGGCAGAAGAAATCCCGGCAGAGGAAACTCCGGCCAAAGAGATCCCGGCCGAGGAGCCCAAGCAGGCGCCCAAAGCCGTGCCGCAGACAGCCGCGCAGAGCAGCGACAGTGAGACCGCGGTCGATCTGGGCAGTGCGATCGGTACAGTCCGCGTGATCGTGGAAAATAACACGGCGGATACCGGCGCGGCAGATTCCGACTACGGGGCATGGGAAGCCGGCGCGGAGAAGTGGCATGGGAAGCTCGTCGACAAGGAGGTCACACTCTACGAGAACTCCACGGCGATGACCTGCATCACCGATGCGGTCAAGGGCTATACCATGACCGACTCTGACGGTTATATTACGGAGATCGGCGGGCTGAAAGCGGATCCGACGAGCTACAGTCTTGGATGGATGTTCACGTTTAATGACTGGTTCCCCAGTCATACGCCACCAGCGTATAGGGCCGGAAAAGAACTGCGTGACGGCGATGAGATCTGCATGAAGTACACCTGCAAAATGGGTGCGGATATCGGCAGTATCGCGAATGATAAAAACAAGACCCTGGCCGACCTCACCGTGACCGGTGCGGAGCTGAACAAGGTCGACTCCACCCACTATGAGATCCCGCTTGGTGACGCGGAGAGCAAATCGGTCAAGATCGTCCCGACGGCAGCCAATAAGAATTTCCTCGCCTGCGTGTTCAAAGGTACACTGACGGATACGCAGATCGATGCGCTGAATAACGACGAAAACAGCTGGTACACGAATACTGCGCTCGTGCGCCGCAGCGAGACCGTCACGGTCAAAGAGGGCGACACGTTCACCGTCGTGGTCGGTGCGAAGAGCTGGCCGAGCCAGAACAATGGCACCTACGGCGGTGCGGAAAAGGTAAATCCGGGCGTCTACACCGTTACCGCAGTCAAGACAGTAACGGATCCCGACGCTGCGTTCAAGAACTTCTTCGCAGCATTGGCAGGCGCAGCAACGGTTGCCAATGATACGAAAGACATTGAAAAGAAAATCTACCCGCTGGAAGTAGCGGAAGACGGTACAGCGCTGGTTACGACAAACAAAAAAATCGGCAGCTCGAAATCCGGTTTGACGATCTCTTTCCTGAAGACAGCAAAGCTGACTTTCTCCTATAAGACTTCTTCGGAAGCCAAGTGGGATTATCTGAAGGTCTACCGGATCACGGAGGCAGCGGGCAAGGAAACGGAGACGCTGCTCAATGAGGCGGATAAAGAAGCGTTCAGCGGAGAGATGAGCGACTATGCCTCCTACAGTGTGGAGGTACAGGCTGGCGAAAAGATCCGGATCCGCTTTGAGAAGGATTTCAGCGGCGATGGGACGAGCGACTGTGTCTGGCTGAAGAACTTCACCGTCACCCTTCCGAACAAGGTCATCTTCCACGCCAACAACGGCACGGACGCGACCAGTGAGCAGGGCGTCTTCGGTACGGCTGACCTGACGAAGAACGCCTTCACCTACGCGGGCTACCGCTTTGACGGCTGGGCCGAGACGGCGGGCGGCGCGGTCAAATACGCCGACGGCGCGTCCATCACGCTGAACGGCGCAGATGTGAACCTCTACGCCGTCTGGACGAAGGTCTGGAACGTCATGTTCCCCAACATGCCCAAGGACGCGGCCATCACCGTCAAGCAGGGCGAGACCGTCCAGCCTGTCTCGGAGACGGCAAACACCTGGATCCTCCCGAACGGCAGCTATATCTACTCCGCAGAGCTGTTTGGCTATGAGAGCAAGGAAAATGTCCCGTTCCAGGTCAACGGCGCAAACCTTGAGATTCAGGATACGCTGACGGCTGCGGACAAGATCGCCGTTACCTTTCACGTGACCGGCGCGGCCGCGGATACGGCCATCACCATCACTGTCTGGAACAGCGAAAAGACCGTGATGACGGCCCGGGAAGCGAACCCGACCGTCTATGACCTTCCCGCCGGCAGCTATACCTACACGGTCGAGGCCAAGGGGTATAAGAAGATCAAAAACCAGCTCCTGACGGTCGGCGCGGCGGCGCAGACGGTCAACGTCGCGCTGACGGCCAGCGATGCCTGGGAAGGCGACAGCGTTGTGCCGACCAAGGTTGGCGACGTCTATCAGATCACGTCCGGTGCAGAGCTGAAGGGCTTTGCAGACCTCGTGAACGGCGGCGAGCCGGGCGCGAAGGGCATTCTGACGAAAAACATCACCCTCAACGAGCCGGGGGACTATGCGCAGAAGTGGACGCCGATGGGCGCTTCCAGCTCCGCCGCCTTCACCGGCGACTTTGACGGAAACGGCAAGACCATCACCGGCCTGTACATGGACGGCGAAGACGCGATCTCCGGCCTGTTCGGCTACGTCGGCAAGACCGGCAGCATCCATGACCTCACGATCGCAGACGCGAGCGTCAAGAGTACGAAGGCAGGCTACGGCGTTTATACCGCACTGGTGGCAGCTTCCAACGCCGGTACGATCAGCAATGTTGCGCTGAAGGACTCGGCTGTCTTTGGCAGCGGTTATATAGGCGGCGTTGCCGGTACCAACAGCGGTACGATCACAGGGTGCGCGAATGAGAGCGCAGCTGTTTCCCACAACGCAACGGTCTATTCCTCCTCGTCCCTGGCCGGTGGTATCGTGGGTTCGCATAGCAGCGGATCGATCCTGCTGAGCTATAACAAGGCGGCGATCACCGGTGGAAAGGATAACTACGGTTATCTTGGCGGTATTGCCGGCAGTGCAAGCGGCAGTATTGAAAACTGCTACAACTGGGGCGATCTTCAGACTGGTAAATACTTTGGCGGCCTGGTTGGCTATCTGAGCGGCACGGCCACGAACTGCTATTCCACCGGCAGCGTCCCGACTGGGACCTATGCAAAAGCGCTGTTTGGCTACTGCACCAGCTACAGCGCGAAAGCGACCGCCTGCTTCTATCTGACCGGCTGCGGCCCCGAAGATAAGAAGGGCACCGCGAAGACCGCGGAGAAATTCAAAACGCTGGCGGCCTCGCTCGGCGGCGCGTTTGCAGACGCGGATCCCTATCCCACCCTCAAGTGGCAAGACCCGAATGCGACCTTTACCATCACGCTGACGGTCAAGCCTGCCAACGCCTCCGTCACGGTGACCGGCACAGCCAGCGTCGGCACCCCGGAGGTGCGCACAGACAGCGAAAAGAACGAGGCGACATACATCTATTCCGGCCTCAATAAGGGCAGCTACCGCTGGGCGGTCACCTGTGACGACGGCGAGAACGACTATCTGAAGCAAGAGGGCTCCTTCACCATCGCGACGTCCGACGTGACCCACGCCGTGACGCTGGCGGCGAAGACCTATGACATCAACTTCATTGTCGACCCCGTGGGCGCGGACTTCACCCTGACCCAGGGCGAGGGCGAAGACGCTAAGACCATCACGCCGAAGACGGCGAAGGACGATACCGGCAAGATCGTTTACTCCCTCACGAAGGGCAGCTATCACTATACTGCGTCCTGCTTCGGCTACGCCGACGCTTCCGGCGACGTCACGGTCGCCAAGTCGACCGGCCTTGCCGATACGACGGTCGAGCTGACGGCGAAGACCGGCAGCAAGCTGACCTTCACGAACATCCCGGCGGACGCCGCCGTCACCGTCACCCATGCGGCCGGCGGCGAGCAGACCGGCGCGCGGGAAGGGGAGACCTATACCTTCACGCTCGTGCCCGAGACCTACAGCTACCGCATCCAGCGCAAGGGCTATAAGAGCATCCGCGGCACCGTCACGATGGACGGCACGGAAAAGACCATCGCCGCGGAATGGACCGCCCTCACCGCGTGGGACGGCAGCGTGGCGGAGAGTTTCTCCGGCGGCTCCGGCACCGCGGCGGATCCGTACCAGATCGAAAGCGGCGAAGAACTGGCGTATCTGAGCAAGCTCGCTGCGGACAAAACGGCAGTCAATGACGCCTATTATGTGCTGACCGCAGATATTGACCTGAACAACAAGCCGTTTACGCCCATCGGCGTGGATTCGAGCCATTCGTTCCGCGGTACGTTCGACGGCGCGGGACATGTGATCTCCAACCTCAAGGTAGAGGTAACGGAGAGTGCGAAATTTGCAGGCCTGTTTGGCCATGCCAACGTTATCGCCAAGGACCTGACGATCGATACCGCTTCGGTCACCAGTGTATCTATCAACACCGGTGTGCTGGTCGGCGGTCTGTACAGCAGCGGCAGCGCGACCAACTGCGTGGTGAAGAATGCTGCAGTCACCGGCACAGGTACGGCCGGCGGTCTGATCGGCAACTGCGCGGCAGCGGTCAATCGCTGCGCGGTAATGGATACTAGGGTCAGCGGCACGAGCAAGATCGGCGGTCTGATCGGTATGACCGGCAAGACCGTGAATGAGAGCTATGCGCTGCATGTCACCGTAACAGCGGCCGGCGACTATGCCGGCGGCCTGGTTGGCGGCTACTGCGCGAGCACGATCACGAGCTGCTTTGCACGCGGCACAGTCACGGGCGACGGCTATGTCGGCGGTCTGATTGGTGACGGCGTGTCCAGCAGCTCCAGAGCAAAGATCCAGAACTCCTATATGGTCGTGGATGTGACGGCTGATACCGGTACCTTCGGCCCAATCGCAGGCGGCAGCTATGCTTCGGTCACGAAAGTCTTCTATTGCGAGGATAGCGCCCTGACCGGCAAGGACAGCGGCAAGAACACCACCGGCATGCCCAAGACCACGGCGGAGCTGAAGGATGCGGCCATCCTCACGAAGCTCGGCAGCGCCTTCGGCATCTACGCCGGGGCCGACGGCCTGAAAAACGCGGGCTTCCCGTATCTTCTGAACGCGCCCGCCCTCCCTGTCATCCAGCCGCAGAAGCTCGCGTCCCCGGTCATCACGTGGACGGACAAGACTGCCAGCTGGACGGCGGTCCCGAACGCGCGCGGCTATCTCGTTTCGCTTGCGAAGGGCAGTGAGACGCTCGTGACCGAGACGCTCATCGAAACGACCCGGGACTACACCACGGAAATTGAGCTCGCCGGGACCGGCAGCTATACCATCACCGTCACCGCCATCGGCGACGGCGAGACCTACGGAAATTCCGACCCCGCGGAAAATATCGTTACCATCACGGTCAACACCGCGAGCGTCACCTTCGCCGTCACGGCGGAGGAGGGCAGAGCGTTTGCCGAAGACGAGCCCGTCATCACCCTCACCATGGCGGACGGCAAGACGACGCTCTCCCTGACCAACAACACGGCAAAAACCATCCCGCAGGGGACCTATACCTACGAGGTCAAGGCGAAGACCTTTGCCACCCTGACCGATACCCTGAACGTGACTGCGAACCAGACCGTCACGCTCACGATGCACTACACCACCGACTGGGACGGCTCGACCACGGTCGAACCGCAGAAGGACGGCGAGACCTATCTGATCTCCAACAGCTACGAGCTCGCCTGGTTCCGCGACGAGGTGAACAAGGGCAATTACACCCTGAACGCGAGGCTGACCGAGAACATCAACCTCGGCGGCCACCCATGGACAGCCATCAGCAAGCTGACCGATACCAGCGCCAAGACCGGTTATAAGGGCACCTTTGACGGCAACGGCAAGACCATCTCCGGCCTGAATCCGGTCGGCGAGCTCATCAGCGGAAAATACAGAGGCGCAGGCCTGTTCGGCTATGTGTACACTGGCGGCACTGTCAAAAATGTGACTGTGGAAGGTGCAATGAAGGCCGAATGGAACTGCGGCGGCGTTGTGGCATACCTGGCTGGCGGCAGAGTGGAAAACTGCGTCAACCGCATGAACATCACGCCGCGCAGCGAAAGTATTTACCTCTATTATGTCGGCGGCGTTGTCGGTTACATAACGAACTACACGGACAACAGCGCTGTGATCATCGGCTGCCGGAATGAAGGCTCGATCGATGGCGGGACGACCGGTGAAAACGTTGGCGGTGTCGTCGGCGGCGCTTCCAACAGCCCCGGTATCTCGAACTGCGCCAATACCGGCAATATCAGCGGCAAAGCTTCGATCGGCGGTATTGCGGCAACAGCATCGATTCCCATCACTGCTTGCTATAACACCGGCAAGATTACTGGTGCTTCCTCGAAGATCGGCGGCATCGTCGGATATTCGAGCAGCAAGGTCACGAATTGCTATAATACAGGTGCAGTTGCGGGTGCAGGAAAGGCTGGTTACAAGGGTGTCCCGGAGGGAGTCGGCGGCATCGCTGGACAATTGTATAATAGCTCCAACGGCGCTGTTGCGGCCTGCCTGAACAGCGGCACGGTAACAAGCGAGATCTACGGCGGCGCGCTTGTGGGCAGCAAAAATGCTGTGGCCGCCGCGGTCAGCGGCAGCTATGCCTTGGCTGGCAGCTGCACAGCGACCATCGGCAGCTACGCGGCAGATGATGACGAAGCCTCTTTTATTTCTGCTGAAGAACTTGGCAGCAAGCGCCTGATCGGTCTGCTCGGCGGCGCGTTCGCCGCGGGCAGCGACGGCAAGCTGACCCTGGACTGGCAGGATCCTGCTGCAACGCCCGTTGTGACCTTTGTCACGCCCGAGGGCGCGGCTGTCGCCATCGAAGGCAAGACCCCGGCGGAGCCCGGCGTCTTCGTGCTGGAAAACGGCACGTACAGCTATTCCGTCTCCAAGCAGGGCTATAACACCGCCACCGGCTCCGTCACTGTAAATGGCGAGAGCCAGCGCGTCGACGTCAACCTCGGCGTTGAGACCTTCTCCGTGACCTTCAACGTCACAACGCCCGGCGCAAAGATCACCGTCACGGACGCGGCCGGGGAGACGATCCAGCCCACGGCGGAAAATGCGAACGTCTACAGCCTGCCGAACGGCGAATACCACTACACCGTCTCCAAGCTCGGCTGCACGAGCGCGACCGGCGACTTCACCGTCGCGGGCGCGGCGCAGACCGTCGGCCCCATCGAGCTGGCAGGCGCGCAGCTGTACACCGTCACGCTGACCTTCACCAATGATGAGAACGCAAGCGTCACTCCGGCCTCCGTCACGGTCAAGCATGCAGATGAGAGCGTCGAGCCCAACGCGGCTGGTTCCTTCACCTACAGTCTGCCAGACGGCACGTACACATACATCGTCGACGACGCCCGCTACTACAAGGTCGAAGCGACCTTCACCGTCAGCGGCAAGGATGCGACCATCGCAGTTCAGCTCGAGACCAACAAGACCTGGAACGGCACGGACAAAACACCCGTCACGCCCACCGACGGCGTCTACGAGATCAGCACCGCGGCGGAGCTCGCCTGGTTCGCCGATCAGGTCAACGCGGGCAATACCGCATATCACGCCAGGCTGACGGCCAACATCTACGTCAACTACGGCCAGACCAGCAACACCTGGACCCCCATCGGCGACTACAGCCATATGTACACCGGCACTTTCGACGGCAATGGCAAGTCCGTCTACGGTCTGACCGCCGCGCTCTTCGGCTATACCGGCAAAGGCGCTCTGGTCAAAAACGTCACGGTCTACGGCAGCAATCACGCTGCAGACGACAAGGATACGGCCCCGAAGGGCGGTATCAGCAATCAGGCCTATGGCTCGTTTGAGGGCTGCGTCAGCCATATGACCATCTCCGCAAAATGGTCGGTCGTCGGCGGCATCGTCGGGCGGCTCTATGCGACCGGTCGTATCACCGACTGCGCCAACTATGGTGCGATCAGCAGCAATTGGACCGGCGCGGACCAAAATTCTCCGACCTACGTTGCAGAGGTCGGCGGTATCGCCGGTTTGTCTTCTGGCCCAATTACCCGCAGCTTCAATGCCGGTGCTGTGACAGTTGCACAAAAGGGTTACGGCGGCGTAGGCGGTATCGCTGGTGTGCTGAAGAGCGCGGCGATTTCGGATTGCTATAACACCGGCACGATCACTGGCCCGAGCCGTACAGCAGGCATCGTGAGCATTGCCAACGACACTGCATCTGCGATCGTAAAGAACTGCTATAACACCGGCAAGATCGTTTCCGTCAGTACTTCTACGAACCCGGCCTGCGGCACGATCGCGGGCACGATTGCAAACAGCAATGGTGATGCGATCGGCAGCGTTGAAAATTGCTACTTCCTGAAGGGCACATATTCCTATACCTCCGGCAGCACCATCCACACCGACGAGATGGTCGGCTACCCGCTGGACAAGGGCGAGGCAAACTGCAAGCTCGCGTCCGAGATGAAGCTCGACGCCTTTGCCATCACCCTCAGCCCGACGGACAAGACCTTCAACGTCGACGCGGAGAACATCAACGGCGGCTTCCCCGTGCTCAAATGGCAGGGCGGCCGCGCCCCGCAGGTCACGCAGGACGCCGAGGACGTCGCGGCCGATAAAGCGGCCCTGACCGTCACCCCGACGACCGTGACCTCCGCCGGCAAGCTCGAGCTGGCTTCGACCGGCGCGAACGGCTCGGCCATCACCTGGAAGAGCAGCAACCCGGCGATCATCGCCGACGACGGCACCGTCACGCTCCCGACGAACAATGACGTGACCGTCATCCTGACTGCCACGATCACGAAGAACGGCGTCTCCGACACGAAGGAATTCACCCTCACCGTCAGGACGGCCGCCTCCGTGGACAAAGCCGCGCTGGAGGCCATCATCGCCAAGCTCGGCACGCGGTTCCGCGTGGCTTACAAGACCGGCGAGGTAAATGTCCTTGATACCGTCCGTGACAAGCTCGCGGATGCCATCACCGCCAGCGGCGCGTCCCTGACCGCCGACCAGATCACCGTGACCCTTGCGGACAAGGGCAAGACGAGCCTCGGTGCGGGCACACTGATCGACGACAGTGGCAAGGTCACCTATTACTACGAGGATCCGTCCCAGAGCAGCATCGGCACCGGCGACGCGCGGGTCAACGGCGTAACGTTCACCCTCAGCACCGCGAACGAAGTCAGCGTCACGACCGGCAGCTGCATGGTCTCCATCCCGTGGGACCGCGCGAAGGTCACCGAAGCCATGACCGCCGCGGCAGAGACCCTGACGTTCGACACCATCAAGGGTGAAAACGAAACCAGCACCGCGGTCACGAAGACCCTGACGCTCCCGGTGAGACTGGATACCTGCGGCTGGTCGACGATCAGCTGGACCAGCTCCAGCGTCGTCGTCACCGTGGAGGACAAGGGCGCGCTGAACCCCGCGGAAGGCACGATCCAGCCCAACGATACCGACACCCCGGTTACCCTGACCGCCACCTTCACGTTCAACAAGAACATCGACGACTATAATAAGGACGTCGAGGCGCCGATCACCGTCACACGGACGATCGAAGTCACCATCCCCGGCGCGGCGAGCGACTACATGCAGACCATTGAAAAGATCTGCGCGGAGTACACGCTGGCCCGACTGACGGACTCCGTCACCAAAGAGCCAATCGACCCGGCCAACGTGACCGGGGATATCCAGCTCCTGCGCTCCAGGAATTTCACGACAGTCGAGTTCGATACAGGCTCCAATGGCTACGCCATGACCGTGACCGCGACCGCGCCGGATGGCACTGCGACGACCTACGCGGCAGTGAGCGGCTACCGACTGAAGATCTGCCGCCTCGCGGAGACGGCCGGACAGGTCAAGCTGACCCTCACCGTCACGAAGAAGAACGGGCAGACTCTGGATACCCGTTACACCAAGACCAAGGAGCTCGGCACCATCACCGTCACCCCGCTGAAGCCCTCTGACCTCACCGCGGAGCTGGCCCTGCTCGAGCAGGCCAAGGCGAATTTCTTTGCCGGCATCAACGACGATCAGAACATCTCGGCCGATGCCGTCACGAAGAACCTGCACGCCTTCCATGAGGCCCGTCTGGATGCCGACGGAAAACTCATCTGGGTCTACACCAGCGATGAAACGCTGGGCACCGGCATCGTCCCGACGGATCTGCCTGGCTATGACTCGATGGGCACACAGCCCTGGCGGCTTTTCCGCAGCAGCAACAGCGCCGTCATCGCCGATGAAAACCTGCTCGTCACCCCGCATGCGACCGACGACAAGACCGTTACCATCACCGCCAACCTCAAGAGCGCACGCTTCGGCGGCTATTACGAGACCTGCAAGGACAACAGCAGCTACGCGGATGTCCTCGATACGCTCAAAAAGCTGGCAGGCGAGGAAGTCAGCGTGACCGTCACCGTCGTCAGCACGGCCAATCAGTCGGCTGCGAAAGCCGCCGGGGAGAAGATCGACGCGCTCTTCCCGGTCACCAAGGACAGCGCGGATGCCATCAACGAGGCTTCGGGCGCCTACAAGAGCCTGACCGATGCGGCCAAGAAGCTGCTCCCCGATGCGGAAGAAAAGCTCGCCAAGGCCGAGGCCGACTATAAGAAGGTCCTTGCCGACGCCGCGCAGGATCAGGCCGACCGCGACGCGGCCGCCGCCGTCGACGCGAAGATCGAAGCCATCGGCACCGTCACGCTGGAAAAGGAAGGCCTCATCACCGCTGCCCGCAGCGCATATGAAGGCCTGAGCGCCGCCGCCAAGGACTATGTCACGAAGCTCGGCGTGCTTGAAGCCGCGGAAGCAAGGCTCAACGAGCTGAAAAACGCGCAGGGCTACCAGACCCAGCTGCAGAGCGTCCTGGCCTATATCCGCAGCAGCGTCACTCCGAAGGCGAACCAGAGCACGAACGGCGACTGGGCCGTCATGGCCCTGGCCCGCGCGGGGCTCAGCTCCGACGCCGACAAGCGCTGGTACGCGGGCTATGCCGACGAACTGGCGAAGCTCCTGGCAGCGAACGGCGGCAGCTTTGAGACCACCAACGAGAATGCCCGCCTCGTCCTCGCTCTGACCGCGCTCGGGCAGAACGCCAAGGCCTATACGGTCGGCGGCGAAACCTACGATCTGGTCACCCCGCTGACCGCGAAGACCGGCAGCGCCTATAAGGCGACCGTCCCCGGCACTACCAGCGCTGCCTTCGCCATCATCGCCATCGACTCCGCGCCCTATACCGTCGCGGATACCGCTGCGGTCCCGGCGATGATCCAGTATCTGCTCAGCATGCAGAACCCCTCCGGCGCATGGAAGATCAATGACAAGAACCCGGCCGACAATGTGGACGCCACCGCCATGGTCCTCACGGCCCTGGCTCCGCATAAGAGCGAGACCGGCGTGCAGGCCGCGATTGACAAGGCCCTGACCTATCTGGAGGGCCTGACCGGCTACGGCAACGCCTGCACCGACGCGCAGCTCGTCACGGCCTACTCGGCCCTCGGCATCGACTGCATGGACGCCAAATACGCCAGAGGCGGCAAGAACCCGCTGACCAGCCTCCTGTCCTACCAGACGGCCTCCGGCGGCTTCTCCCTCGACTCCACTGCGTCTAACGCCAGAGTCTCCCCGCGTCCGACCGAGCAGGCGGCCTATGCCCTCGTCGCTTATGACCGCTTCAAGTGCGGCGTGAACAGCCTCTACGATATGTCCAACGCCGTCGACCTCCTCCCGGCAGCCAGCGGCGCAGCCGACGTCGCGGCGAAGATCACCGCCCTCGGCACCGTCACCGACTGCAAACGCGAGACCTATCTTGCCCTGCAGGAGATCGAAGCGGCCTACGCCGGGCTGACGGCGGAGGAACAGGCAGAGGTCACGAACTATGGGACCTTCCTGCAGCAGAAGCAGACCTTCCAGACGCTCCTCGAGGCCTACCGCAAGGCCAAGCTCGCCGAGCTTGACGCCTATTACGACAAGCTCAAGCGCACCGACTACACCACCGACCAGTGGACGAAGATCACCGAGGCCTACCGCACCGGCCGCAGCTCCATCAGCAGCGCCCAGTACGCCGAGCAGGCTGACGCCGCGCTCAAACAGGCCAAGGCAGACATCGACGCCTACGTGAACGGCAACACCATCGAGGTCAGCTTCCGTCTGATCGGCGATTTCCCCGAGTCCTACACCGGCAAGCATCTCGGCTACGTCACCTGGATCGAAACGGAGACCTACACCGTCAAGAAGGGCAGTACCGTCTATGACGTCTTCACCGAAGCCCTGCAGGACGCCGGGCTGACCAGCACCGGCGCAGCCTCCGGCTACGTCAGAAGCATCACCGCCCCGTCCATCCTCGGCGGCTACACGCTGAGCGAGTTCGACAACGGCGCAGGCTCCGGCTGGATGTTCACCGTCAACGGCACGCACGGCAACTACGCCCTGGATGAGCACGTGATGCAGAACGGCGACCGCATCGTCTGGCACTACGTGGACAACTACGCGACGGAGACCTCCACCTGGCTCACGGCCGCGGATATCTCTCCCGCGGAATACGCCCGCCGCCACATCGGCGATGTGGTCACGGCCGGCAAGCACGGCAAGGCGGCGCCCGTACTGACGCTCAGTGACCTCGGCCGGACCGTGAAGTTCACCTTCACGCCCGACAAGGGCTGCCATGTCAAGGACGTCAAGGTCAACGGCAAGTCCATCGGCGCGGTCGAGAGCTACACCTGCAGCAGCTTGAAGATCTACGACCGCATCACCGTGGAATTCACCGACGGCACGCTGCCGTTCACCGACGTGCGCGAGACCGACTGGTTCTATGACGACGTCGTCTTCGCCTACGAAAACGGCCTCTTCTCCGGCACCACGGCCACGACCTTCAGCCCCTACGCCCCCATGACGCGCGCCATGCTCGTCACGGTCCTCTACCGGCTCGAAGGTGAACCCGCCGTCACCGGCCGCAGCGGCTTCTCGGATGTCACGATCGGCAGCTACTATGAAGCAGCCGTCACCTGGGCCGCCGACAACGGCATCGTCAACGGAACCAGCGCCGTGACCTTCAGCCCGAGCGAGAATGTGACCCGCGAGCAGATGGCAGCCATCCTCTGCCGCTACGCGCAGTACAAGCAGTACGGTACGTCGGCAAGCGCGAGCTTGAACGCCTTCTCCGACGCCGCGGCAGTTTCCACCTACGCGAAGGCTCCGCTTTCCTGGGCTGTCTCAGAGAAGCTGGTCAACGGCACGGACGGCAAGCTCCTCCCGCGCGCCAGCGCCACCCGCGCCCAGGTCGCCGCGATCCTCCATCGTTTCGTAGAAAACATCACCAAATAACCCACCCCAAAAGAGCCGCCCCCACAGGCGGCTCTTTCTTTATCCAAGGCTCCCCATCCAGGGGAGCCTTGGGTGCATGCAAATCCATAAAACTTCCCCGCAAAAAGGTGCAGTCTGACAAACTCAGGCTGCACCTTCTATTGACTGCAAATATTCAAA
>ERZ836939.654-NODE-654-length-45981-cov-15.027653_pt1 | contig 45981 bp, 38 predicted proteins | sample MGYA00519912_ERZ836939 | MGnify/ENA primary metagenome ERZ836939 (study PRJEB31850, sample SAMEA3708810) | human gut metagenome | biome: human gut; feature: human-associated habitat; material: faeces | place: China | collected 2014 ...
AAAATTATGTGAGAAAACAACGAAAAACTACAATAAAAATGGCATAGGAAGTGATTATGCGCTATCATCTTCATATGCCATCTTATTTTTTAGGGACATTTACTGAATATCCCTTTTTGATTTACGATTAAAATAAAAAATGGTTGTCTCACGACAACCAATCTTTGTAAACCTTAAATCTAATACTATGAAAAAACATGTTGCAAATATAATTGCAGAAAATGTATTTTACAAATGGTATTATAATAAAAAATTGTATATTAACAAAATTTATATATTTATTTTGTTGTTAATGAATATAAAGGTACGTTTAAATTTTGCTTTAAGTCTGTTCTTCGTTTTTTTTTGAGGATGTTTATTGTTTTTATAAAAAAATGATAACATGTGATTCGGCGAATGAAAACGTAAAGGTGACCTGAATAGAACTTATTTTGGCAATTTCTTTTGAAAGAACTTCTTAAAAAACAATATTTGATAGTCTATAGAGTTCCCCCAATATTGAGAATTATGTTCACCGGGACGGACAATATAGTCATGTGCGATACCCTGTTTTAATAGGGCATTATGGAGATTATTATTTACTTCAAAAAAGAAATCTTTAAATCCGCAATCAAAAATAATGGCGAGTGTTCCGTCCTGTAATTTATTTATTTGATTGATGACCGTGTGATTGTCCCATATTTCTTTATTGTTGATATATTCACCCAACTGTTTTTTCATATCCCAATTGTCGGGAAAGGGGCGAATATCTACTCCTCCGCTGGTGCTTCCGGCTGCTCCGAATATATCCTGATGACGGATAGCCAGCCATAAAGCCCCGTGACCTCCCATGCTTAGACCGGTAATAGCTCTACCTGTTTTGTCGTTGCGGGTAGAAAAATTCTTATCGATATAAGATATCAGTTCTTTTGATATGAATGTTTCGAATTGAGATTCTTTATTTAGCGGACTATCCCAATACCAACTGTTTTCTCCGTTAGGACAGACAAAAATTATGCTGTCTTGTGTTGCCATTTGAGGAAGATCTTTTTTAATATTCGGCCATGTATCTTGATTTCCTCCATATCCGTGCAATAAGTAAATGACCGGATAAGTTACAGACGGATTGTAGTTTGTAGGAGTAATGATTACGCAAGGGATGTCCTTATTCATAGCATCGCTTTTTACCTTAGTTTTGATTGTTTCGGCTTGTAATGAGAATACCGAAAAAATAAAGAGCAAAAAACTTGAAGTCTTTTTTATAATCATATCGGAAAATAAATTAGAAATGTTATTAACGTTTGATGTAACGGAGTATAAAGTCTAAGTTGTCATGTAGTAGCTTATGACCGTTTTCTCCATCGAATTTTAATCCGGGGACTTTACCTTTTTGCACGGCATTTTCCATAAAGGATACCCCTAATTCATCGCTCAATACGGCTATCCATGCGGTTTCTTCAGAAGTTAATGGCGTTTCACCTTCTTCGAGATCGGTATCTTCCAGTATATCTTTCAAGATAATTTCTTGTTCATTTTCAGGCAAGTCTGTTTTTTCTTCGAAGATGTGCGATTCTTCTTCTGCCCTTTTATCTATTTCTTCTGTCAGATCTTCCGATTTGGGATAAGTATTTACCAATCCCATAATCCACCATTCGTTTTGCCAGCGTACGAATCCCGCATACAGACTTGTTTTATCGCTTTTCATATCCTCAGGAAATCCTTTTAAGGATTTTTGTGTGACTTCGATAATTTCACCGGTAATGATATGCCGAAAACGAGCATTATATTTATCTTCATCGACAAAATCGAAATAACCTGAATATTTGCGGGACAAATTTTTTAAAGCTTCGTATGCCGGATGTTCTTTTCCTAAAAGAATGGCAAGCCATTGGGCAGGAGAGTATTGCATAAATTCTGTGATCAGGTTATATGCAAAATCATTACACAAGACATTTACCATATCCGGAAGATATTCTTCTGTTCCGTCTTCTTTTGCAGATGCCACTATCTCATCCACTTCTTCTTGCATCTGTCTGCCGTTGAATTGGAAAAGATAGGATTCGGTTGCTAACCAAGCAAAACGTGCTTGTAGAGAATATAAATTGGTGCTCTCTTTTGGAGATAAAATGAAAAAATCTTTTAATTTTTCGTTTGCCGGAGCTGACTCGTATTCTTCATCCAGAATTTCCATGACTTTTTGTGCTATTCGGGAAAAAATAGGAGTTTCGGGAGAATAGGGGATTTCTCCTCTGCTTAATTGCATAAAATAATGCCATATCAGAAATTGTATATCCTCTGTGTTAATCTCTCCATTTGCGTAGTCGTTGCATGGAAAAAACGGGAGAGGAGAATTATATTTCCGGTAATGTTCCTCAGTAAATGCCCTGAAGATACCGGCTTCTGAAATAATATCTTCGAAATATGAGGTAAGAGTACAAGCCAGTTGCTTTTTTTCTTCTTCTTCCAGATAAAAAAGATTTTCATCTGATATTTCGTTTTCCAGTAGATTATCAAGTACAGTATAGATTTTATTTGCAATTGTCGTATAGTAAAAATCTGTACGGGCTGATCCTTGATAAGGATGCAGGGATGCCCAGTCTTTACTGTATATCGTTTGTTTTTTCTTTGCCATGAAAATTGTTTTTTTATTTACAAACTTACGGATTAATAGTTAATTCGGCAATGATTCGGGGTATGTTCTATCTGTTTTCATCGCATTTTTTTACTTTTGTCGTCGGTTTTAAAAGTTTTTGAAAAATATGTCCGGTATGAAAAATATGGAATTTACCGTTCCGTTAGAAAAATGGTATTTAGAGAATAAAAGAGATTTGCCTTGGCGGAATACTACCGATCCGTATGTTATCTGGATATCGGAGGTAATTCTTCAGCAAACCCGAGTCATACAAGGACTTGATTATTTTAACCGCTTTATGACTCGTTTCCCGGATATAGCCTCTTTGGCGGAAGCTGAGGGGGATGAGGTTTTGAAGTATTGGCAGGGACTCGGGTATTATAGTCGTGCTCGTAATTTACATACTGCCGCTCGGCAAATTATGGACGATTTTGGTGGGCATTTTCCAAAAAGTTATAAAGATGTACTCTCTTTAAAAGGAATTGGAGAATATACGGCAGCGGCAATCTGTTCGTTTGCATATCGTCAACCTTATGCCGTTGTCGATGGAAATGTATATCGAGTTCTGGCTCGTCTTTTCGATATAGATGTCCCTATCGATTCGACTCGGGGGAAAAAACTTTTTGCAAAACTGGCATCAGAACTTTTGGATAAGAAACATCCTGATGTATATAATCAGGCGATTATGGAGTTGGGAGCATTGCAATGCGTACCTCGTTCACCTCGTTGTGAGTTGTGTCCTTTATCGGACAAATGTCTTTCTCTTATTTCGGGACGTATAGAAAAACTTCCGGTAAAACAAGGTAAAACGGTTGTGAAGCCGCGTTTTTTTAATTATCTCTGTATTTCCTATCAGGGGGATACATGGATACGGCAACGCAAAGGAAAGGATATATGGGAGAATTTGTATGAATTTGTGTTGATCGAAACAGATAAAGAGTGTTCATTTGAAGAGTTGCAACATACCGAAGAGTACTGTCGGATATTCAACGGTTTAGGAAAAGTAAAAGTGACGGCTTTACCGTTGCAGAAACGCCATGTTTTGTCGCATCGTATCATAAATGCCTATTTTTATTCTATTGAAATAGAGTCTGTTCCGGAAGGACTTTCCGGATATATCCGTGTTCCTTATACCGAATTGGAGAATTATGCTGTTTCCCGGTTGACACATATTTATTTAGAACAGAGCAGGTAAATAAGTTGAGCTATTTTACTGTTTTATGAATGTTTCTGAAGAAGCTGAAATTTACACTTCCGTATGTCCGTTTTTGATCAAATCCGGGTAGTATCGAAAAGTCGTACGATTTCGAATGTTCTATTATGAAAATTCCTTCAGGTTTTAGTAAATCTGAATTGAGTACAAGCTCCGGGATTGTGCCGAAATTGGATAAATCGTAGGGAGGATCGGCAAATATAAGATCGAAATTTTCTTTACATGCCGGAATAAATTTGAATACGTCTCCTTTTATCGGGACTAAATTATCTGCGTGCAGTTGTTGCATGACTTTGCGGATGAAGTTATATTGTACCGGATAATTTTCGACACACACGACTTTAGCACATTCTCGTGATAGTAATTCAAAACTGATAGCTCCGGTTCCTGCAAAAAGATCGAGAGCTGTCAGGCCGTTGAAATCGATCAGATTGTTTAATACGTTGAACAAATTTTCCCGGGCAAAATCTGTTGTGGGACGGGCTTTTATATTGGACGGGACGTTAAATCTTCTTTTTCCGTATTTTCCGCTTATAATTCGCATAGAGGTATAACTGTTAAGTCGAAAGGTGCTTCGAGGGTTTCTTTTCCTAATTTAAAAAGTTGGGGAGGAAAAATCGACGGCATTACCTGACGGATATATTCTTGAGCAATGCGGGTTATGATTTGTCGAGGTTCTTTGTCTCCGGTAAGTTGAAGCTCGTCTTTTTCTTGGTCAAATCCTTGTTGCTCCCAAACATTGAGTATATAATAAGCCGCATCATGAATGTCTCCATATTCGAATGAATTGGCGAATAGTAATCCTTTTTTGTTAAAACACGCTATATCTATCCATTTTTTTTGCAGGTGAATATACATTTTAGAATTATTTCCGACTTTACTTCGCTTATAAAAGTATTCGCATAAGGGAGTCAGTTGATGCAAAAACAGTGGATTGTCGAAAGTCCTTTTTAAAAAAGCATAAATATCTTTGTTCACACCGAACAGATTATATAACTGATTTCTTTGCCACTCGTTGCAAAGGATTTTGTCTGTATGGTCGGGAAAACAAAAATCGTAATATATGTTCAGTTTATCAGCTTCCGGTTCAATGGATTGGGGAATGAGCGTGAATCGGGGAGATTGTAGTATTATATATGTTTTACGAAAAGTTTTTAATAAAACGGGTTGATTATACACTGCTTCTTCGATAGATTGAAGAGGGGTATTTCCGGTCGGTGGAAATACGATATTTTGTCCTTTGTAAGAGTTATTGGTTGTCGGATCGGATATGGCAAAATAACATCCGTCGTTTCTCAAACGAATCGATAAAATATAATTCTCCGTTTTTTCAGGAGGTGTTATTTTGTATATTTGTTCTCCCATAATTCTTTTTCTGGATATTGCCAGTTTAGACAGACTTTTAAAGCCGGATTCTTATTGCAAAAATAGCAAAAGAAAACCGTATGACCTATTTTTGTATTCTACTTTATTTTTTAATAAGATGATAAACGAATTTTTTATTCGAAAATTTGCGGATAATTTGCCATATGCTCCTACGGAGGAGCAGGCCGAACTGATCGCGCGACTTGCCATGTTTCTTTTCGATCGGGATTCCCAGTCTTTGTTTTTAATTAACGGATATGCAGGTACGGGTAAAACTTCTTTGATCGGAGCATTGGTACGGACTTTGTCCGGATTTCAACGGAAGACCGTTCTGTTGGCACCTACGGGTAGAGCTGCAAAAGTTTTTTCAGGCTATGCAGATCATCCGGCTTATACGATTCATAAAAAGATATATCGGCAAAAAGTTTTTTCGGCAGATTATGAGGGTTTTCAGATAACCGACAATCTGCATAAAGATACATTGTTTATTGTCGATGAGGCTTCTATGATTGCCAATGGTGGCGGTGAACAGATGATATATGGCTCAGGTCGGTTATTAGATGATTTGGTAGAATATGTTTATGCGGGAGAAGGCTGTCGCTTGATTTTATTGGGAGATTCAGCTCAGTTGCCTCCGGTAGGACAGACTCGAAGCCCTGCACTTGAGAAAAGTAGTCTGATGAAATACGGGTTGTCTGTTATAGATTTTGAATTACGCCAGGTTGCTCGTCAGTCAGATAATTCAGGAATTCTTTTTAATGCTACCCGCTTGCGTATGTTGATGGGAGAAAGTCCGTTACCGCTTCCGAAAATACGTTTGCAAGGTTACGCTGATGTGCAGCGGGTCGGGGGCGAAGATCTGATCGAAACTTTATCTTCTGCATATAGTCGGGACGGAATGGATGACACAATTGTAATAACACGTTCCAATAAACGTGCTGGGATTTTTAATCAAGGAATTCGCAATCAGATACTTTATCGGGAAGAAGAGCTTACTTCGGGAGACTTGCTTTTGGTTGCGAAGAATAACTATTTTTGGAGTCGGGAGTATAAAGATCTCGATTTTATAGCCAATGGAGATGTCGCCCGTGTCGTAAAGGTGAGGAATACTCGTGAAATGTACGGATTTCGTTTTGCTGATGTTGCACTTTATTTTCCTGATTATGATGTGGAAATAGAATCTAAAATTATCTTGGATACATTGATGTCCGACGCTCCTTCCTTAACTATGGAAATGAATAATCGTCTTTTTATGAATGTCCTTGAGGATTATTATGATGTTCCTAATAAACGGGAGAAGATGAAAAAAATAAAAGTTGATCCTTGGTTTAATGCTTTACAAGTAAAATATGCATACGCTGTTACTTGTCATAAAGCTCAAGGAGGACAATGGAAGAATGTATTTGTGGATATGGGGTATATACGTGCCGAAGGGCTTGAACTGGACTTTCTTCGATGGCTTTATACCGCATTTACCAGGGCTACGGAGCATCTTTATTTGATAAATTTGGAACAAAATCTTGCAGAAGATAGATTAGAGTTATAATACAGGGCTTAATAATCGTACTACCGATTCGCATATTTTATGCCAAAGAGGTCTTTTTTTCCATAAATTCAGAGTGATGCGTCTGCATTTTTTTTGATCGTCCAAAAAGATATTTTTCATTTGTGTGGTGAGCTCCTTACTGTACATGAACGCATTTATTTCAAAATTGTGGTCGAAACTTCTGAAATCCAAATTTGTTGATCCTATCGTTGAAAATTCGTTGTCGATCGTGATGCTTTTGGCATGAAGAAAACCGTTCTGATAAAAATATATTTTAATACCGGCTTTTAGCATAGAGGTCAGGTATGAGTGAGATGCTAATTGCAGGATGGGTGAATCAGACTTTTCTGGCAACATTAATCTTACATCTACTTTAGAAAGTGCCGCGACCTGCAAAGCTTTCATCAGACTTTCGGTAGGCAGGAAATACGGAGTTTGTATGTATATATGCTGTTTCGCATTTGAAATGGCTTTCAGAAATGAGAGCGAAATACCTTTCCATTCGCCTATCGGGCCGCTGGTGAGAATTTGAACATTTATGTTTCCGGTGCGTGGTACGGGCGGAAAATAGATGTTGTCGGACAGCAACTCTCTTGTCGTAAAACTCCAGTCGATAGAAAATGCAGTTTGTAATCCGTATACGGCAGGACCGGTAATCCGTAGGTGCGTATCTCTCCATATTCCCCATGGTACACCGTCTCTATATCTGTCTGCAATGTTCATTCCTCCTACATATCCTATTTTTCCGTCTATAATGACTATTTTCCGGTGATTTCGGTAATTCAGTTTATTGGCTAACTGAGGGAAAGTGACCTTTAGAAATGGGCGCACATTGACACCTGCTGCCTCCATTTCGTCAAAAAAATGTTGTTTTACTTTCCAGCAACCTACATCATCATAAATAACCCGTACGGTTACTCCTTCTTTGACTTTATCGATTAAGAGTTGTTTAATCGTATTTCCGAGTCGGTCGTTGGCAAAAATATAATATTGCAGATGAATGAATGTTTCGGCATTTTTTATATCCTCTATCAAAGAGGCGAACTTATCTTTTCCGTTGGTGAAAACCGTTACTTCATTACCGGGATGTAGTCCTGATTTCCCGAGTGTGTATGCCAACCGTATCTGTTGTTTACTTTCTTCGGATAAAGGCATTTCTTGTAGATCTACATCGGGGTCTTCTGTAAGTTGTTGAAGTTTTCTTTTTCCTTTTCGTGAAATCATGTGCTGTTTTCTATATTCCTGACCGAAGAAGAAGTAAAAGACGATGCCGACAATAGGTAGGAAGAGAAGAACGACTATCCACGCAATACTTTTCACCGGATTGCGGTTTTCCGATATAATAACCAAAATTGTACCTATAATAGTGATCAGATATATTACGTACAGACTATTATATACCCACTGATCGATGTTTTGAATTATATTCAGATAAAGCATGGAATTGGTTATTTGGGATATTTTTCGAAAAGCTAAATTAAGGATAAAAAATGAATTTATCAATATTTATGTCGGTAAGAAGCTTTCTAAATTTTATATGGGGAAAGTTTTGATAATTTTTTAGAGGCTATTCTGGTTTTTTTATAAGGATGATAACGGGCTATCTAATGAGTGAAAGCGGGGGAAACCGATTGAAAAAATATAGAGATAACCCGATATAATTTCCTGCATCGGAAAATTTAAGCAGGTTCTAAAGAAAATATACATGATAATGAATTAAAAAATAATACTTTTGCACTCGTTTTAATGTAATAGGCAATACTCTATTGTTTTCTTGGTAAATTTCAGGTAGAGATATTTTTGAGGAGAATGAAGAAAGATTATTTGAATGATGTGTTTAAAACACTCTTGTGGACATTGTTGTTCCTTGTGTTGTTTTCATTCGTTCCCGAGATAAAAGTAGGTTCGTTTACTTCCCGCAAGGTAGATATGCTTTCCGATATTCGTCTGGTGAAACCGCAGTCGCATGCAAAAGAGCCGGATCGGCCTGTTATTGCCGATTCTGATACATTAGTCATGAAGAAAGATACGGCGGTTTTGCCCAAAAAGCTTATATACAAGCCTGATGGATACGTTTTATTTGAAGATTATTCTGAAGACGGGTCGGGACTGAATCGCTTTTGTCATGCGCTGGATGAAGTGAAAAAACGTCCGGTGAGAATAGCTTTTTTGGGAGATTCTTTTATAGAGGCCGATATTTTGACTCAGAATATTCGAGAAGAATTGCAAGAACGTTTTGGTGGGAGAGGAGTCGGGTATGTTCCTATGGCTTCGATGACAGCGGGTTTTCGACGGACGGTCAGACATCAGTTCGATCATTGGTCGACCGTGTCGACCGTGAGTCATACAAAGCTGGATAAAAATAGTATTTTTATAGCCGGTCAATATTTTATACCTGAAGACGGAGTATCTGCAACTTTTAAAGGCACTTCGTCATTGAAAGGGCTGAGTGCTTTTGGTTCAGCGAAATTTTTGTTTGTAAATCGGGAGAATACGGAGATTCGTTTAGCTATCAATAAGGAGGATGCTCGTGTGTATAACCCGCTTTCGGCAGATAGTTTGCAATGTATCGAAATAGAGGGTGAAATTTCTTCGTTGGATATTAAGTTATCTCATCCATCGGGTTTTACTGCCTTTGGAGTGTATTTAAATGACAAAACCGGGATATGTGTCGATAACTACTCTTTGAGAGGTACTTCCGGAACAAATTTGTCTCAGGTAAATGTTTCTCTTAGCCGTGAAATGTCCCGATATATAGATTATGATTTGATTGTATTGGAATACGGACAAAATGTCGTTTCTAAAGATGTTTATGATTATCGTTCATATGCCGACCGAATGGTAAAGGTTGTTCGGCATTTGAAGGAGTGCTATCCCGATTCGGATATTCTTATTATGGGAATCGGTGATCGGAGCAGGCGGGGAACAAACGGATTTGAAACGATGCCCGAGATATATGAAATGATTGCAGCCCAGCGAAAAATCGCACGAGATACGAAATCTGTTTTTTGGGATACTTTTATGGCGATGGGAGGGGAGAATAGTATGGTCTCTTATGTAGAGCATAAACCGGTTTGGGCAAATAAAGATTATACCCATATTACACATGCCGGAGGACGTCCGATAGCAAAAAAGTTTGTTGAAGCATTAATGTACTGCTATAATCAGAAGTCGGGATTATGAGATATTTTATCATTATTTGCACTCTTGTATTTTCTTTGTGCTTTTTTCGTGTAACGAATGCTCAAATGAATATATCTGTTACTGTCAAGGATAGTTTGACGGAGTTCCCGTTTATTCGTGTGAAAGAAAATATTTTGTCCGATTCTTTAAATACGATGGCTTTGTTTTATGAAAAATTGAAGATTTTGAAGTCGGATACAGATACGGTTCGGAAAGTAGTTAATATTCTTCATCTTGGGGATTCCCATATTCAGGCCGGTTTCTTGAGCGGACAAATGATGTGCCGTTTTCACTCCGATTTTGGAAATGCGGGTAGAGGGCTGATCGTCCCTTTGAAATTGATCAAGAGTAATGAGCCTCGTGACTATGCAATCCGTTCGACAGCATCGTGGTTCGGGAGTCGGTGTGTCGATCGCAAGAATTATCCGTGTCCGGGAATTGGGGGAATAGCTGTGGCAACTCGGGATACATCTTTCTTTTTTGATATTGCGACTTTGAGTAAGACCGATTCTTGCAATGCTTTTTGTTCGGTAACGGTTTTTCATCATCCGGGAACATCGTCTTTATCTGTCGTTTCGCAAAAAAAAGGAGTGAATTATTGTTCTACTCGGTGGCCGTATGCTTCTCGTATCGAATTAGATACATTAGTATGTAACCTTCATTTGAAGGGGCAGTCTATGCTCGGTGATACGAGTATTTATTATGCTATGAGTCTTGAAAACCGAAATTCGGGTATATTGTATCACTCATCGGGTATTAACGGGAGTTGTTATTCTCATTATGTCGAGGCCGGACAAGTTTTGAATCAGACTGCTGCATTGACTCCGGATCTTATCATTTTATCATTAGGAACAAATGAAGCTTTCGGAAAATGTGACCAAAAAGATATTTATGACCAAATAGACCGGGCAGTGTCTATGTTGCGGGATATTCATCCCGAAGCAGTATTTCTATTGACTACACCTCCTGAATGTCATCGGCGAGTCCGGCGAAAGGGGAAAAAGAAGTATTATTATACCTATGTTACTAATACAAAAGTCGAGAAGGTTGCTGAAACAATCCGTAGGTATGCTGTCGATAAAGGCCTTGCCTGTTGGGATCTTTTCTCGATATCCGGAGGTCGGGGATCAGCTAAGTCATGGATGAAATATCAGCTTTCGGCGCGAGACAGGATACATTTTAATATAAAGGGATATGAATTGCAGGGAAACTTGCTGTATGATGCGATTATAAAAGGTTATAACGATTATGTTGGAAAATAATAATTGGTTGGGTGAGATATTTGAAAAGCTTGGATTGGATATTCATAAATTGGGTGTTCAGTTCCTATATGATCCGAATAACCCGATGTTGTTCAATAGCGGCTTTTTCTTTTTCTTGTTCCTTGCATTTTTGTTTTTATACCGCTATTGCCGTAAAAATGAACTGTTGCGGAATCTATATGTAATGTTGTTTTCATTCTATTTCTATTATAAATCGAGCGGTATTTATTTATTGGTGCTTATATTTGTCTGTACATTCGATTTTTTTATAGGCAGACTTTTGTATCGTACAGAACGAAAAGTATCACGCAAATGGTTAGTTACATTAAGTCTTATCGTTAATATTTGCATGTTAGGGTATTTTAAATATACCAATTTTATTTTCGATCTGTTTTATAGTGCTGTTAACAGACAATTCGAACCATTCGATATTGTTTTGCCCGTAGGGATTTCGTTTTTTACCTTTCAGTCGATGAGCTATATCATCGATATTTACCGCAAACAGATAGAACCTTTGCAAAGATGGCGGGATTATGCTTTTTATGTTTCCTTTTTCCCCCAATTAGTTGCCGGGCCTATTGTCAGGGCACGGGATTTTATTCCACAGATGAAACAGCCGGTTTTTGTTTCCGGAGAAATGTTCGGTCGGGGAATGTTCCTTATTATGGCTGGTCTGTTTAAAAAAGTCGTTATATCCGACTATATCAGTCTTAATTTCGTAGATCGCATTTTTGATAATCCGACGTTATATACAGGATTTGAAAATTTGATGGGTGTATATGCTTACGCTTTACAGATATATTGTGATTTTTCAGGGTATTCTGATATGGCGATAGGGATAGCATTGTTGTTAGGCTTTCGTTTTAACATCAATTTTGATTCTCCATATAAATCGACATCGATCACCGAGTTTTGGAGACGGTGGCATATTTCCTTGTCTTCATGGTTAAGAGACTATCTGTATATATCTATGGGGGGCAATCGTAAAGGTAAAGTCCGCACCTATATCAATCTGATGCTGACCATGTTGATCGGCGGATTTTGGCATGGAGCTTCTTTACTGTTTGTTTTGTGGGGTGCTTGGCACGGATTGTTATTGGTACTTCATAAATGGTTCAGAAGCATATTCCCTGCATCTAAAGAAGTGCGCAGTCGTTGGCATTGGACTAATGTTTTAAGCATAATCCTCACATTTAATTTGGTCTGTATCGGTTGGGTATTTTTCAGGTCTCCCTCTATGGAGGTGGCAAAGTCTGTATTTTCCCGTATTTTCACCGAGTTTCATCCGGAGATTGTTTGGGATTTTGTATCAGGATATGCCAATGTCTTGTTTTTTATCTGTTTAGGATTTTTGTTGCATTTTCTTCCTCATCGTTATTCTGAGGGTGTGGCGAGGAAAATAGAAATGTATCCGGTACCCGTTAAGGCTTTTGCGTTTGCATTGTTGATTGTGTTGGTAATACAGATAAAATCGAGCGAGTTGCAGCCGTTCATTTATTTTCAATTTTAATGATTGCTTTGTTAATAATTCATTTTAAAAAGGATTTATTTAAGAAAAAGATTATCTTTGTATAATAACTTGAAAAATGATTGTTATGAAAAAGTATTTAAGTCAGATTATATTGTTGATGATGTTCATCCCTGTTTTTGCCCAGGAAAAAAGTAGTTCAAGCAGTGGCGATGTAAAAGTGTTGAACGCTTCGAATTTTACTGCCGAGACGGCAAAAGGTGTTGTTTTGGTAGATTTTTGGGCAACGTGGTGTCCTCCATGTCGACAGATGTCTCCGATTGTCGATGAAATAGCTAAAGAATTGAAAGGAAAGGCCAAATTCGGAAAAGTCGATGTTGATTCGAATAAAGATTTGGCTACAAAATATCAAATAAGATCGATTCCGACATTTATTCTTTTTAAAAACGGGAAAAAAGTAGATCAGATTGTCGGAGCTGTGGAGAAAAAAGATCTGAAAGATTTTGTATTGAAGCATGTCGATAAGAAGTAAAAGAAGGTCGAATAATATTTAGCGGGAATCTGTCCGAATTGATAAGTTCGGACAGATTTTGTTTTATGGAGTAGTTTTATTTTATGTTAATTGTAATGCGAGGTTTATTTATTGCGTTTATAGCTTTTTTGCATTCGGTTTCGCTGTATGCCGGTGACGGTTATGTTTCTTCTCCTTTTACGGTAGAAGAAGCATTGTCGAAGAAAAACAATAATATGTTGTGTTATGTGAGCGGCTATATTGTAGGAGAATATGTTAATTATAGTAATAATAAGCATTTTTATAATATGGCTCCTCCATTTGAAGGAACATCTACTTATCTGATTGCGGATATGCCTTTTGAATACAGTCTCGAAAAATGTATGACTGTGCAGTTAGGAGCGGCTAATAGGGATATTTGTAATTTAGATGAATATCCTGTGTATTGGAATAAAAAGTTGCTTTTGCAAGGTAATTTGTCTTTATTTCAGACATTACCGGGGATTAAGAATCTCAAAAATTTTGTTTTACCCGAACAACCGTTAGAAGATGAAACGGTATATTGGAATATTTTTGAAGATTTTGAAACAAAGAATGGATATAAGCCTGTTTCCGGAGATATGTATGGAGGAGGAGTTTTTTATGGAGAGGATAATGCGATTCCTTGGGTATTCGAAGGTGCTACTTTAGGTGAAACAGGAAAAGATGCCAAATGGGACGGAGCTTCGGCTCATTTGTGGTTGACGGAGAGTACGTCTGGTAATCCCGGAGCTATTTATATGAAAGAGGATAAGTCGAATGGGATCGGTTACATCCGTTTTTGGGCAGCGTTTTATGATACCGATAAGAAAGGGAGGATTGCGGTTTATATTTCAGGTGATCAGGGAGAATCTTGGGAGTGTGTGGCATCTGGACTTACACCTGAAAAGACTCTGAAAGAGTTTCAAGTATTGGTGAATCGGCCTGGAAACTATCGGGTGAAAATCGCTAAATCTGAAAATTCTTCTGATGGTATTAACATCGATAATATCCGTATTAGCGATTATTTGCAACCGTCTGCTGTTATTCGTTCAGAGAAGGATGATACTTTTAGCGTATCGGCAAATAACGGAATATTATCTTTGAGTTTTACAGATGAAGTTGATGGCGTCGATATATATACGATAAACGGCTCTTTAGCCTTTTCGGTAAAAGACCGTATAAAACATATTTCTATACCTCTATTGCCGGGAGTGTATATTATACGAAGCGGATCATATATTCGGAAAATTGTATTATAGTCTTGATAAAGCCGTTTAAGAGTCGGAACTTGTGAATAGCACATTGTTTACATTAGGGAGAGGAATCGGGCAAGTAATGTTTCAGAACAATGCTTTGTCTGGAATAATAATGCTATTGGGGATATTTCTCAATTCATGGCAGATGGGATTGTTGGCTTTAGCCGGTAATGGCGCTGGTACACTGACAGCATACTTGTCGGGATATAAGCAGGAAGATATAAAAGCCGGATTGTATGGTTTTAACGGTACGTTAGTGGGAATAGCAATAGGCGTATTTATGCAAATTTCGTTGGTATCTTTATTATTGATGATTATCGCATCTGCTTTTTCTACATGGGTTACCCTATTATTCGGTAGTCAAAGATGGTTGCCGGGATTTACAGCTCCGTTTATTATAACAGTATGGTTGTTATTGGGTATATGTTCATTTTTTTTCCCTTCATTATTATTGCCGACATCTTCTTCTGTTATAGCGTGTAAGCCGGACTTGTTCCGTGCGTTCAGCCTGAATATCGGTCAGGTAATGTTTCAGAGTGAGACAATCGTCTCCGGATTGTTTTTTTAGCAGCGATTTTTAAATTCTCGTTTAAATGCTTTTTATGTAGTACTGGCGTCTTTACTATCTGTTGTTGTCTCTTTGTTTTCGGGAGTTGAATACTCGGTATTGAATATGGGACTGATGGGATATAACGGTGTGTTGTGCGCAATTGCTCTGGGCGATAGAACATGGAAAGGAGCATTTTATGCAGTATTATCTGTCTTGATATCGATGTTATTACAATTTATTGGGATGAGATTAGGAATTGTTACGCTAACTGCACCGTTTGTCTTGTCTGTATGGTGTATAATGGGAATCAACAAATTGGCATCCGGAAAAAAGAGGATGAATGTTTTTGTTTGATAATGTAAGATTTTTAACTGACGGAAAATTTATGCAGGCTCTTCTTAATGAATAGTCTTCTTTTTAATCGGAAGTTTAGGAAACATTTTCCTGAAACGAACCATATAAGTAGTTATATTTCCTCCTGCGATAATAAGGGTTACGGCCAGAATAATCATTAATATTCCGCAGCATAATCTTGGAGTCAGAACTTCCCCGAAAACGGTTACTCCGAAAAAAACAGCGGTCAGGGGTTCTAATGCTCCGAGAATTGCAGTCGGAGTAGATCCTATATATTGAACAGCCTGAGTAGTACAGAGGAAAGATATGGCTGTCGGGAAAATAGCCAAAGCTATTAAATTTCCCCAAAGATACCATGCATCGACAGTGAGTAAGCTTTTCCCGAAATCGACACGTACCAAAAATAGAGTCATTCCGAATAATAAAATGTAAAAAGTAAGTTTGAGTGTCGCAATCTCTTTTAATATCGACCTGTTGACACCGACTATATAAATTGCATAAGAAAGGGCGGAGACCATTACTAAAATTATTCCGGTTGTGCTAAGGGTTGAACCACTACTTGTTTTATAGAGTAATCCGATGCCGACTAATGCCAACAAAATGCAAGAAATCGTTAGTAGAGTCAGTTTTTCTTTAAAAACGAAAGCCATGATCAGGGCTACCATAATCGGGTAAACAAATAGCAATGTTGATGCAATGCCGGCTTCCATATAATTATAGCTTAAAAATAGCGCTAATGAGGAGAGTGCTACTAATAGTCCCATGATGACCAATGGTAATACTTCTTTTCGTTGTAGTTTGAAGTTGCGTCCTCTTGCCTTGATCATGATTCCTAATACCGGAATAGCGAACAGATATCTGAAAAAAAGAACAGAATCAGGATTCATTCCTGCTTTATATAGAGGGAGAGCGAACAGAGGATTCATTCCGTAAGCTGCAGCTGCGATAATACCTAAGATATAACCTTTGGTTTTTGTGTTCATGTTTTTATAATTGAATAGTCGATCAATCGTTTGCTGTCGTTTTTCCGTTAATTATAATTTATCGGAAAAACGACAGCAAAGATACGCTATTGTTTTTGGAAAATATTCTTGTTCGCTATACATCTTTCTTTTAATTTTGTATTTAACATAGTAGAATTGAATATTCGTTTAGAAGATGATGAAAGTAGCTCTATTTATCCCTTGCTATATTAATGCGGTATATCCTCAAGTAGGTGTCGCTTCATATAAGTTGCTGAAAAGTTTGGGCGTAGATGTTGATTATCCGATAGACCAGACTTGTTGCGGTCAACCGATGGCGAATGCCGGGTTTGAAAATGAAGCAGTTGATTTAGCCCGTCGTTTTGATGAACGTTTTAAAGATTACGATTATATAGTAGGACCTTCGGCAAGTTGTGTCGTATTTGTCAGGGATAATTATGGACGGCTGTTGCAAAAAGATAAGCACCGTTGTGCCAGTGAAGGTAAAATATATGATATCTGTGAGTTTATTCATGATGTGATTAAACCGACTTCTCTGAAAGCGAGATTTCCTCATAAAGTAAGCATTCAGAACAGTTGTCATGGGGTTCGTTTGATGAATTTGTCGTCTCCGAGTGAATTGAATATCCCATATTTCAGTAAATTGCGGGATCTATTGTCTTTGGTGGAAGGAATAGAAATCGTAGAACCGGAACGAAAAGACGAATGTTGTGGTTTCGGCGGTATGTTCGCCATAGAAGAAGATGCCGTATCTGTACAGATGGGACATGATAAAGTAATGAGGCATATGGCTACCGGAGCAGAATATATTGTGGGAGCAGACAGTTCGTGTTTGATGCATCAGAACGGAATTATTCTCCGGGAGAAATTACCGATAAAAACATTGCACATAGTTGAAGTTTTAGCAGCAGGATTATGAGTACGAAGCATTCTAAAGCGGCAGCAGAGTTTTTGAAAAACAAAAAACAGGCTGCATGGCATGATGAAACTCTTTGGTTGGTAAGAGAAAAACGAGATAAATTGAGTAAGGAAATTCCTGAATGGGAAGAACTGCGCGATATGGCCTGTGCTACCAAATTATATAGTAACAGCCATTTGGATGAGCTTTTAGTGGAGTTTGAGTCAAATGCGCAGGCAAATGGCGCACATGTGCATTGGGCAAAGGATGCAGAGGAGTATTGTAGCATCGTTTATCGTATCTTGAAACAACATGGTGTCAGGCATTTTATTAAGAGCAAGTCGATGTTGGCGGAGGAGTGTGAACTGAATCCTTTTCTTGAAAATAAAGGGATCGAGGTTGTGGAGAGTGATTTGGGTGAACGTATTTTGCAATTAATGCACCTTAAACCCAGCCATATTGTTCTTCCTGCTATTCATATAAAGAGAGAACAGGTCGGGGAATTATTCGAAAAAGAGATGGGTACGGAAAAAGGAAATTTTGATCCCACTTATTTGACTCATGCTGCCCGGAAAAATCTTCGTCAAAAATTTATTCATGCTGAAGCCGCAATGACCGGATGCAACTTTGCCGTGGCATCAACAGGCGAAGTTGTCGTGTGCACCAATGAGGGAAATGCCGATATGGGAGTTTCTCAGCCTAAATTGCAGATTGCGGCTTTCGGAATAGAGAAAATTGTTCCGGACCGTAAATCTTTAAGCGTATTTACCCGGCTATTGGCGCGTTCGGCAACAGGACAACCTATAACGACATATACCTCTCATTATCGTAAGCCGAGAGCAGGAGGTGAGTTTCATATTATATTGGTCGATAATGGACGCAGTAAAATTCTTGCAGATCAAAATCATATAAAAGCGTTGAATTGTATACGTTGTGGAGCTTGTATGAATACGTGTCCCGTATATCGTAGAAGCGGAGGTTATTCATATACCTATTTTATTCCCGGACCTATTGGTGTCAATTTGGGAATGTTGAAAGCCCTGTTACAGTATTCAGATAATGTTTCTGCTTGTTCGTTGTGTTATTCATGTTCGAATGTTTGCCCCGCTAAGGTAGATTTGGCAGAACAGATTTATTTGTGGAGACAGGATCTGGATAAATTCGACAAGGCTGATCGAATGAAAAAAATGATGTCCGGAGGTATGAAATTTATAATGAAGCGTCCTCCGGTTTTTAATACAGCATTGAGATTAGCCCCGTTATCTAATCGTATGCCCCGTTTTCTTATTTATAATAAATTGAATGCTTGGGGAAATGGTCGTGAGATGCCGCAATTCTCAGGAAAGAGTTTTAATGAAATGTGGAAAAATGGAGATGTGAAGTGATTATGAGCAGTAGAGAAAATATATTGCAGAATATCCGGAATGCTGTGCATAAAAAATATGAAAAACCGGAATTGGAAACTTTGAAAAGGCATGCTTTAGTTTATCCGGACGTGATAATGCAATTTCAAAGTATGATAAAACAAGTCGGTGGAGAATCGCTCCTGCTAAATAAGGGAGAGGATATTAACGATATAATCATAAAAGCGTATCCCGAAGCGAAGCGTATAGCTTCTAATATCAGTGAAATTTCTTGTGCGACATTTAATCCGGATGATATCGCTGACCCGGCGGATTTGGATGGTACGGATCTTGCAATTGTTTCAGGTAAGATCGGTGTAGCAGAAAATGGGGCTGTCTGGATAGAGCAAGATGTAAAGTCGCGAGCTGTTTATTTTATTGCGGAAAAACTCGTTATTTTATTAGATAAGGAGAATATTGTAAGTAATATGCATGAAGCATACGATAAAATCGATACGGGAGAATATGGTTTTGGTGTGTTTATTTCCGGACCGTCTAAAACTGCTGATATAGAGCAGGCATTGGTTATGGGAGCTCATGGTGCGCGAGATGTGATGGTGATATTGACGTGATGCCGTTAGTTTAATTTTTTGTAAGCGAAAAACTTTCGATCCCTATTGTTATATGAGTTAGAGCCTGTCGTAAATTTCGTAAAATTCAAACAGGCTCTAAATTTTATATATTTGTTTATCCGTCTTATGACAGTTGTTGGAAATGTTTTATTTGTCTATCTATTTTATCCAGACCTTTTGCAAGCCTTTTTTTAGATTATGTATGATATATAGTCCTGTCTGTAACGTCACAGTTTGTGGTTGATGACCTTTTTTGAGCAGTGTGCCGTTAAAATTATATATTTCCCATTGCTCTGCTTGAATATAAATTCCCCCATCAACGATTGTAGCCCATGGTTTGTCTGAAATTTTAATATCATCGATGCTTGTAGGAGTGTCGATGATAGAACCGAAATTTTTCCATACGTCAGCTCCCTGATATGTTGAGGCCATTCCACTGGGTACATAAAGAATTACTTCTGTAACAGGAACATTGCTAAAAGCGTCTGCAGCGGTTTTTGTAGGTAGTGTTTCGGTGTAAATATATATGGTATTTAATGCACTGCAGTTATTAAATGCTAAAGTTCCTATATTATCTATTACATTAGACATTATAGTGACGGTTGTAAGAGCAGAACATTGCCTAAATGATTGATTTCCTATGTATGAAAGGGATTTGGGGAGTTTTACGCTTGTAAGGGATGTACATAGTCTGAACGCTCCGCCTACTATGGTTTCGATACCTTCTGGAATATTATATTCTCCTTCATAAGTAGTAGGAAGATATGCGAAAAATTTATTGTTGTAAACAGGAGTTGTCAATGAAATACACCCATAAAATGGGTAATTACCTATTTGTGTTACCGAATTAGGAAGTAAACATTCGGTAAGTGCAGTGCAATTTTGAAATGCATTATAGCCAAGAACGGTTACACTTGAAGGTATTGTGACATTGAGGAGAGACGTACAACCGGAAAATGCTGCCTCATCTATCTTTGTTATAGAATTGGGTAATATGATGTTTGTGAGTGAAGTACAATCTTTAAAAGCTTCTTTGCCGATACTTGTTACAGTGTATTCTGTATCATTTAATATAATTTTTTCTGGTATGGAAATATCTCCGCTGTATTTGTCTGCACTATTTGTTACTTCCGCTGTTTTTGTCTTTTCATCTAGATTGTAGAAAATGTTGTCTGTCGGGGTTTGCGCTTGCAGGGAAAAAGACAATAGAGATGCAAGTAAGGGTAAAGAAAAGAGTTTACTTTGTTTCATAATAAATTGTTTTTCGGATTTGTAAAAAAGTCTCATTATCTCTCTTTTTTATTTGTATTGTTATTTCAGTTCGATATAAATTGTAATTAAGGTTCATTATATAGACGATCTTATAAATTATTTATACTCATTTTTTATATAAAAATTTGTTTTTCTGAATAAATTGAGTTATCTTGAGACATGAACTTTAAAAATAAAAATGCTATGGAAATGATACCTATCGGAAAAAATGCAGGAATGTTATGGAGTCTTTTGGAGAGCGGTTCTGAATTTTCGGTCAGTCAACTTATTTCTAAATTAGATATGACACGAGATGATCTTTTTTCTGCTATCGGCTGGTTAGCTCGTGAAGGGAAAATATATTGTCGGAAACAGGATAATGAACTTTTTTTCAGTAATAAATGTATTCAAGGTTATTTTCATTTCGGGTAGTTTTAGAGCCTATAGTCTAAATTTTCTGTCAAAAAATATTATCAAGCCGTCTTTACGTTTTTTTCTAATCTGTTTTTTTAGTTTTCATTTGTGGTAATCCGATATCCTCTTTTATAGAAACGGCAAAACATTCTCAAAAGAATTTCCCAAAGCTGACCCGAATGAAATTAAACAGGCTCTTAAAGATTCTATATTTAGTATAGTATTTTATTATCTTAAAATAAAAGAGTCCGTTCATTTAATGTCCGGACTCTTTTTATAAATCGTTTAAGAATTATTCTTCTACTTGAAATTTTCGGCTGACTTTCAGTAAATTGCTGGTGTAAGCTACGACATTTTGAGCTTCTTGTATCATTGTAAGATATACCATGCTCACCTTCAGACTTCCGGTTTGTCCTTGTATCCGTTTCAGCTCGGCACGTTTTAATTGAGCAAGACTGTTGATCAGATGATTTGCAGTAGATATGGCCTCTTCAAAATTTGTGTAATCATTTTGAAGAATAATATTCCGTGCTTGTTCCAAAAAATCGGTAATACCTTTTGAAATGTGTTTGAATTCTTCTTTTTGAGCTTCCTGCAAAGGGTTGAAGTTATTGTCGGTATGTTCCAGACAAGGTTCGCATATGCGTCCTATACTATATATGACTTCACTGATAAAATCATTTCCTTGATAATAATACAATCCTTTCTCAATAGCGGTATTATTATCGAGATGAGCAACTCCTAACGTACCTATACGTTTTACTTTTTTGATATGGTCTTTTTCATCGTCGATAAGATTCATTGCCTTGCGTAATCCTCGGTAACTTTCGGACATAAACGAGTTGACTGTTTTGTCAAAAGTTTGTGAGGCAACTTCCAGTATAGCTCCAAGTTCATCTCTGGTATGTTTTCGGAGTAAGGATAGGGCTTCTTGTGTATCGTGACTGCTCATCAATTTTTGTACGGTCGGATCTCCTTTCTGTTTTGTAAGAGCTTTTTTATAGACTAATTGGCTACGAATAAGACTGAATATAGCCAACCCGATAAAAGCTATGATAGCGATTGTTCCTCCAAAATGTATAATAGTAGTAACAAAGAAGCAGATAAAAAATGCTGCTCCGGCAGTAATAAACCAACCGCCTATTACAGATAATACTCCGGTAATACGATATACTGCACTTTCGCGACTCCAAGCTCTGTCTGCAAGAGAACTTCCCATAGCTACCATAAATGCCACATAGGTAGTGGAGAGTGGCAATTTAAGAGCTGTTCCCATTGCAATTAAGAACCCGGCCAATACTAAGTTTACAGAGGCCCTTATTAAGTCGAATGCTGCCCCTTCTGCTAAAATCGCATCATCTGTATTGAATCGTGCATCTATCCATCGTTTTATTTTGTCCGGAACGATATTGGACAAGCTGGAGTTGACAGAACTTGATAACCGAACGATAACTCGAGCAACGGGTGAAGTTCCGAAAGCTTCTTCTCCTTCTTCCTGACGTGAGAGATCTACTGAAGTTTTTACTACATTATGAGCTTTTTTTGAAGTAAATAATGCTATAACCATTACAAGTCCGGCAGATACAAGAAAGTACCATGGAGTGTGTGCCGATCCCATAAGAGAAGTCATTAGATATGTATCGGGATCAGCCCCTGATTGAGAGCTGAGATCGATAAATGATGAATAGCCGGCAAGAGGAACTCCGATAAAGTTTACCAAATCGTTTCCGGCAAATGCTAAAGCTAATGCAAATGTTCCTACCAGAACAATGACTTTAAATACGTTGATATGTATCCATTGAAATATTTGCATCAATATGGTAGAGCCGATAAAACAATAAAGAATCAGAGATCCTGTATTTTCTTTTATCCATAGTTTGTTTTCTGGGGTCATAAACGATGATTCTTTTAGCCCGCTGATCAGTACGAAATAGATGATTGTCGTTATTGCTATTCCACCGAAGATTGCAGCGAAATATTTCATCTGTTTTTTATAATTGAATGTAAATATGAGGCGGGCGATATATTGTACTACAGTACCGAAAAAGAAAGCAATAGCTACGGAGACGAAAATAGCCAGAATCACGGATAAAGCTTTGTCTGTATTCAGTAATTGTCCGAATTCTAAGGAATGGTCACCGGCGATTTTTATGATGGATAATGCAAATGTTCCGCCTAAAAGTTCAAATACCAAAGAGACTGTAGTGGATGTCGGCATTCCCAAAGAATTGAACATGTCGAGAAGTACGACATCTGTAAGCATGACGGCAATGAGAATGCACATAATCTCGGTAAAATAGAAATGTTCCGGTTGGTAAATTCCGTGACGTGCTATATCCATCATTCCATTGGAGAGAGAGGCTCCGATAAAAATCCCGATCGCAGCAATACACATGATTGCTTTGAATGGTGCGGCTTTTGCCCCGATTGCCGAATTTAGAAAGTTGACGGCATCGTTACTTACTCCGACTACTAAGTCGAATATAGCTAATATAAAAAGAAAAATAACGATTCCTAAGTAGAATGTTTCCATATAAGTTCCTTTTTGTACTTTTAACGGATGCAAAGGAATGAAAAAGATGTTACAATAAAGTTACAAAATGGGAAATGTTAACTTTTTTGAGGATTATCTTTGTTTGAATGATGAATTATGGATGATTATGGCTTTTCAGATTTTAAAAGAGTTTTAGACCATTCCTCTTCGTTAAAACCTATAAGGACTGTATTCTCGGATATTAGAACCGGACGTTTGACCAACATTCCTTCGGAAGCAAGTATTCGTAAAAGTTCTTCTTGCTGCGTATTTTTAATTTTGTCTTTAAGATTCAGTTCTTTATAGCGTAATCCGTTTGTATTGAAGAATTTTTGTATCGGCTTCCCGCTTTTCTCAATCCATACCGATAGTTCTTGTTGTGTTGGATTGTCAGAAACAATGTCACGAATTGTTACATCTATATGGTTGCTTTTCAACCATTGAGCAGCTTTTTTGCATGTCCCGCATTTAGGATATTGTATAAAAAGAGGTTTCATAATTTTTTATTTAGAATAAAGGAATTTGTATATGAAGAATTCCCAAATTCCCACAAAGGATATAGTTAGATTTGGAATTTTTAAAAATATCTTAATAAATCTGTTTTATTGAGAAGGAATAGATTTTATTTGTTGTTGTGGAATTTTATTCTTGGTCATCCAATTTCGTAACAGATTTCGATGTTTTTCGACGATACTTTTGTATTTTTTTTGTACGGCAAGGTTTATAAGTTCTCCCCGATCTACTCTCATATCAAAAAGTTGTTCTCTGTGATTTCCTTTATCATATAATATGTATTTGTAATCGGGAGTACGGACAGACCATCCTTGTGTTGTAGATCGGTCAAAAAGTGTTTCTGTTACAAGATATTCTCTTTCTTTTGATTTTGGATCTTTTTCAATGAGTCCTTTCCAGCTTATGCCTAGACAATGTTTGGGGATATCTATTCCTGCGAATTCGCAGAGAGAAGGCATTAAATCTACTCCATTATTAATTAGATGTTTTGATAGTGTCCCGCCGTTCTTTTTATGGGGAAGCCTTATGATAAAAGGAATATTGATGACTTCTTCATAGAGAGCGGATTTTTGATTCCAGCCATGAGCTCCAGTACCATCCCCATGGTCACTGGTAAATATGATAATTGTATTATCCCATAATTTGTTTTGATCAATAGCGTTGAATATTTTTCCTATTTCAGAATCTACTTGTTCCACTAGTCGGTAATAAGCATTTCTGTAACGTCTCCAATCGTCAGGTGTATATCGAATAGTTGGGTATAGACTATAATTGAGTAATTTTTCTGATTTGATAATGTCTGCATCATAAGGATTTTGTGCGAAGTTATAAGGTAGTGCAGGGCAATTTTTAATATCAGGTTCTTCTATTTGGGCAAATGGGAGCTCTTGTCCCCTTGCGTATTCACATATATTATGGGGGTTGTCAAATGAAACTACAAGGAAAAAAGGTCGAGTATGTTTTCGTTGTAAAAATTTGATGCAGGCTTCTGCGAGACCATAGTCGTTATGACCGTATAATTTTTCAAATCCAAACCCGTTTTCGGGAATATCTTCTTGATGCAGATGCCATTTACCTGCATATCCGCATGTGTAGCCATGATCGGCGAAAATATTTCCTAATGTTTTCCCTTGTATGGAATCGGGTAAAGGAACTCCATTTTTTAATTGCCCAATTTGTCCTGGAGTATATCCGGTAAACATTGCTGCCCTGGAAGGACTGCTAAGCGGTGATGCGCAATAAGCATTAATAAAGCGAATGCCGTCGTTAGCTAATTGGTCGATATTAGGAGTACTTATATCTTTGTTCCCTGTACAACTTAATGCTGTTGCTGTTTGTTGATCGGTAAAAATGTAAATAATATTAGGCCGGCTGGAAAAGATATATTCGGAAGGAATACAACTTAGAAGTCCTATAATTACATTTTTTGATGTCAAATAATTCATGGCTAATTTGAGATTTGAGTATTGTGTTTTTGCAAATATAAAAATTTTCGGTTGAAATAAATTTATATGCTTTGTGATTATTTTTTATTTTGAACAGTCTCTAAAATATAGTTGAATAGATTTGTTTTTATCATAAAAGCTTGTGTTTTTTTGATAATTAATATTTATATTCGTAAAAGAGAACAAATGCGAAAAAACATTCTGTGAATATACATATAAAAGAAAATAAACAATATAGGAAACTACTGTCTTTGGCATGTATAGGATGGTGGGAAGCTGATTTTGAAAATAGGACGTATCGCTGCTCTGATTTTTTGATAGATTTATTAAACCTTCAATCTGATAATTGAAGCTATATGAGAAAAGAAAATTATAGAAAAAAGTATATGTCCTGGAAACTAATGATAATTCCCGGAATATTTTGTTGGATAAATCGCTCGGTTTCTCATTGACAAAACTTTTATTTTTTGCCCATTCTAAAATTATCGGGCTATTAACTGTTACATCGCATTATTTGGCTTTAAGTAAAATATTTCGTGCAAGTTCCGTTTTTTCCGTGTCAGGAGCATACCTAAAATAAGCTTCAGCTGTTCTTACGTGAGCAGCATCGGGCATAGGGAAGGCTCGTTCTTGTGGAAGTCCGAATTCTGAATTGTTGAGTTCCTTTCGTTTTGTGATATCAAGTTTATGCAGTCATTTTTTATTATTTGTTTTGTTTTACCTTCAATTAAAAACTCTGTTTTTTCTTTAGCTTCTTCCGGAGTCAAGAATCCCGGGATAAAGAGTATTTCCCCGGTTAGGGGGATAAACATGGTCGTCGGAGACGTTTGAATATCGTATATTTGTGCTATTTGAGGGTCTCGGTCGATCAATACTTGATAAAAACCGACTTGTGGAAATAGTTTTTTCAGAGGATCGTAAATATCCCGAAGACCTTTTTCGTATAAAAACAATGACGGCAGGATTTGTGTCCCTGTGCACCTATTCCGAATCGTGAATGAAATCTGTTATTTCTTTTATGAAACGGTTTTTTGATAAATGTTCTAACATATTTGTTGAGTTCTAAGTTTATAGGAGTAGAACTCTTGTAGCATCTTGAAAGATTTTTATTTCTCTTTTTTTTAACGTACCATTCAGAAATATGTGTATATATATTTATATTTGTAGCGAATTCTGTATCCTAAATTCCCGAATTTATTTATGCAAAATCTGATCAGAAAGTTCAGTATATTTATTCGTAAGCCTTTTTTTAGTGATTACCGGACAGTTTTCGGATTGTGGATGCTGTTGGCGGTGATAGCATGGGTGATGAAATATTTTCATCATTCATACAATAATTTTATGATTTTCCGGCAAACATTTTGGCACGCTCTTTCACGTTTGTCTTTGTATGCAGAATATCCTGCTGAGTATTTCGACCACAATCATTATGGTCCTTTTTTTACATTATTTGTCGCTCCGTTCGCATTTACACCGGTATGGTTAGGTTTACTCAGTTGGCTGTTGTTTTTGTCGTTTTCGTTATACGTTGCGACTCGTACTTTACCGCTTGAAAAGAAAAAATTGATATTTATATATTGGTTTTGTGCTCATGAACTGTTGACGGCATTGTTCATGTCTCAGTTTAATATCGGTATTGCCGCTATTATTATATTATCGTTCACGTTGATAGAGAAAGAAAAAGATATTTGGGCGACTTTGCTTATTGTTATCGGGTTATTCATAAAGTTGTACGGAGTCGTCGGGTTGGCGTTTTTCTTTTTCTCCCGTCATAAATTCAAGTTTATCATATCTTTTATCGGTTGGTCCGTTTTTCTTTTGATATTGCCGATGTGGGTATGGGGCACTGATTATGTATTAAATCAATATGTAGAATGGTTTGTCAGATTATCAGCTAAAAATCAAGATAATCAGTTCGCTTTGATGCAAAATATATCGTTATTGGGAATGATTCGAAAAATATCCGGTATAGCGACATATTCCGATTTATATCCGATATGTGCAGGTTTGGTATTGTTCGGATTACCTTATTTGCGGATAAAACAGTATATAAATCCGGCTTTTCGATTGACTTTATTGGCATCTGTCCTGATGTTTGTTGTTCTTTTTAGCACGGGTAGTGAGTCAAGTACTTATATTATAGCATTTATGGGGGTCGCTATTTGGTATGTAGCAGCACCTTGGAAGAGAAGTCGTACAGATATTGTCTTAATGGTTTTTGCATTTATTCTGACCAGTATGTCTCCTTCGGATCTTTTTCCGGCTTATTTACGCAGACACTATATAACTCCTTATGCATTAAAGGCATTACCTTGTGTTATAATTTGGCTCAAATTGGTATATGAAATGTGCTTTAAAGATTATGCTTTGCCTAAGTATAAAATAATGAATATGGTTAAAGAGTAAAAATTATTCAGATTAACGTTCAAATATTTTCAACCGTTAAAAGTAACCATGAACACACCTATTCTTAAACCCTCTGAGCGATTGAAAGTTGTAGATTCTTTGCGGGGATTTGCGTTGTTGGCGATTGTGTTGTTACATAATCTGGAACATTATAATTTATATTTCATTCCAGATTTTTATCCCGAATGGTTGCAATCTATAGATAAGTTTTTTTGGGATATAATTTTTTTCTTGTTTGCGGGGAAGGCGTATGCTACATTTTCATTATTATTTGGTTTTAGTTTCTATATTCAGTTTAGTAATGCCCGGAAAAAGGGAATTGATTTTCGGGGGCGTTTTGCCTGGAGAATGTTTCTATTATTTTTATTTTCACAATTTCACGCATTATTTTATAATGGCGATATTCTTTTGCTTTATGCAGTAGTCGGTCTTGTTTTGATACCTGTATGTAAATTAGGTGATAAGATTGTTTTAGCTATTGCCCTATTTCTCCTTTTGCAGCCCTATGAGTGGGGACGTATGATGTATGCCGCATTTAACCCTGATTATGCAATTACGAATAGATATGTTCCTTATGCTGTATTATCGGGACAAGTTACAAGTCAGGGAACTTTCTGGGAAGTACTTTGTTCGAATATCTGGACAGGACAACTGTACAGTAATATCTGGCAGGTGGAAGCCGGGCGATTATTCCAGACTGCAGGATTATTCATGCTCGGGATGTTGTTAGGGCGCAGACGATATTTTGAAAAAAGTGATATTTCTTGTCGTGTATGGCATCGGATTTTGAAGTCGGGAATTGTTGTATTTATTCCATTATATTGTCTAAGAATTTTTGTTCCGGATTATATAGAGAATTCTTCAGTAAAGATTCCTTATACTATTATAATTCAGTCTTTGTCAAATTTCGTTTTTATGGCAATTCTTATATCGGCATTTACATTGTTATGGTTTAAAAAAGAATCGGGTTATAAATGGCAAAATTTTATAATACCCTATGGCCGAATGAGCCTGACAAATTATATTACACAGTCTATTATCGGGGTAGCGATTTATTATGGTTATGGATTATGCCTGTATAGAGGTACAGGAGCTGTTGCAACATTATTGATTGGTGTCACTATTTTTATGTTTCAATTATTGTTTAGTCGCTGGTGGTTGAGTAAGCATAAACAAGGTCCGTTCGAGTATTTGTGGCGTAAAGCGACTTGGATAGGACATAAACGAATTTAGGGCTAATAAAGTGTATATAATGAAACGATATCCTGCCAATGTCTTTTGTGACATTTTATGTTAAAGAAAGAGGAAGTAGTATAAATAATTGCCTTTACCGACTATTTATAATAAGAATATGTTTCTTCTTTCAGAATAAATGACGTTCTTTGACGTATCAATGAAATAAGTTTATTTTAATCTTCATTTTCTGAGTGAGTTCTCGTTATACTCTATATGTTGAGCTTTTCTGGCAAACGCAGGCTACATAAACTTTTCTTGTTTTAGACACAGTATTATCAAAAGAAAGTATTTATTATGAAATCTTTTTATATGGGAAATCTAAAGATAGATTTACCTGTAATTCAAGGGGGTATGGGAGTTGGGATTTCCTTATCCGGTTTAGCCTCAGCAGTAGCTAATGAAGGCGGAGTAGGCGTAATCTCTTGTGCCGGACTCGGTTTGTTATATCCTAAGTTGTCGACTGATTATCTGAAAAACAGTATTTTCGGGTTGAGAGAAGAGCTTCGTAAGGCTAAGGAAAAGACTAATGGAGTAATAGGTGTCAATATTATGGTGGCATTAAGTAATTTTTCGGATATGGTGAAGACTTCTATTTCCGAAAAGGCTGACATCATATTTTCCGGTGCTGGTTTACCGTTGGATTTACCTTCTTATTTGGAAAAAGAAAGTAAAACAAAATTAGTACCTATCGTTTCTTCGTCACGAGCTGCGAAACTGATTTGTGAGAAATGGAAAAATAATTATGATTATCTTCCGGATGCAATTGTTGTAGAAGGACCTAAAGCCGGAGGTCATTTGGGATACAAGAACGATCAAATTGAAAATGAGCATTTTTCATTGGAACATATTGTCCCGGAAGTTATCGAGGTGATAAAAGTCTATGAAAAATCTGGACACTGTAAAATTCCGGTTATTGCAGCCGGAGGGCTTTACACGGGAGAGGATATTTATCGTCTTATGCAGTTGGGAGCTACCGGAGTTCAGTTGGGAAGTAAATTCGTGACGACAGAAGAGTGCGATGCTTCTCCGATTTTCAAACAAGTATATATCGATGCCGGACAAAGTGATATTGAAATTATTGCCAGTCCGGTAGGAATGCCGGGGCGTGCTATATCGGGAGAGTTCATTCGGAAAATAAAATCAGGAAGTGAAAAACCTCGACGTTGTGCGTTTCATTGTATCAAAACATGTGACTATACCAAAAGTCCTTATTGTATAATAAAAGCGCTTTATAATGCAGCAAAGGGGAATATGCAAAAAGGATATGCTTTTGCTGGGGCAAACGCATTTCTGTCGCAGAAGATTGTGAGTGTACGAGAAACCATCGAGACCCTTAAAAAAGAATTCAGGCATGCAGAAGAGGCGGCTAAATAAAGAATTTCTCTGACATGTAAAATTTTTGTGACCGTTCAGGGTAATATTGATATATTATTTTTGAACGTTTTTTTGTAAAATGAGGTCGATGGTTGTACGGGAAAATCCTAATAAAATGTTAAACGGATTCTAAATTTTTATTCAGATAATTACTAAAGAACATATCCTTTCTCGAAAAATTATTATCTTTGAAAATATTAAAAGGTGTTATGTAAATAGAATTTCCGATAAATGAGAAACACAGCATTTAAAATAGCATAAAGTTAAAAGTGGAACATTACCAGAAAATAAAATTATTATAATATTTTGATCGAATACTTCTCACAATAAAACACACGATGTCTATGAAAACAAAAAAATGGAGTAAAGTTTACCTGATAATATTACTTGTATGGATTCCGTTTTTCGGGAGTGCAAAGAAGAATAATGTTACCATTTATCCGATGCCGAGAGGAGAAAAAATCAGTACAGAATATGCTGTTTCTGTTGCCGGTCGGGATGTCCCGGTTTATATCGCTAAAGTCGCACCTTTGGATAAACAGAAAAGATGGGATGCAATGGATAAGCGTCAATGCGGAGAGGGATATTATGATATTGCGTCTTTTGCTTATTTTGATTTGAACGAAGGGAAGGCTAAAATAACAGTTACAGTTCCGGAACATATAGATTCAGTGAAAGTATTGCCCTCTTCTTATGGCATAAAACCGGATATTAAAGGGAATAAACTTTCTTTTACGGTGTCTTCACCGCAGAATCTGACGATAGAGGTAAATGGAGAGTGGATTCGGTCTTTACATTTGTTTGTAAACGGACCTGAACAGAATATCCCAGACCCGAACGATCCGAATGTTATTTTTTATGGACCGGGAATTCATGAAATTACTCATGTTGAGGTAGGAGATAATAAGACGGTATATGTTGCCGGAGGTGCGGTTGTCCGTTTGACGATAGGGGCGGATGAGCCTTTCCATGTTTCAAAGTTTGGATTAAAAGGGTATTCGAAGGCTTTTTGGCTGAAGGGAAATAATATAACTTTTCGGGGACGTGGTATTTTAGATGCGAGTGCATGTACTGTGCATTCCCGTCATATGATCGGAGTACGCGGTGAAAATATACGTCTTGAAGGGGTTATTCTCAGAGATGCGCCATTGTGGACAGTTCCGGTCGATTGTTCTAAAAATGTAGTGATAGATAATATTAAGTTATTGGGGCGGCGGGCAAATTCAGATGGTATAGATATTTGTAGCAGTGAAAATGTCTTAGTTAAAAATTGTTTTATCCGTACTTTGGATGATTTGATTGTTTTGAAAACACCGAGAGGCATGAAAGATATGAAACATATAAGAGTTGAGAAATGTGTATTATGGAATCAAATGGCTCATTCTCTGAGTATCGGGGCTGAAATAACACAGCCGATAGATGATGTTTTGTTTACCGATTGCGATATAATTCATGATATCGGAAGGGAGTGGGCTTTACGTGTGTACCATACTGATAAGGCATTGGTTACGAATGTACGTTTTGAGGATATTCGCATTGAAGAGTGCAATAGGTTGATGTCTGTTTGGATTGGAAAAGATGTATGGACGACAGATCCTGAGCCCGGTAGAATCGATGGTGTTACTTTTCGTAATATAACGGCTTTTGGTAAAACTCCGAATGTGGAGGTTGTCGGTTTTGATGAGATGCATAAGGCAAAGAATATTCTTTTTGAAAATATTCATGTAAATGGTCGATCGTTGATTAAGGACGATGTATCGGTTAATAAATATTCTGATAATGTTATGGTTAAATAGTGTAGAAAGAATTTTTTCTAATTGAAGAATCCGAATTTTTTAGATATAGTAGTTTGGTATTCCTTGGTTACAGCTACCTGAATTACTCATTACTGGGATCATAGCTCCCGCCATGCGGGCATCACATGCAGCAGAAGTGTAAGATAGTATATGAGAAAATATGCTGTCACCTATAATTTTGTGTTCAAATTTGCCGCGTAAAGTTTTTCCGAGACTATGGCCGAAGTCGTATTTAAAAGACTGTTCTGCAGCGTATTTGTTGATATGGACACTTTCAAGAATAAATCGTATCTCGTTTATTGGAGAGGTTGTAGCAAAATCATAAACTTTTTATAGATTCAGTTCAAGGATTTGTTCTTCATGATTGTTGTTCTTATCAAGTTTCTTGTCTAATAATATATCATTATTTTTGGATATGTAAATAAAATGAGTATGTTCCCCCGCAATTATTGCGGTAGAATGATTCTGAAATGTCTGACAACAGACTTCGATATAAAGTTTCTCTTGAATATTTTCTTTTAGAGAAATGCGGGGGTGTGTCAAAACAAAAATGTCCCCTCCGAAAAGTTATAGATTGTAACTATGACATTAAAAAAGGGTCGTATCAAGCTCTGTATTGAGTAATGATACGACCCTTTTGGGGTCTTTCGAGGGTGCTAAAATTTCAAATTATAAGTTCATATCTTCAAAAATTGAGTTTTGAGACCCTCTTTTTTTCTCCAAGATAAACACTAAATATGACAAACTAATTATAAGTGCTATATAATTTTATATTGCCGTGTAAGTAACAAATTAGTAACAATATGAATTATTAAATGTAAAATACAGAAAGGGCTGGAGAATATGTCGCTGGGAACCATATGCAAGATAGAGAACGCATCTGGTATCGAGTTCGTGAACTTTATCATACACACATGGCGAGAAAGGTGTTTTGAGCTTGTACAAAGTTTCGCAAAATAATATCAATCAATTCATTGCGGAATTAAATAATATTTGTATTTTCGCTATTGTAATTTGAAAAATGTCTTATCTATGATGTATGAATAGTGATAAAAGCGCAGATAAATGCCACCCGTATATAACAGATATTTTTTGTTCAAACGGTGCTTCGTCTTGTCAGACGGAGTTTTTTTCTGTGCTGTCACTGTTTCTTAAGGTCATTTTCAGCATCGAAAAATATCTGTACGATGTATTAGAAAATTCTGTCAAAAATTTGGTAATGTGTGAAATTCGTGTAAACACACACTGACCGACATTTCTCGCGCGTTAATCTATTCATTTTTACAAAGATATGCAAGGGTAGAAACTCTTTTTACAGGAGTTTTCCGTCCTTTCCCGTATTCGTATGTCCTTTTTTATCCACCTTCAAACTGAATGATGTATGAATACAGAAACAATCCATACCCTCATGGTTGTCTGTCTGCTGATTGCTGCAGGCATCGCATCTTTTCCGTACAGGCTGAGCTTCGGCAATACTTCATGGCTGCCCTGGTGGATGCAGCCTGACTGCAAATACTTTGAGCGTCCCTATGAATACGACTATCCGGCACGCAACATCAATCTGCTTTTTTCCGTTTCCGTTGTGGCAATCGGGATTCCGGCAAAGCTTTTCATCTTGACTTCGGATCTGCCCGACGACGTACCGGCAGAAAGATGGTTTGCTGCCTTTGCCGTTCTTTACCCTGCCTATGCTTCCTGTCAGGAGCTTTTCTGGAGAAAAGACTATGGCGATGGTTTCTGCTATGCCGGCAAGATCACGTCATTCAGCTATGGAAAGATATATACGATTCTTCTGACAACCGCAGCCGCATTTGTCCTTTACCTGATCGCTATCCTTTCCCTGTCCATCTATCGGATTGCGGCTGCCGTGTTCAGCGTACTCTGTGGACTGCTTCTTATCCATGATTATATCCGAGTGCTCCGGCTTCGTGGCGACAATGAATACAGTGACCCGATAGGAATAAAGGAAATGTATCCCGAAAGCCTCAGTCTGCTGGCGTTCCCGCCTCTTGCCGTCCTGTCTGAGGGGGCTTTGTGGTGAACTCCCTCCGTATGTACCATTGTGTTCGCTATTCTGCTGTCAGTGTACACGGTGTTGCGCTATCTGTTCCGTTTCCATCCGGCAATCAGGGGCGACGAACATGAGCACAAGGGCTATCTGCGGTATTGGAAACGACACAATTTTAAGGATGAAATAATATGACTGATAAAAATATGACTGAATTGAAAAAATGGATTACGATTGCACTGCTGACGCTGCTGTTGCTTCCGGCAATTGCGCAGCAGAAAGCAGACACGAGCTACACCTTCCGCTTCTTGCCGCAGAAGGGCATGTTCTTTGTGCCGTGGAGCGGCAATGACATGGAACTCGCCCGTCTGTTAGCGTGCATCGAGAGCAACAAGGCGGACATTATTGACGGCAAGCTGCCGCTATTAGTTGACGGCTATTGCAATTCACGAAGCAGCGAAACCGATAACCTTACCACGGCGAAGATCCGTTCCAACCGGGTGAAATCCGAACTGATTATACGTGCCGGGATTAAGGAAAAAAGTTTCGTCACCCGCAACCATGCGGCAGAGGGTGATTTCGTTACCGTGCGCCTGAGGGTTACAGCCAAAGTAGCCGCCGTAACGGATGCGGAAGCGGAAGCACGGCGCAAGTCAGAAGCCGAGCGTCTTGAAGCCGAAAAACGTGCCGAGCAGGAACGTCTTGCCGAAGAGCAGCGCAAAGCGGAAGAAGCCCGACTTGCCGCTGAAAAGGCAGAAGCCGAGAAGGCCGCTCCGCAACAGGACGAACAGCAAAATACCATCGTTACCGACACGCCGTCGGAAACCAAAACCCCAACGGATTATCATCTCTCACTGCGTGCCAATCTGCTGCGTTGGGCTACACTCACCCCCGACTTAGGCTTGGAGTGGCGCGTCCATCCCTCGTGGGGAATCCTCGTGAACGGTTCGTGGACTTCATGGTCGTGGAACGGCAAGGACAGGCGGTACGCCCTGTGGGAAGTGATGCCGGAAGTGCGTTACTATATAGGCAAGGAGAAGTGCGGCTATCTGGGCGCGATGTTCAAGGCTGGCGAGTTCAACTACAAGCTCTCCGCAACCGGCAAGCAGGGCGACCTGATGGGAGGCGGCATTACGGGCGGTTATCTGCTGCGACTGAACAAAGCCCTGTCACTGGACTTTTCAGTGGCTATCGGCTGCCTGCATGCCGATTATGAGAAATATGAGGTCACGGGCGGCGTGCGCGTCCGCCGTGGTACGGAAACCAAGAACTGGTGGGGACCCGTCAATGCCGGCGTGACATTGGTATGGAAGTTATTCTAAGGAAGGAGGATGATATGAAGCAAACAGAATATACGCGTTGTTTATCAAGAATATTTGCAGTTCGCAAAATGGATTTCTACCGTTTCAGGAAAATTTCCACTTTTATAGCAGTCATGCTGGCTGCAACGCTGCTCTCTTCCTGCGTGAAGGATGAACTTCACAACACCCCGCACCCTGACCGGGGAGTCGTGACCGTCAGCCTGACAGGACTGGCAGCGGACGGTGCGTATGTGCTCGACATCGACGGACAGACTGCCGACATCACCGGCTCATCGTTCACTTTCCCCGACCTGCTCACTCCGGGAACGTACAGCCTCGTGGTCTATAACCGTGCCGAGGGCTTCACCTTCGACGGACGGATGGCGCAAGTACATACAGAGGACGGCAAGACCCGTGCGGACGGTGCGTCCATTATCCCCCTGCCGGGTTATCTGAAAACCGCCAGCCGGGAGATTACAGTCACGGCAGACGATACGCTGCATCTCACTCCGGCACCGCAGCAACGGGTGCGCGACCTGCATATCGAGTTCACCGTGACGCAAGGACGTCCCGAACTGATACAGACCGTGACAGGCACGCTCAGCGGCATTGCAGGGGCGTTTGACATGGAGGCGGAACAGACCACGGGCGAACCTGCCTCTACCGCAGTGGCCTTCACCCGCGACGGCGACAAGCTCACCGCCGATGCCCGGCTGCTGGGTACGATGGGAGCCGTGCAGACGTTGGTGCTGGACATTGCCTTCGTGGATGGCGGACGCACCCAACGGACGGAAGTTGACCTGACGGAAGCCCTTGCCGATTTCAACGGCAACATGACCGACGGCTACCGTGTGACCGGCACACTGGAAACACCGGTCGGCATGGAGGAATCCTCTGCCGAAATCACCGGATGGGAAACAGTGGACGGCGGCGGAGTGGATGCCGAAATGTAAAAGTTAAAAAAGAATCATAAGAAATACAGGAACAATGAAAACAAGATTATTGACCTTCGCGGCACTGGCACTCGCGCTTGCCGCCTGCACCAACGACGAAGAGAACCTGAACGACGGCCCCGTGGCCGCCCAGTTTACTGCCGCTATCGGTGACAACGTGACCGCCACTACCCGTGTCAGCGGAACGGACGGAACCGAATGGGATGAAGACGACTGCATCGGCATTACCGGTGGAAGCTACTCCAACGTGCCCTATGTGACGAATAATGGAGACGGCAATTTCGACCCGGCGAGTGATGATATTATCTACTTCGATAACACGGACGAAGTAACCTTCCATGCCTATTATCCGTACAAGGATGACGACGAAATGACAGAGGGTAAGATAGCCGCCACCACCGATGCCAAGGCACAGGAAGTGCAGACCCAGCATGACTTCCTCTTTGCCAGCGGTGCCAAGGGAAGCACTTACAGCCCGGAGGTGAAATTCACCGACGAAAACGCATTCAGCCACTGCATGAGCCGGATTACACTCAATTTCAAAAAAGGAAGCGGTGTCACCATCCCGACTGGTGGCCCGACCAGCTACACACTGAAAGGCTTGTTGCTGCAAGGTACTTTCGACCCCACCACCGGCCAGACGGCAACCACCGCCAACTCTGCGGCAGATGTAACCCTGTCAGGAAGCCTTACCTCGTCCATCTTCTTCCCACAGACAGTGTCGGAAATCGAGATGAAAATAGTATTGAACGGAAACATCTATAACGCCACACTTCCCGTGGATGAAGGCAAGCTCCAAAGCGGCAAGGAATACCACTACGACATCACCATCAGCCACCAGAATGTGGTGGTAAATGCCTCTATCAAAGCATGGGACAAGGTGAATGATGACGTTAATGTGAACCTCTGACCCACACACCGCTGCCCCGGCGCAAGCGTCAAGCCGGAGCTGCCCATAGATGAGTTATGGTGCGACGGCCGCCTTCGCAGGCGGCGGCAGCACGAAACAAGAACAAAAAAACAACGCGATATGAAGAAAAGACATTCCATTCAGATACTTCTTGCCGTAGCTGCGATATTCTTTGCAGCGACAGCCTGCACGCACGACGAACTGACGGACGATACCCGGTTGCCCGAAGGACAATACCCCTTGCAGATAGCCGCCGTCACCCTCAGCGTGGAGGGAGGCGAAGCGCAGCCGTGGGGCGCACCGCAGACCCGCGTCAGCGAGACCGGGGACGGCACGGACAGCAAGTTCGACGCGGACGACCCGTTCACCGTACAGATAGACGGCAACACAGAGACAGCCACCTACATCGTGCAGGCCGGCGGCAAAGTCACCTCCAATGCACCCCTTTACTGGAGCGACCGTAACACCCACACCGTCACCGCCTGGTATTCTGCTACAGACGGCACACTCGATCTCAGCGACCAAACCAACGGCCTTGCCTACCTGCTGCACGGCACGGGCAGGGGCGACTACCAGACGCCGGTAACGCTGACCTTCACCTACTCGTTGGCCAAGGTGCGTGTCATGTACTCGAATGACATCGCCAACGGTGAGGTAACTTCCCTCAAGCTATATACCTACACCCAATGCACCCACAACCAAGGCAACGACGTGCAGGGTGCAACCCCTGGCTGGATAGAGATGAAGAAGTGCGAATACAACGGCGTCACCTGCTGGGAGGCGAATGTAGTGCCTGACTACGAGATAACCAAGCTGATGGCGAACAACGATGGCAAGGAGCGCCCTCTCTCCACTACTATCAAACCCGTGGCGGGCAAGTTCTACAACATCACGCTGAACAATGACAAGGGATACACCATAGACAGCGATGGCAACTACAACGTGTACAGCGAAGCAGGACTGAAAGCATGGGCAGAAGCATTGCAGGACAACAACTCGCTTAACATCATCCTCACCGCCGACATCACACTGACACCACCGGCAGAGGGCGAAAGCAACTGGAGTCCCAAATGGGGCTATGATGGAATATTCGACGGCAACGGCAAGACCATCACAGGGCTGACCATTGAGTACGGGGAAGCGACCTATGCGGGATTGTTTGCCCAACTCGGAGAAAACGGTACGGTAAAGAACCTGACGCTAAAGGATGTGAATATAACAGCCGCTTATTATACTGGCGCCGTAGCAGGACGGAACAATGGCACCATCGAGAACTGTTCGGTAAGCGGTACCGTGGAGAGTAGCTCTGACATTGCTGGCGGCATAACAGGATATAACAATGGCACTATAACCGGATGTACGGCATCGGGGGATGTGAGCGCTGGCTTTGCTACAGGTGGAATAGTGGGCAATTTTGTTAAAGGCAAGATTACCGATTGCCACTCCTATGCCACGGTTGAAGGAGGCAATTCAGTCGGCGGCGTGGTAGGATACATGGATAGTAATGCCACACTCGCAGCATGTTCTTCCACATACAGCGTGACTGCTGAGGGGTCTGGTGATGCCAGTGTCGGTGGTGTAGTGGGATATATCAATACAGGTGCTACGGTTACCGCCTGCTACGCTACGGGCAGTGTCACTGCCACGCAAGGTTACAATGTCGGTGGTGTGGTGGGTTCTTCATTAGGTGGTATCATCACGGCCTGCTACCACGCTACGGGCAAGGTGTCCGGCTCTGCCCGCGTAGGCGGCGTGTTGGGATTGAACCAAACCGGCTCGGTGGCTTCCGTCACCGTCACCGCCTGCTACTGGAACGGTACAGTGACCGATGACAAAGGCATTGGTAATGATATGACCAACGCCGGCGAAACCACGAAGGTGGAGGGTACGACCGTTACTTGGACGAACGCGATAGGTGTCATGAACACCGCACTGTCCGGCACGGACTGGCACTATGTACTTGACACGGACGGTCTGCCCGTATTGGAAAAAAATCAGTAAGAAGGAACTCCCATTCCGGGCGGGAGCATTTGTGCCCGGTAAATCATACAGACACCGCAGCCCGCTACCACAAGGTCAGTGGGCTGCATTTTTATGAGGAAAGCATATTGTAAACGAAAATGAAGTAAACTGCATGAAACAGAAAACAGCAGCAATAAAATTCTTGCGCACAAAGATAGCACACAATTACATTAATCTCAAAATTACGACGCCACCTGTAATGTCAATTTCAAATTGTCCGGAAAGGTATCAAAAAAGTCTGGATTTTATTTCCGTTTGGATTCCTCCTGTTCAAACATCCTGTCTACCATATCTACGGCCTCGGTTTTCTTGCTGTCGACGATTTTCTCGTATATCTGCGTGGTACGTATGTCGGCGTGTCCCATCAGCTTGCAGGTGGTATAAAGGTCCGCCCCAACGGTCATCATCATCGTTCCGAAGGTATGGCGGCAGTAGTGCATAGAGCAACAGAAATGAGTTCGGTGCATCCGATTGCCGGAATGACTTCTTGCTGTATCAGTTTAAGAATTTTTGTTCTTTCTAAAGTATCCATTGACCTTATTTTATGTTTCAAAGATAGCGAAATTTAATGGCTTGTATAGGTTTTCTGATAAGAGAATATTATCCGGCCATTTTTGTAAGTTACATAGTCTTCTGCTATTTGAATTTATCGAGACGAAAAAATTTTCTTGGAAGTAATTTTCAAAAAATGTTCATGTATAAAATTTCGGCAGACTATGGAGTTTGTTTTTATAAGGGTATATTTCTCATATATTTTGTAATAGAGTTCTCTGGAATCTTATTTTTCTGATGATAATTTGATACATTTGCAAAATATTTGGGATAAGTATATTTATGGGTAAGATAATGGAAGAAAAAAACAAGGGAACTAAAAAACCGAAAAGGAATGGTACTCGACCAGCTAAGAACAGTGGAAAAAGGATTGGGAAATCCCGTCCGGAAAAAGCAGATAATGCACGTAACCGTATATTAAAACAGGTTTGAATTTTCAAGCCTGTTTTAATATACGGTTATTATTCGTTTGCATGAATAATTTGTGAGAAAGGAATATTATATTCTACTCCTAATAATGTATGATATTCTTTACAGAAATTGTCATATGTGTTTTTTGCTATTCCTTTTTTTCCACTATTATATAATAGAGTACATTTGACTTGTAGTGCTTCTTCATTTAATATATCGTGAGAAAATATGGTTTCTGCAATTTGCAATCTAAATTTATCGTTGTGCAAGAACTCTTCTTTTTTTAGAAGTTCGTTTAATAAATCGATAGTGGCGCAAGAATAATCACTTTTAAAATTATCTAACCAATCAAATTGAGTATTAGGGAGCAGAGGCCCGTAGAATAACAGTTCAAGTAAATCGTAGAAAAACGATTCATCTTTATTCTGATTGTTAGTAGCTTCTTGAATATATTGAAGAGCCATTTGATAATCACAGTATGCCAGATTATCACTTTCTATTTTCCAGAAGTTATTATTTTGTACGATACGGATATTTCCGATCTTTTCTAATAATGATCTTAGTTTACTTAGTGATACATTTCGATTGTTTTGTGCAGATTTTTCGCTTTTGTCTCCCCATAAAGTCTCGTCTATTTTTTTATTGGTAATACCTCGTTCATCTTTTTGACTATGTAATAGAATTAGTAACAATAAAGATTTCAGAATAGGCGTGAAACTTCCGGAAATGTCATTACCTTCTTTATCCTTAACTTGAAATTTTCCCAATAAGCGGATACAAGAATGAGCAGAATCGAAAATAGGCTTGTGTTTAATTTCTTCTTGATCAGCAGAAATCTGAGATAAAGAGTTTTCCGGTTTGGTAACCGGAGCGTTTGTTTCCGAAGGATTATTTTTTCTTTTGAAGAAAATAAAAGCAATACTTATCAATACAATTGCAATGCCGAGAAGGGTATAAAATATTTTCGGTTCAGATTTTTCTTGCAGAGTGCCGACATAAGATAATGTTGGATAATGGATAGAATAAATATCGAATAATGATGTCGAATCTTTATATTGTTTACAGAATAATGCGTATATTTTTTGTTGTTCAGGGAATTGATACAGAGTGTAATTGGTCCGTTCGTCAGATTTTAAATCTACATTGATATCATCTGAAACTCGTTCTAATCCGGGTTTGTCTATTCTTATTTTTACAAGATAGGGTTTAGGATTGATAATAAGAACATAGAAACTGCTGTCAGACGGACTGTAAATCATATTTCTTCCTGGGAAAATATTTACTGTGTCGGGCATTTCTATATCCCATAGTTTCTCTGTTTTAAAAGTTTGTAAATCGATTTTATACAGATCATAATAATTGTGTGGAGACATTTCTTGACGACCTGATTTGCACCCTCTTCCTCCGAATATGTACAGATTATTATCGACTACGGCCGATGTTGCAGAGAATCGAGGATCGATACTTTCTATTTTAATTTTTTCCCATTTCCCGGTATATGGTTTTATTTTGAATAAATCGTTTTTATATATATAATGGCCGTATCCTCCGAAAGCAATTATAGAAGTGTCCGTCGGATTATAAGTTTGTGTATGGTCATAATATTGCATATCTACTTTAGGAACAGATTTGTTTTCCCATTCGTTAGTTGCCGGCAGATATCGGGATAATGTTTCGTTATTGAGATCGAAAGATATAAGTTCTTGAGTAATGGGGATATAGAATAATCCGTCATTCTTGTCTCCGGCAGGATATCCCGATATATCTTTTATAATTCTTTCTGTTTTTGTAACTACATTATAAGTATAAAGGGTATGTAAGTCTTGATTAGACAAAAAATAGAATATTCCGTGAATCGGATCGAAATCGAATTGGGGTTCGTCTTTTTGTTTGATGCTGAATACTTTTTCCCATTTACTATGAGTATTGATAAGCCAAATGGGGTTATCTGCATGAGCAGGTATGTGTTTTATCGAATCCAGACAAAAATTTTCTTGATGTTTGCCTAATTGCCAATAGCGGATTAATTTATTCCCCTCATATACTCGTATGTTTTTTATATTTATGGGCGCAGCTTCCGGAGATTTGTATTTGGGAATTCTGCAAGCTCCGAAACTGACTTGAAAATTATATACACTGGAAAAAGAGTGTTCAAAACTTTTCTTTTGAGAACCGAAAGAAAGTTCTATTTGTTTATTCTCCGGTAATAATGAAATTTTTACAGGTATCCATGTGTTATGTTCTATGGTGGCGATGTTATATCTTTTTTCATTGACTAATAATGAAACATATACATGTTCTCCATTATTGGGGGAGATTAAAAGATCAATATTCTCTCCGGTATTGGTAATAATCCGGTCTATGAAGCCAAAAAGAATAGGTTCTTTACGAATATAAAGATCAAAAGATAAAGAAACCCCTTTAGAGGATAATTGGAAAGGTTTTCCGTCATTCAGAATGAGTCCGGTTCGTTGTGCTCCGGTATATTGGTTTGATTTAATATATAGACCCAAATTCAGATCTTCTGCATGGAGCGATACTGCAATAAGAAAAAAGAAGAATAAAAATAAACGCTTCATTTATTGTTTTTTTATGCACTTCAAGTTTTAGACAGACTAACTATCATGCAAAGGAACGAAAAAAAAACGGCATTTTTATTTATTTGATGTAAATAATGCTTTTTTATATTTGTCTTTATTTCTTATCTTAAAATCAAGTATATTAGATTATGATATTGCAGAAGAAAGTCTGTTTTGTCGAAGAGATATATTAATGGACAACTAATATTTTATTTGGATTGTAATAACAATCAGATACTGTTAAGTTTGGACAAAAACGATAGAGGCATTTTCTTAGCCTGTTGTCATAGTTAAAGTTTTTTTGAAAGAGCGGAAAATTGTTTATTGAGGTGCTTGAAGATAAAAATGGGAGTGTCGTTTTTTTGTATATTGCCCGATAATCATAAAAAAATGAAAAAACAAAAAAAATCTTTCGTTTAATTTGAATTTTAGTTACAAATTAATCTGTTATTACTGAAATTTTAAGACAGCCATTCTATTTTTGTTTTGAATTTAGAGTTTGGCGGAATTTTCGTTTAGAATTATTTTGAAAATATTTCGGATTTTGTAGAATAACGAGCTTGAAGAAACGATATAAGTAGGAACTTCAGATTTTTTGAAAAGACAGTTGAAATTTTCCTGTAGATTTAAATGGTTTTTTGAAGAAGTACTTTAAAATATATACAAACAAAAAAAATAATTTATGAGAAACATCCAGAATTTTTTGCTTGGTGCGTTAGCCTTGTTGGTTTCCTGTAGCACGCCGAATGTCACAGAAAAAACTCCGGTAGATTATGTAAATCCTTACATGGGAAATATCAGCCATTTGCTGGTTCCGACATTTCCTACTATTCATCTTCCGAACTCTATGTTAAGAGTTTATCCTGAACGTCCCGATTATACGGCCGACCAAATTAAAGGATTACCCTTAATTGTAACCAGCCATCGTGGAAGTAGTGCATTTAATCTGAGCCCTTACCAGGGTAGTGAAGAAACTCTACGTCCTGTCGTGAATTATACTTATGATAATGAGGTTATAAAACCTTATTATTATAGGGTATATCTTGATGAACAAAATACAGATGTAAAGTATGCCCCGAGTCATCAATCGGCACAATATGAAATTTCGTATGAAAAAGATGCTCCGGTTTATTTGATTTTAAATAGTAAAAACGGAGCGATGCAAGTAAATGATAATACGGTAAGCGGATATCAGCAGCTTGAGAATAACACTCGGGTATATCTTTATCTCGAAACGGAAAATAAACCCGAAAAGACCGGTGTGTTGCAAGATAATAAGTTAAATACCGAATTGGACACTATTAGCGGGAATAACGCATGTGTTGCATTATATTTCGGAGATAAAGCTCAAGTGCAGAAAATTCGTTATGGTATTTCTTTTATTAGCGAAGAACAAGCTAAGAGCAATATGGAACGTGAACAAAAATCCTATGATGTGAATGCTTTGGCGGAAGCTGGGAAAAAAGTTTGGAATGATGCTTTAGGCAAAATAGAGGTTCAGAGTCCCGATGAAAATGAAAAGACCATATTCTATACTTCTTTATATCGGTGTTATGAGCGTCCTGTCAACATCAGTGAAGATGGAAGATATTTCAGCGCATTTGACGGAAAAATACATGAAGATGGTGGAAATGCATTTTATACGGACGATTGGATTTGGGATACATATCGGGCAACACATCCTTTGCGCGTATTGATAGACACGTTGACCGAAACGAATGTAATTCGGTCTTATATATTGATGGCAGAACAGATGGGTGATATGTGGATGCCAACCTTCCCTGAAATTACAGGTGATTCTCGTCGAATGAATTCGAATCATGCCGTTGCGACGGTTGCGGATGCATATGCTAAAGGATTGAGGGGGTTTGATTTGGAAAAAGCTTATTTGGTATGTAAAAAAGGAATAGAAGAAAAAACTTTAGCTCCGTGGAGCGGAAAACCTGCAGGTTGGTTGGATGATTTTTATAAAAAGAACGGTTATATTCCGGCCTTAGCACCGGGAGAAAAAGAAACTGTTCCTGAAGTACATCATTTTGAAAAGAGACAGCCTATAGCAGTTACTTTAGGTACAAGTTATGATCAATGGTGTCTTTCTCAGATAGCTGAAGATTTAGGGAAGAAAGATGATGCGGAACATTATTTAAAGTGTTCGTACAATTATCGAAATGTATATAATCCCGAGACTCAATTCTTTCATCCGAAAGATAAGAATGGTAAATTTATAGAACCGTTTGATTATCGTTTTTCAGGTGGACAAGGCGCTCGTGAATATTATGGAGAAAACAATGCTTGGGTATATCGTTGGGATGTACCTCATAATGTCGGAGACCTGATCGCTATAATGGGAGGGGCTGATCGTTTCATAGAAAATCTGAACCAAACTTTCCGTGAACCGTTGGGACGAGGAAAATATTCTTTCTATGCACAGTTACCGGATCATACGGGTAATGTAGGACAATTTTCTATGGCGAATGAACCCAGTCTTCATATTCCGTATCTTTATAATTATGCCGGTCAACCTTGGATGACACAGAAACGTATTCGCACGTTATTGAAAGAATGGTTTCGCAATGATCTTATGGGTGTTCCGGGAGATGAAGACGGAGGCGGTATGTCTGCTTTTGTTGCATTCAGCTCGATGGGCTTTTATCCGGTGACTCCGGGTAGTCCTACCTATAATATCGGTAGTCCGATGTTTCCGTATGTAAAAATGACTTTAAGCAATGGAAAAATATTTGAAATTATTGCCGAGAATTGTAGCGATGAAAATAAATATATTCAGAGTGCAACCTTAAATGGAAAAGAGTTGAACCAACCGTGGTTTAATCATAGTGATATTGCCAATGGAGGAAAACTTGTGTTAAAAATGGGTGATAAGGCGAATAAAGCATGGGGCAGTGATTTGAAGAATGTCCCTCCATCAGCTAAATCACTGTAATATTATAGTTGATTCGAAATACACACATAATTAAGAAAGAGGGTGACCCAAAAGTCAATAACGACTGAACGGGTCACCCTTTTTTATTATCTTTGGGCATTTCCTTAAGAGACAAAAAATAACGGTTATCCTCTTGAAAA